>OJEJ01000230.1_pt1 | contig 25293 bp, 24 predicted proteins | sample 1593271 | NCBI WGS metagenome assembly OJEJ01 (sample SAMN05416877, study PRJEB24817) | seawater metagenome | isolation source: Sea water | place: Canada:Atlantic | collected 2013-11
TTGAGGTAAATTGTTATAGCCCTGAAGAGGGTGAGCTGCGTTACTCGGTCGGTCTGGGTGCAACTTGGTTAAGCGGTTTTGGTCCGATTACTTTTAGTATCGCCAAACCCCTTAATTCAAATGAGGCTGATCAAACAGAAGTTTTCCAGTTTTCGCTGGGAAATCAATTTTAATTTAATATTAGGTTTGGAGAAGTGTTGTGAGAAATTTGAAAGGGTTCGTTTTACTGTTAGTTGCTGTACTGGGTTTTTCGTCGGTCGCTTCTGCCGAGGACAAAATTGCAATAATTGATGTACAGCAGGCTATGTTTGCCTCTGATTATGCGCAGGCGAGTGTTAAGCAGTCGATCGAAAGTGCAGATTTTGTAGCGTTAAAGGCTAAAGCCGAAGGCTCTGCGGCAGATTTACAAGCAATGTCTAAAGAAGCTGAAGCGAAACGCCTAACTTGGTCTGCAGAGGAGGCCGCTGGACATCAGAAGAGAATGTCCTATGCGAAAGCCGACTACGACTTAGCGGTGCAGAAAATTCAAGGTGAGCAAAAGCAATTGCAGCAGAAAGTATTACAGGATTTGTCTCAGGTATTTCAGCAGGCGCTTACCGAAGTGATACAAGAGGAAGGTGTTACCTTGTTGCTACGAGCTGAATCAGTTTTATCTGCTAGTGCTGAGAACAACCTTACGGCAAAGGTAGTTGACCGTCTAAATCAAAAGACAAACGCAGTTAATGAAGAGAAATAATGGCCTTTTATGAGTGTCGAGTTTTCGCTGAGTGAAATAGCCGCCTATCTCGAAGCAGAGATCAGGGGTGAGTCTGAGCTAAGAATAACTGGCCTAAGCACGCTGCAAGAAGCGGGTGAGGGTCAGTTGGCTTTTTTAGCCAATCCCAAGTATGCAAAACAACTATCTGAGACGCGCGCCTCGGCAGTGATATTGACTGCTGATAAAGCAGCCGATTTTAAGGGTAACTGCTTAATCGTTGACCAACCTTATCTTGCCTATGCCCGTATTTCTAGCTGGTTCGAGACGTCAACTTTAAAACCTGCATTGATTCACCCCAGTGCCGTTATAGATTCGAGTGCTATAGTGGCTAAGGATGTCTATATCGGGCCAAATGTTGTTATAGAAGCGGGTGCTGAGATTGCCTCAGGTTGTCATATTGCTGCCAATAGCTATATTGGTGCAAGATCGTCTATAGGTTCAAATGGTTATATCGCGGCTAATGTATCAATCTACCACGACGTGAGAATTGGTGAGCAGGTTCGTATTCATAGCGGCAGTGTGATCGGCGCGGATGGTTTTGGTATAGCACCTAAGCCGGACCGCAGTTGGGAAAAAATACACCAAATTGGTGGTGTCACAATAGGCAATGACGTGGAGATTGGTGCCTGTACTACTGTTGATAGAGGCGCTTTATCAGACACCAAGTTGGGTGACGGCGTTAAACTGGATAACCATGTTCAGATAGCTCACAACGCCGTGGTGGGTGATCATACAGCTATGGCCTCGTACTCTGGCTTGGCCGGTAGCGCAAAGGTAGGCCGGTATTGCATCATGGGTGGTGATGCCTGCATTGTTGGGCACGTGACTGTGTGTGACAATGTGCAGCTAACTGCACGCACATTAGTGACTAAATCGATTTCCGAGCCAGGGTCCTACTCCTCAGGTTCTACGCCGATGATGCCCACGACAGAATGGCGTAAAAACTCCGTACGAATTGGACAATTAGATGCGCTGGCTCGACGTGTAAAAAAGCTTGAGCAATAAAATCGATTACACATTGGGCTGACTGGGAAAATTAAAGGGCGGACTGTCCATCTATAAAAGCAATTGGGAACGTTTATGAATGTTAATGAAATAATGGGTCTACTTCCGCACCGATATCCTATGTTGTTAGTGGATCGAGTGGTTGAGTATGTACCAAACGAGCGTATCTTGGCATACAAAAACATTACTGTGAATGAAGAGGTCTTTAACGGACACTTTCCCGGTGCGCCTATATTTCCCGGAGTGATGACGATTGAGGCTCTTGCCCAAGCGTCCGGCATTCTGGGGTTCTTGTCCACTGGCACTACCGCAGACGATGGCAAGCTATACTTGTTTGCCGGGGTTGATAAAGTAAGATTCAAGAGACCCGTAGTGCCTGGCGATAAATTAATGTTGTCTTCAGAGGTTGAGGCGGTAAAACGCAATATCTGGAGGTTTAAAACAGTTGCTACTGTGGATGGTGAGATCGCCTGCGCCGCAACTTTGTTGTGCGCTTATAGAGATAGAGAAAAATTTCAGTGATTCATGAAAGTGCAGTTATTGATCCTTCCGCGGTGATTGGAAAAGACGTCACTGTTGGCCCCTGGACGACTATCGGGGCTAATGTAGAGATTGGTGATAACTGCAATATAGCGTCACATGTGGTCATTAAAGGCCCAACAGTAATAGGCAGTGGCAATACCATTTATCAATTTTCAAGCGTTGGAGAAGATACGCCAGACCTAAAATATAAGGGAGAACCCACTCGATTGGTAATCGGGGATAATAATACGATTAGGGAAGGGGTCACCATTCATCGTGGAACTGTCCAAGACAATGGAGAGACAGTCATTGGCAGTGATAATCTTTTTATGGCGTATGTCCATGTCGGACATGATTGCGTGATAGGCAATCATGTTGTTATGACCAATAATGCTGCGGTTGCAGGGCATGTGCATGTTGGAGATTGGTCAATTTTATCTGGGTTCGCCATGATTCATCAGTATGTCAGTTTGGGCGCTCATTGTTTTATTGGGCCAGCAGCATTCGTTTACCATGACGTTCCGGCGTATGTGACGGTTTCGGGCAGTCCTGCAGAGCCGAGGACTATTAACCGCGAGGGGTTAAAACGTCGGAACTTCTCAGTGGAACAAATTGCAATGGCTAACAAAGCTTATAAGATCTTGTATCGACGAGGTTTACGCTTGGAAGAGGCTGTCAGGACTATTGCCGATCTTGGCGACGATCCGGTGATAACCATGTTCATTGATTCTGTTGAGCGCTCGACTCGCGGCATCATTCGCTAGCGTATGAGTTCTAATTCCCCTGTTTTTGCCATGGTTGCCGGAGAGACTTCCGGAGATCTGCTTGGCGCTGATTTAATTCGTGGTCTAAAAACGATCTATCCTGATGCCATTTTTGAAGGTATTGGTGGTCCAAAAATGCAGGCAGAGGGCTTTTACTCCTTATTCAGTATGGAGCGCTTGTCAGTGATGGGCTTGATAGAGCCTTTAAAGCGTCTTCCAGAGTTACTGCGTATTCGCAGGGCGATTGTAGACCGGTATAAGGAATCGCCGCCCCTGGCATTTGTGGGTATAGATTCACCTGATTTTAATACCAATATAGAGCTTAAATTACATCGTGCTGGGGTTAAAACCGTGCATTACGTAAGCCCGTCGGTTTGGGCATGGCGTCAGGGGCGGATTAAAACGATTAAAAAAGCCGTTGATCTAATGTTGACGCTGCTGCCCTTTGAGGCAGAGTTTTATTCGGAGAGTCAGATCCCTGTGCGTTTTGTCGGTCACCCGCTAGCTCGCCAGATTCCTATGAGATCAAATAGGCTAGCGGCCAAGAAACAATTGGAACTTATTAGCGACAAACCTGTTTTATGTCTTATGCCTGGCAGTAGGGCAGGTGAGGTTGCGCTTTTAGCAGAATTATTTATAGCGGTAGCTGAGCGCGCAGGAGATTCAGTACCCGGGCTACAGCTGGTTATTCCTGCTGCAAACGAGGCTAGATATGAGCAGCTTAAAGGAATTCTGTCGTGCTACAAGCACCTCAACATAAAGCTACTGCGACAGCAATCACACCTCGCTATGGCGAGTTCGGACGCGGTCCTTTTGGCCTCTGGAACTACCGCTTTGGAAGCAATGTTGTTTAAAAAACCAATGGTAGTTAGCTATCGGTTAGGGGCGATTACTCATGCTTTGGTTGCTCCGTTTATCAAAACCCCCTTTGTGTCTATTCCCAATCTTTTGGCGGGTGAAATGTTAGTCCCTGAATTAATACAGTCCGATGCAACAGTAGAGGCTTTAACCGCTGCGATAATCGATGCGCTTGATACTGATAAAAATAAACCACTGATTGAGCAATTTGATAGGCTGCACAAGCTCCTTGATATGGATTCTGCTGCTATCGCGGCTGAAGCTATTCATCAGTTGGTATCCTCATGACACCTTGGGTGAGGCCCAAGGGTATTTTATGCCTAGCGGGAGTGGACGAGGTGGGACGTGGCCCACTTGCTGGTGATGTGGTCACAGCAGCGGTTATATTACCTGAAAATCATCAAATTGAAGGTCTAGCCGATTCCAAATCACTGAGCGCGAGACAGCGAGAAAATCTCTATGATGATATTGTTGGGCAGGCGGAATGTTGGTGTGTTGGGAGGGCCTCGGTAGAAGAGATTGATCGTTTTAATATTTTACAGGCAACCTTAATGGCTATGCGTCGCGCGGTACTTGGTCTAACACTGCAGCCTGATTATGTAGTTGTTGACGGTAATCGATTACCGCAATGGGAATACGCCAGTGAAGCGGTGGTAAAAGGGGATGGGCGTGTTGAGGTGATCAGCGCAGCTTCAATCATTGCCAAGGTCGTACGAGACGCCGAAATGCATGCTTTTGACAGTGAATATCCAGGATATGGTTTTGCTGCAAATAAAGGCTACGGAACGCCTCAGCATCTGGAGGCACTGCAACGATTGGGGCCCACAGCGATTCATCGGCGCTCATTTGCACCGGTTAGCAACGAGTGGAAGGTTGAGCAAGAACCGCTATTTTAAAGCTTGGTGTTTTTGGTTTTTGCGCTCTTTTCCCGGTTTTCTATCTATTTGTAAATAGACTGTAAGTATAAGTTCGGAAAATACTAGTAAGTGCTTGAGTTAAATACATACAAGCTTTACATTCGGTTGATTATGTAATTATTTTGTTCTGAGGGGATAAAGTTTGAAATACGCTAAAATTACCGGATGGGGAAACTATGTCCCGCCGGTTATTATGACTAATGATGATATGGGTAAAATAGTAGACACTAACGATGAGTGGATATTCTCTCGCTCAGGTATAAGACAGCGGCACTATGCCCATGTATCGACAGGAAAGATGGCATGGTTGGCATGTGAACGCGCTCTAGCGGCAGCGGCGGTAGACGCTGAGGATATCGATTTAATTATTTTAGGGTCCACCAGTGCCGAAGAAATTTGTCCCAATACGGCTAGTTATATTAAAAATGAACTGGGTGCCAAAAAGGCCGCCGCGTTTGATTTGAATTCCGCCTGTACTAGTTGGTTTTATGGCCTAAATGTTGCGACTGACATGATAAGAGCGGGTTCAATTAGCAAGGCTCTAGTGGTGGGTTCAGAGCGGATTTCGCTGGCTATGGATTGGCAAAAGCGAGAGTCATGCTTCTTGTTTGGGGACGGGGCCGGGGCCGTTTTGTTAGAGGCTTCTGATGAGAGAGTCGGCTTAGTCTCGTCGCACATGAGTTGTATTCCTGATAGTCGTGAGTGTCTTCACCTGCCGAGCTGGGGTATGTCCCCGATGCATTTTACCGATGATATATTTATATCGCTTAACTTTGAGGGGCAAGAGATCTTTAAAAGCGCGGTCAAAGGGATGAGCGACTCTATTGCTAACGTACTTGAGCGAGAGGGTTTAACGCCTGACGACATTGATTTGTTCATCCCTCATCAAGCAAATATTAGAATCATCCAAGCTCTTGCAAAACGCCTTAATTTCTCAATGGACAAGATTGTCGTTCGTATTGATGAATATGCTAATACTTCTGCGGCATCCATACCGCTGGCGCTATGCGATGCGCTCGCAGACGGCACTATCAAGCCGGGAATGACAATCCTAACCGCGACCTTCGGTGCTGGGCTAACTTGTGGTGCTGGAATCATTAAATGGGGCGATCAAGTGGCTCCGGCCAATAATAGTGATAAAAGTATTCCTGAGTTCGATGGAACTGTTTTCGACCTAATGGCTGACAGTTTTGCCCATTATGGGATCGATGCTAAACACCTGTTAACTAAAGCGTAAACATGTCTGCAAAATTTGTTCATTTAAGACTTCATTCGGAGTACTCGCTAGTTGATGGTCTAGTGAGAATAAAGCCGCTTGCGGCAAAGGTTGCATCGCTAGATATGCCTGCCGTCGCCTTAACTGACTTTAATAATTTTTTTGGGTTGGTGAAATTTTATAAGGCTGCGCAGGGTGCAGGTGTTAAGCCGATCCTCGGCGCTGAGGTTTTGGTGCTTGATGAGTCTGGCGAAGGTGCATTGACCCAGCTGGTATTGTTGATTATGGACAATGTCGGTTATAAAAACTTAACTTGCCTTATTTCCAAGGCTTATCAAGAGGGTCAACGCCAGTCGGTTCCGACTATCAGGCTTGATTGGTTGGCAGAGCTTGGCGACGGCCTTATTGCACTATCTGGAGGTCGTCTGGGTGAAGTGGGTGTTGCCCTTGTATCTGGCCGTAAGGTGGATGCACAGCAGTCTCTAACTCGCCTGATGGGGTTATTTCCAGATCGGTTTTATCTCGAGTTACAACGTACTGGCCGGGCGGATGAAGAGGACTATATCCATGCGGCAGTTGCGCTTGCTGCTGGCTCAAATTGTCCAGTGGTCGCTACAAATGATGTACGATTTATTGATAGAGACGAATTTGAAGCCCACGAGGCACGTGTTTGTATCTATGAGGGCAGGTCTCTTGACGATCCGCGTCGAGAGCGTCGATATTCAGAGCAGCAATTTCTGCGCAGTAGTGATGAGATGGCCGAGTTGTTTGCGGACATTCCTGAGGCTTTAGAAAATACGCTGGAGATTGCCAAGCGATGTAGTCTTGATCTCAGGCTTGGGGAGTACTTTCTGCCTGACTATCCCATTCCTGATGGTAAGAGTATCGAAGAATTTTTTATCGATGTTTCTAAAGTAGGCCTAGAAGAACGATTAGCGGCACTATTTGATCCTTTGTCAGCGGATTTTAAAGATAAGCAGGTCCTGTACGCTGAACGTTTAAAGTTTGAACTCGATATTATTATTGAGATGGGCTTTCCGGGTTATTTCTTAATCGTCATGGACTTTATTCGCTGGGCTAAGTCCAATGATATTCCAGTCGGCCCGGGTCGGGGCTCTGGCGCCGGTTCACTGGTTGCCTACGCGCTAAAAATTACTGATTTAGACCCCATTGAGTATGACTTGCTATTCGAACGATTTCTCAATCCAGAGCGTGTTTCAATGCCTGACTTCGACATTGATTTTTGTATGGAGGGGCGAGATCGAGTGATTGCCTATGTGGCAGAACAGTATGGGCGTGATGCGGTATCTCAGATTGTTACCTTCGGCACCATGGCGGCGAAAGCTGTGGTGCGAGATGTTGCTCGGGTGCAGGGTAAGTCCTATGGTTTGGCTGATAAGTTATCGAAACTAATTCCGTTTGAAGTCGGAATGACACTTGAGAAGGCAGTTGAGCAGGAAGATGATCTCAGTAAGTTTCTTAAGTCAGATGATGAGGCTGCTGAAATATGGTCAATGGCACTACAACTTGAGGGTGTTGCCAGAAACTGTGGAAAACATGCCGGTGGTGTCGTTATTGCGCCAACTAAAATAACGGATTTCTCGCCTATCTATTGCGACGAACGTGGATCAGGCGTGGTGACTCAGTTCGACAAAAACGATGTCGAAGATGCCGGATTGGTAAAGTTTGATTTCCTCGGTTTACGGACTCTGACGATCATTGATTGGGCTGTAAAGATGATCAATAAAAAGCGTGCAGAGGGTGATGAAGAAGCGCTAATACTCGAAAAAATTCCGCTTGATGATCCGGCTACCTTTGCGATGATGCAACGTGCGGAGACCACTGCAGTATTCCAGCTAGAATCCCGAGGTATGAAGGAATTAATACGTAAGCTGGGGCCTGATCGATTTGAAGATATTATCGCACTGGTAGCATTGTTCCGGCCGGGTCCGTTGCAGTCGGGCATGGTAGATGATTTTATTAATCGTAAAAAAGGGCGTGCTGAGGTTAGTTATCCGCATCCACAATATCAGCATGAATGCCTTAAACCCGCACTTGAACCCACTTATGGGGTAATCCTCTACCAAGAGCAAGTCATGCAAATTGCTCAAGAAATGGGTGGTTATACCCTCGGTGGTGCTGATTTGTTGCGTCGCGCAATGGGTAAAAAGAACGCCTCTGAGATGGCTAAGCAAAGAGATTTGTTTGTGCAGGGAGCCATTGGTAAGGGGTTCGCCAATAATTTGGCCTCCAACATTTTTGATTTGATGGAAAAATTTGCTGGTTACGGATTTAACAAATCACACTCAGCAGCCTACGCATTAGTGGCTTACCAAACTGGATGGTTAAAAGCGCATTATCCGGCTGAATTTATGGCTGCCACTATTTCTTCGGATATGGATAAGACCGATAAGGTTGTTACCTTTATCGACGAATGTCGGGCAATGAACCTCGATTTGTTACCTCCTGATGTTAATCACGGGCAGTTCCATTTCAGTGTTGATCAGCAGGGAAGTGTGATCTATGGTTTGGGTGCCATAAAAGGTCTTGGCGAAGGGCCGGTGGGGGCAATTATTGCTGCTCGCACTGAAGGTGGAGCCTTTAAAGATTTATTCGACTTTTGTGCTCGCGTTGACGGCCGTAAAGTTAACAAACGTGGTCTCGAGGCAATGGTTCGTGCCGGTGCATTTGACGAGATAGGCCCCGAGGGCGAAATAGGCTACCGGCGTGCCGTCATGTTAGCCTGTATGGATGAGGCGGTTAAATTAGCCGAGCAGCACGCGAGAAACAAAGTCAGTGGAATGGGAGATTTGTTTGGCGAATCGATTGTTGATAGCGCTTCGGAGATTAATTATAACGCCTACTCAGCTGTTCGTACTCTCTCCGTTAGGGAACGCCTGAATGGTGAAAAAGAGACCTTAGGTCTTTACTTAACCGGGCATCCGATTGATGAGTATGAAGACGAGCTAAAGGTTATGGTTCCCAATAGGATCGTTAATCTAAGACCGGGTAAAGACGCTGAAACCGTATCAGGAATGGTAGTAGGGATGCGTATTATGAAGAATAAGCGCGGAGATAGCTTTGCTTTCCTTACCCTGGATGATAAGAGTGGTCGCATTGAACTATCTGTCTGGGCTGATAAGTACACCGCTTACCGCGATATTATTTCCAAGGATGCCCTACTCGTCGTCAAAGGTGCGGTGTCTGAGGATAGCTTCACTGGAGGCTTAAAAATGGTTGCTGAGTCAATCCAATCTATTTATGAGGCTCGATGCAGTAAGTTACGTAGCCTTGAACTAAATATTACAGCGGGTCGTGATGACTGGGTCCAGCAGGTACACACTACGCTGAGTGCTTACAAAGACGGTAACTGTGCGGTAACAGTGGATTACCTTCAACCGCATGCTAGTGGAACTCTCAAGTTGGGTAGTCAGTGGAAGGTACAACCAAGAGATGAATTGATTAGTCGACTAAGGCAACAATTTGGCAAATCCAGTGTGTCTATGCGCTATGATTAAACCATTGGTAGCCAAGAAATATGTAGATGTTAAAATACGGTTTCGCATCACCTAGTTAGTTAAATAGAGAAAATTATTACGATGAACCTAGATTATTTGTCCTTTGAGCAGCCAATTGCCGAATTGGAGGCCAAGATTGAAGAACTGCAGTTAGTTGGTAATGATAACGAACTGAATATTGCAGAAGAAGTTACTAAGCTTCGTGAAAAGTCACGCAAGCTTACTCAAAATATCTATGCCAAGCTTACTCCATGGCAGGTGGTTCAGGTCGCTCGGCACCCCCACAGACCCTATGCCCTTGATTATATCCAACGTATTTTCTCTGATTGGGAGGAACTGCATGGCGATCGTCATTTTGGTGATGATAGCGCAATTGTTGGTGGCATAGCCCGATTGGGTGACAGTCCGGTAATGATAATTGGCCAGGAAAAGGGCAGAGGTGTCACTGAGAAGGTAATGCGTAATTTCGGTATGCCCAAAGCAGAGGGTTATCGCAAGGCATTACGCCTTATGGAAACCGCTGAACGATTCAAAATGCCGATTTTGACACTGATCGATACTCCTGGTGCTTACCCAGGAATTGATTCAGAAGAGCGAAATATTTCCGAGTCAATTGCGCGTAATTTAGCCGTGATGTCGAGACTAAGAACACCGATCATATGTACAGTAATCGGTGAAGGTAGTTCTGGTGGGGCGCTTGGGATCGGCGTTGGCGATCATGTCAATATGTTGCAGTACAGCACCTACACGGTCATTTCTCCTGAGGGCTGTGCAAACATTCTTTGGAAGAGCAGCGATAAAGCCTCCGCAGCGGCAGAAGCAATGGGCGTCACATCGGCCGGTTTAGAGAAGTTGAATATAGTGGATAAAACCATCCCTGAACCGATGGGTGGGGCTCATCGTGATATAGAGGCAATGAGTTCGACACTAAAAGATCATCTATCTACACAACTTGCGGAACTGCAGTCGCAGCCTCTAGATGAGTTGCTGGCGAAACGATATGCTCGGTTGATGAGTTATGGTAACCCCGATTAAAAACGGCTAAATACCCGACCTTTATGTGGTTTTAGCTACCATCTTCCAATATCGAGATTGCAGCCATGGCTTCTGGGTCTTGATTTTTTATTTTATTAGCAATGTTGTGCTGGAAAAAGTAGCGAAAATCAGGGCATTTATTCGCTGGGTAAAGGCAATGGTCGCCAGGAAGAACTGGCGTTGTAGCCTGTTTTTCTTCATCTATCAGCATTGCTTCAATGTTACCGTTGTTGGATAGGCGCCAACTAACAATCTCTTTCAACACAATGTTGTTCATTCCGTCTGGGGATAGGGCCGCATGAGTACCGATGGAATCAGGTATTTCTTGGATGATTTCATCCGCTGAGTCACACTGATAGTCGTAATATTCCGCCGCGGTTTCCAGCTCTACAATCTTGTGCATTGGCGCATTAAAAAATAGTTCGTCTACGCCCTCATCATAGTAGCCCTGCCATCGGCCATTAAGGGGGTCGTTGATTTCATTACAGGCAACTAATTTGTCTAGCCAGGGTACTAGGCCAACAACCTCGCCATTCATTTTAAGGCCCCAGGCTAGGAGTTTCACTGAGAATAATTTGTCAGGATTCTCGGTATTGCTATAGAGTATTTCTAGGCCGTCTAGCTCTGCGGCAACTCGAATTATACGGTTGTCGGAGAGTTCAGAGAGGGGTTTGCGAGTGAATATATCGATTACATTGTCATGGGAGTGATCAAGCGCCGAACTAGGCATATAACTATCTCCTTATGGCAGTAGTGAGGTATAGCACTAACACTACATAAGGTACTCTAGATCATTAAAAAGCACAACACTTTGTGTTTCACAGAGTAGAATTGTCACCTGCCACTTTTCTTATGGGTCTGTCTTTGGTTGGTTTTGGATAGATGTAAACTCATGTAAACTGGGGGTAGGCGACGATGTTTGTCGATTATTGGGAACCCAAAAGGCCTCTTTATTATTGATTCAATTAAATTAGCGGTCATCAATGAAATATTTGCTGCCGAGTTTTCAGAAGCCTTTGGTACTGAGTTAATTGGTGGTGCTGAAGAGCCTCTATATTTGCCGGCGGGGCCTAACTCCCCAGTGGCAAAAATATTCTATCGACAGGATTTTCTTGCCAGTGCGCTACATGAAGTCGCTCATTGGTGTATAGCAGGTAAAGCTCGCAGAGCAATAGAAGATTTTGGCTATTGGTATCATCCAGATGGTCGGACGGTGGCACAACAAAATAAGTTTGAGTTAGCGGAAGTCACACCTCAAGCATTAGAGTGGATGTTTAGTGTGGCCTGCAGGAAATCATTCCAGATTAGTGCCGATAACTTAACTGGTGACGGTGAGGGTGAGGGTGATAATGACATCGAGTTTAGGTTAGCGGTGGTGGATCAGGCTCAGCAGTGGTGTTTATCTGATAAAATTCCTGTTCGAGGGTCGCAGTTTTTGAACGCTCTAATGGAGTATTATGAAGTCGATGCCAGATGCACTAAACATTATCAATTGAAGCACCTTGCCTAGAGGCTACTAATGCAAGCTTTTCTCATCGATTCCTCAATCTATATATTCCGTAGTCATTTCACATTGCCTGAAAATTGGCATGCGCCTGATAATGGATTTCCGACTCATGCAGTGTATGGCTTTACCAGCTTCATGATTGATTTGTTGCGACAAAAGCAACCAGAATTTATATTTTGCGCATTCGACGAGAGCCTCCATAGTGGTTTTCGCCACCAACTGTGTCCTGATTACAAGTCTAACCGTGAGTTGCCTGACGATGCTTTAGCTTTTCAGTTAAATGCCTGTCGACAGTTATGCCGCGTTCTCGGTGTGGCTGAGATGGCCTCTAATACCCATGAGGCAGATGATTTGATTGGCTCTATGGCTAGCTTAGTACGCAAAACTGATGTCCAGCCGGTGATTGTCAGTAGAGATAAAGATCTAATGCAGTTAGTTGGAGAACAAGATTTATACTGGGATTTTGGTAAGGCCCATCCAGTATCTCAGGCGCAATTGGAACAAAAGTTAGAGATAGGCTGCACTCAAATGGTCGATTATTTAGCGCTGGTGGGTGATAAAAGCGATAATATCGCCGGGGTTCCTGGCGTGGGTGAAAAAACAGCTAAACAGCTTCTTTCACACTTCCCGAATATCGACGCAATTCTTGAGCACCTTGATCAGCTGCAAGACTTACCGATAAGAGGTGCTAAAAAACTAGCTGACAAACTGCTCGGCAGTACCGATCAAATGATGCTGGCACGAGAGTTAGCGACAATAATAACCGATGTCCAGTCCATGCCGACGGTCAAGGATATTAGCTGGCAGGGTATTCAAGTTCAGGCGCTTGAATTATTCGCTGAAGAGATGGGATTTGGCAGCGTATTCTCCGCGCGAATAGCGGATCTTAAACATCGACCTATGGCCTCAATGTTTCGAGTGTAAAACAGTTATGAAAAATCGATCACTAACAATTGTTGCGGATCAAAATATGCCCTTGGTCGAAGAGCTATTTGGCCGGTACGGCGAAGTTCGGCTTGTTGCCGGGCGGTCCATCTCTGCGGAGGATGTTGCAGATGCTGACGTTTTATTGGTTAGGTCAGTAACGCCTGTAAGCAGCAGTTTACTGGAAAGCTCTAGGGTCAAATTTGTTGGATCAGCTACCATCGGTATTGATCACGTAGACACAGACTTTCTCCGCAATTCTGGTATACGTTTTGCCTTTGCACCTGGGTGCAATGCCAAAGCAGTGGTTCAGTATGACTTATCTGTAATGTCCAGGTTGATGCCTAATTGGCACAATCAAACGGTCGGCATTATTGGCTGTGGCAATGTCGGTGGCCGTTTATACAGTACCTTAGTGGCTCTGGGTGTGAAATGCCGTGTTTATGATCCGTTTTTACCTAAGGACGGCAATATTCCTATTGATGATTTTAATGAGGTTTTGAGAAGCGATATTGTTTGTTTGCATACACCGCTAACCTATGCGGGCTTGTACCCTACGTATCATCTACTCAATAGAGCAGCCTTGGAAATATTAAGACCTGGGGCACTTCTCATTAATGCAGGACGAGGGGAGGTTATTGATACAGAGGCTCTTTTAGAAAAACTACGTTCTAGTATGCCGCTCTCTGTCGCACTGGATGTGTGGGAATCCGAACCTGATGTTTGTCCTAATCTCCTAAAACAGGTATCTCTAGCAACGCCGCATATTGCAGGCCATACCCGAGAGGGTAAAGTTAAAGGGACCACAATGGTATTCGATGCCTTTTTAGCGTGGTTAGGGGTTGAAGAGAGCTACAGGGATGATCTAAGCCTTACTCCAGTTGACATTGATACTCTATCGATCAACTCGGTGGTCGAGGCAGTATTGGCGAGTTACGATGTCCTTGACGATGATCAGATGATGCGTCAGCGGCTGTCTGGGCTAGTGAAGGGATCGCTGGAGCAAAGAGATATGTTTGATGTACTGCGTCGAGAATATCCTGTGCGAAGAGGCTTTGAATCAACCATTATTCGCTCTTCTGGTCATCTAGGTAAGACTAAATTGGACAGCGATTTAGCGGCCCTGGGCTTCCTCATATCAGATCATGCCAAGATGGGACTGTAATCGTTTCTTAGCGCTTACTGACTACCGACTATTGTCGGTATGCCAAGAGAAAGCTAGCGAGTCTAGCGATGGCTTCTGTGAGTTGATTCTTGTCAGGCAAAAAAACGATTCTGAAATGTTGAGTATCTTGGTAATTAAATGCTGAGCCTTGAACAATTAGCAGATGCTGCTGTTTAAGCAGCTCAAGCACAAACATTTCGTCATTTTCAATGGGGTAAACGGCGGGATCTAATTTAAAGAACAGGTACATGGCCGATTTTGGTTTTACACAGCTAACACCAGGGATTGCCGTTAGCAGCTCTAAGCACAGATCCCTTTGGGCAAGGAGTCGCCCACCAGGGAGTATCAGATCATTTATGCTTTGTCGGCCGCCTAGTGCTGTTTGAACCGCTAGCATTGCGGGTACGTTCGCACATAACCGCATAGATGCAAGCATCTCAAGCCCCTCTAAATAACTTGTAGCATTGGCCTTGGCGCCACTGACAAGCATCCACCCAGACCTGAATCCAGCCAGTCGATAGGTTTTTGAAAGTCCGTTAAAGGTCAAGCAAAGAGTGTTTTTGGTGAGAACCGATAGCGGATGATGAACGCTGCCGTCAAACAAAATTCGATCATATATTTCATCTGCAAATACGATGAGGTTATGTTTTTCGGCAATAGCGACTAAACCTCGCAGTATGTCCTCAGAGTAAACAGCGCCAGTAGGGTTGTTTGGATTTATAATAACTATACCCCGGGTACGAGCGGTTATTTTACTTTCAATATCGGCTAGGCAGGGCTGCCAGCCTTGATCTTCATCACATTTATAATGTACCGGACTACCGCCAGATATTGCCACCGCCGCTGTCCATAGAGGGTAGTCTGGGGCTGGGATTAAGATCTCATCATTGAGGTTGAGTAGACCTTGCATTGCCATGACGATCAATTCACTGACACCATTTCCCATGATCACATCGTCAACATCGATGCTATCAACCCCTTGAAGCTGATAGCGTTGGACTACCGATTTCCTGGCCGAAAAAAGGCCTTTACTGTGTGAATATCCCTGAGCGCTTCGAAGATTATGGATAACATCGCGCATTATTTCATCAGGGGCATCGAAACCAAAAGCGCCAGGATTTCCGATGTTTAACTTCATGACCTGCTGACCATCAGCTTCCAATTGATTGGCATAATCAAGAACTGGCCCCCGGATTTCATAATTCACATTATGCAGCTTGTCAGATTGTAAAACCTTGTTCATAATCGACCATCGAAAACGGTGTTTGGAGAGCCGTTATTGTACCTAAAAAAATGGATAGTTTTGGGATAATAGATGCGAATTTTAAGCTTAGTTGGCCAGTTTTCTCTCTTGGGGTCGGTGTTTATCCTATTGGGGTTTGAGTTTCAGCTTGTGCCTTCGGGCGTTCCGTTTGCATTCATTCTATTTTGTTTTCTGGTTGTAAGTTTTCTAACCGGGGCTGTTGGTATCGGTGTTGGTTGCTTCGGGTCTTTTAATAGTGGCCTCAGGCGGGCCGAGTTTCTCGCTTTGATGGCGTCTTGTGTCATTCCTTTTCTTTTAGTTCATTTTATTGTCGGTGCTCAAAACTTCTCTTTGGGCGAGACCAATGATGTAACAACAAACATTGAAAACCCTCCTGAGTTCAATCAGTCTAGAGATAGTCGTCATGCGGCAACAAATTTCTCACAGGTCTGGAACTTCTTAAAGATTCCAGAGCGTGTTACTAAACACCCGTCCTTAAAAACGATTGAAGTGGATCTCTCCTGTGAGTCTTTAGTGCCGATGGTATTTGCGACATTTCACTATCTTGGATGGCCCATGTCTTTTGCAGACCGCACTGCCAACTCAATTGAGGCCAAGGCCTCTTGGTCATTTGGGAGTCAAATAAATGATTTTGTGGTGCGAATGTCACCTCTTGAGAGTAAGGGGTGCGGTGTTGATTTGAGGTCGGCGTCTCGGCACGCGAGAAGGGATCTAGGAATGAACCTTTTATTGCTGGATAGGTTTATGACTAGGTTTTCGATTGAGTTTGAAAAAGAGCATGCGAGGCTCTGTGCTGGCATTACTGAAAGTAATCATTTGACGCAGCCGATGGCTAAATGACCGGAGTGTTTATTTTATGAAGATCGAAAAAATCGCGCTTAGCAAAATATTACGAGTGGTGAGCGTAATGGCACAGGTATGTATTGCCATCACCTTTAGCCTCTTACTGACGTTCGAATTGGAATTAATAGACTACAGAGCATACCCAATAAATATAGTTCTTTTAGCGTGGGTTTTATTGAGTTGCTTTGTTGGCTGTTTGGGAGCCTCGATAGTTTTTTGTAACCTTACACAGGTCCGTGCGTACAGGCCTGATTTTGCACTTTTGGTATTTATTTGTTTGTTGCCCATGGCATCTTTTCAGTATATTTATGGTGTTCAGAACGTGAGCATTGCGCCGGTGAATGATGTGTCTACTAATCTAAGTGATCCACCGCAATTTAAGCTGAGCCGAGCCCAGCGACAGAGTCCTTATTATAATCAGAACATTTTTTTTCTACTCAAGGCTCGTGATCAGATTTCTGCACATCCAAATATAGCTACGGTGACACTTATGGCTCCCCCAGATGTAGTCTATAAATGCGCCTTACGGGCGGCACAAAGTTTATATTGGAAAGTTTCTATCAGAGATCCTGTTGCGCACGAATTCGAAGCTAAAGCGTCAGTCACATTTATTAATAATGAGCTTGATACGATTATTCGCGTTAGAGATGCTGGAGAGGGCTATTCTTCAGTTGATGTGCGGTCTGCCTCCGCTAGTAAGCGCATAGATGGTGGTTTGAATGCCCTTGTTATCGAAAATTTTATAACAGCACTGAAGCGTACTCTGGTTAATAGGCGCATGTTTGAGTACTGCTGATCATTAAAATCTCCCGGGTTTTTTAAGCAAACCTTCTACCCCCACCTTTTTTTTAGCAGGATAGCGCCACACTTTCCGGTGGGTACATTAGTCTGCCAGTTATTTATATGCAGTAATAGATAGATTATTTCGTTAGTCTTCAAGATCGCAGGGGGTTTTCGATCATTGAGATTATGCATCGTTAACTTATTTTAAGGTAAATGGCGTCTTATCAATGCTTAAAAGAACAATCGAACGGCTTTATATCGCTATGTTGGTGATACCGGTCCTGCTATTGTTGGATGCTAGGATTACTCTATGGCTTACGCCGCATTTTCCAGTGGCTACGTTAATATTTGGCACCACTCTGTTGGGCCTCATTGGCGCAGTTGGTGGTTTAGGGATAATCATAAAGCGGCGGCTCAATCGCCAGGCATTTCGTCCGGAATTATTAATAGTCTGCGCTGCGTTATTTTTTAACGCTGCTGTCGTGCAGGCTAAATTTGGTTTTCAAAATGTTGATTTGAAAAATGCCCATGATTACAGTACCAATATTGTTAATCCACCTCAGTTCCTGCAGACGAAGGATCAAAGGCAGCTCGTACAAACCCGATCCGTGCCCTCAAAGCTGTTCGGGCTTTTTCTGGGTACGCCTGTCTCAGATGAAATTTTCAAAGCCGATACCGACAGTATTGTATTACCCTTATCCGGCCTAGACTCAAAAATCGTTCTCAAACGAGTGATTGAGCGCTCAGGTTGGAGTATGACTTCATATTCAGTCAGTAGCAGAGATCATATTGACTTCAGTGAGACCTACAATTATCACGGTTATGTCGCTCTTGCTAAGCAACGCAGCTCTTTGGCGGTCAGTATTATTTCAACTCAGCCAGGTCGTAGTGTTATTGACATCCGCGTGGCCAGTCGAACCGGATATCGCAGCCTAGGTGCTAGCGTTTTGCTTATACGCGAGTTAGCCAGCGAAATATTGCTGATGTCGCAAGAGTTTGTCCCTGTGCAAGATTTGGATGGGGTAGGTGGTGCAACGATGTTTTCAAGCGCTCACATGATAAAAAGGAGTGACTAATTTATGGTTGCAAAATTAGTTGAACGATGCGGTATTGCGGTGCTTTTTACTCAGGTCGCTATTTTTTTGGTAATACAGACTCAAATTGTTGACCCATGGCACGTCCCCATAACCGTAGTCTTTACCTTAATCACGCTGTTGGGAACGGTTGGCGTGTGTCTTGGGCTAGTAATAATCATAAAGAGTCTGCTTTATCGGGAGCCTTTTCGCCTGGAGCTATTATTGGTTTGCGGTCTAATGTGTATTATGTTTCTGTTTATGCAATTTACCTATGGTTGGCAAAATTTCGATTACAAAAGAGCCAATGATTACAGCACCGACATTGTTAATGTGCCTCAATATAAGCTGACCAAGTATGAAAGACTCCATGTAAAAGAGTCATCCTCGCTTTGGGCTTTTATGGACATCCCGCACAGCATAGTCAAAGCCGACACCGACAGCCTTGTATTACCCCTATCTGCTCTAGAGTCTAAAATAGTTCTCAATCAAGCAATCGCGGCTCTAGACTGGGTACTAGTTAGACACACAACCAGTATTAGTGATGGTATTGGTTTCAGTGAGAACTACGAGTTTTTAGCGGGAAACCCAGGGGTAGCACAACGCACTGATTTGTTGGTCAGGATTGCTACAACTAATGCAGGCTCTAGTGTTATTGACATCCGCTCCTCAAGCCCAGGCCGACGCCGGGACCTTGGATTAAACGCGTTTATGATACGTAAAATAGCCAGTGAAATATCGGCGAAAGCGTCACAATATGAGAAGCTGGAGTTAACGTTGGGTAAGGGGCAATGATGCCGTCAAATGTGGATTTTTTAAGAACGGGTCTTCCTAAAAGCAACAAATCTAAAGAGTATTTTATTAAATGAACAGAGTATTTTCCTTATGAAAATACGCAAAATTAGGCTTAGTAAAACGGTGCGAAGGCTTAGTTTTTTAGGACAGGTGTCTGTTGTGATAACGTTTATCTGTGTGCTGTTATTAGAGTTTGAGATCTTAGGTAAGTCAACATTTATTCTAAATATGTCCCTTTTATTTTTGACTTTAGTGACCTTCTTTGTCAGCTGTCTCGGGGCCGTGATTCTTTTCTTTAACCGGGCACATATTCGTGTAAGCAACCCTGATTTTACGTTTTTGATACTTGTTTGTATTTTGCCCATGGCAATGTTTCAGTATGTTTATGGTTTTCAAAATGTGAATTTTGAGCGGGTGAATGATGTGTCCACTAATGTTATTGATGCTCCACAATTTAAGTTGAGTAGGTTAGAGCGACAAGGCCCTTATAGTTCTATGGCAGCGTTTCTGTCCGGTTATGGCATTCAAAATGATCTAATGTCCGCACGGACCGCCCTTAATCAAATTTCTGCCCATCCAGATATTGCCACTGTGAATTTTTTGATACCGCCTGATTTACTTTACAGGTGCGCCATGATTACGGCTCAAAATTTAAATTGGAAAGTCTCTTTTCGAGACCTTGCTGCGCAAATATTTGAAGCTAAAACGTCAGTCAGATCTCTTCACAATAATTTAGATACGGTCTTTCGAATTAGAGATGCTGGACAGGGGGGGTCGTCAATTGATATTCGCTCCGCCTCTGCTCATACGTTTCTGGATGGTGGTTTGAACGCTTACGTTATTAAAAGGTTTATGACAGCATTGCGCAGTACTTTGGCCGATCGGCGCAACGTTGAGTATTGCTAATTATCAGAATACCGGTTATTTGTTGAGTGGCAATGATGGTATCAATCACTCTCAAGATTAAAAGGGGTTTGTGAGCTAATGTTTGAAAAAATAGTGAAAAAATTTGGTATTACTATGGTCGTGATATTGACCGCAATTTTTTTTAATGGGAGGTTTCAAATCATTAACTCTTGGAATTTCCCCGAGGCTATGTTCTTTGTTGCCGCCACTGTGTTGGGCGCCGTCGGTGCCATTTTATTAATAGGAATAATCTTAAGAGACCTGGTCTTTAGGCAGTTTCTTAATGTAGAGCTAGTATTAATCTGTGGTCTGTTGCTTGTTCCGTTTGTGTATATACAGACAGTCTATGGTTGGCAAAACTTCTCCCTGCAGAAAGCAAATGATTACAGTACCGACATAGTTAATGCACCTCAGTACCAGATGAGTAAGTATGAAAGACTGCTTGCAAAGGACATATCCTCGACTTGGGCATTCATGGACATCCCACATGAAATAGTAAAAGCCGACACCGACAGCATTGAATTACCCTTATCCGGTATAGATTTTCAAATAGTTCTCAAAAAAGTAACCGCGGCTCTCGGTATGAGACAAGTTAGATCCTCAGTAACCGTTAGTGATGACATTGGAATCATTGAAACCTACGAGTTTTCTACTGGACTTTCTGGAATGGTCAAACGAGTTGATTTATTGGTTAGGGTTACCTCACCTAGCGCAGGCTCTAGTACTATCGACATCCGCTCGTCTTCTCCCGGCCGACGTCGGGACCTTGGGTTGAATTCTTTTTTTATACGTAGGTTAGCCACTGAACTATTGGTGATGGCTGGAGAGCCTAAGAATACGCAAAATTAAAGTCGGGTAGGGCGTTAATGATTTTATCATGTACTTAGATCGAGCAGGGTATGGTGTCTGCACGGTATACCTTTGCAGCTGTTATGGTTTTAAATCATGAGCTAGCCGAAATGAGTGGTTTTTATCAAAGGAGTTTTTGCGTCGACAACAGGTACTTTTTGTGGCAAATATCCCCATAGCCCTCGGTTTGATCAAGCTTATTTAGAGAGAGTCGCCAACAGATTTGTTGACGCACCGATAAAAATCTAAAAAGTCGTTAAATTAAGCTTGGTTATGCTTGACACTTTTCTCGTTGCTCCTTATCATGCGGCCCTCCTAGCCAGTCACGTCCCGTTCGTCTAGAGGCCTAGGACACCGCCCTTTCACGGCGGTAACAGGGGTTCGACTCCCCTACGGGACGCCATTTTAAAAGGTTGCCAGAAGTTTGGCTTCTGCGGGAATAGCTCAGTTGGTAGAGCGGTACCTTGCCAAGGTACAGGTCGCCGGTTCGAACCCGGTTTCCCGCTCCAATTTAGACTAGTAATACTGAATACCACGCGACTCTTTGAGTAACGTGGTATTTTTTTGCCTTGGAATTAACCAGCCTGATGCCTTTGGTGTCAGAGTGAGGTCTGTTGCTAGATGTTTTTATATGCTCTAATCAGATTTGGATACTCTATCTGAGGAAAGGCTAATGCATACTATGCTGTTGAAAACCCAAACTCTCATATTGGTTCTGTTTGTTACTGGATGTGTTCATCAAAACAATGCATCTAAACAAAAAGAGGAATGGGCTTTTGCTCACATGGCACCTCAAGGCCAGATATCCACTAATAAGACGATCGTAATACCACTGACGCAAGATATCGTTGCTTTTACGATGGATCCTTATAAAACACATGCAGATATGAATGGTGTGGAATTCATTTCTTTTCTAGATAATTCCAATGAGAGCGGACGCAGAGCCAATTCACGTAACGCCGTCTTATCATGGTTTGACGGTGAAAACATGAATGAAACTAGGCTCGTGGTGACCAGTGTAAAAATGGATGAAGTAGGTGAGAACATTACTTATACCACAGAGGTCATGAGTGATTTCAGTGGAAGTGAGGAGTTAGTTTCACCGCACCTTTACTTAGACCGATATGATATTGGCAGGAAAAACCTGTCTGAAAAACATCAGTATCCGTTTACCGCAATGCGACAAACCATTTATACCGGCGAACACCGGATGCCTGGTCAGACAAAAAGTAAATCACCCTGATTAAACGTTTAAAGTTTGATTTAATTAAAAAATGCCGAGGGATAATCCTGCCGCTATGCCAAGACCAAAATCTTCGCACTCTTGTTGATGGTTTTCTTTAAACCCACCGACCAAGATTAGCGGATCGCAAATCTTGCGAAGCGGGTAGCCCTTGACTATTCGGTCTACTTCTCGGACAGCACCAGTGCCGTCATTACCAGAGCTTACAAAAATACCGTAGGGGAGGTTGATCTGGTGAGGCTCCGCGGGGTAAAAGGTACGATCAAAAAAATCTTTTAGTGCCCCGCTCATGTAGCCAAAGTTTTCGGGTGTGCCGAAAATAATGCCATCAGCCCACAGTAGATCATCTAAACCCGCATCGAACGCTCTCAAAAACCTTGTTTCGACATCTTCTTCCTGTTGGCAACCGGCATGCACGGCCTGAGCCATACTTTCGGTACCTCCACTTTGACTATGATAAACAATCAATAATTTTTTCACTGAAATTTACATATCCTCAGGCAACTCTGCCAATTAACAAACTACAATTATTATTAGTGCTCATGCAGGACTTTATCAGTGTAGCTGATGGCTGCATACAGGGAGGTTTATGATTTATTTGTTAGCGATCAGTACGGGGGTATTTTCCGTTGCGTTTTACCCCGCGTTACCGAGCATGCATCTCTATTTTGTCGGGCTTAGCAGTCTTTCCCTCATTTGGCTTTTGGTCGAACGTTTTAAATTGCCTATTCATGGTTTTGTGAAGACTATTTTTCGTTTTAGTCTCTTGTTTGGTTGGGGCAGTGCATGGGGTTTTTATTGTGCCCATAGTGTTCTCAGTCATCAATTACCGGACGGACTTGATAGGCATGATTTTCTAGTCTCAGGGACCGTAGCGCAGATTTTGAAGACAGATAAGGTTCGGACTAATTTTGTCGTTATTGTTGATTCAGCCGCTGAGTTGGCAAACCCAAAAAACATCGTTCATCTGGAAAAGCTATTGCTGAATGAGTATTCTTCAATTAATAAAAAGGGTCGTCTGGACATTCAAGAAGGAGATCATTGGCAATTCGTTGCCCGGTTAAAGAGACCCAGAGGTATGTTCAACCCAGGCGGTTTTGATTATCAGAGCTGGCTGGTTCAAAGCGGTTATTCTGCTACTGGTTATGTCAGGCATAATGCCGCGAATCGAAAAAATCATAATTACCCTATTTCTCTGTATAACAGCGTTCTATTGGGAGTTAATAAAATACGCTCTGGTATTAGACGGGCAATTATTAAAAGTGAGACGTCTGAGCTTGGTCGAGCAATTTTAATTGCGCTAACAGTCGGCGATAGGCAGAACATCAGACCTTGGTGGGAAAGTTTGTCCAGGCTGGGGATTGTGCACTTACTGGTTATTTCCGGGTTACACATTGGTCTTATTGCCGGGGCAGGTTTCATGCTTGGCTCTATGGTTTCAAAAACGCTAATATCTCTCAGTCAAGTGCTGCCATTGGTCAGCACCAATCACTTTTTTTTGCGGCTGTTACCCCCAAGTTGTGGGGTTATCCTCGCGACTGCTTATAGTCTCTTAGCTGGTTTTACTCTGCCTACGCAGAGGGCACTAATCGCAATAGTGGTGGTCATGCTGGCTAGCCTGGTTTATCGGCGCATAACACCCTGGGCCTGCCTAATGTGGACGCTATTAATAATAGCCATTATGCAACCGCTGGCGGTGTTAAGTGCCGGGTTTTGGTTGTCGTTTACGGCAGTAGCGACACTGATAGGATGGTTTTATCCCTGGGCTTCAAGTGATAAGAATTTCAGAGTGAAGCGCACACTAACAGTGCAGTTAGCACTCCTGGGGTTAATGTCTTTGCCGTTATTTATTTTTATAGGCAGGATATCTTGGTTGGCCCCCATGGTGAATATTCTAATAATTCCCTTGGTGTCACTAGTGACCGTTCCACTTGCTCTGCTCGGCGTGGTAGGTTTAATGATAAACCAGCGCATTGCTAATAGTATCTGGATATTGGCAGATTGGTCGATCATGCCAATACAGTGGTTATTGGACATTATTCCCTCATCGTACGGATTCCTTTCGCTACCGGTGATTATGCACTGGACGATTCTGGCTACAATTTTTATGGCGGGTTTGGGGGCCTTATTGCCGATTCCAAAAGCTTTTAAAATAGTCTGCGTTATTCCTTTGGGTTTGGCATTGTTGGCTCCAAGCCCAGACAACAGGTTACAGGTTACAGTACTAGATGTGGGTCAGGGTCTGGCAGTGGTGGTTGAGCGTGGTGATAGAGCACTCGTCTATGATGCGGGTCCTCGGTATAGCGAATCATTCGACGCGGGAGCGGGGATTATCGTTCCTTATTTGCATTCCCGTGGTCGCAGATCTGTCGATAAAGTCATTATTAGCCATGAAGACAACGATCATAGTGGTGGAGCTTTTTCATTGATTAATGCGCTTAGTCCGCGCGATGTTTTGGTCGGCCCAGGTTTTGTAGCTGATCTGGCTGATAGTTTTCAAAAAAGCAATAAAGATTCTTTACGACATTCACCATGCGCTGCGGGAGAAAAATGGTTTTGGCCCTCTGTTGAGCCTAATGACAGCGATGAAGATGCTAACAGAGTTTATTTTGAGATGATTTGGCCAACCCATGATAGCCCCACGGATGGCAATGATAGCTCCTGTGTACTTCAGATTACTTGGCGAGACCAGACTATTTTATTGACCGGAGATATTGAAGCGCGCGCAGAGCGACGTATTATTGCTGATAATTTAATTGAGGCGGCTAATCTATCACTACTAGTTGCACCTCATCATGGGAGTAAGACATCGTCTACAGCTCAATTTGTTAGTGCTGTGATGCCAAAGCATGTCATTTTTTCTAGTGGACACCGCCATCATTTTGGACATCCTCACTCAGATGTAGTTGCTCGTTATAGGGCGGCCGGGAGTAAACTGTGGAGAACTGCTGAGCAGGGTGCGCTTAGCTTTTCTTGGAACCAACGTGGCGATCTACGTATTGTTGCAGCCCGTGATGAGGGATTTCCTGAGTGTCTAAGTTGCTCGGTTTGGTGGCGATAGGTCAGTCTTAAAGAGTTTTAGTGTCCGTTTTTTTAACTATTTGAAAGCATAAACCGTTAAAGGCGCTTAATTTTCTCGTGAGGATGCCCCAAAGCATCATCATGTGGTTTAATTGTCAGTACGATCATTCTCATGAACTGTCATGAGGTTCCGCTAATCAGACGACAAATGACAACCATGATGATTGATAAAAGCAGGGATACTTTAATTGCGACAGGTGCTGGCCGTAGCCCGCAGATTGACATCGCTGAGTGGTTAAAGCATGTCTGAACTCAACAGCCAGTCGGG
>OJEJ01000240.1_pt1 | contig 24532 bp, 26 predicted proteins | sample 1593271 | NCBI WGS metagenome assembly OJEJ01 (sample SAMN05416877, study PRJEB24817) | seawater metagenome | isolation source: Sea water | place: Canada:Atlantic | collected 2013-11
CCCGATTCATTGTATAAACGTATTGTGCCATAGGAATATTTAGTGACTCTTGTTAGCTGCTTGGAGCGCCATATTGCGCTACAGTATTAGAGACGCCATTCTAACGGAAATTGGCCAAATAAAAAGTTAGATGTTCACTAAATAGTACTTTAAAAAGTCAGAAAGTATACTTTTTAGCATAGAAATCAATGATTTATGGGCTTTTAATTAATGTAACTAACGTGATATGTTCCATATGTTTGCTGGTAAATCCACCATGCAATCAGACTTTAATTTACTAAAATAAAATAAGGGGTAACACGATGAATATGTTAAATATGCTTAAAGACATGGTCGGCGCTTTAACAGGACTTGCAGTCTCTTTAATTGTTTTTGGTGTCGCAGCTAATATTGCTTTTGGTGGTAATGTTCCTTTTGTTGGCGAAACTCTCGCTGCCGCTTTAGATTTTGTTAGTTCGCTTGGTGATGCAGGTTTAGTGGGACTGTTGATTGCAGGTTGGTTAATGTCTAGGCTAGACTAGTAGTGAATGGCTGTATAAGTGAAGGGGGCTCGTAAGAGTCCCCTTTTTCCCCCTAATGTATTAATAGGGCGTCACAATGTCTAAAATGCTTAAAAAACTTAAAAAATCATTATGGGAAGCTGCTGAGGTTTTAGCCGCTGTTCTTGCCGTCGCAGTTCTGGTATCCGGTCTATTTGGGCCTGATGTTCCTTTCTTCGGTGGTATCATGACAAATATTCAAGGCGTTATAGATGCGTTAGGTTCTGCAGGGCTAGGTGTGATCATAGCCGTAATGCTTCTAATGAATATTTGGAAACGCTGATAATTTAGAAAGATGCCCTTAAGGTGTCTTTTTGGTTTATGCCTATAACTTATAGCACGCTTAAGTCTGTGATTGTGTGCCGTCAGAAAACTTACGACGTAAACTATTTTATCCTTCAGTCCTAGTTGATAAAAATATCCCCCGGTGTGATCAGCGGAGGCCAAAACTACTCAAACTATATAAAAACGCATAAAAATCAATCGATTATAACTCCTGCACCATTAATTCACGTGCTACATTTAAACTAGGTCAGTTTAAATTGGCCGTTTAAAAATTAATCAATAAAAGGGGTAGTCACATGAGTCCATTAAAAGTGGTGAGACTGTTAGCGTTAGCGATAGCTGTTATAGGCGCTTTTGTTACCATTCCTGAAGCTGCACTAGTTATGGTATTGCTGGGTGTCGCATTAGGGTTTTTGAGTGATCAAGCGGATAAAGATAACAGAACATTTTTTCTAATATTTGCAATAGCCTTGGCAACGATGTCTGGTGCCGCTGATGGGCTACCAGTGGTTGGCGGTTACATCACCACTATATTAGGTAATTTGAGTGACATTATTAGTGCCGCTGCCGTAGCGATCATCATTATGGTGATTAAAGATCGCATTATGGAATAGTTTTAGACGCTCGTTATAACAAAAGCCTCGCTTTTTCGAGCGGGGCTTTTGTTCGGTAGCCTTCTCTGTGAAAGTACTAATCGACGGTAAACGTCATGCCGGCATGCTGTATCAAACGGTCTGTAAGTTGATCTCCCATGGCAGTAGCGGGCGTCCAAAAACCACCTTTACAGTCCTCTTTAGTGACATCAAATGCCAGACACAAGCTTGCTTGGGCAAGCATTTTTGCAGTGCACCCATAGCCAGGATCGCGATCTCCAGTCACTCTCACTTTTAGCGTCTCGCCATCACCATTTTTCCCCAGCAGACTAACATCAAAATGCCCAGCTAACTGTGCTTCTGGGCTTGGACCTTCGCCAGGTTTTGGTAGAACAAAGCGCTGCATTAAGCTACGTAAAGGATTGATGATTACACTCAGCGCAAATAGACCTAGACCAGCGGTGAGGGCAATTGCGGAAATTCTGCCGCTCAACCCTTTTCCAGTCATCATTTGTTCTCGATATAAAAAGTCATCGCCATAGGCCATGTTTAGTAGCATATTAGAGCGAAGTACCACACGAGCGTTAATGGCCTCCATAATAAAAGGCGCCGACCAGCGCTGAAAGTCATTATCGAATTTGGGCCCTTTAATGCTTACTTGTGGGTGACGAAGATCGATTTTTTCAGGGCAAAGTATGTACGGGTTGTTCATTTCTTTGCGGAGTTTAGGATCACTTTTTGCTGCCTTTACCGCTTCAATCATACTTGCAAGCGTGCCCCCTGATGCTCCTCCTTTCATCTTATTTACTGCTAATTTAATAGCCGTAAAATATTTACCAAAACGCTGATGCCCCTGCTGCTGTAAAAAATGTACCCCCAGATCAGATGGTATGGAGTCGAAACCACAGCAGCTTACAATACGCGCACCGGTTTGCTCTGCGGCATCAGCGTACTTCACTATCATCCGTTTAATCCAATACGCTTCACCGCAAAGGTCACAGTAGTCCGTGCCGTTCTCTGCGCACGCTTTGACCATTTGCTCTCCATAAAGAGCATAGGGACCCACTGTAGTGGCAATGACTCGAGTAGACTGGCACAGCTTCGCTAATGCATTTGCGTCATCAGCATCAGCAATAATAATGGGTAGATTGGCCGCTACTTCGCCAAGTGATACGCGCAGTTCATTAAGTTTTGATGAAGATCTTCCTGCGATGGCCCATTTTACTGTGCCACTAAAACCAATGTGTTCGGCTAGATACCGTGTCATTATTTGACCAACGAAACTGCTGGCACCATAAATAATCAAATCAAAATCTCGAGTAGTCATCGTCTGAGTTTTCCTTCAGTGTGTTGTTTTATAGTGACGGTAAAATCGTTAGTATGATGGATATGCTAAATTCTCTCAACAATTTACCCGTGCTTTACTCGTTTCGCCGCTGTCCATTTGCAATCAGAGCGCGCATGTCGCTTGCGCATTGCATTATGCAGGTTGAATTGAGGGAGGTGCTGTTGAGTAAAAAACCCACTGCGATGTTATCTGCATCAGCCAAAGGTACAGTCCCAGTTTTAGTGTTGGAAGACGCGACTGTTTTAGATGAGAGTTTGGACATTATGCGCTGGGCTATCAACCTCACTTATCCTGACGTTAATGATCCATTCAATTGGCTGGTTGGCGATGCGCCTTTGCTAGCGGACAGATTGATTAAAACTAATGATTCAGATTTTAAGACGGCGCTGGATGGCTACAAGTATGGACGATTGGGAGATAAAAAATCGCCTACAGACTACCGTGCTGATGCTGAGGCGTTTTTAGGTCAGCTAGAGAATTTACTTGATCGAAGCTCCTTTTTACTAGGTGATCAAATGAGTCTAGCTGACGTCGCGATATTCCCATTTATCCGTCAATTCGCTGGCGTTGATCAGATCTGGTTTAATAAAACGGACTATCGGAAATTGCAGCAGTGGTTGGCGGGGTTTTTACACTCAGAACTCTTCACTCAAGCCATGGTAAAACATGCTGTTTGGCAAGAAAAAACGGTTATCTCTTAGTTCTATTGTTTTTGAGTTCAAAGAAAGCTTTATTAAGGCCTATATTTTCCTAAAACGCGTCCACAAGTTGTTATCATGTCGTCCTAATTAGTTAGCCATTGTTGTACTTTAGATTCCCTGGTTTCGAGTTGTTACTCAGCGGTTTTAGAGCAAGGCGTTAAATTTGTTGTAAGGAATATTAATGTTTAGTTTTTTTGAGCGCCTCGTTGACCCCTTTCCAAAGCAAACCGCTCAAAAGCCGCCTAAAGGCGTCTACCAGTTTTGCCGGTATTACACTCGTGGCATGGAGCCATGGCTACTTATCATGGCAAGCTTAACCGCAATCACAGCTATCTCTGAGGCGCTCTTATTTGGTATTTTGGGTCAGGTAGTTGACTGGCTAACATCGAGTGATCCCAGCACTTTTATGCAGCAGTCCGGTACTTACTTGATGGGTATGGCGGTCTTTATGTTGGTCTTAATCCCAGTGGCTAACGGTTTGCGCTCGCTTATTGTCCATCAAACACTCATGGGTAACTTTCCCATGACGGTGAGATGGCAGGCACATCGTTACCTGCTTAATCAAAGCTATGGCTTCTTCCAAAATGAGTTCAGTGGGCGGATAGCTACAAAAGTGATGCAGACAGCACTTGCTGTTCGCGATACGGTAATGAAGTTGCTGGATGTTTTGTTATTCGTAGTCATCTATATAGTGACAGCTCTGGTTCTGGTAGCAAGCGCTGATGTCCGCCTTTGCGTTCCGCTAATTATATGGCTGTTACTCTACATTATGGTCCAACGCTACTTTGTGCCAAAAATGAAAAAGATCGCCATGGTGCAAGCAGATGCCCGCTCATTGATGACTGGCCGAATAGTCGATAGTTACACCAACATCATCACCCTCAAGTTGTTTTCGCACAATAATCGTGAGTCAGAATATGTGCGTGATGGGATGAGTGAGTTTCTAGATACGGTCCATCCGCAGATGCGCTTAGTAACCAAGCTCAATATTGCATTGTGGACATTAAATATGTCCTTGGTTTTTTCTACTGCAGCGTTAGGTATATATTTGTGGATCAATGGTGCTATTACCCCCGGTGCGATTGCTATTGTAATGAGTTTGGCCATTCGATTAACCGGAATGTCACATTGGATTCTTTGGGAAATCAGCAGTCTTTTTGAAAATATAGGGACTGTTCAGGACGGTATCAATACGCTCTCAATACCTAGTGCGGTGACTGATAAGCAGAATGCTGGAGCGCTTAACGTGACCAAAGGTGAAATTCACTTTGATCGCGTATCCTTTAAATACAATCCGGATGAGCCAGTATTTGACGATTTGGATCTTATGATTCCTGCTGGTGAAAAAATTGGTATCGTCGGGCGTAGTGGCGCTGGAAAATCTAGTTTAGTAAGTCTTCTACTGAGATTTTATGATATTCAAAACGGTAGTATCGCTATTGATCAGCAAAATATCAGTGACATTCGGCAGGAAAGTCTGCGCGCTAATATTGCGGTAGTAACGCAAGATACCTCATTACTCCATCGCTCTGTGCGGGAGAACATTATGTTTGGCCGTCCAGAGGCAAGTGAAGAAGAAATGATCAATGCAGCGACCAGTGCTGAAGCCCATGAATTTATTTTGTCATTAAGAGATAACGTAGGGCGAAGAGGTTACGATGCCCACGTGGGAGAACGTGGCGTGACACTTTCCGGTGGACAGCGGCAGCGTATTGCCATCGCTCGAGTGTTGCTTAAAGATGCACCAATTTTAGTGTTAGATGAAGCGACCTCAGCGCTAGATTCTGAAGTAGAGGCTACTATTCAGCAGAGTTTATATAAGCTCATGGAGGGTAAGACAGTCATTGCTATTGCTCATAGATTATCCACGATTGCGGCGATGGATCGACTGATTGTATTCGATAAGGGGAAAATCGTTGAGCAGGGTACTCATCATCAATTGCTGGAAAAAAATGGCGTATACACTAAATTGTGGGGCCATCAATCGGGTGGTTTCCTTGGCTTTGAATAAGTTGTGGTATTTATAAAATAATGATTTCACTCACTAATATAGAACTCCGTCGTGGTGTAAAGCTGTTACTCAGTGACGCCGAATTATCTATCCACCCTGGGCAGCATATTGGCATTATTGGCGCTAATGGTAGCGGGAAATCGAGTTTATTTAAATTGCTGTTGGGGCAAGTGGCGGCTGATGCTGGTGAGCTTTCTATACCCTCAGATTGGCGTATTGCTCATATGGCTCAAGAACTGGCTACCTCTGAGAGGAGTGCTTTGGACTTTGTTATTGATGGTGATCCGGTACTAAGAGATGTCGAAGCGACCGTTGAGGCAGCTTTAGCTGCGAATGATAATAATCGATTAGCCAATGCCTACGAAAAAATGGACACCATTAATGGCTTTGATGCTCACTATAGAGCCGAACAACTATTACATGGTTTGGGTTTTTATCAGTCAGAAATTAGTCGGCCTGTTAATAGCTTTTCTGGTGGTTGGCGTATCCGACTAAATTTAGCTCAGGCGCTAATGAGTCCATCAGATCTTCTGCTACTTGACGAACCGACGAATCACCTTGATTTGGATGCTACACTTTGGCTAGAGAGTTGGCTCAAAAGTTATATTGGTACGCTACTAATTATTTCCCATGATCGTGACTTTTTAGACAATGTCGTCAGTCGTATTGTGCATTTAGAGCACCAGAAAACTAACGCTTATAAGGGTACTTACTCGGCCTTTGAAAGACTTCGTGGAGAACGACTGGCTTTGCAGCAAGCTAGTTTTGAAAAGCAGCAAAAGCGAAGAAAAGATGTCGAGGATTTCGTTGCTCGCTTTCGTTACAAAGCTTCTAAGGCCAAACAAGCTCAGAGCAGATTAAAAGAATTGCAGCGTATGGAAACCATAGCACCGGCGCATGTTGATTCACCTTTTTACTTTAACTTCCCAGCTCCGAAAAAAGCGTATGGCGCATTGGCTAATATCAGTCAGGCGACCTTGGGCTATAGCGACAAACCAGTGTTAAAAAATGTTAACTTTGATCTTCATCCCGGTACCCGAATTGGTTTGCTTGGCCCTAATGGAGCAGGAAAGTCGACACTGATTAATAGCCTGACTGGGGACTTAGATTTATTAGAGGGCGTTAGGGTTTATGGCGAAAATCTCAAAGTCGGTTATTTTGCTCAGCATCAATTGGAAGTTTTAGATCTACATGCGAGTCCATTGCTACACATTCAGCGCATAAGTCCGACGGCTACCGATCAAGAAATAAGAAATTTTCTGGGGGGTTTTGATTTCCATAGTGATAAGGCTCTCGATCCTATTAAAGACTTTTCTGGCGGTGAAAAGGCACGGGTAGCTCTGGCACTAATTGTCTGGCAAAAGCCCAATTTACTATTACTTGATGAGCCGACGAACCATCTAGATTTGGAGATGCGTCACGCGCTCACCATGGCATTGCAAGGTTATGAGGGGGCGTTGGTCGTTATCTCTCATGATAGACATTTGCTGCGTAACACCGTTGATGAGTTTTACCTAGTGGCGAACGGTACGGTAACCGAATTTGAGGGTGACCTAAAGGACTACCAAAAATGGTTAAAAAACTTTGTCCGACACGCTGAAGTAGAGGTCATTGAGACCTCTAGTGCTGTTCAAGATAAAAAATCTAGCCGCAAAAAAACGGCTAAAAATCGTGAAGAATTAGCGCCAATGACGAAGAGTATTCGTGATTTAGAAAAGTTAATGAGCCAATTAGAAAAAGACTTAAAAGAGATTCAAGATAAGTTAGCCGATGAAAATATTTATAAAGATGAGTACAAGAAGCAGTTAAGTAACGCTCTTGCTGAGCAGTCTAACACTGAGAAAAGACTCAAAAAGTGCGAAGAAGAGTGGTTAGAGAGTCAAGATCAGTTAGAAGAGTTGGAGAGGTTGCAAACTTAAGGATTAAAAAATCTATAACAGCATAGAGAACTGTGTTGATATACCTGACCGCTGAATAAAATAATAAAATGTGTGGCGGACTACCGGATAACAATTATGTTTAGTAAATATAGAAAATTTATTAATGGTGCTGATGATAGTTCTCTTGAGATAGATAGCAAAGTGAGTGACCACGGGCCTGCTGCCCAGAGTACACTTATTGGCGCTGGGGTAACGATCGAGGGTAAGGTATCAAGTCATGAAGATATCGTTATCGCCGGTGAAGTTCATGGTGTTTTAATGGCTACAAACCACCATGTTCATATTGCTAAGTCTGGTGTTGTCACGGCCGACATCACCGCCAAGATAGTCTCTATAGAAGGCTCGGTAACTGGAAATATTACGGGTTCAGAAAGCGTGATTATCGCTGCAACGAGTGTCGTACATGGTAATGTTGAATGTCCAAGGGTTAGCCTTGAAGATGGCGCTAAATTTAAAGGTAGCATTGAAATGAATCCCGGTGAGCCAGCTCAATCAGTCCTGCCCATATTTTCGGTATCTAATGCCAAAGTATACAGATCGTTAAAAGAGTCAGGTCAGACTGCTACCAAGGCCTCATAGCTCCACAGTGATGCCTCAGCCACCCATTAAGCCTAGAGCGACGTTAACTGAGCAAGCAACAAAACTGCTACCAAGTGCCTTATTGCCAGAGTTATTAGGGTGCATAGATACTGATAAGCTACTTGTAGTGCTAGACATGGGGCATGCGATGGCCTCAACGGTTCGCTTTTTCGGTGAATATCGGTGCCAGCTCAATTTTATTGATCTAACCGCTGAGCAATTTGTAGCGACACCCGATGAGGATCTCAGTCATCGTCAAAGAGTTGTCTTGATGCGCCAGGCGCTAACGCTCGCGCCTTCAGTAAAGCTCGACATTTGTTTGTTTTGGGATGTTTTTAGTTACCTTAGTGATGCTTATATTAAAGCACTGATCGAGGCTTTAGAGCCGCATATAGGACCCGCAACAGGTGCTTTAATCATTAATCCGCGTGATTCAAGATGTTACTTACCCTTTTGTCGCTATGGCGTTGCTGATCAAGACCATTTCATGCAGATCGATAACACAGGGACACAACCTACCGTGTTTACTCGCTCACAGCGAGACCTGAATAATCTTATTGATTATTTTGCGATTGATCGGGGTCGTCTAATAGCAGAGGGCAGAGCAGAGTATTTGTTATTTGAAAATCGAGACTCTGATAAAACTGATCGCAGTATGATCTAGCTCAAAACATCCTCGTTAGCTTCTAAATTCAGCTTTTCAGCAATCCTTATTGGGGCTAAACTGCGACGCCACTCAACGAGAATTTACTATGAAACAAGCGATTATTATAGGCGCCAGCTCTGGAATTGGTTATGAGTTAGCGGTTCAGCTGGCGGGTTTAGGTTATCAACTTGGGTTGATGGCTCGTCGAGAAGAGCGTTTGATCGAGCTCAGTGATCGATTGCCAGGCCAGCATTTTGTTCAGGTAACCGATCTAATTAATGCCGATGTAGCGCGAACTCAACTTGCAGATTTGATCAAGCAGATGGGCGATGTGGAGCTAATCGTAGTGAACTCTGGTGTTGGATCGAGCGAAAAGAAGCTAGATTGGACTGTAGAATCACAAATGATCGACGTTAATGTTCGTGGTTTTACTGCCATGTCGATGGACGCTATGAACCATTTTACGCAGCGCGGCGGAGGCCATTTGGTAGGCGTCTCGTCGATGGCAGCACATTTTTCTGGTGGACTCTCACTGACTTATAATGCGACCAAGGCGTTTGTTTCTAATTATCTCAACGGCATGCGTTCGCGAGCGTCTCGCTCGGGATTACCGATTACTATTACTACTATAGAGCCAGGGTTTATTGATACGCCCATGTTAGAGAGTAAGCCTATGGGGACAGTGTCAGTAGAAAAAGCGGTGGCTCAAATTGTTCAGGCTATTAAAGGTAAAAAAGACCATGCCTACATAACTCGCCGTTGGACTATTATTGCGGGTCTGTTCTATATCTTACCAAATTGGTTAATCCGTAAGTTTGTTTAAAAGAATTAAAAAAGTCGTTATCTCGCTGCAGGCAGCCATTAATGTTTAGTCGTCGGAAAGCGCTATTGGCGGCAGTGGGAAAAGGCGCCTTGGATATGTTGCCGCTTAGTTTGGCTGTTTTGCCATGGGGTATTCTATTTGGATCTTTAGCAATACAACGAGGCTTTAGCGGGCTAGAGGCGCAGCTCTTTAGTGCGATCATTTTTGGGGGTGCGGTGCAAATCGTGACAGTCGAGTTAATGGCTGAAAATGCGCCTCTACTAACAGTTCTTTTTAGCGCCTTAGTAATCAGCTCCCGACATTTTTTATACGGTTTAAGCCTTCGCGAGCAACTTCGGACTAAACCACTACGCTGGCGGCTTGGCTTGGGCTTTTTACTCACCGATGAGTTATTTTCACTGTCCGGTGACCGCCGTGCATACAGGAATAAATACCGACTCTACTATGCAGTAGGTGCTGGCGGTAGTTTTTATCTGGCCTGGAACGCATGGACAGCATTGGGGATTATTGCTGGAGCATGGTTGCCTGATATGACTGATTTGGGGTTAGATTTTGCTATTGCGGCAACTTTTATTGCTTTAGTAATTCCAGATATTAAAAGTTTACCGATCTTAGTATGTGTCTTGGTCTCGACTATTTTGTCGGTCATTTTCTCTATTGACGAGATGGAGTTAGGGTTGGTCGCCGCCGCCTTAATGGGTATGACAGCGGGCTTTTTTGTACAAAAATTGAGACAAGTGTAATGACTCTAGTCACTATCGGTTTACTGGCATTAATCACCTTTACTACACGTTACTTATTTTTAGAGGGTAAGTTGCCGTTGCGTCTTGGGCCCAACGTCAAGCAGCTGCTGAGCTTTAGTGCACCTGCGGTATTGACGGCTATTTTTGCACCTATTCTCTTCGTTCATGATCAACAATTAGACCTTAGCTATACCAATGAATATATTTGGGGTGGTTTGGCCGCCATTATGGCCGCCTATAAAACCCATAGCGTCTACTGGACTATTGGGGTTGGAACCGGTGCTTTTTTACTGGGTGGGAATTTGTTTTAGCCATTTAATTCGTTAAGCAGCAGAACGCATTGGTCACTAACTTTACTACCTTGGTTTCAGGCTCTTGATAGACTTTGCGGCTAATTTAAGAGAGTAATAATAATGATTCCACGCCATCTATATGATTCTGACCACGAAATGTTCCGTGACTCTGTGCGAAAATTCCTTGAAACCGAAGCAATGCCGCATCATGAGCAATGGGAAAAAGATGGCATGGTTAGCGATGAAATATGGTTAAAAGCCGGAGAGCAGGGCTTTTTATGTCCGATGGTGCCCGAGGAGTATGGCGGCGTTGACACAGATTTTCTTTATAATTGTATTGTTAATGAAGAGGTTAGCCGGTCCGGCTGCTCTGGATTGGGGTGGACATTACACAATGATATCTCGGTACCTTACATCGTCCGTTACGGTAGTGATTATCAGAAGCAAACATATTTACCGCGCTGTGTTTCAGGCGAGTTGATTACTGCGATTGCAATGACTGAGCCGAGTGCCGGGTCTGACCTGCAGGGAACTAAAACAACAGCAGTCCTTGATGGCGACCATTACATCCTTAATGGTTCTAAGACCTTTATTACAAACGGTCAAAAAGCCGGTCTGGTGATTGTCGTTGCAAAAACTGATCCTACGGCAGGCTCTAAAGGCATCAGTCTGTTTTTAGTTGAGGCTGACTTACCAGGATTTAGTAAAGGAAAAAACCTCAATAAGTTGGGTTTAAAAGCCCAAGACACCTCTGAGTTGTTTTTCCAAGACGTTAAAGTCCCGAAAGAAAATCTCCTCGGTGAAGAGGGTCGTGGCTTTATATATCTTATGCAGGATTTACCTCAAGAGCGTTTATCGATTGCGGTAGGTGCGGTTGCCAATGCTCAGGCGATACTTGAAACAACAGTTAGTTATACCAAAGAGCGCAAGGCTTTTGGGACTTCGGTAGCCTCCTTTCAAAATACTCAGTTTAAGCTAGCTGAGTTGGCGGCAGAAGTCACTAGCGCAGAAGTATTTTGTGATCGGTGCACGGAACTTTTGCTAGAGGATAAACTAGATTCAGTAACCGCGTCTAAGTTAAAGCTATTGACTACAGATCTGCAGTGCAAGGTTGCTGATGAGTGTCTACAACTTCATGGTGGTTGGGGTTACATGTGGGAATATCCAGTGTGTCGCGCCTTTGCTGATTCAAGGGTTCAGCGTATTTATGGCGGTAGCAACGAGATCATGAAGTTAATTATATCGCGAGATTTAATGAAGTAATGATGAGTAATGTTTGGGAAAATGCCCCTTTCTAGGGGCATTTTTATTTCTGACCCTCTGTCAGTTATCGATTCGATCAAGGACTTTTCGTAACTGTTGTGCGCTGGGCCGTTGCTTATAGTTCTCACCGACATAGAACCATTTTACAATACCCAAATCATCTAGCACTATCATTGCTGGGTGTGGTAACTCTTCATCGCGACGTATGCCATATAAGTCAGTCACTTTTAGATTGATATCAGATAAAAAACGGTAAGGCCGATCCATGCGATCAGCAATTTTTTGCATATCTGTGGCATCTTCTGGACTAATGGCTAGTACCTGATAACCGCGTTTTTCAAGTTCTGGTAGAAGACTTTGAATATCTTGCAAATGGCCGACACAAAAAGGACACCAGTGACCTCGATAGAAGATCATTAGCACTTTATTACCAAGTAGCTCCGAGAGCTGTACCCAGCCACCATCCAAGGACTGTAGTTTGAAATCTGGTGCTGACGAGCCGACCTCTAAAGTAACACTGGCAACATCTGAATACCCTGAAGGCGAAGTAATCGCTTCTTTTGCCACTTCTGCATTGTCACAACCTGACAATAATGTAACCAGCAATCCTACTGAAATACACATCCTAAATTTCATAACATTCATCCTTGATTAGCCAGTAACCGTTTAATCTTTATAAGAAGGGTCTATTTTATCAATGATGCGGACGAAGGCATTGAACTCAAGTTCGCCTGCAGGCTCACCTTTGGTTTGCATTTCCATTAATTGCTCAGATAGCTTTAGAACATCGTCATTCACTGGGATAATTTTTTTGCCAGTTGCATCGCAGGCAACTTGAATTTCACAGGACCGTTCGAGCGTCCACTGATTTATGAAGGCTTCAGGTATGGTTCGACCGCATGTTAGCAGGCCATGATTACGTAAAATGAGTAATCCCTTATTGCCAAGGTTTGCAACTAATCTTGGTTTCTCATCATCTCTCACTGTGAGGCCTTCAAAATCGTGATAGGCGACGCGATTGTGCAGCAACGCGGAATAAAAGTTGTCTGTACGCAAACCCTCTTGCGAGCAGGCAACGGCCATTCCTGCATTTGTATGGGTGTGAGCTATACAGTGGACTTCTGGGCGAGCTGCATGAATGGCGGTATGAATGACGATACCTGCAGGGTTTACGGTGTAGTCGGTATCTTCAACAATGTTACCCTCTATATCGACTTTAACTAAGTTCGATGCGGTGACTTCGCTGTAGTGCAGGCCATACGGATTAATCAAGAAATGATGTTCATCGCCTGGAAGTTTAACGGTGATATGGTTAAAAATCATTTCGGTCCAGCCCATGTGGTCGAATATACGATAACAAGCAGCCAGTTGAATTCGAAGTTCTTGTTCAGTTTTTTCCATTAGTTTGCCCTCTTAACGAATTTAGTCAAAATTACAATTTGGGTGCCGTTTATTCGGCCCTCTAGTTGTTCTGAATTGTCTGTCACCAACGAGATATTTCGCACTGCCGTGCCACGCTTAGCGGTGAAGCTGACACCTTTAACATTTAAGTCTTTAGTTAATGTAACCGTATCCCCATCCTTGAGTGATGCACCATTACTGTCTTTATGTGCAACAGTAGGAAGACTATCTTCGGTTATACCAGTCTTCGCCCACGCTAAAGTATCATCTTCTAGGTATAACATATCAAGTAGATCTTGGGCCCAATGCTCACTACTTAATGTGTTAAGTATACGCCATGCCATTACTTGAACTGCGGGGACTTGACTCCACATACTGTCATTAAGGCAGCGCCAGTGATTGGCGTGCTCAGTAGATACTTCATCCAATCGCTCATGACACTGCTGGCAAACAACAATATTATGCGCCGACAAGTCGTCACTGTAAGGAGCCACTGCAAAGATGCGGACTTGATCTGCCGCAGGGCAGAGTTCGCATTGAGCATCGCTGCGGGTTTTTAGAGAGGCGCTCAGAGTCATCAGTGAAGGGTACTTTTGTTTTTTTAATGAGCCATTATAACCAACCAAGTATTTGGTGCTATACCTTCATCGTTGGCAAGTTGGTTAATTTCAATAACGTTGAGATTAATCCCTTTTTAAGGTAAAAATATGGGGATTTCTAAAGATTAATCAATACTTCTGCCGCAGCCCAGCCAGATAAGACTGCGCCTTCGACACGAGGACCGGCAAAAGCATCACCAGCCAAAATTAATGGCGGTAGGTCGGTATTTTCGCTAACCAGCATGCAGGGACTGTCATCCACAATGATTGGCTTGCTGTAGCGCCAACCATGCACTTGAAAATCAACAACATTGGCACCTAAATAGGGCTTGGCAGCATCGATAAGTTGTCGAGCAACTTGATCGTGGTCATCTTTAAAGTGTTTTGCGCTGAAATCGCCACTGCCATGAATAGTGACCGCTGGAATCGCCGAAACACCTTTTTGGTAGTTGTCGCTAATCCATGCAATGGGGCCGTCATCAAGTGCCAGGGCTCCGGGTGATTTCATCACACTTGGTTGGTCCAAAATTGCCATCACTGCAATACAGCTCTCATAGCTAATTCGGTTCAGTCGATCTTGCTTATCTTTAGGTAATTTAACTTTGCCAGTGCTCAATAAATCTAAAGTTTGCGGTACTGGTGAAGTGATCACTAATGACCGGGACCGTATACTAGCTCCATCCTCTAATTGGCAGAGCCACCCGTCATTATGAATCTTGAGTGATTCTACTTTAGTCGCTAGTTTTACGGAAACCCCTATAGCCAAATGCTTGGCGATGGCCGTCATGGTGGGTACTCCTCTGTATCGAGCATGACTGTTAGCCTGTCCTGGAAAGCTGCTGTACCATTCTTCGGCAACACCGGCCTCTATCCACTGACTGACTTGCTCGACAAATTTTGGGTCGCGAGTGGTCATAAATTGAGCGCCATGATCAAAACTGGCGTTATCAATACGCCGTCCCGCTAAACGTCCACCTAAGCCACGTCCTTTATCGACAACCAATACGTCGTGTCCAGCAGCCTGAAGGGCATTAGCCGCGCTTAAACCGGCAAGACCGGCACCAATGATTAGAATGTCTGTATGGTGTATAGGTAGAGTCATAAATAGATTCTTATGGTGAGTTTTTACGCGCCTCAGATTTACAGCGCACGGAGCAGTATTGCACTTCTTCCCAACAGCGTTGCCACTTTTTACGCCAGGTAAAAGGCCGCTCACACGCCAAGCAAATTTTAGTCGGCAAGTCTGCTTTTTTACGCATAGATGGCATAGTTGGACTTAGCCTGCAGTTAAAGCAGACCCCGCGAGTGTAATGCGGTGCATCAGTCTAGCCTGACCTTGATAGTCATTTTTAGCTTGATGCCATGTGCAGCGATTATCCCAAAAGGTCACTGAGCCAGGCAACCAATTAAAGCTGCACGTAAATTGAGGCTGGTTGACATGAGCATAGAGCTCATCAAGTAAAGTGCGGCTTTCAGTAAACTCCCAACCCTCAAATTGGATAGTGTGCCCAGGATTGACAAAAAGTACTTTTCGACCACTTTCAGGGTGAGTAATTACCACAGGGTGGGTAGCATCGCCAACTCTGTCCATCCCACCGAGCTGCTCCGCGAGATCCGTATGCCGATAAACGCCGTTTTCACCATAAATATGCTCATTGGAATGTACTGCGCGCAGATTAGCAATACGCTTTTTAAGCAAGGGGGACAACGCATCGTAAGCTGCGGCAAGATTAGCAAATTGCGTATCGCCGCCTGTCGCAGGCAGTGTGCGCGCCACTAAGATAGAACCCATCGCAGGGATGTCATCATATGAATGGTCAGAATGCCAACCGCCGCCGATATTGGTCTGTTGAGTTTTCTCCTTACGAACTTCTGCTATTTTAGGAAATTCGCTAGTCGCTTTGAAAAATTTATTAACCACAATACTGCCAAAGCGCTCTGCAAACTCTAAATGTTGTGCGGGTGGAAAATCTTGATCACGGAAAAATAACACACCGTGTTCAGCAAAGGCAGCTCTCAATTCAGTCAATTCATTGTCTGAGAGTGTCGCTAGTTGAATACCGCTCACCAACGCTCCACAGCCAGCTGAGTAGGGAGTAACAATCATCGACATTTCCTTTTTAGGTTACAAAAGTGCATTGAGTTTTTGCAATAGTATCTGATTGACTTGCTGCGGGTTGGCCTGACCTTTTGAGGCCTTCATGATTTGACCCATAAAGCCACCCAGTTTTTTCTTACGCTTACTTTCATCAGTGTTAATAAAGTCTTCAACCATAGCTGGGTTTCCGTCTAAAACGTCTGCGACTATTTTCTCAAGCGCTCCGCTGTCCGAAACCTGTTTTAGTCCTTTGGCTTGAATAATTTCATCGGCGTTACCTTCACCTTGCCACATAGCTTCAAAAACTTGCTTGGCCATTTTCCCAGAAATACTGTTATCGGAAATACGTACCACCATGCCTGCAAGTTGTTGAGCAGTTACTGGGCTTTCAATAAAACTGAGGCCGGCAGTATTTAGAGCACCGCTTAGCTCTCCCATAACCCAGTTCGCAGCTAACTTTGCATTACTGGAATCTTCAGCCACTGTTTCAAAAAAAGCTGACATATTGGAGTCACTAGCTATAATTTCAGAATCATAATCTGATAGTCCGTACTGACTAACAAAGCGTTTTTGTCGAGCATCAGGCAGTTCAGGTAAGGCTCGTCGTAGCTCTTCTATGGCCTCATCGCTGACTAATACCGGAAGTAGATCGGGACAGGGGAAGTAACGATAATCGTTAGCCTCTTCCTTGCTACGCATTGACTTAGCCACCTTGGTGTCGCCATTGTAAAGACGTGTTTCTTGAGCCACCGTGCCACCATCTTCTATCAGATCTATTTGGCGTTCAACTTCACGCTCGATGGCTTCTTCCATAAATTTATAGGAGTTAAGATTTTTGGTTTCTGTCCGTGTACCTAAGGTAGAACTACCGGCAGGACGGACTGAAACATTAACATCAAAACGCATGCTGCCTTGGCTCATTTCACCATCGCAGATTTTAATTGAGGTTACTATACTGTGGAGCTTTTTAGCAAAGGCGATGGCCTCCTCCGCGCTGCGCATATCTGGTTCAGACACAATTTCAATCAGAGGTGTACCGGCACGATTTAGATCAACGCCAGACATTCCATATGGCAGATCGCCTTCATGAGTTGATTTTCCAGCATCTTCTTCAAGATGAGCATGATGAATGCCGATAGCCTTTTCCGTGCCATCCGCTAATTGAATGGTCACGCTTCCGCGGCCAACAATCGGTTTCTCCAACTGCGTTGTTTGATAGCCTTTTGGCAAGTCCGGATAGAAATAGTTTTTCCGCTCGAATACAGATTCCTGACAGATCTCTGCGTCTATGGCCAGTCCAAACATAATAGCGTAATTTACCGCCTGCTTATTGAGCACGGGTAGGGTTCCGGGCATAGCTAAGTCGATTGCACAGGCTTGGGTATTGGGGGTGGCACCAAAACTAGTGCTCGCCGCGGAGAAGATTTTGGTTTTGGTGGCCAATTGAACATGAACTTCAAGACCAATAACGGTTTCCCAATTCATTGGGCAGCCTCCGGCGCTTGGTTGTGCCAGTCAGTGATCTGCTGGAATTGATGGGCGACATTTAGCATGCGTGCTTCATCAAAGTAGTTGCCAATAATCTGTAAGCCCACCGGTTTTTCCTCAACCATACCGCAAGGTACTGACATACCCGGCAATCCTGCTAAATTGGTGGCAATGGTATAAATATCTTCTAAATACATTGCAACCGGGTCATCTCCTTTGGCACCAAACTTGAATGCCGGGGATGGACATGTTGGGCCCATGATTAAATCTACTGACTTAAAAGCGTCAGAAAAATCTTGCTGGATGAGTTGTCGAACCTGCTGAGCCTTGCCGTAATATGCGTCGTAGTAACCAGCAGATAGACAGTAAGTACCGATTAAAATTCTACGTTGAACCTCTTCACCAAAACCTTCAGTTCTACTCCGGCAATACATATCTTGTAGATCTTTTGGATCGTCACAGCGGTAACCGTATTTCACGCCGTCAAAACGAGAGAGGTTGGCTGATGCCTCAGCTGGTGCAATGACATAATAAGCAGGCACTGAAAGATGGGAGTTGGGAAGACTTATCTCTACTAATTGTGCACCTTGCGCCTCTAAATCAGCTAGCGCTTTTCTAACCGCTATCTCAGTGCCTGGATCAAGGCCTTCTGAGAAGTATTCTTTCGGGATGCCTATTTTTAGGCCCTGTACCGAATTGCCTAGCTTTGCGGTGTAGTCGGGTACACTTTGATTTACCGATGTTGAATCTTTCTCGTCAAAACTGGCCATGCAGTTAAGCATTATTGCGCAGTCTTCCGCGGTACGCGCCATTGGGCCCGCTTGATCTAAACTTGAGGCAAAAGCAATCATTCCCCAGCGAGAAACACGCCCATAGGTTGGCTTTAGACCACTGATTCCGCAAAGTGCTGCCGGCTGACGAATAGAACCGCCGGTATCTGTAGCAGTTGCTCCAGGTGCTAAACGGGCGGCGATGGCGGCAGCAGAACCGCCTGAAGAGCCGCCAGGAACAGAATCCATCGCCCAAGGATTCTTTACAGGTCCATAAAAACTGGTTTCATTTGAGGAGCCCATGGCAAATTCGTCCATATTGGTTTTACCCAACATAACAGCACCATCGCGAGCAAAGTTTTCTACCACGGTGGCGTCATAGGGCGGTACGAAGTTGTCCAGCATCTTTGAGCCGCAGCTGGTGCGTACTCCATTGGTACAAAAGATATCTTTGTGCAGGATCGGAACTCCACACATAGCGGGGGCATCACCATTAGCAAGACGCTGGTCAGCCAGAGCTGCAGCGCTGAGTGCTTGTTCACTGGTCACGGTAATAACAGCATTATAGTCATCATTTAATTGACTAATTCGGTCTAAAAAGTGTTGAGTTAACTCGACACTTGAAAACTCTTTGTTTTGTAAACCCTTGATAAGCTTAGCGATAGTGTAATTGTGCATTGTCAGTCCGGTTATTCGATCATTTTGGGGACGGTAAATAATCCATTGTGGGTTTGTGGCGCTATCGCCTGAAAAGCATCGCGCTGATCAGTTTCATTCACTTGGTCATCACGTAGCCGTTGAAAGGTGTGAAAAGGTCGGGATATTTCCTGTAATGATTCAGTATTGGCACTTTGCAGTTGATCGACCAAAGCGAGAACGCTGCTAAGGCGCCCAGTCACGTCAGCGATGGTTTTTTCATCAATTGCCAAGCGCGACAGTGTGGCCAGTTTTTCAATTTCTTTTCTTTCAATAGTCATTTTTTAAACCTAGCAAACACCGTACTTATTAGTCTTACAGTAGGGTGAGATTTCATTGTGTTTCCAGAGTCCGTAAGGTACCACAAAAGGTACATTAGTTTAATCAGATCGTTTATTCAATTAGCTAATCTTTAACCCTTTTTGTTTTATTTGCTTTAATTGTCAATAGATAAAGGAAGTTTCCTCAGAGATCAGCTAAACTCACTGCTTACAGCGTGAAAGTGGCCAGTCTTTCTGTGACTACTTTTAGCGCGATAGTGCAATACGACTGATTTCTCCGCGGCCATGGTTGTGGTGAGAATGACTTAGGATACGTAGCAAATGCTTAAAAAAATTCGTGGTATGTTTTCCAGTGATCTCTCGATCGACTTGGGTACGGCAAATACGCTCATTTATGTTCGCGAAAAAGGTATTGTTCTTAACGAACCCTCTGTAGTGGCTATTCGTCACTATATGGGTCAAAAAATAGTGGACGCGGTTGGGGTTGATGCTAAGCGAATGCTAGGTCGAACTCCAGGAGATATAACCGCGATTCGCCCATTAAAAGACGGTGTAATTGCTGATTTCCAAGTCACTGAAAAGATGCTTTTGCACTTTATAAAGAAAGTGCATGACACAAGTTTTTTCCCACCTAGTCCAAGGGTCTTGATATGTGTTCCATGCATGGCTACGGAAGTTGAGAGACGAGCTATCAAAGAAGCGGCTTATCATGCAGGAGCCCGAGAAGTTCATTTGATTGATGAACCGATGGCCGCTGCTATCGGTGCAGGATTGCCAGTTGAAGAGGCGGTCGGGTCAATGGTCGTTGATATTGGTGGCGGTACCACAGAGATTGCGATTCTATCGTTAAGCGGCGTTGTTTATGCCGATTCAGTGCGCATCGGTGGAGACCGGTTTGACGAGGCCATTGTTAACTTTGTACGCCGTGAATATGGCAGTGTTATTGGTGATTCCACTGCTGAGCGTATAAAAATGGAAATAGGAGGGGCCTACTTACGTGAAGAAGTACGGGAAATTGAAGTAAGGGGACGTAATTTGGCGGAGGGAATACCAAAGCGCTTTACTTTGACCAGCGATGAAATTTTGGGTGCGCTTCAGGAGCCATTGGTTGGCATTGTCCAAGCAGTAAAGCGCGTTTTAGAGCAGTCCCCTCCGGAGCTAGCTTCGGATATTGCTGAAGCGGGAATTGTTTTAACCGGTGGTGGAGCCTTGTTAAAAGACCTTGATAAATTGCTCTCTAATGAAACAGGCTTACCTGTTATTGTTGCCGAAGAGCCACTAACCTGTGTCGCTCGTGGTGGTGGTGAGTTTTTGGATCGTATGGATAATAAAAAGCTCAATAGATTAGCTTTTTAATAGGGTTGCTGATTCGTTAGACTTTGAATGTCACTAATTCTTCGGGAGCCGAACCATTAGCAATGCCTTCGTCAGACTATCATCGATTTTCCGTCGTCTTCTGGTGGTGGTGTTCATTTCATTTGGCCTGATGGCCGCACATAATTATACTAATTGGTTTGATCCTATTGAAAATTTTTTTGATAATGCGCTCCTTCCGGCACATTGGCTAGCGACAGTACCCGCTCGCTTTAACGCTTGGGGTGAGCTGATTCTCTCTGATCGTTCTGATTTGGAAGTTGAGAATACTCGACTGAAGCAAGAGAGCCTGATCCACCGAGGACAGATTCAGCGAATGGCAGATCTGGCCGCTGAAAACCTCCGGTTAAGACTGTTACTCAATGCAACAGAATTATTGATGGATAGTGTGTTAGTTACTGAGGTCATCGGAGTTTCTCCCAGCCGCAACAGCCATACATTATTTATCGATCGCGGTGCTGAGGATAATGTTTATGTAGGGCAGCCTATTCTTGATGCGGAAGGGTTGATGGGGCAGGTAATCGAAGTGTTTGACGAGCACAGTGTCGCTTTATTAATCACTGACAGCACACATGCAATCCCTGTGCAGATATTACGTAATGGTCTGCGCTCGATTGCTGAAGGGACCTCGGATTACGACAGGCTGAGGTTACGGTTTGTGTCGCCAACTGCAGATATAAAAGAAGGTGATCAGTTGGTTAGTTCAGGGTTGGGCGGAAGATTTCCTGTGGGTTACCCTGTTGGCAGTGTCATCAATATCGAACACAATTCGGGCGCTAGTTTTGTCGAGGTAGATATTACTCCCGCCGCCAAAATAGACCGGAGTAAACATTTACTACTAGTCTTTACTTCAGAAGATGGTGGTGAAGTCGGACGTTCTCAGTGAAGCAGTCGGGTGTTGGGCTTGCACTGATCATTTCTATTTTTATAGCATCTGTGTTGCAGTTAGTCCCAGTTTCGGGCTATTTACTAGTATTGAAACCTAATTTTTTACTGTTAGTTGTCATCGGTTGGATAATTTTTAGGCCTAGTCAATGGGGAATTGGCTTCGCTGCTTTTACGGGGCTTCTCGCTGACTTAATCTTTAGGGCTCCAATCGGCATGCATGTTTTGTTGTTTTCGGCGGTTGGGGCTATTCCTCTGTATTTAAGCGGATGGTTAGTCTATTTTTCGTTAATTCATAGATGTCTTTTTGTGTTTTTTTTGATTATTTTGGCGGAATTCATGCGCAATATATTGCTTTTAATGTGGGAGATTCCCATGGATTATAGCTATATACTAATGACCGCGCTGGCGTCAGCGGCAGTGTGGCCTGCGATTGATCGATTACTTATTAAAGTTAATCGAAAACGTTGATAATGATCGGTTATTCGGCTTCTCGATGGACGCTTTAAAACAGATTAAGGGGCCAATGTATGTCTTTCACCCAAACTACACCGATGAATTATGATCTTGTGTTAGCGTCAGCCTCTCCCAGGCGGCGCGATATTTTAGAACAAATGGGTGTCCTCCACCGTATTATTATTCCGAAAATTGATGAATCTCAAAGGTCTAAAGAGAGTGCCTCTGACTATGTCTGTCGTCTTGCGCTTGAGAAGGCTTGTGCTGGTTGCACAATGCATGATGGGGATGCGCCCGTGCTGGGTGCAGATACCATTCTTACCTGTGAGGGCCAGGTGTTTGGCAAGCCAGTTGATTACTCGAACTTTACAGCGATGTTCACGTCCCTATCGGGTAAAACCCACTGCGTGTTATCGGCAGTCGCCATCGATAATAGAGAAGAAAGTTTAGTGTTATTATCCGAAACATGGGTAGCGTTTCGATCTATAACCGAGCAGGAAATGATTACATACTGGGAAACCGGCGAACCTAAAGATAAAGCTGGGGGTTATGCGATACAGGGGTACGGATCTGTTTTTGTTGAACATATAAAGGGTAGTTATAGCGGGGTAGTAGGACTGCCTATTGCCGAAACATGCCGTTTGCTGACCAAATTTAATGTGCCTATATGGCAATCCTCCATTGCGGAATAGAGTTTAAATGAGTAAGCATAGTCGCAGTCAAATACTTATCAATAGCCAGCTAGGTGAAGTGCGCGTCGCTCTATTGGAAGGAGAAGTGGTTCAAGAGGTTCACATTCAGCGATCCAATGAGTCGAGTATCGTTGGGAATATTTATCGAGCTGTCGTGACAAGAGTCATGCCCGGTTTACAGGCTGCATTTGTTGATTTTGGCAGCGAACGTAATGGGTTTTTACATATTGATGATGTGCTCGTTAATTCAGTTGTTCAACTGAATCAACATGCGGGTGCGCCAAATAACCCCAAAGATATCCGTTATTTACTGCGTGAGGGCCAGCAAATTAGTGTTCAGGTGCTCAAGCAGCCATTAGGGGAAAAGGGCGCTAGATTATCAACTAAGCTTGCTCTGGCATCGACCTATGCGGTCTATAAACCCCACGGATCAGGACATAAGATATCTCATCGTATTAACGCTAAAGATGAAAGAGCCAGACTTGAAAACGGGTTAGCAAACATTTTAAACAGTAGCCCGACGGAGAAAAAGAATTACGCGGGCAGTTACATTTTACGGTCTGCTGCAAAGAACATTGATTTAAGGCTATTAGCGAAGGATGTGAATTTTCTTCAACGCTTGTGGTTAGATGTGGAGACCAAAAAAAAGTCCTCTAGTGGGCCTAGTTGCCTGCATCAAGAGTTACCTTTCGAGCAGCGACTAATAAGAGATTTACCTGCAGGTGAGTTGACGCAGATTATTGCTGACGACAAGCGTATTTTAGATACCTTAGGGAAATTTTGTGAGGCCATTAAGATGGATATTCCCAATGGTCTTAATTATTACTCTGAAAGTCAGCCGTTGTTTGGGAAATATGGAATTGATCCTGAAATTGATAAAGCATTACAGGGCAGGATAGATCTAGATAATGGTGGGTATTTAATAATTGATCAAACAGAAGCCATGGCAACTATTGATGTTAATACTGGATCAAACATAGGTCGCCATGATCCTGAGAAAACTGTCTATCAAACTAATCTTTGCTCAGTCATTGAGATCGCCCACCAGATACGGTTACGTAATTTATCAGGTATTATTGTTATTGACTTTATCGACATGCAAAGCCCTCGTCATCGTACACACGTTTTGGACAGTTTAAAAAGCGCGATGAGAGGCGATAGAACAGACTTTTTTATATCCAAGTTCACTGAATTAGGTCTTGTACAAATTAGACGTAAGCGCACCTACCAAAGTCTGCGACAACTGTTACATGTTGACTGTTCAAATTGTCATGGCTATGGATCCTTAAAGTCTGTAGATACAGTCATTTTTGAGATTTGGCGGGAACTGAAACGTGTTGTCGATGTGTATAATTGTACTACCCTTGGTGTTCGAGCATCCTCAGAGGTGATTGAGGGCTTTTTGGGTTCAAAAGACATCTTTATGAAGACACTTAATGAAGCCTTCAAATGTAAAATTATAACTACAGATGAACCATTATTTACCCGAGAACAGTTCGATGTCATTCCATGTTGAGATCAAAAAATGACTGCTAGATTACTTACAATCATAGCGATGGCCGGCCGCATTTTTCTTGTAGGTACAGTGTCGCTGGTGATTGGAATAATTATTCTTGTTCTGATTGGCAGACAAACTGTGGCGCAGGTCGATGATCTTCGTGGAGAGATTGAAAATTTCTTAGTCGACAATATCGGTCTGCAGGTCGAGCTGGGACCATTAGCTGGAGAATGGCCGCGGTTAGTACCGATTATTGATATAGCGACCTTGATACTAAAAGATGATGCACAGAGCCCATCGATAGCCTTGACAGATGTTCGAGCAGAGCTTGATTTGTTTCGAACTCTGCGGTATTTAAATATTGTCTGGCGTGAACTTACTATTAGTGATCTTTCTATAGTGTTGGTTGAGGACCAAAGTGGCAATTGGAATTTGAGAGGTTTCGAGGGGGACTCTGACACTGACTTGGAGGCGTTGTTAGCGCCCTTTATCCATAGTCGATTGATTAATTTAGAGCAAATACAGATAGA
>OJEJ01000252.1_pt1 | contig 23853 bp, 17 predicted proteins | sample 1593271 | NCBI WGS metagenome assembly OJEJ01 (sample SAMN05416877, study PRJEB24817) | seawater metagenome | isolation source: Sea water | place: Canada:Atlantic | collected 2013-11
GGCTCTTACACCGCATCTTTGTTCACAGCGGCAGCCTTTATGGTCGTATCGGCCATTTTGTTCGCGAGACTCCCAAAATTTGACCAATAGAAAACTAATAGCTGTATCACTGTGTGAGAAAGTGTATTCAATTGAAAGCTTTTAAAAGAAAAACCCCTTAAACGACAAGGGGCTATCTTTATTTGGTGGAGGCGGCGGGAACTGTTCTTAGCCTACAAGCTCCTGATTAATATACCTTTAATGGGTTTAAAAATCGGCTTTTGTTACATCCTTTGTTACATTAAATAACCCATTCTAATCCCAAAAAAAGATAGCTCAGTGGCCTGATCATTCTGGTCATCAGGACTTCTACTCAGAGACTATCTTTGACAGACTCCATCCTCGACTCTATAGAAGAATAAAAACTTTTGCACTGCTCCGGTGACCTAGAAATTATAACTGGCCTCTACCGTTAATTGGACGTCAAATTATAGGGCCCCTGCCAACTATACTTTTGACCGTTTATTTTCAGGTGATGTCTCTTATCGGCTGATATATTTCTGTTTACGATGAAAAGTATACTCTCCTGCCCATTGTTATCTTCAATACGCACTGCTGTGTAATCCTTACTGTCATGCAAGACCTTGAACTCAGAAATATTACTATTGGGATTCATTGATAATTCTGAAATTGGGCTATAACGGCCATGGGGCTCAATCACAGAAGCAAACAAAGTGTTATCGATGTCCTTTCTCCTCAAAATAAATGCTGCGTCTCTCCGTAAATTAAACTCTGGATCATTGGCACCCACGCGGGTAAAGAGCAAGTCGTCATCCGCGTTTGTAGCTGATGTCATGGTGTAGAACTTACCTTTCACCAACCAGTTGAGCTGGGTTGTGTCTGATAATGGCTTACCTTTTCCCTCAAGGTACAGATGCTGATAGCCATTTGAATCTCCCAGTGGCAACAATGTTGCTGGGTACTCATAAGCGTAATTAGTTTTCAATACCTGCCCCATAAAATAGAAGGGCAAGTCATATTGATTATTACTTTTAGACTCAACTTTCATAATATCGACGACTAAAGCCGTAGCGAATTTCTCTGGCTTAATGATTGCCATAGTCCGATTAATTACAGTACCCGGATAGGCATTGCTCTCACGGGCACTGACTATCTTGATATCAGTACGGGAAGCATCAAAGAAATTGAGCTGGGAATGATGCTGACTCCCGATCTCATATTTGCCGTCAAAGTGGGATGTCTGATTTTGCACCAATGTATTGTGGGCGATAGTCTGTTTAGCCCAGGTATTATTTTCCTTAAGATAATTACCGCCGCCCTTCTGCTCGATATTAACAAACCGCACCAGACCATAGTCCTGAACGATTTCATCATCTTTATCGTAAAGCGAATAAGACAGCTTGTCGTAGTGGCCATGGCTCAGACCCTGGGCAGCGTATTTAAACACCAACGCTAAATCTTCATCGCCATAGCGCAACACCGCCACACCACCCTCAGTACCTTCGGCACCATCGCTGAAATTGACAGAGTTTTTTGAAAAAGGTTTGGTCTTGGAATCGCGAATATCCATTGCCACCGAAAGACCAGACTGATCCAACAGCACCTCGCCCTGCTTATCGGCAACGCTCAACAGTTGTGGATTTTTGTCGCCGTAATGGTAGGCGATATCAACCGCCGTCACCAGGCTACTCGAAAAGTAGGACATGCCCTTCTGGGCATCATTCAGCGGAAAGAAATTGCCTGCTGCATCGGATAGGTTCAATAACGCATTGACCGCCTTCAGCAACACGCCATTCTTGTGCTCAAAGACTTTTAATTCTGGTTTCACATGGTCCATAGCCAAAGCAAAAATCAGAAATGGATACATGGCATAGCGTTGATAATAGGGCCCTTCAGTATAGTAACCGTCCGGTGAAAAAGGCTCTTCTAAGTTAGCGAGAAAACCCTCCTTCTGCCCTTCAACCTTAATAAAACCACCATCATTATCTTTAAGGCCAACTTCAAGTCCGTCGTCCTGAATACCATATAGAGCCCGCTTAATAAGCTCTTCGTCATCCATCACCAGCCCAATCATACCCACGGCCGCATTACCCCAGGTACTGTGGTTATGTATGCGATTATAGAACTGCGGGTTACCGATAGAGATAAAATCGGCAAACGGACGAAACAGATTTTGATTTAGCCTCTGCCGCTCTTCTTCCGATAAAAAATCATAGATCGCATCATAAGCTTGGGCCATATAGAGCAACCAGTTGCTGTCATTCAGGCACTGCCAGAACAGCTTGCCCCTAGCATAGGATCTGGGTTTAGGGTGCACAGGTAAGTCTTTGTACATGGCTTCATACTGAAACAGCATATCGCGCACGTACACAGCGTATTTTTCATCATCAAGAATCTGGTAAAGCGCACCGGCTTTTTGCGCCACGGCAAAGTTGAGCTTATGACGCTCGTGAGTGTAGCCACCGGAATAATCTTCGGGAATTGGGGTATCAATACCCAGGGCTATTTCCGCATCAACTTGTATCTGTGCGCGCCGCACAGAAGCATCAAAAAGAGGCACCTGGCCAAGATTCATTCTTATGCGTTCAACGCCATCTTTGGTAAGAATCAATTTGGGGTGATCCTGGGCCTGCAATTCACTCGGCATAATCATCGCGAGTAAGGTAAGCAGCAATGCTCTTGCTGTTATTAACTTCATGGAAACTCCAGGCTCTCGTTCTAATTAGCTATCTATTTTTTTGCTGATTATCTCTTTAACAATTCTAAACAGGCATTGCTGTCATGGGAATAATTGCACCGCGATGCTGAATAACTATCGATGCCAGACAATTTGCATTATTACAGGCGGTCTTCAGATCGTGTTGCTTGAATCTTGACGCCATAAATCCGGCGTTAAATGAATCACCGGCAGCCGTCGAATCAACAACCGTAACAACCTCAGCGGGCACCAACTCTATCCCCGACGCTGAACCAATTAAACAGCCTTTAGTCCCCATTTTCAGAATAACTTCTGATGCGCCAAAGGTCTTCAATCTCGATACCACCTGTGCCGGCTCTTCGGCACCAAATAAGAGCGCCTCGTCTTCGTCCGTAGGTAATACCAAATCAGCCAGGCGGTACATTTTTTCGTAAGTGTCTCGAGCGACCTTTGGGCTGGCCCAAAGACGGGGGCGATAGTTGCCATCGAATATGACATTGCCCCCTAGCGCGCGATAATTTTTAAGAAAACCAAACAGGCGGTGGCGTGCAGTTTCTGTATAGATTGCCAGTGAAATACCCGATAAATAAATATGCTGATAAGCTGAAAGACGATCAAACAGAGTCTTTGCTTCATTGGCATCATCAAACATCTTTGTCGCCGGGGAATTAGAGCGCCAATATAGAAACGAACGCTCTCCCTGATCATCAAGCTGAATCATGTAGAGGCCAGGAACTTTGTTCTCCACCCTGCTAACCAAATCACAGCCAACGCCTTCAGCGCGCCATTGAATCAGCATCCAGTCGCTCATATCGTCGTCGCCCAGAGCAGAGACATAATCAACGTCTATGCCAAGACGAGCAAGATATATGGCTGTGTTCAGTGTATCGCCACCAAATGACAGCCCGGCAGGGAGTGGTAACTGATTGTTATCACTCCCTGCCGGGCTGGTCACTTCCAACATACACTCGCCAATAACGGCAATTTTATTTCTCATAATCTTTATTCCGTAACTCAGTCTGTCCTGACTTTATCAGGAGAATACTAAACCACCATTAACATCCATATTGATGCCAGTGACAAAGGCAGCTTCATCGGAGGCCAAAAAACTCACTGTGTGGGCGACTTCATCAGGCGCACCTTCGCGACGCAGTGGTGTGCTACCGGCGACGACTACGCGCCCTTCTGGCTTACTAAATGTGTCGTGGAATCTTGTGCTAATCATACCGCAGCAAAGAGAATTAACGCGGATACCTTTAGGCCCCAACTCTTTAGCCATAGATCGGGTGAATGTCATCACCGCACCTTTTGACGTTGCATAGGCACTGGCACCTGGGCCACCACCATCTCTCCCTGCCTGTGAAGCAAAATAGATAATCGAGCCCCCTTCAGACATATGTGGCACAACCGCCTTGGTAATAAGGAACGTAGAGTTCAGGTTGAGCTGAATGACATGATTAAAAAAGTCTAAATCCATTTCATCAATGGTTTTGCGGGCAACTAAACCACCAGCCACATTAACCAGAATATCAATGTCGGCACCGAAGGTTTCTATAGTCTTGGCGACCAAACCCTCAACATCCGCAGGCGATGTCATATCGCCCTTGTGAAGAATCGCCTGACCACCAGCAGCCTCGATCTCAGCCAAGGTCTCCTGAGCCAGATCATGGCTACCATGATAATTAACCACCACCTTGGCGCCCTCTGCTGCCAGCTTAAGGGATACAGCCCGGCCGATATCCCTAACACCACCGGTCACTACCGCTACTTTGTTCTCATGCTTCAATATCATTAAGTCTATTCTTTTAAAGGTTTAATAAATAATGCCCGTTTAAGGGCATCACCAATTTAGTTTTCGAGTGTACGAAAGTAATCTAAGATTTCAGGAACATTGCCACTGCCCATACCAGCATCAAATGCCGCCTGGAGATTGGCTGAAGTTCCCTCACCGATCTGCGATCGAGTACCCAGACCCTCAACCATCTCCAGAAAGTAGCCCAGATCCTTGTTCGCATTGGCGATAGAGAAGCCCAGGTCACTGACATCATCAACCGCGTACTTCTTACAGAAATTCATAAAGGGAGAACTCGAGGGACCTGTCGACATAATGTCAAACAATAGCTGGCCATCAACACCCGCACTGGCAGCAACGGCAAACGCTTGAGACATAGCGCAAACAGTGGTCATACCCATAAAGTTATTGATCAGCTTAGTCGTATGGCCCGCGCCAAGCGCACCCATATAGAATATATTCTCGCCCTGCATATCAAGGATCGGCTTAACCTTATCAAAGGTCTCCTGATCACCAGCAGCCATAATATTAAGCAACCCGTCAATGGCATGAGTAGGGGTACGGCCCAGCGCGGCATCAACCATGCCAGCGCCTTTCGCAGCCAGATCAGCACCGATCTTGCGCGTAGAGGCAGGAATCGACGTACCAAAATCAATGACCACGGCACCTTCTTTAATGCCCGCCAGCAAGCCGTCTTCGCCATAAACTACCTTTTCTACAACGGTAGAGGTTGTCAGGCACAGCATAATAATATCGCACTGAGCAGCCAGTTCGGCAGCAGAGGCCGCCTCTGAAGCACCACGGGCGACAACAGCCGCAACCGCCTCTTTACTGAGATCCATTACGATGGGTTCGAAATTCTTTTTTTGCAGATTTTCGACCATATTTCCGCCCATAAGGCCGAGTCCAATAAAACCAATGACGGGGCTTGCCATGCATTACTCCCAATAAGATTATTATATTTAAGTTTGTTTAATTAAAATATTCGCGCAAATTCGACTCAGCCTCTAGGGCTAAGCGGTTCAATTTTCGGGCACAGAATCCAGATACTGGCCAGCGCTGTTAAGGACAGACCTGCACCAATCATAAATGCCGGCGTATAGTTTCCGCCCGCCGTCAAAATGGGTACCAGCGAGGTCAGGCCAACAGCACCAAGTTTTGCCGCCATGCCAGAAAAACCCGCCAGTGTTCCCACTGTTTTGCCACCAAAAAAATCGCTGGGCAGAGTCTGTACATTACCGATAGCTGTCTGAAAACCAAACAGAATAATGGCCATTAGTAACACAGCGACCACTGGTGTACCTGGGTTCGACATGGCCAGAAGTGCCGGCAGCATTACCAGGCAACCCAGAGTAATAACTAACTTGCGCGTACTGTCGGTACTCCAACCTGCCTTAAATCTATTTTGTGCCAGCAGACCACCAAAGAATGCACCTACCATAGCTCCCATATAGGGGACCCAGCCATAAAGAGCAATTTGCTTAACGTCCATGCCATAAACCTCGAACAGGTAAATGGGAATCCAGAAAATAAATAACCACCATATTGGATCAATGCAAGCTGAAGCAACAATCACGCCCCAACTTTGTTTATGGGAGAGAAGCTCTTTAGTAGTGGGGTTATATCCCTCGTGATCAGAGTCCTTACCAACCTGTTGATTCTGCTGACCGCTCAGAATATATTCGCGCTCCTCGTCAGTAATCCAGGGATGCTCTTTAGGTGGCGACTTAACCAGAATCATCCAGGGGATAAGCCACAAAAAGCCGAGACACGCGATAAGTACAAAAATAATTTGCCAGCTGAAATATACTGCCAGAGTACCAATCAGAGGGATAGCGATAAGGCCACCAATAGCCGCGCCTGAATTAAAAATGCCCTGTGCCAGAGCGCGCTCTTTGGTAGGAAACCATTCAGCATTACCCTTCGTAGCACCGGGCCAGTTACCCGCCTCGGCGATACCCAAAATACTTCTGAAGATACTAAAAGACACAACGCCTTTTGAAAACGCATGCAGTGCAGTGGCAATAGACCAGATACTGATCGATAGCGCAAAACCAAGACGCGTACCAATCCAGTCGAATATTTTGCCGAATATGGCTTGGCCAAAGGCGTAAGAAAAAATAAATATCACAGAGATAAACGCATAAATCTCTTTATGCTCATCAGGTGATTTATCTGGGTATAGGTCTGCTGCAATGCTTGGCCAGAGCACAACTAAAGACTGACGATCAATGTAGTTAATTACTGTCGCCAGTGCGATCAACGTAATGACCCACCAGCGGAGGTTTGCTATTTTCATTTATTATTGTCCTCTAAAAAATCCTCTCTCATTGGGCTAAACACATCGATCAGTACGCCTTCTTTTTTACATATGGCGCCATGGCTAATGTTCGGCTCTAGAAAAAAGCAGTCACCGGCAACTAAGGTTCGCGTTTCATCACCTACAGTTACATCAAATTCACCGCGCTCAACATAGGCAACCTGGGAGTGAAAATGACTGTGAACATAGCCCTCACTACCCTCTTCAAAATAGACCTTGACCATCATTATCTGGTCATTGAAACCCATCAATTTACGGGTCACTCCAGGAGCAACAGGTTCGACTGCAATTTCTTGTCCAAACAAAAAAGGCGCTGTTTGCATATTCTATATCTCCAAAATTTCAATGGCCGATAGTTACAGACCAAGTTTAATATCTAGTTTTAGTTAACGGTGTTACCGGCAATCACAGCGGTGCTTTCTTTTTGGCTGTAAAGCTCTTTAATCATTGGCAGCGGCATAGCAGTAAGTCTGTTGTTAACAATATGAGTTACTGGCTCTCCGACCGTGTGTTCCACTTTGATAGCCAGGCTATCGGACAAGCTATTGTTAGCAATTTGAGTCACCTGCACCCCGTGCAAGTAGATCGAAGCCCTGGATTTATTTTTACTGCCTTTGCCAACATTGCTCAGCTCAGAATCTTCAAGCAAAAAATGCGGCCCAAAAGTACTCTCATCGGTTCCACCTCGATACAGATTGACCAGAGCGCCCTGCACATTAGTAAAGCTTGAACCGCTGATGCGAACGTAGTCCGCATTAAAGATACCGTAGTCATCGGCTTCCTTGTTTAGTTGAAGAATGGTGCCACTGACGTTACTGAACTGCGAGTCAACAATGCTGATGCTATCGGCCATGGTACTTTTTGCCGCATTGAGGAAATTAAATGAGCGGTTTACATCAAGATCGGTGAACTTGGAATTCTCTACATCAATCTGATAATTGATCAGCATCGAGTAACGACTGGTGCGGATTACTGAGTTACCAACATTATCGGGCGAACTCTTACCCGAGACAGCTAGACCGCTGAGCTTCAAACTGCCGCCATCCGCTATTTGAAATAGCGTGGTCCGTTCGAATTGGATTTCTGCATCTTCATTAGCCGCAAAGGTCAGTGGCTTATCGATATTCAGCACTCTGCTGACTATGTAATCGCCAGCGGCAAGGCGGACGATATCGCCAGCCTCAGCCAGCTTAACCGCGGCCTCAAGTGACCCCGAATTCGGCTGCACATCGATGGTACGGCCAGTATCAAAGCGGACAGATCGACTAGACTTGGGATACCAAGCTACACCTGTGATGGCTTTATCTAGAACCAAAAGGTCTCGCTTAGCGCCAACCTCAGCTAACTTAGCGTCCCGGGGATATAACAGACCATTGGACGCCGTTTTTAGAGCTACCTCTGTATTGGTAAAACCCTCAGTAATCTGCGGGTTAGTAACATTGTTTAATAGGTTATTGTCAAAGCGAATACCGCTGACATCATCATAAAGAGTGAAAGCGTCTCGGCCCTTCTTATTGAAAACAAGATTATTACTAAAACTACTATTGACCGGCTTTGCAGAGCGCTCGGCGTCACTGCCCGCGGCAAACTGGATATGCTCAACATTAATCAGAGAATTGTTTTCAATCACTGCTCCATCAACCTGGTGATAACGATTGATCGATGAATTAGGTACCCCATTCATCACCACCAAACCGCCGCCAAAACGGTAACCCATCAGACCCTGAAGGTAGTTATTGCGGATGGTCTGGCGTTTATTAATCACCCGTATCCCGCCGGTGTGATCAACGCCATTACCCAAGAAGATATTGTTCTCAATCAGGTTATCGTTGCCATGCCGCAGTGTCAGGGTGCCGCGAGACTCATAAAACAGATTACCGCTAACACGGTTACTGCCAGATTTGATAGAAATAATTTCGACCTCTCCGTCACAGCGATCAAAATAATTATTCTCTATTACGGTGTAGGAATTGGTCAGAGAGTAATGGCTGGTACCAACACGCAGTGTCTCACCTCCATTTGAGCCCAGCACTGGCCGAGAACCGAAATAGTTGTGGTCAATACGGTGATAATTTTCCTGGCTGGCCTCAGTATTCAGTCGAACCGCCATGGTCACACCTTTATTGCGTTTACCCTCAAGGTGATTGTGGTCAAACCGATTATGCTTGCCGAACATAGACACCCAATAATCAGTTTCAAAACGCTCTGGATTACTGAAATTATCAATAACAATTTCAGTAATCCGCGAATGATTGGCCAGCTGAGCTTTGCCTTTGCGGAACGATATAACTGAATCTGTAGGCGTGTGTCCATTTTTGAATACCAGACCAGACACCACTAGATATTCACCCGCAATACGAAGATTCGACTGGCCCGATATAATCACGCCGCCCTTGGTTTGTGCAGTCAAAGTAATAGGTTGGTCGGCTGTACCCAGGCCCTGAAATAGAATCTCAAAGTCGGTCCAGACGCCATTTGCCAGAGTAATACTGTCCCCTGGCTGAAGATCTTTAGCCGCGTCACTATATTCCTGCTGTGAGTGCACAAGCACGCTGGCATCTAAGGACGGGGCTGAAGCCATGGCTATTCCATTCGGGCTGACAAGCAGAAGCGCCGTTATTCCCAAATATCTAAAAACTCGATTTATACCGTTTTGAATATGACTCATAGTAAGTGCCCGTTAACGGCGTTTCCTTTAATTCAATAAAGCCGCCTTTCAGTAGACTAAAAAGACAGTTTTCGCCCGCCGCCGCGAGGAGGCTGGCAGTGGGGAGGGGAGCAAGAAATCGTCTGATTAGGCCTTTGTCCGACTGCCCTATTATGAAACTTGAGCATTTGCCAACTTATTAAAAAAAATCATCGATACAACCCTCAACAGCAATCAATTTATTGGTTATTATCCATGCTGGACACCTTAGTAAAACTAAAGGACCTTATCAGCAACCTAGCTCCCAAGTTATAATAAAAACGACAATCTAAAGTAACCAAAAATATAAAATCTGTCAAGTATTAATGTATTACCAATAATAATAATTTGGACTTACCAAAATGCTAAGTCCCTCCCAATTTTAGAGAGCATCCTAAAGCATCCCCCTATTTTAACTAAATCACAGAGCTTGAGTTAATCGACAATCTCCCTCAAAGCTCGATCAATCAAAATATAATCCGTCGACTCCACAAAGCCGATAGAAAAACTCTGTGGGCTATCAAGGTGTTTGTCTTTATTCCTGCGCCCGAAGCCTAGCACTGTCATATAGGGCCTGCTGACGTAATCATCCGGATAATCATCATCCTGGTGATGGAGGATATACAGCATCCGTGGTGAGTCCTCATCGCCAAATGCCATCCACTCCGGCGCCGGTAGGTCACCAATAAAAGATTGTTCAATCAGGTGTTTCTGATCATCAGCCGAGGAATACCAGAAGTCAGAGACATTCATCTCTCCTCCCGGTACGCCTTCATATTGCACCCAATATTTGTAGCCAGGGCTAACCATAGTCATGGTGAAGTCACACCGATCAGGATAAAAGTCCCAACGACTCTGCCATTTGCCATTGTCCGAAGTAAAGCTGATGCTCAGATGCTGGTCAGTCACACCATGCACCACCGACGTGGAGGGATCCGTACCTGCATTCATCGCATGAAAGTAATTACCGTCCTGGCGGTGGACGGCATTAGGGAAGCCGCGGTATTCACCTTTCCAACCTGAACCCGGTGCGCGGTGGAAACCGAGCCAATCTACCCCGGCATTGTCGACCAGACTCGATAGACCTCCGCCCGCTTTATCTAAATAGTAAGTGGCCGCGGGCGTGCTGATGATATAGGCCGCGCCGCCGCCAGCAGATTCGTCAACACCCTCGGTCAGCACTACCCGAGGAGTGGCTAAAGCCGATGAAGCAGCGAACATACACAAGGCTAATACATAGGCATTCAAATTTTTTCGCAACATCACACGTCTCCTATTTTGTTCAATTAAATCTCCCAGCGGTCACTTACTCAGCACTGGACTCTGGCCGCGCACTTCTCTTAAGCAACCAGCCAATGGTCAAAATGACCAGCGCGCAACACAGGAATACCAACCTGCCCCACATTGGATTGGGAATAGCCGTCATCAGTAACACGCCAGTGCCCATGATGCTCACCATAGAGCCAAGTTTATCCCGCTGCTGCTGGTCGTAGCTGTCTTGCCTGCTATCTGCAATTACCGGTGTTTCCAAATCGACAAAAAAGCTCTCTCGCTCCTCCTGGTAGCTATCTCGCTCCTCTTTGTAAAACAATGCCGTCAGACAGAAGAACCCGCCGGTAATAAATACATGTGAGGCTAGAGTGACGATTAGATTCATATCCCCCGCTTCTCGGCGGGTCAGATCTTCCATCCCAATCAAGCTGGCCACTAACTGTGGCGGCACCAATTCCTTAATAAAAAAGGATAAAGACAGACCCAGAACCACTGTGGCCCAAGGCGCCCACTGCGGTGTTTTCTTAATCAATAGCCCTAGCAGCAGTGGCACTAACAGCGGCACCTGCACCATAGAGGAGACAGACATCATTAAATCAAACAGGCTGAGTTCTTTGAGCGACTTAAAGAATAGGGCCATCACAATAACCCCAATACCACTGGCAAAAATCAAATACATACTTAGCCGCAAGAGCTGCTTATCACTTGCCTGCCTGCCGCGCTTCGCTAGAAATGGTTGATATACACTGCGCACAAAGATGCCTGCATTCTTAGTCAACGCTGAGTCCATGGATGACATAGATGCGGCAAACAGACCTGCAAGTAGCAAACCAACCGTGCCCACAGGCATGGCATTACGCGCGAACACAAGATAAATGGCATCCCTCGCCTTATTGCCCAGCTCTGGGTAAGCCGAGGCTGCATCGGGGTACAATACGGCCGAAGCCCAGGGGGGAATAAACCAGATAATACTGCCAACCCCCATTAAACCCATGGCCAGTAGTGCAGCTTTGCGCGCATTGATTGAATCCTTCGAGTTTAAAAACCGAAACGAATCATTCAAATTCATGATGGTAATTAGCTGCTTGGCCAAAAAAAATACAAAGGTGCCAACCAACAGTAGCCCATAATTCATATTTGGCCCCATCACGAATCCTGAAGGGAAGTTTTGCACCAGCTCTATCGGCCCCCCTACTTTTACCAAAGCCACCACCGCACAGGCAACAGAGACGACTGCCACCACCAAGGTCTGCACAAAGTCCGACGCCACTACGCCCCAGGCACCAGAGAGCCCTGAGACAAGAAGCACAACAAGCCCGGTAACAATGATTGTTAGGCCTATATCAGCCTCAAACACGGCACTGGCAAACACGCCTAGCGCGTTTAGCCATACCCCGGCATTAATCAAACTGAAGACAATCAGTGCACATGAGAAAAATAGCTCGTTTTGGTCACCAAATCGGCGCCGGATGGCCTGAGTCGGCGTATCTACACGCATCTGACGAAACCGATGAGCAAAGTAAGCCCAGCCACAAAAATAGGAAAATGTGTTGGCAAAAAATACTAGGCTAACGGCAAAGCCATCGGTGAACGCCTTGCCCGCAGCCCCCGTAAAAGTCCAGGCAGAGAACTGAGCCATAAACGCACTAGACCCCACCATCCACCAAAGCATGCGCCCGCCACCACGAAAATAATCACTGGTGGAGCGATTGGCCATGCGCTTAAACACAAAGGCGATGCTCATCACCAGCAAAAAATAGCCGCCAATCACCAGATAGTCGTAAATCATGCCTTCCCCTCGGGAGCTTCTATATTGGCCTTATTTTTATTGGGACAGACTTACATCTACCCAGCGGTCATTTTGACGAACGATATCGATTATGCGCTGATACTGACTGCCTTCCTTAAAAGTCTGATAAGGAGCCACAGCTTCGCCATTAATATCCTTGATCAACTCGCCAATCAGGTAGCACCAGTTTCTTTCCGTATCGCCTTTCACATCCGGTGTACTGGCAGAAATCGCATCTGGCAGTTCCAGATATCGCCACTGCTTATCAGCGCCATACACAGATAGCGGCCCACTGCCGTAGTGGCCGCCAATGTAAATTGCGCCCTGGCTACCATAAAAAACAATATGGTCTTCGTTAAAGCGCGGGTTTAACCCCCCATGCTTAAACAACACAGATACGGGCTTGCTGGCATACTCACTTTTCAGCTGCGCCAGCACGGTGTAGGTCCATTCGACATTGGACTCGCCCCACTTTAAAGAGGGGGAATTTAGATCCTTGGGAATATACTCTCGTCGATTCTTAAAGTTGTGCACGCCCTCAACAATTGGGGCCTTGCCCAAATCATTCCGCACCTCGCCCATAACCGAGAGTATTTCTTCACCCACCACAGAGGTCACAATAGACAGTTTGTGAGTAAAGTTATTATTCAGGCGACCGCCACCATCTTCCTTTCGATGGGACCAACCAAAGGGAATATCACGCTCAAGATTGAAGTGTGAGATACATTCAACTTCCAGCGGCTCACCAATCACACCCTCAGCCACAAGCTGCTTCGCATGCCTGACATGGGGCATATATCGAAAGCTGGTGGCAAAAGCAGTTTTCACGCCCTTTGCCAGTGATAACTCATACAACTTAGTGGATGTCTCGCCGCTCTCAGTCAGTGGCTTGTCACAAAACACATGACAACCATGAGCAATGGCCTGCTTAATGGGCTCGGCATGGGCACCGCCAGGGGTACCGATTGACACTATATCTGGCTGACAATCGCGCAATGCTTGCGCCCAGTCCGTGCTTGCGTAAGGAATCGCCATCTCTTTGGCCACCGCCTTCACTACAGATTCTGTTCTACCCACCATGCCCACAACTTCGGCGCCGGCATATCTAAAAGCTGCGGCGTGGCCCTGCCCTGCAAAACCAGTTCCGTGGACCAGCACTTTCAATTTTTTTGACATCTTTTTTTCCTGTTATTAAAGCAATCTACTCTGATGTGGCGGCTACCAATTCCACAGGGTTCCATCTTCCAGGCGGCTTACCGGAAGGTAAGATCGTTTGTACGGATAAGCCTTGGCGGCCTCTTCATTGAAGTCGATGCCCAGGCCCGGAGCCTCGCTCAAATAAGCCATCCCATCTTTAACCTCAACACCATGGGTGAAAATTTCCTGACTCTGAGCATTGCCTAGGCCAACAAATTCCTGAATACCAAAATTAGGCGTCCAGATATTCAAGTGCATATGGGCTACAAAGCAGACTGGGGAAAGATCTGGCGCACCATGAGGTGCGGTCTGAACATTATAAATACTGGCGAAATCAGCAATACGTCTCATAGCGGTAATACCGCCCGCATGAGTAGCGGCGGTTCTGATGAAGTCTATATGCTGATTTTGAATTAGCTCTTTGCAATCCCAGATACTGTTGTATGTTTCACCAATGGCCAGCGGCGTCGTCGTGTGCTGGCGCACCAATCTATAGTTATCCTGGTTTTCTGCCATACTGGCGTCCTCCAGAAATAATAGATTGTAAGGCTCGAGTAACTTGCCTAGCCTCGCCGACTCTATGGGGGTCAAACGGCTGTGAACATCATGGAGCAGATGAACATCATTACCCAAACGCGTCCGAGCTTCCCGAAATAAGTCTTCAATTAAATTAAAATATTTTACGGTGGACCAGACTTCTTCAGGTGGCAATGGCCGACTACCCTGTAGCTCGTAATAGTCTTTTTTGTCTCCCAAAACCCCATAGGTAACATCCAATCCAGGGATGGCGCATTGGAGGCGCACTGCTTTAAAACCCTCAGAGACCAAGATTTCGGCTTTGTTCAATGTATCTTCTATATCAGTGCCATTAGCATGGGCATATAGTTTCACCGCTTTACGGCTCTTACCTCCAAGCAATTGATACAGAGGCATATCAGCAGCTTTTCCCTTAATATCCCAAAGTGCCATATCAATAGCAGCGATAGCAGCCATAGTCACTGCGCCGCGCCGCCAGTACACGCCCCTGTAGAGATACTGCCAAATATCCTCTATATCATGAGCATTTCGGCCAATCAGGCAAGGTAAAACATGTTCCTGCAGATAGGCAACCACAGCCATTTCCCGTCCATTTAAGGTGGCATCACCCAGCCCATAAATACCAGTATCAGTAATCACCTTAACCGTGACGAAATTCCTACCTGGGCTACATACTCGAACGTCTATCTCCTCAATTTTCAAATCTTTTCTCCACCAAAAATAAATCTTGCCCTAAGCCCTTGGTACTTCTTCTGTCGAGCCCCTACAGCATTTGCCACACACCTTTAATTCCTACAGCAGATGTGAACAGTGCAAAAATAAAAATTCCCAGAAGAATACTATTAGCGACCGCAGTATTTTTATGCTGTTTCATCAAATCTTTTCGGTTGCTTAGATAAAAAATACATCCAACCGTCACAGGTAAAATAACCGCATTAAAAGCCTGGGACACAATCATGACCGATACGGGTCTGGCCTCAAAAATTGGAACGACAAGACCCAACAGAGAGATGCCAAGCACCAATAATCTGTATTTCGGCAACTTCATATCTCGCTTGGTATTGGTGAAGTCACAGATAAGCCAGGGCAGCATCAGTACATTGGGGAACTGAGAAGACACACCGGCAGCTACAAGGCCAATCGCAAATATAGAGGTGGCCATAGATCCAGCCAAAGGCTCAAGTAGCGTGATCATTTGCGATGCCTTTGAAAGCCCAACACCCTCTACATAGAGCGTGCCAGCCGCGGCAGCCATGATTGAGGCACTGATAATAAACATCAGTGCCACGGAGACAATCGCATCATTGCGTTGTTTTTTGTAATCGGCCAGAGTCCAGCCCGCTTCCTTAACCAGCGTAGTGCGAATAATAAACAGACCAGAAAAAACCGTGGTGCCGACCATGGCTGCAATAACCAGAAGCCCACTTTTATCTGAACCCGCAGCAACCTTCGGAATACCCGGAATCAAACCATCTAAAATCTCAATCGGCGGCGGCATCATGATAAAAAAGTTAACCACAAAGCACACTGCCATCACCGCAACAATAACCGCCAGACTGCGCTCAAAAAACTCGATACTACCGTTCCAAAAAATGTAATAAATCAAAGCAATGAAAAGTATGGCAAAGTAGAGCGGAGCAATACCTCCATCTACCATCGACTTCGACCACTCATAACAAATTTCAGCAACAATACCCATCACACCCATGACGCTACCGCTGACACCAGCAGTCAGTGCGACGATAAAGAAAACACCTACCGCTGGATGTATATGCTTTCGAAATGCTTGCAGGGCAGTCTCTCCGGTAATCAGAGTATAGCGGCCGTAGAGATTGATCATAAAGAATGTACAGAGGCAGGATATAACGATGGCCCACAACAGAGACATACCATGCTCTGCTCCCGCCACCGCCATGGCAGTGACACTGCCCGTGCCAATGTTAAATCCCAGTAGAAAAATTCCAGGAAGAAACAATGCAAGACCTTTAGCGATTTTTTTGCTGAGAGTCATCTTCAAGCTGATCATTAGCATCCTCCACTTTGAGAAGATAACGCACGAATGACGCCCCGTATTTCCGCTAAACCTTTTAAACGGCCGATACCAGAATACCCAGGATTCACAGTTTTATTGATGTCATCCAACATCTGATGCCCATGATCAGGGCGAATATAAATCTCTCTATTTGCTAGGCCGGCTTGGCTACGTAGATTCTCCTCATTTAATAACGCCTTAATCACAGCAACCATGTCTATATCGCTGTCCAAGTGGCCGCCTTCATAGAACGAACGAGGCTCCAGAGGATCAAGACAGACGCCGCGAAGATGAGAAAAATGAATACGCGATCCGAACTTATATGCCATGTCAGGTAGATCGTTATCTTGGCGACTACCAAAGGTACCAACGCACAAAGTCATGCCATTAGCAGGGCTCGGCTGAGCCTCGAAAAGCTTCTCAAGATCACAAGCCGTGCAAACTATACGAGGCAAGCCGAACATGTCTCTAGGAGGGTCATCTGGATGAATCGCCAATTTCATACCCAGGGCTTCAGCACGAGGTAAAACCTTTCCAAGAAAACTCAATAAATTTGCTCGCAATCTATCACTATTGATGTTTTTATAATTGTCTAGCATGGCCCGAAATTCTTCGAGGCTATAGGCGTCAGTCATTTTCCCGGGAAGGCCTGCAATAATATTGCTTGTCAGTTCCTTTTTGTCAGGCTCAGACATCCGGTCAAAACAAATTTTGGCATCCATGATCTCTTGGTCGCTGTAGTCTTCATTTGCTTTACTACGTCCTAGAATAAAGAGATCGAAAGCTGCGAATTTTTCTTGATCGAAGCGCAAAGCATAAACACCGCTGGAAAGCCGATACTTTAGATCAGTGCGCGTCCAATCGATGACCGGCATAAAGTTATAGCAGATTACTTTAATCCCGCAGGAAGCAAGATTTTCCATTGATCTAATCCAGTTATCTACATAGATATCCTGGTCGGGCCGCCCGAGTTTAATGTCCTCATGAACTGGAATACTTTCGACCACCGTCCAACTCAAAGGAGACATACTTGGATTAAAATCCTCTATAAGACTTTGATGCTTGCGGATGGCATTAATTGGCCATACCTGTCCTGCAGGTAAAGAATGCAGAGCGCTTACTACATCGGTGGCGCCTGTTTGCCTTATATCCTCAATAGATATTGGATCATTGGGTCCAAACCACCTCCAAGATTCACGCATCTATGATTTTTCCCATTTCTAATTAAAATTTGCTGCATACCGTGGTGATTAGCCAGCAGTATTCATGATTCTTTCCACAAAAAAGCCCCAGCTTTTCACCGGGGCTTTTAAGAAAACTCAGCTTTGACTTACATCTAAGGGAGCTGAGCTGAGGCCCTGTTTCCTAGACTTTAAATGGGTCAGTCTAAAATCTATAGCTCGCACCAACAGTAATGCGCCGATCAGGTATCCCTACGAAACATAAAGGTCCCGTCTCGCTAACACAGTGTTGATCAATACCCGATTCAGTCAGATTTACGGCCTCAAGACCAATATTCAGCTTCTCATTAACATCGTAGCTGATACTAGCATTCAACTGGCCTCTATCTAGAGTGTGAACAGGGAAGCTAAACGTACTACTTCCGCTTGTGTTCGCGCCACCAGCAAAATCATTGGTACGGAAGCCATCACGCCAGGTATAACGCATCCGCGCAGACACACCAAACTTCTCATAATACACAGTGAAATTGTATGCATCCTCAGAGAAGTCAAGTAATCCACGGTTGATACTAACCGGACCAAGGACTGCTAAACCACGTCCAGAAGTATTATCAACTGCTGAACCACCTTTGAAATCTTGATTAGTGTAGTTAGCAACGATACCAAATCCTGACGCCCAACCTAACTGCTCTTCGAAGCTTGACAGGTCATACTGTAGAGCAAGCTCTATACCAGACTGCGTCGTTGTCGCGGGATCATTACCTGGCTGGGTAAAATCGACACACATGCCAAGTTGCGATGGGTCACCTAGGACATTTGGTACGACTTCTGGGTTATAGATACCACCTCCAGGGCATGCAGCGTTGGTCTCGCGGATGAAGCCACTGACACTATTCGCGTCAGGAATAAGTAGAGCGCCCTCAAAATCCTGTCCAAATATATTGGTACGCTTCTTGTTGAAATAGCCAATACTGAATACGGCTGCATCAGCAAAATACCACTCAGCCGCTATATCGAACGAATCAACTTCTTCAGGCTCTAAACCAGGGTTGCCCAATGAAACTGAGGCGTTTTCACTTGGATCAAACGAAAAGCCTGTATTTAGATTACTAAAGTTAGGGCGTCTGATATCTGAGCCATAGCCAAAGCGCACGAGTAAATCATCACTCACATTGGCCACGATATTCAAGCGTGGAAGTATAAAATCATATGATCCTTTAGTTGAGACTAATGACCTAGTGCCACTTGCATCAGCAGGGCCGTAGGCGACTGAATCAACATCTGTTTGTATGTAACGCACACCGAGGTTACCCTTAATAATTCCGTATTCGAAATTTGCTTGGGCATACAAAGCTGTTGTCTCTTCACCAACATCATAAAACGCATTTTCATTCGATTTCAAATTCAAAATATCAGGGCTGTCTGGATCATGGGCAATAACAGCTGCTTGCAGAATCGCAATGGTTCCCTCGGGATCAGAGAAAGATGCATCTGGATCGAGCAGCAGGAAGTTTTGAATGAACAAAGTTCTACCATCACCAGAGTTATAGTTATTTGGCCCAGGAACAAGAAGGTCTGCAAACAAGGTACCATTAGGGCTATCAACCATTTTACTAAAGCCGCCTATACGGTCACCAATATCTTCAAACTTACTAGAAGATTCGTTGTAACGGAATCCGAAGTCAACAGTGGTAATTGAGTTCCAGTCCAAGTCATAAGTAAAATCTAAACGTAACGCATCTTCTGAGTTAGCATTCGTGTTTCGGTCCACTGAAACCTGATCTAGAACAACATTAGCTGGATTGAGTAAATCCGCTGGAGATGGAGCAAACGGTGAATCATAGTTAATGCCAAATGATAACGTACCGCCAGACAAGTCATAAATGAATGGTACGCAGTTATCATTGCTGCTGCCATCCAAGGGACAGTTTGGGTTAATAAAGTTTAATGTGGTGCTTAAGTTTGGCGTAACTGTGTCTGAGCTGGTCGTTGCCACCTCAAAACTGGCAGACAACTTATCACCTTGCCATTCACCGCCAAGAGAAAATATTTCGCTATCAGTGATTCGAGAGTTAGTCTCACTCGAGAATCTTAAGTTTGGATCATCGTCATCATTAGCTAGATCAGGCTCCAAGGTCCCAGCAAGTGCTGCGGGAAAAAGACCGGGACCAACACCAAAGTCAACTGTTTCAAATGCAGTAGGTATACTAAGATTTCGCAAAGAACTCACGCCCGATGCTTGAAGCCGATACTGGTCGCGACTACGCTCCTGCTCATTAATAATTGCATCGAAATGAAACTTTAGATTATCACTAGGCGCCCACTCAAATGTTGTAGAAAGGTTTTTAGTCTCATAATCGTCATTTTCTTGTTCCTGAACAAGGAACTGGATACCCAAGAATTCAGAGGGATTCGAACCGACTGGCGAGGCTATATTATCTCGGTCTGTGCGCGGGCGGAAAGAAACAGCCTCTTGCTCGGTTAAGCTACCACTTATAACGACACCAAATTGGCCCGCATCAGTTGTCCAATTATCTCCCCATGCACCTGAAAATCTTGGCTGAGCATTTTCTGTACTAAGGCTACTCTCTTCTAATTGCACGCGAACAGAGCCTAATGTCTCTTTTAATTCAAGAGGTCGAATGGTTCGAAGATTGATAGTACCACCGACAGACCCTTCAATAGTCTTCGCTTCAGACGCTTTCGTCACCTCGACCGCTGAAATTATAGAAGCATTAACATCTTCAAAATCAATGCCGCTCCGTCCGGAACCCGACCCTACCGTGGATACGCCGTTTATTTCCACTCGGTTTGCATTAGTACCACGAATTTGAACACCTGTACCAATACCTGCGGTTCGAGTGATTTGAACCCCTGTAATATTTTCCAAAACCTCAGCCAGGTTCTGATCAGGAAGTTTACCAATATTTTCTGCGCGAATTATTTCAACGAGATTGGTCGAGTCACGTTTTTCTTCAAGAGCGTTCTGTAAAGATGAACGAATACCGAAAACTTCAACCTCCTCTATTTGCCCTTCCTGCGCGCTCACACTCACAGTAACGGCTGCCACAAGAGCAGCGGCCAAAGTTAAACGGAATTTTAATCCTGTGGTACCGCGACTTAAGTTATTGTTGTTAATTGATGATCGCATCATTCTACCCTCTGATAATTTAGATAACCCCCTTTAATATAACCAGTCAATCAATATCTGTCAACTATTACTGTATTACCAATAATGAATTATTGGCCAAGCCAAAAATACCAATAATCATCAATTGCTATTATCCAAACCAAAAGTTAATTACTCCGCTAGACATATGAGGAGGCAGGACAGCATTGTTTCGCAAAAAGAGGGCTATAAAAAAGTTTTTATGCAGAGAATTCAGGCAATCATGAAGCCATGATCGCAAAGCAAGCATTTAATAGTATTCAATGATTGTTATAGGGTGGTAGGCTAGCGCAAAATAAAGATTATCAGTCTAAACAAGCAAAGACAAAATGTGGCCGATTAATCGACCATGCGATCCAGAGAAAATCGTTCTCTATTTTTAGACGCCTTAAGCTTAGCTTCATTCACATCGGCCTCCTCAGCTTTTTCATGCAAGGCTGCGAGAATCCTAGCAAAATGACTCCGCATGGCGATACGGGCCGCACCGGAATCACGTCGTTTTAATGCACCGACTATTGCCTCATGCTCAGCCATTCGTTGGGCTTTATCTTTCATACACACAGCTGAATGAGCAAGCCTGATATTTTCAAGCTTCTCCTGAGCGTCCCAAAGCTTGTTAATAAACAACGTCAAGACCTTATTATTGGTAGCCTCAGAGATAATCGAGTGAAATTTTCTGTCAGCAACAGCAGAGGTGAGATTATCCTGACTATTTTCTTGAGCCATCACAGCCAAAGCCTCATCTAATCGCTCTAGTTGCTCATTATTGATCAGCGAAGCGGCTATTGCTGCAGCCTCGCCTTCAATGTATACCCTGGCTTCTATAAGTTCAAATGGGCTAATAGACGAACCCAAGCTAGTAATATCCACTTGAGGCTCACCTACATACACACCAGAACCTGTTTTGACATTGACTCTTCCCTGTGACTCCAATGCTATAACAGCTTCACGGATAGTAGGCCTACTGACACCAAAGAGTTCAGAGAGCTCTCGCTCAGCTGGCAGTCGGCTTCCAGGGGGATACTCACCAGACTCCATCATCTCCAGTAACTTGGAAGTAATTTGGCGGTAAAGCCTACTGCCTTTTGACTTGCTTTCCATATTCCACCCATTTAAATTTAAAGTTTTACAGTACATATATTACAACATACAGAAATTGGTATGACCAGATTTTTCTTATGATATCAGTTACCTTGTTATCTTAAGATAATAAGGTAACTGCCAATCGCAGTGTTTGCCACCTATCTTTAGATGGTGCTTTGTGGAGGCCGCCCATGTGTCTTAAAGCTGCTTAATCGTCTTTACCAACGCTTCAGCAACAGCAGTTGAGGACCCTGGGTTTTGGCCAGTTATGATTAACCCATCAACGACGGCCAACGAATTCCAGTCTTCAATTTTCTGGTACAAACCACCCATAGCGACAAGCTCATCTTCGAGCAGATAAGGCACAATGTCAGTTAACTGTACAGCCGCTTCTTCACTGTTGCTGAAACCAGTTACGTTCTTACCCAGCACCAATGAATCACCATTTGGAGCCTTAGCCTTCAATAGTACCGCAGGTGCATGGCAAACAGTGGCCACAGGTTTGCCCGCAGCAATAAAGCCTTCGATCAGAGCAATGGAGTCCTTGTCATTGTGCAGGTCCCAGAGAGGGCCATGACCACCAGGATAAAACACGGCATCAAACTCTTCTACTTTCATGTCGGATAGTTTGGCTGTGTTCGCCAGTGCAGCCTGAGCAGCTTGGTCGTTATCAAATAGGCGCGTGTCGTCGGTTAGAAAACCAGGCTCATGACTCTTCGGATCAACAGGTGGTTGCCCGCCTAAAGGCGAGGCTAGGGTCACTGAGACACCAGCATTTAATAAGTAGTAATAAGGGCTAGCAAACTCTTCCAGCCAAAAGCCAGTTTTATTGCCTGTGTCACCCAATTGATCATGTGAGGTTAAAACAATTAGTACATTCATTGGTCAGATCCTTGTGAGTATCTTCTATTTGCTATTTTTTGAGGAGTCTACAGCCAGTGGCTAGGGATATACATTAATAAATTGGTTATCACACCATGAAACTATAACGGAGAAAGCCCATGAAACATTCCAGAAGAAAGTCCTTGGTTCGTAACCCACGGTTCGCGATTGACACATCAGAGATCGTGTTGCTCGGTGCGTTGCTCGTGCTCACGCTGCTCAAGTGCGTCGCCTTCGGTGGGTTTTAAGGTGTGTGTAATGCACTTAAAATGTGTGTACGGTTTGTTTTGCGTTTCGTACACACATCTTTTGTATTTATATCAATGACTTACAACAATGTGTGTAATGTGTGTACGGTGTGTAAGCGTTTTCAACTTAATACAGCAACTTCTTTCAAACACTGTTTTTTTTCTTAAAACGAACTTTAACTCAAATTACAGTACACACATTACACACATCTCTACAGCCCACGTGATTACTCACTTTTTACCCTCAAAAACTGTACACACATCTGTACACACACCGTACACACATTGCCCTGTTCCGTACACACATCAGGCAAATAGAACTAAACGCGAACCGTATTTCACGATTCGTGGCTCATATTCACTGATTCGTTCCTCAAAGGCTTATCACTATTATTCCATGAAGCTTTAATAAGGAGAAACGCATGAAACTGTGTGCGAAACGAATCATGAATCACGCTCCACGGCCCACGGCTCGTCCCTCGCGCGCCCGCATAGCAATGTGTGACAGCAACGGAAAATGTGTGACAGGTTCATATCCCATATCTGTCACACAACTTCCCTATATATTTCAATAACTTAGGTAAATAGAACTAAACGCGAGCCATAAATCACGAATATCGGACACTATGTCCACTAACCATGAAACTAGCTTATCGATGCGCGTTCATCGATCCATTTTGTGTTTGTTTTAACGATAACAGAAAGGTCTCCACATCATCTTCAAACCAACCCACACTGCGCTCACCGAGACTGACTCTCGATGGGAACCGCCCCTCTTTCTCAAACCTATAGATCGTAGTCTTAGAAAGACCCGTTACCGCTTTTACTTCACTTAACCGCATTATTCTTAAAGCCATGTCATTGTCCTGTCACTGCGAAGCTTCTTGCTCCGTAATTAAAAGTGCACCAATAGATAAACCCTGTCTCTTATACACATCTGACGCTGCCGACGACTCCTTACGTGTAG
>OJEJ01000262.1_pt1 | contig 23525 bp, 21 predicted proteins | sample 1593271 | NCBI WGS metagenome assembly OJEJ01 (sample SAMN05416877, study PRJEB24817) | seawater metagenome | isolation source: Sea water | place: Canada:Atlantic | collected 2013-11
CACGTAAGGAGTCGTCGGCAGCGTCAGATGTGTATAAGAGACAGAAAGGTGCGGATGAGGCTATTAACTCAGGAGGAGGCCTTTATTGTTAGTTTTGGTGAGGAGGAATGCAACTTTTTTTGAGCAATACAGAAATAACTAAAATTTAATTGGAAAACTAACACATAGGTTGAAAGTCTCCCCACCATGCCCTCATTGAATCAATTTTGAAGGAACGGTGGAGAGGTTTTTTTAAACGTTAAAGTGCGTCGACATTAATGCCAATAGTAATGGCACCAAGACGAGCGCTATTCGGACGTGCAACCGTCAAGCTTACCTGCGAGATGTTTATTCCATCTTCCTCTTCAACAGCATCGATAAAAACTGCATTAGCCGATACTTGGTAAGTTTTTTGCCATTTCGCTTCATCACCCTGCATTAAATCGCCAGTACCGTTTGTTTGGCCAACGTTTAATCCTACGTTGTCCATAACAAAAATCTCGGTAATAACACCACCAGAGGCCGCTTTGATACCGCGTAAAAATGCAGACAACTCATTACCCATAACGGATGATATTAAACTACCACCATCCCGTAATTTTTCTTTACGCCAGCGTTGATCTAAACGATTGATTTCGCTTGAGCTAATATTAAAGTGATCAATATTTTGCTGATCAACGGCTAATAGTAATTCGTCTGATGACACCCAGTTTCGTATGTTGGAATCAATATAACGATTGATTTTAGCCTCATGCGAGTTTGCCGCTACAGCAATTGGACTGAGTATAGAGCTACTTATTAATGCAACTAGCACCAAAAATTTATATAAATGTGAAACCATCCTAACCTCCTATTATTATAATTTAAATTGTTATTGTAATTGGTATATTGTATACCAATTACAATTTATACTTTATAAGTTGACCGAGCACAAGATCTAAATAGGCAGCTCTAACAAATGTGGCGACAGATGGCATGGTAATTAAGTTACTTTATCTTTAGTTCTGGTCTAATTGAATCGAACACTTTAGTAAGAGATTATATTTATCAACTATTGAGGCGTCAAAATGGGACAGAAACGAACGAACAAACAGTATTCTAAAAAATATAAGGAAGCAGCAGTTGCGCTGATTCGAGATCAAGAATGCAAAGAGCCAGAAGTGTCTTGATCATAGGGTCTAGCAAGCAATCTACTGGATCGCCGGAAGGATAAAATAGCATCTGATCTTAAAGGTAAATCATTATTCATTGATGAACGAGAAGCGTTCATTCGTCTGCGTAAAGAAAACAAGAAAGTGCACATGGAGAAAGCAATAGTTAAAAAAGTGAGTGCCTTCTTTGCGAAAGAAATGAAGTAAGGTTTGGTTTTATCGTAGAAGAATCAATAAGCTAATGAAAAAGGTGAACTTGATTGTTCGATAGCGTATTTCTTATAAGGTCACCACGAAAAGAAGACGTGGGGATGATGTGGCTGATAATTAATTGAATCAGAACTTTAATCCTGTTGAACCAAATCAGATGGGGCAGGTGATATTACCTACCTGGTGACGGCCGATTGTTATGGATTTATACTCAATAGAGTCTTGGGTTGGCTCATCACGCGACCATTCAAAGGACTGGTGTTTCAGAGTGATCGTGGATCTCAATACACCAGCCGGCGCTATCATCAATTACTTGAGGGTTAGGCGAACACGCCAGTATGGGTGATATTGGTGCGTGTTGGGATAATGCAGCGGTAGAACGTTTTTTGGCAGTCTGAAACATGACTGGATATTTAAAATTGAGCAACCAACGCGTGAGTTTATGACAAATGATGTCGTGGGTTACCTGAGGTATTACAACCTTGACAGGTTGCATACTAAGAATGGTGATCAGTCACCTATTAACTACGAGAATTCTATAAGGAAGTGGCCGGTTAGAGTTGACCTGAACAGTTGCAGCTGTTTCGTAAACCTGTGATTAACATTGGTCTTTAGCATTCGGGTTAAGCTGAAGAAAGCCATCAGGAACGGTGTCCGGTTGGTGAACGTTAAACCAGATAGCCTCAAATTTAGTGCCCAGTTCTTTAAGCCATAAATGCGTCGTCATGGCATAGGAATTCCGATGTCAGTAGAGGGAATAATCATTCATCTTTTAATCCTTATACGAGGTTTTTATTCTGTGAATACAGTATTTCAGATTGGAAATAGAATTATTCGTTGACGATATCTTAAGAGCTCGAATTATAAACAATTCTTCCAGCAACAATTGTGGTTTTGACACGGCCGTTAAAGTCCCAACCTTCGAATGGTGTATTTTTACCTTTAGAGATAAAATCTTGTCCTAAACATAAATAATGCGCATCAGGGTCTATGATGCAGATATCAGCCCATTCACCAATCGATAAATTGCCTGCAGGTATACCCAGCAGTTTAGCTGGATTAATAGTTAATCGGCTGATCACCTCAGGTAAAGTCATTAAGCCTTCCTCAGCTAATCGAAGTGCCAAAGGCAGCAAAGTATCAAGGCTACTTATGCCGGGTTCGGCTGAGGGGAAAGGACAAAGTTTGGCATCAATTTCATGTGGTTGGTGATCTGAACAAAGACAATCGATTGTGCCATCGACAACACCGTCCCGAAGTGCTTGACGATCAAGTTGACTTCTTAGTGGCGGAATAGTTAGCTTACTGGTGTCAAACTCACCTAAATCGTGATCAGTTAGAAACAGTTGGTGCATGGCACAGTCGGCAGTAACCGGTAAACCATTGGCTTTGGCTTGCCGAATCATATCGACTGATCGTGCGCAGGAGAGTTGTCCAAAATGGGTTCTTGCACCAGTTTGAGCGACCAGCTCTATGTCTTTTGCGAGGGCAGCTGTCTCTGCCACCTCTGGAATTGAGGGCAGCCCAAGACGAGTTGAGATAGCGCCTTCGTGTGCGCAACCATTGGCATAAAGATCATGGTCTCTAGGTTGTATAATAACCAGCATTTTATGACCCTCAGCATATTCCATTGCACGTCGCTGAACCAAGTTGCTGTTGAATGGTTGCTTAGCATTGCTGAGTGCGATGCAACCGCTAGATTTTAAACCAGCCATATTGGTTAGTTGTTCACCCGCAAGGTTTTGTGACAATGCGCCAATAGTATAAATATGACAGTGATTGCCCGCTTTCGAGTTACCGTGATGGATTAGTTCAACAACGGCGGTGTTGTCAATAACGGGTTGGGTATCGGGTGGTATACAAAGGCTGGTGATACCATTGGCAGCGGCTGCTTGAGTTTCGCTTTCAATGGTTCCTTTATGTACTTGACCCGGTTCACGTAATCGAACCTGACAATCGACCAAACCTGGAATCACCCAATGATTGTGGGCATCAATGGTTTGGTTGGCTTTAAAGTTAGCAGGTGGTTTGCCGACGCCTACAATTAATTTGCCATCAGTATAGACGTCTGTTTTGGTCTGGCTAAGATTAACCGGGTCGATCAACAGGCCATTTTTAATATGGATATTCATAAGTGCCGCTCCTCGACTTTCATCGACCGACTGTCATTGACATAACGGCCATGCGCACGGCAATGCCAAAAGTTACCTGTTGCAAGATGACTGATTGTGGTCCATCCATAACACTTGATTCAATTTCGACACCACGATTGGCAGGCCCTGGATGCATCACTATGGCATCAGGGTTGGCGCAATTTAAACGCTCTTGGGTCAGGCCAAAGAGGTTGAAGTATTCCTTTTCGCTAGGCAATAAAGCACCCCGCATACGTTCTTTTTGTAGGCGCAACATGATGACAACATCGACATCTTTTAGTCCCTGCTCAAGATTGTTATACAAATGGACACCGAGTGACTCGATACCAACGGGCAATAATGTTTTAGGTGCTATGACCCGAACTTCGGCAGCACCGAGTATATTGAGCGCATGAATCTGTGAGCGTGCAACGCGCGAATGTGCGATGTCTCCAATAATAGCAACCCGCAGCTGCGAAAAGTCCTTCTTGAAGTGGCGTATTGTAAACATGTCGAGCATGGCCTGGGTTGGGTGTTCATGCTGACCATCACCGGCATTGAGAACACTGACACCGGGTTTGACATGCTGAGCAAAGAAATGAGCACTGCCACTATCTTGGTGACGGATCACAAACATGTCGATCTGCATGGCTTCGATGTTGCGAATGGTATCGAGTAAAGACTCACCCTTACTCGTTGCCGAAGTGTTTAGATTCAGAGTGAGAACATCTGCAGACAAACGCTGTGCGGCCAATTCAAAAGTTGACCGAGTGCGAGTGCTGGGTTCAAAGAATAAGTTAGCAACGGTTTTGCCGCGAAGTATAGGAACCTTTTTAACGGTCCGTTCAGTAACCGACGTAAATGACTCGGCTGTATCCAGTATTTCGGTTAATACAGGCAGGTTTAACCCTTCAATACCTAGAAAATGTTTCAGCTTTCCATTTTCATCAAGCTGTAAATTATTTTTTGACATTAGTAATGGGTTAACCAGCCTCTATTAAAGTTTTGATGCTGAGTTGAAGAGGTTCGGGTCCACTGAGTTTGATATGGTTACCAGCTTTCAGTTGAATAGTGTCAGCGACTATATCGGGCTGAATCGGAATTGACCGTTCGCCACGATCCACCAAAATTGCCAGAATAATTTGTTCAGGCCGGCCGTAGTCGAATATTTCATTCATCGCTGCCCGGATGGTGCGCCCAGAATAAATAACATCGTCAATGAGAATGATGGTTTTGCCATCAATGTCAGTTGGCAGACTGGATGGGTTAACCGTGGGGTGAAGGCCTGTTGTAGTGAAGTCGTCACGATAAAATGAGATGTTTAATCGGCCAAGTTCGGTATCCGGGGCAATGGTTTGATGAATAATATTAGCAATCCAGTATCCGCCTGTCTCGATACCAACAATAATGGGTTGGTTGGCTGGATCTTGTCCGTCTGGGAAATAGGGCTTGAGTGACTGTGCCAACTTATCGATGAGTATTTCAACTGAAGGTAATGACACGGATATTCCTGACTCTAAAAGGCCTAATATTGAGTATGGAGTGCTTTATAGCATGATTTTTTATTCAGTTATAGCAATGCTAACGATGCCTTTTAAAAAGCATCCCTTTTATAACTTAGGGTTAGGTTTTAAAGCGGAATAACCTTGCTACTGCGAAGCCAGGATTCAGTGATCAGCATGGCTGCAATACTGTCAATTTGCTGTTTAGTTTGGTGTTGTTTGCTTTCAATAGCCATCTCATAAGCTTCACGAGTGGTGAGTCGTTCATCAACTAGTTCTACAGGTATTTTGAATCGACCTTCCAGTTGGCGGCTAAATTTAAGTACTTTGGCGGTCATTGGATGATGGTCATTTATCATCGAACTGGGTAAACCAACAATAAGCTTTTGTGGCTGCCACGCTTTTAAAAGGCATTCAATCGCAGGCCAATTAGGTTTTTGGTTGATCGATTTGATTGCATTCAACGGTCGTGCTTGGACCGTTAGTGTGACGCCTATGGCGATGCCAGTCCAAACGGTGCCAAAATCAAATCCAATTACTGTGTCGACTTTAGTTTCCATTGGGGCGTCTAGGCATTGCCACTGACAGGTGACAGCATACTGATGTCAAACCCAAGCGTATCGAAGGCCATTTGCCATTTAGCGTCTGAATTTTGATGGAATAAAAGGTCGGCGTTTGAAGATGACGTTAACCAAGAATTTTCCTGTAACTCAGATTCAAGTTGGCCCGATGCCCAACCCGAAAACCCAAGTATTACCAGATAATCTTCTGGCCCATTGTTATCTGCTATAGCCTGCAAAATGTCAGCCGATATGGTGAGGTGGATACCATCTGATACCTCGGTGGTTTTTTGCCAATGGTCAGCTTCACTATGTCCCGTTGATCCATCTCCAGTCGGTCTATGTAACACAAAACCTTGTTCAAGCTTGACGGGCCCACCAATATAAACGGGCTTCTGGCGGATAGTTTCGTCACTACACTCAATGTTGAGTTGCTCAAAAATACTCTGAAGTGATTGAGATGCTAGATGGTTAATAACTAATCCCATGCTGCCCTCTGAATTATGTTCGCAGATGTATACAAGGCTAGAAGCGAACAACGGATCCTTGATGCTGGGCGTGGCAATAAGGCACTGGTCTACCAGGCTTTGAGTCGTTGTATTCATCTAAATGGTCTCTCCATTGGTGCGAAAACGATTACTGTCAAAATTCCAAGTTCGAATAATGACTATTTGATCGGTTCTTTGCTTCAATTCTTTAGAAAAAGGGGCAAACGGTTCTGATAATCGTAAAATTCGTTTTGCAGCTTCGTCCAGAATGCTAGATCCAGACGACTGAGTAATTTTAACATTCAGTATGGCGCCTAACTGATTAATTCGAACACTCAATCTTAACTGGCCGTCAATTTTTTTGACCCTAGCCTCACTGGGATAATTCAGATTACCGGTCCGCTCAATTTTTTGAACCCAAGCCGCCAGGTAGCTTGCCTCTACTGCTTTTTTGGTAGCCGCTGTTAAAGTGATCGATCTGGGTCTTTTAGCGTAATCGACAACCATCTGACGGATTTCAGCCTGTAATTGGGCTATCTTACTCTGCCGTTGATTCTTATTACTAACCTGCTTCGCGTTGGATGCTTTCTGGTTCTTTTGCGTTGTCTTATCAATCATTTGCTTGGAGTCCTGCTGTGTCAGAACATAAATTTGACTAATGGCGAGCTGGCTCTTGTATAATTCTTGTTGAGCTTGATCTGCTAGCCCATATTGATTAATCGGTGTGTCGGCTGATATGGGTGCACTTGGACGCGATTTATCGTCAGCTTTTCCACCACCGGCCTGATCTACTTGAGCCAAATAGTCTGGCTTTTCGACAGTTTCCAAACTTCGAGAGTTTGCAATAATCACTTCAAGGCCAGGCAAGGCATTGTTGCTGAATTTTTCTGACTGAGTAAACCCAACGCCTAAAACGACAATGGCGTGAATAATCAAAGCCAAAAAGAGCGTAAAACCCAGTCGATCGCCGGCATTAATGCTCGGTTTGTTTAGTTGCTGTCGATTTTGATGTTTCATGTGGACTTATTTTGCCAGACAATGGTGGCCCTTAACCAGTCGTTTGGACTAACAGCATTGAAAAAGTGTGTTTTTAAAATTTTCTGATAGAAAAGATCAAGGTCTAATCAACAATAAGGACAGGCCAGTCGCTAGTAATATTGATTTTTTGAGCAAATGAACGCGTGATTATAATTTTTTTATCTTCGCTGACAATTAGATAATCTTTTACGCCAAGTGATTTTGCCAGTGAACGATGATTGTTTATACCGTCGATCATCAGTGTTGTGGCTGCCACATCGGACAGCACGGGGTCAGTTGACAATACGGTGGCCGAGCTGATATTTTTTGAAGGGTCTCCTGTCCTTGGGTCGATAATGTGGTGGATCAATTTTTCTGCTTGTTTATAAAAGCGTTGGTAGTTGCCTGATGTGAATAAACTTTGATTACCCGTCAGACTAACGCCGGCAATTGCACCAGGTTCAAACGGGTTTTGTATACCTATTTTCCACGGCTTGCCAAACTTTTTGCCCGAAGCATTAAGGTCGCCACCCGCATTAATCAAGAAGTGTTCGAAACCAGAGTCGCTTAAGTAGCTTGCGATAAGCCCGATAGCGTAACCTTTGGCGATGCCACCTAGATCAAGCTGGAGATGAGGATTACTGCTATGGGCTGCTTGTTGGTTGATCTTTAGGTCAAGCATTGTCGGGATATCGGTCTTAATGAGCTTTATTAAAGGGGTATTTGGTTCGCTCTTACCATGAAAGCCATAGGCGTTAACGAGTTGCCCTAAGGCGGGGTTAAATAAATACTGTGACTGTTGATAGTATTGCTGACTCAACACTAATAGCTTTTTGAGAGATTCTGGCACCGGGGCTTTACTCGTGTCTAGTAAAGTTTGATTGAAGCGAAACAAATCGCCATCTTCCCAGGCATGCCAGTTTTTGCGATAGACCAGAAGCTGGCTTTCTATTTGAGTTAAGGCGGTTTCCGCTTTGCTACGGTCTGCATGTATTAATGTAACGTCAATAATAGTACCAAATTGCAGAATGCGTTGTTCTACTAATTGGCCTACTGGCTGATCCTGATGGTTGCAGGCAGACAGCAAAATGAATAACAGGCTAGCAATTAAGCGGAAATTATTTGTTCTACACAATTGAATAAATCAGCACTGATATTGAGATTAAACTCATTGTCGAGTTCGCGAATGCAAGTGGGGCTGGTGACATTAATTTCGGTGACATAATCACCAATAACGTCCAGGCCGACGAAAATAAGACCCTTTTCGCACAGTTTGGGTCCAATTTGCTGACACAACCAATGGTCCCGTTCACTCAGTGGTTGACCACGAGTACTGGCACCGGCGGCGATGTTGCCTCGATTTTCACCTTTAGCGGGTATGCGGGCGAGGGCGTAAGGCACTGGTTCACCATTGATCATTAGGATACGTTTATCCCCTTCGGTTATTTCAGGGATGTAGCGCTGAACCATGGTTTGAGACGAGCCATGATGGGTTACTGTTTCAAGTATGACGTTGGTATTGGTATCGCCAGCCTTCACGCGAAATATCGATTGCCCACCCATGCCGTCGAGGGGTTTGATGATAACGTCTTGATGCTCAGCGATAAATTCGAGTAGACGTTGAGGATTGCGGCTAATGCGAGAGTCTACACAGCATTCAGGGAACGATCGGGTATAGAGCTTTTCGTTACAGTCGCGCAGGCTAGACGGTTTGTTGACAATTAAGGTTCCATTCTCTTCTGCCTGTTCAAGCAAGTAAGTGCTGTAGATATATTCAAGATCAAACGGTGGGTCTTTGCGCATAAAGATAGCGTCGAGTGAATCCAAACGACAGCACCCTTCGCCAGTGACTCGGAACCAGTCGTTATTGTTGTCCGTCACTTCAAGCGTTTGATAAGTGGTGTAGCTAATGCTGTTTTCCATATACAGGTCGTCAATACGCATATAAAAAATTTGCCAGCCACGGCTTTGTGCCTCGAGCATCATTGCAAAGCTGGAGTCCTTCCAGGGTTTAATTTTTTCAATTGGATCCATCACCATACCGAGCCGCCGATTAGTCATGGTTTGGAATCAACGCATCAAATTGGATGATATAACTCATTTTTTTGATTCGGCAATTTCTCTTGCCGCAGCGAGTAACGCAAGACGACCAATAATGCCATAAGCATAAAATCGATTAGGTGCGGTATGGCAATCGTCATCTAAGTTAGGCGAGTTGCAAGGATCTGCAAAGGCCAGTGGTTGAAAAGACATGCCTGGAGAGTTGAGAATGCCAGTAGCGGACTTCTGAGAGTGCATTCTATAAAAGCCACCAACGACATAATGGTCAATCATATAAACTACGGGTTCTGCGGTGAGCTTTTCATCGCCAACTGTTTCTAAGGTTGGGACGCCCTCTTGAAGTATTACTTCTGATGTATCGCCACCTTCTTTAGTAGACGACATCTTAGTGCGTTGCTTACGGTTAAGAGAACGGATTTCTTCCGCTGAGTTGACTATCAAAACGCCCATTCCATAAGTGCCTTGGTCCGCTTTCATTACGATATAAGGTTTGTCAGTAATACCGTATTCATCATATTTTTTCTGAATCGCGGTGAGTAGTTTTTCAGTGTTATCGGCTAAGCAGTCTTCACCTTCACGCTTCATAAAGTCTATGGCGCCACAATTACGAAAAAGTGGGTTGATTAACCAGGGATCGATATCGATCAGTTTGGCAAAGCTTTCTGCAACATCGTTATACATATGAAAATGATCTGACTTATAACGATTCGACCAGCCCAAGTCCATGGGGGGCACCACGGTCTGATTAAGCTTTTCAAGTATAGCGGGTCGTCCACCTGAAAGGTCATTGTTGAGCAATATTGCACAAGGTGACACACCCTCAACCTGAAGCTCATTATTAATGCGCTGAATAGGGCTGAGTGTGACGGATCTGCCTGAGGGTAATTCAATGGTGTTCGGTTCTTCAAGGTCTGGATTCAAACTTCCGAGATAGCAGTGGTATCCTGCCAGGGTAATATATTCAATTAACGTGGCTACACTCTCAAGGTAGAAAAGATTTCGGGTGTGCCTTTCGGGAATAATCAGCAAATTTTTAGCATCGGGGCAATATCGCGATAATGTAATTTGGACTGCCTGAATACAGAGTGGTTTTGACGCTGGGTTTAAGTTGTTAAATCCGGCTGGAAATAAATTGGTGTCTACAGGAGATAGTTTAAAGCCAGCATTTCTTAAATCAACTGATCCATAAAATGGTGCAGGCGTCTCGTTAAACTGTTCTCGTAACCAAATTTCAATCTTCTCTTGATTAGCCAGTATTTGCTGTTCAATTTTATCGATTGGACCAGTGTTAGCGGTCAAAAGGTGGGGTACGGTTGTTAGAATTTGTGCACTCATAAAATTGGATAACTAATTAGTGTGGTCGGATTCTACTGAACTTCGCTCTTTAAAGCACATTTAAATCTAGCAGGCGCTGTTAAATACTGATTGAAAATAGCCGTAATTATAAGTAACTCGAACAAGAGGCCTGTATGAATCTGATTTAAGCAATGGGTTTGGGCAATTATAAGGTGGTTTTGCATTACTTAGTTCGAATAAATGACTAGGTCTGCATGAGAAAATGAATATAATCGCTTCAACCGCTGATGTGATTTAAATCCACCCTCAGGTTTTTTAAAGTGAATTATTAAACCCTTTAAGTAACTAAAAACGCACAATAACCTGCAAAATCAATAAATGTTAAAAGGTCAATTAATTTTAAGAGATGTTTGTGGGCGCTGATTAATTCAACCGTTGAAGACTTCAATGGTATAAAAAAACAAACAAAAATTTAGATAAATAAATGCTAAGCCAATGTTGATATCTCAGGCATTCGTAATTATAAAAACAGTTAGGCAATAAATATTATTCAACAATTCACATTGAAGACTGCCACTGGGTCAATGGATTCGATGGTTGATGCTGCGTCACAATCAGATGCAATCTTAATTATGTCTGATTCTATCGGGAATTTAAAATCTGCTAAATGTTACTTTCTGAGTAATTTGATGGTATTCAATTCGATTGAATTAGTGAGTCACAGGCAAAAAAATTTAAACGCAAAAGGTCGAAATTCTTAATGAATCTTGAGTACGTTTCGATAAAGCATATTGCTCTGGGCTGGGTTAAACCGTTAATAGACGATTACCTCAACGAAATCACGCACGACCTAAAGCAATACATGACGGCTCGTGATGACAGCCTAATAGAGGGCGTCAGATATCGGGTTGCAGTTTTAAGGGGCTTATTAGTCATGGTTGAACAATATGTTTCAGCCATGCTGTCAGCAGAAATATTGACACTATGTGACTTTATTGCCAACCAAGCGCATGGTGAAAATGGAGGTATGGGTGCAGATAAAAAACAAAATAATCAGGCACTTGAACTATTGCTCATATCTGTCGAGGCATTGTCTAATTACTTAGAGCAAATTCAATCAGGCCATCGCGAACTTCCCTTTACGATACCATCGCTCGTAAATGATATTCAGTCGGTTAAAAAGCGGAATCTACTGTCTGAAAAGCTGATTCTTCTACCTGATCTATCTATGCATGGTGACGATGGCGAAATCGATGCGGTCGACGACTATTCCAATAATGCCTCAAAGCAACTCATTAAAAAACTCCGTCCTGCATTTCAGCTGTCTTTACTAAATGTTATTAAAGGAAATGAGGTGGTCAAAAATCTGAAACGTTTAGAAGCAATTTTCGATGTGCTTGAAGCCCGATCCAGCTCGGAACAGGTCGCTCGGATTTGGTGGATTATCGGCGCATTTGTTGAATCGATACGTCAGCCATCGTTAGAATTAGATATTTCGATCAAAAATTTATTAAGTAAAGTTGATGCTTTGTTCCGTGCACTGATAGCGATGGGTGAAAGGGGCTTGTTAAAACGTCAACCAATCGCGTTAATCAAACACTTTTTGTATTATATCGCTCAGCCTGAGTGTGATGGACCCAAATGTCAGGCGATTAAAATGGCCTATAGACTCGAAGAATTTCTCCCCAATGAGGTTGACCGAAATCAATTGCTCGATCATACCAAAAACCCGAACCAAGGACTTCTCAAGACCGTTTTAGAGTGTGTCAGTAGGGATGTTAAAGCGCTTAAAAATACTGCTGAAATGTTTGCTGATAGAGATTTAATTGATGTCCAAAAGCTACAGGATGTATCACGAGAGATGCATATAATGTCAGATACTTTAGCGATGATCGGGCTGGGTGAGCAGTGTCAAATAGTTGAAGCGCAAATTATGACAGTAAAGAAGATACAAAATGATGCGTTAAAATTAGATTATGAAAAAATTCGCACAGTGGTCCTAGAACTGATCCAAGTAGAGCAAGCAATAGAGAAAATGCAAAAGCTTCAGCCGAAAGTGTCTGCTGAACAATTAAGTGTTGAAGCCTTAAGTGTTTTTGAACTGGATAATGTATTAGATACAATAGTATTTGCTATGTTAGGTGACATTAAAGCAATCAAACGTGCAATTCTTAAGTTGGTAAAAGACCCATCGTGTCGCGTGAGTTTAGAACTATGTACCTCGCTAATGACACAATTACGGGGTGCTTTATTGATGCTTGATAAATTAAGGGCGGTTGCTTTGATGGATACACTGCTTGAATACCTAAACGGCTATGACACGGTTGAGCTCGCCGATGTTAATAAACTCGATTCGCTATTTCAGATCGTGGTTAGTTTAACTTCTTATCTAGAGGTACTCGGAGAGAGTCGGACAAATGGCGATATGATACTGGATACGGCTGATAATCAGTTATCAACTTTTCTTGTGCCAGTGTCCACAGCGACTAAAGTCTCCAGCAGTGAGCGATTTGATTTTTCAGTTGAAAAGGATTTAATTGAAGTTGACCCAACAGCGCATTAAACAAGACGGATAAGCAGAATTGACAGAGCTAAAAATGTATGAATAGGCAAAACTATTCGGCCTATTGTTCGAACTAAAGCGAAGGACAATCTAACAAATAAAGGCAAAGTAGTTCTCTAGCATTCTAAATACTGTCCTTGACTAAGTATAGGGCTTAAGTGGGCGTTACATATCACCCCAGTAGGACTGGACAAGAGCAAGTGCGGCTACTGCTGCTGTTTCGGTCCGCAATATTCGAGTGCCGATTTGGCTTGATATAAAACCTGCATTATTTGCCAATTCTATTTCACCCACTGATAATCCACCTTCTGGGCCCAGCAGGATAGAAATTTGAGGTGCTTTGGTTCGCGTTTGTAATAGTTTGCCAAGACGGGGCCCTTGGAAATCCAAGAGAAATCTATTGTCTCGCTGATAAGCCACTTCAAGCAGTGATTCAATGCCGTTAAAAAATTCGATTGTTGGCGGAATATGACGTCCACTTTGCTCGCAAGCCTTGATCGCAATAGCACGCCAATGGAGCTGTTTCTTTTCAAGTTGATTTAATTTGATAGGGATCTGACTGTGATTCGAATTGAATATTGAAATTCGTTTTACGCCTAGTTCAGTTGTCTTCTGAATCATCCAGTCGAGGTGATCATTCCGACTAAGACCTTGGATAATTTCACTGTCCAAAGTTGATTCAGTCATACTTTCTGATTTTAAGATGATGGACGCAAACGTTTTTTTGCCATCAAAGCATAGTTTCGATTCGTAGTTGCAGTAATCTGCACCATTGAACAAAGAAATATTCATACCGGCTTTGAGCCGGAGTACATTGCGGGCGTAATGGCTTGTTGCTGTGCTTAGCTGGATTTTTGAGCCCACGATAAGCGGCTGTTCAGTATAAATTCGCGACAGTCGCATCGTTTATCCTTCTGATATTAACGAACCGTTAATTAGGCGTACTTTTTTCTGCTATGGCAATATTCACCTTAACAATAGAACTCATGCCGAAACGCATAAAAACGGCGTATTCAACAAGAGATTTATTCTTCTAATAATTGCAGGGACAATGATTTAACCAAGGCCCCTGCAGTACCCAACGCCGTTAGTTGACCTCAGACGCAATCATTGTGCGTTTGTTATAAGCCAGCGTCAGACTTTAATACTTCTGCTTTGTCTATTTTTTCCCAACTCAAATCGATGTCGTCTCTTCCAAGATGACCATAAGCGGCTGTCTGTAGGTAAATTGGGCGAAGTAAATCAAGCATAGCAATTAAACCTTTAGGCCTGAGATCGAAATGCTCACGAACCAATTGAATAATACGGTCATTATCAATCCGTCCAGTACCAAATGTCTCAATACTGATTGAGGTTGGTTCGGCAACGCCAATGGCATACGAGACCTGAATTTCACAGCGATCAGCAATACCAGCAGCCACAATATTTTTGGCAACATAACGGGCAGCATATGCTGCAGAGCGATCGACTTTTGACGGGTCTTTGCCCGAAAAGGCACCGCCACCATGCCGCGCCATGCCGCCATAGGTATCTACAATGATTTTTCTACCCGTTAAACCTGCATCGCCGACGGGTCCACCAATAACAAACCGCCCTGTAGGATTGACATGGATATTTTCAGTTTTACATTTTGAAAACCAACCTTCAGGTAAAACTGGCTTTAAAATAGTTTCAATAACGGCTTCTCGCAGTGTTGAAAGGCTAACATCTTCTGAATGTTGGGTTGATAAGACAACTGCTTCTATACCAACGGGTACGTGGTTTTCATAGCGTAAAGTCACTTGGCTTTTAGCGTCTGGTTGCAACCAGCCAAGTTCACCAGATTTTCGTACTTCTGCCTGACGTTTGACCAATCGGTGTGCGTAGGTGATGGGGGCTGGCATCAAAACATCTGTCTCGTTGCTGGCGTAACCAAACATAAGGCCTTGATCTCCAGCTCCTTGTTCACGGTCATCTGATTCGTCGACACCCATCGCAATATCGGCAGACTGCTTGCCAATTCCGGTGAGGACTGCACAAGTATTGCCGTCAAAACCACATTCTGGGTTGTCATAACCAATGTCATTGACCGTTTTTCGAACTAGGGACTCCATATCGACCCACGCCGATGTGGTGATTTCGCCTGCGAGCATGACCATGCCGGTTTTAACTAACGTTTCACAGGCAACGCGCGAACGTGGATCTTGTTCAAGTAGCGCGTCTAGAATGGCGTCAGAAACTTGATCGGCCACTTTATCTGGATGACCTTCTGAGACAGACTCTGAAGTGAAAATGTAGGCATTTGACATAATTTATGCTCTGCAAAAAAAAGAAATTATTATATAGAAGCTAATTGATAAGAAAATAGTAAATCATCAATTCTGCAAAATAAATTCATAAATATATATGCATATCTCGTTATTATGTTGATTTTAGGGATAAAGAATATTTTGAGTTGCCCCAAATAGTCATTTGCGAGAGAATACTGCGCCTTATTCGGGGCTAGTGGAGATAGAGCGAAGCGGCTGTCCGAATAGGTAACCTGGTTGATAAAGTTTAGACGTCACAGTTAAACGTTAACTTTAAATTGTTACCTTATCGATCGTTATGTTCTTTGGAGCCTGTTATGCCTTCACCTAAGACGCTTGCTAATGCCATTAGAGCGTTAAGTATGGACGCAGTTCAAAAAGCTAAATCGGGTCATCCCGGTGCCCCTATGGGGATGGCTGATATTGCTCAAGTGCTTTACAGCGAATTTTTACAACATAACCCGCAAAACCCGAACTGGCCTAACCGAGACAGGTTTATTATGTCTAACGGACATGGCTCTATGCTTCCGTATTCATTGCTTCACTTAAGTGGTTACGACCTCTCAATAGACGATTTGAAAAGTTTTCGCCAACTTCATTCAAAGACCCCTGGTCATCCCGAGTACGGTTACGCCCCAGGCATTGAAACAACGACAGGGCCATTAGGGCAAGGTATTGCTAATGGTGTGGGTATGGCGATTGCTGAACGAGCGCTAGCGGCCGAGTTCAATCGGGTTGATCATAATATTGTTGACCACAATACCTATGTGTTCTTGGGTGATGGCTGCATGATGGAGGGTATCTCACATGAAGCGGGTTCTCTTGCGGGCACTTTGGGCCTAGGTAAGCTCATCGCCTTTTGGGATGACAACGGTATTTCTATCGATGGCCCTGTTAAAGGCTGGTTTGAAGATAATACGCCACAACGCTTTGACGCTTATGGCTGGCATGTTACTGAAGTAAATGGACACGATGCAGACGCAATTAAAATATCAATAGAAGCTGCTCGTGCTGTCAAGGGGAAGCCATCACTTATTTGTTGCAAAACCACCATTGGTTATGGTTCTCCCAATAAGGCCGGTACTCATGGATGTCACGGAGCGCCATTAGGGGATGAGGAAATTGCATTGACCCGTGAAGCCCTCGGTTGGGAGCATGAGCCTTTTGTTATACCCGAAGATATTTATACGCAGTGGAGCCATCGAGAAGCAGGCCAAGCAGAAGAAGATGCTTGGAATGAAAAGCTTGTTGCTTATCGTGCAGAATATCCTGAATTGGCAATACAGCTTGAGCGACGCCTGAAGGGTGATTTGCCAGACAATTGGGCGGAAATGTCTGATGCCTATGTGGCCGAGGTGGATGCTGCAGGGTCAACCAAAGCGAGTCGACAAGCATCGTTGGCGGCAATTGAAGCTTACTCTCCATTGTTACCCGAGTTATTTGGTGGATCTGCTGATTTAGGCTGTTCGAATTTAACCGAGTGGTCTGGTTTTAAGCCGATGCGCGCTGAATCGCCTGAATCTAATTACATTAATTATGGTGTTCGAGAGTTCGGTATGTCAGCCATTATGAATGGCATCGTATTACACGGTGGGTTGATTCCTTTCGGTGCGACTTTTTTAATGTTTTCAGAGTACGCACGAAACGCTTTGCGTATGGCTGCACTAATGAAAATCCAGTGTATTTTTGTTTTTACTCACGATTCAATAGGCCTCGGCGAAGATGGTCCGACGCATCAAGCAGTTGAACAAATACCAACGCTAAGAATGATTCCAGGCATGAACGTTTGGCGTCCCTGCGACGCAGTTGAATCTGCGATTAGCTGGAAATCGGCTATCGAGCATCGAAATGGCCCTAGTTGTTTAATTTTTTCACGACAGGGGTTGCCACATCAAGAAAGAACACCGGCTCAAATCGACTCCATATTTAAAGGTGGTTACATATTAAGTGATTGTGAGGGCATGCCTGACGCTATTATTATTGCAACGGGTTCAGAAATCGAATTGGCAATGGACGCAGCAAAATCTGAAGACTTGGCCGATAAGAAAATCCGCGTTGTTTCGATGCCTTGCACTGCCTTATTTGATCGACAGAGCAAAGAGTATCGTCAATCCGTTTTGCCACCCAGTGTAACGGCTCGTGTTGCAGTTGAAGCAGCGGTTACTGAAGGTTGGTATAAGTATGTTGGGCTGGATGGCACTGTAATTGGTATTGATACCTTTGGTGAATCAGCGCCTGCAAAAGAACTATTTGCTTACTTTGGTTTTACGGTGAGTAAGGTGGTTGAGGCGGTTAATAATGTCATAGGCGTCACTGCTGAATAGACCCATCAGCCTTTAATAATAGTATCAAGTATTTTAATAGTACTAGTTAGTTCGTTTTAAGGTTGTTTATGGCTATTTACCCCCAACTGTTTGATTAAGAATACGCTAAAGACCGACAAGAAAGGCCTGCAATTTTTGTGCGGGCTTTTCTAATATGAATTTATTTCTGAACTATTCAAGAGGGCATCAATGCCAGTCATTAAATTAGTTGATCTTGATTTACGTGGAAAACGCGTATTAATACGACAGGATTTAAACGTCCCAGTCAGAAAAGGGATTGTAAGCAGTGACCAGCGAATTAAAGCCTCATTACCAACGATTCAATATTGCATCGACGCCGGTGCGCGGCTGATGATTATGTCTCATCTGGGTCGTCCAACAGAAGGTATCATTGACGCCCAATATTCTTTACAGCCGGTAGCCAACTACCTGAGTGATGCCATTGGTAAGAGCGTCAATTTAAATACAGACTATCTAGATAATCCCCCTGTGTTAGATGATGGTGATGTGTTGCTGTTAGAAAACGTGCGCTTTAACGTTGGAGAAAAGGCGGACGATGAAACCTTATCGAAACGATATGCTGATTTATGTGATGTGTACGCAATGGATGCCTTTGGTACCGCGCATAGAGCGCAGGCATCTACCCACGGCGTCGGGCTATTTGCTCCTGTTGCTTGTGCTGGTCCATTGCTATCTGCTGAGTTAGAGGCTCTTTCAATGGCGTTTGATAAACCAAAACGACCTGTTGTTGCTATTGTTGGTGGGTCTAAGGTTTCCACTAAATTGACAGTGCTAGACGCGTTGTCTGAGGTTGTCGACCAATTGATCCCAGGTGGCGGAATAGCGAACACATTTATTGCAGCAGCTGGCTATAATATCGGTCAGTCTTTAGCTGAAATAGATTTAATACCCGAGGCAAAACGATTAATTGAAATCGCGCGTGCCAAGGGTAAAGATATTCCGGTACCGACAGACGTCGTGTGTGGAAAAGCGTTTTCAGAACAAACACAAGCCACAATTAAATTAGTTAGCGAAGTTGATGACGATGACATGATCTTGGATATAGGGCCTGAAACGGCTTCAAAATTTGCCAAGTTAATGGCGCAAGCTGAAACAATTGTGTGGAATGGTCCTGTCGGTGTTTTTGAATTCGCCCAGTTCGGTGAAGGCACTAGAATGCTGGGTCAGGCAATCGCATCATCTAATGCTTTTTCGATAGCCGGGGGTGGAGACACCTTAGCCGCGGTTGATAAATATAATATAGAGTCGGGTATCTCATATATTTCTACTGGAGGAGGGGCTTTCCTTGAGTTTTTGGAAGGCAAAAAATTACCTGCAGTCAAAATGCTAGAACAAAGGTTCAAGGCAGCGAAGCTATAACAGGAAGGATTAACTAAAAGGTATGACATTAATGACGATTGATATTCGTAGAACCAAAATTGTAGCGACACTGGGTCCCGCAACTGAATCTGACGAAGCGTTAGATTCTTTGATTAAAGCTGGCGTAGACGTTGTTCGTCTTAATTTTTCTCATGGCAGTGCAGAGGCACATGTTGCTCGAGCTGAAAAAGTTCGAGCTATCGGCAAGGTTAACTTCCGTCACCTTGCCGTTCTAGCTGATCTTCAGGGACCGAAAATTCGAATAGACCGATTTGCCAACGGTGCCATTGAGTTGGAAAAAGGCGATAAGTTTTGTCTTAATGCTGATTGCGGTGTGAATGATGGTGACCAAGGCCAGGTTGGCATTACGTATAAAATCCTGCCCACTGAAGTTACAGGAAATGACATACTGATGCTTGACGATGGTCGAATTGTATTAGAAGTCGAATCTACTGATGCCGTTCGAGTCAACTGTAAGGTACTGGTTGGTGGTAAGTTATCTGATAGTAAAGGTATTAACTTGAAAGGGGGGGGGTTATCTGCCGAAGCACTGACTGAAAAAGATAAAGAAGACATAAAAACGGCTGCCCTATTAGATGCGGATTATTTGGCTGTTTCATTTCCCCGTACCGCAGAGGATATTCATCGGGCTCGCCGATTGTTGCGCGAAGCGGGTGGACAAGGCGGCATTATTGCGAAAATAGAGCGAGCTGAAGCTCTTGTTAATCTCGAAGAAATTATAGATGCCTCAGATGCTGTGATGGTGGCTCGAGGTGATCTTGGTGTCGAAATTGGTGACGCTAAATTACCCGCAATACAGAAAAAAATCATTAAGATGGCTCGAGATAGAAACTGTGTTGTTATTACCGCTACACAAATGATGGAATCGATGCGCGACAATCCAATCCCCACTCGTGCCGAAGTATTTGATGTTGCCAACGCAGTACTCGACGGCACTGATGCCGTTATGCTCTCTGCTGAAACGGCTACGGGTGAGTTTCCTAGTGAAACAGTACGAGCCATGTCGGACATTTGCTTTAATGCTGAACAAGAAGCCCGAGCCAGTAAATCGCAACATCGGCTCAATACAACTTTTAATCATGTGGATGAAGCCATTGCGATGGCGTCAATGTATACTGCCAACCATTTGGGCGTTCGTGCCATTGCATCGCTGACTGAAACAGGGTCGACCGCTTTATGGATGTCACGCATTAGTTCGGCAATTCCCATCTACGCGTTATCACGTCACGAATCAACTAACCGCAAGGTGAACTTATATCGGGGCGTATTCCCCATATTTTTTCCGTCTATTCATACCAATCATGCCGAAGCTAACCAAGAAGCAATTGACTTAATGCGAAAGCAAAAAGCAGTGGATGATGGTGATTTGGTGATCATTACTAAAGGTGATTTGATGGGTACAAATGGTGGAACCAATGCGATGAAGATTGTTGAAGTCGGAAGCATGGCTAAGTTTGTTGGCTAGCGGTCTGCGTATTTGTTAATAATTCTACATGGATGGGTTTATCGTTTCTGACGACTACTATTGCCTGATATAAGGCTAAACGTAAAAATAGCCAGCCCAACCCATATTCCCGCAAAGCCAATAAGTTTGTCCTGATTAAACCCTTCGCCGAGAATCAGTACGCCTGATAAAAACTGTAATGTGGGTGTGACATAAAACAATATACCAACAGAGGTCATTGGCAGTAATCGGGTACCTGAAGTGAAAAAAGCCAATGGAATGACGGTGATAGGCCCGCCTAAAATGAGCCAAAGGTCAGTAGAGGAATTCAAATTCAGAAACATGGCCTGACCATTTATATGAAGCCATATTAATGCAGCGAGGGTAAACGGTAAGAGAAGTAAAGTTTCAATTAGTAATCCAGGAATTGCATTGGTATCCATCTTTTTTCTGAGCAGTCCGTAACTTGCAAAGCTAAATCCAACCCCTAAGGCCACCCAAGGAAATTCTGCGACGCTGGATATATAGTAGGCAACGCCTAATGCGGCAAAGCCAATAGCGATGAGCTTAAGTTTATTAAGTTTTTCATCGAAAAAAATCAATCCGGCGACCACATTAAGCAAAGGTGTCAAAAAGTACCCCATGCTGGCCTCAATGACGCGATGATTTGCTACAGCCCAAATGTAGATGCCCCAGTTAGCACAAATAAAGAGACTAGAAATGGCCAGCAATCGGACCTCAGGCCAAGATTGAAAGGCGAGCATAACTTGTTGTCTTCGGCGTAAGCTCAATAACACCAGCAGTAACAAGACCGGTGTCGACCAAAGTATCCGATGCAACAACACCTCAAGCGGCGCAATATGGGCCAATAGCGACCAATAAAGTGGAAATAACCCCCAGCCAACATAACCCGTGAGGATAATCAAATAGCCTTTATTCATTAATAAAGGGTTTTAAAAATAAGCGGTAATGCTTTTTGATTGTCGCAGCAGAAAACGGGGTGCCTACAACGTGATTGTAAATCTTCAAGGTTATTCATATTTAGAGTGGTTTTTTTCTCAACTTGATTCAAAATTATGGCGGCTATCGCTAGCCCACTGTTCTCAATTGCCTGAACTGTCAATAGAGCTTGGTTCACCGCACCGATTTTATCGTTAATGACAATCACTGTAGGCAATTGAAGTAGAGTGGCAAGATCGGCATTGAGGCCATCGTCCGCTATAGGAGAAAAGAAACCACCCGCCCCTTCGACTATTAATGTGCTATTGCAATTATCCCGTGAACAGGCGTTAAGTAACTGATTAACAGACAATTGTCGGTCTTCTAATCTGGCGGCTCGATGTGGCGCTAACGCGGCTTTAAATTTTAAGGGCGTGATTCTATCGATATCTTCACGGTGCTGATTTGCCGCTTGAAGCTTCAGGCCGTCTGCTGGAACCATTTCCCCAAACTCACCAAGCTTACAACCGGACTCCGCTGGTTTGCGCGTCTCTAATGTGAAGTTAAACTGTTGCAACTGTCTGATTATTTCGCAAGTAATATAAGTCTTGCCGACATCGGTGTCAGAACCAGTAATAAAATAACCTGAGGTATTGATAGGAATCATCAACACATTCTGTTCAAGAAGTTCATCAACTTCAAGCAAAGATTGAATTGCCTTGCTATAATATCACTCCAATTTTTCTTTCGGGTTTATCCCGCATCAGGTAACTAAGTAGTGTCACGATCTGCAGCAAATGCTCCACAGGAATTTTCGATTGGCCAACGCTGGATCAGCGTAGCCGAACTTCAGCTTGGCCTTGGTATGGTGATCGAAATTGAACATAGGACCGTCAGTATTATTTTTCCAGCAACCACCGAAACCCGTATTTATGCCCGGCAGGATGCTCCTTTGTCCCGCGTTCGTTTTGCGCCTAATGACTGGATTCTAAATCAACAGGACGAAGCCTTTAAAGTCATCGATCTGGAAGAGTCTAACGGACTCATTGTTTATCAATGTGTTACTGAGGCCAATGACGAGGTTTCTTTGCCTGAAGGCAAGCTAAATAATTTCTTACAGTTAAATCGTCCCGGCGAACGCCTAATGAATGGCCAGATAGACCGTAATAAATGGTTTGCGCTGCGTTATCGTACGCGTGAAATTGCCAACGCTTTGTTGCAGTCACCAGTTTATGGTTTGGCGGGCTGTCGCACCAGTTTAATCGCTCACCAGCTTTATATTGCACACGAAGTTGCACAGCGTTATGCCCCCCGTGTTTTGTTAGCGGATGAAGTGGGTCTAGGAAAAACCATCGAAGCGGGTCTTATTTTGCATCAACAATTGCTTACAGAGCGAGCCCATCGTGTGTTGATTGTTGTGCCTGAAAGTTTGGTGCACCAATGGTTGGTAGAAATGTTACGCCGGTTTAATTTGATGTTTAGCGTCTTTGATGAAGCGCGTTGTGAAGACATACAAGAGTCTGGTGACAACCTACTAGCACCTGATGAAGTCAGTCAGGAAACACTCGAAAATCCATTCCATAGCGAACAGCTTATTCTTTGCAGTTTACAATTTTTGGTCGATAACCCCCAGCGAGCAGAGCAGGCAGCTGAGGGCGAATGGGATCTTCTGGTTGTCGATGAGGCCCATCACTTGAGCTGGTCTGCCGAGTCAGTCAGTGAGGAATATCAAACTGTTGAATCTCTTGCAAACCAAACACCTGGCGTGCTGTTGCTCACAGCGACACCAGAGCAACTGGGCAAGGAGAGTCATTTTGCCAGACTCAGGTTGTTAGACCCGAATCGTTTTAATGATCTAAATAGTTTTCTAAAAGAAGAGTCCAACTATGAGCCTTTGGCCGATTTAGTTGATGCGCTCCAACAGGATTCACTGCTAGATAGTGACCAACTAAAGCTCATTGAACAATCAGTAGGTGAGGGTGGAAATTACAAATCGATTAGTTTGTTAGAAAGTGAGGACCAAGAAGAGCGCTCAGCTGCACAGCAATCGGTAATTGAAAACGTACTCGATCGACATGGTACTGGCCGAGTGCTGTTTCGCAACACGCGGCACACTATAAAAGCTGTCTCTTATACACATCTCCGAGCCCACGAGACGCTACGCTATCTC
>OJEJ01000263.1_pt1 | contig 23447 bp, 20 predicted proteins | sample 1593271 | NCBI WGS metagenome assembly OJEJ01 (sample SAMN05416877, study PRJEB24817) | seawater metagenome | isolation source: Sea water | place: Canada:Atlantic | collected 2013-11
TAGAACGTCGTGAGACAGTTCGGTCCCTATCTGCCGTGGGCGTTTGAGAATTGAGGGAAGCTGCTTCTAGTACGAGAGGACCGAAGTGGACGAATCTCTGGTGTTCCGGTTGTCACGCCAGTGGCATTGCCGGGTAGCTACATTCGGACAGGATAACCGCTGAAAGCATCTAAGCGGGAAGCCCCTCCCAAGATTAGTTCTCACTAGGACTTTAAGTCCTCTAAAGATCCGTCGAAGACTACGACGTTGATAGGCCAGGTGTGGAAGCGCAGTAATGCGTGTAGCTAACTGGTACTAATTGATCGTGCGGCTTGACCATATAACACCCAAACAGCTTTGTTTGAGTGTGTTCACGTTAACTGATGTGACAGACTCTTTATTACAGCTTTCAAATTAAGTTTTTTAGACTGTGTCTAGAGAACATAACCAGTTTGCTTGGCAACAATAGCGTTTTGGACCCACCTGATCCCTTTCCGAACTCAGAAGTGAAACGATTCAGCGCCGATGATAGTGTGGGAGTTCCCATGTGAAAGTAGGTCATTGCCAGGCATTAATATCTCAATACCCAGCTCTTTGAGTTGGGTATTTTTTTGCCTGAAATTTGGTGGGATACTGGACAGATAATTAGCTTTAAGCTACATCAAGCCCGAATCTTTATAATGCCGACTGCCATCCTTGGCAGTCTTTTAAGTATTTTTAAAAATACTAATCGATCAGAGCTGTAGTCTCCGAACCATTATTGTGAATTGTTGAGGATATATCGATAGGATTTCCATCTTAGATGATGGCTTGTCCCATGCTACCTAACCAGTTGGTCTTGCCGCCATCGTGATATAAATATACGTGTTTGGCCATTTTATTTTGACTTTTGTGTAGTAAAACGTAGGAAAAAAGATAGATATCTGATGCCCTGATATTTTGTCAAAATTAACAATCAACGTGCTTAGGTTTTTCTGACAGTATTATGATGACGAATGAATTCTTCGGCTTTCGAACAAATAAATAAATAATCTTAGATTTCGTCAAAATAAAAATCTTTGTAGAGTCTTTTGGGCCTGATCTAATTCCTTATCTGGGGTTAATGGAGTTTGAATTTGACAATTAAGACAGGCAATAACATCAAGTTGGCGATAAGAGCCGTCGTCATTGCCAGGCCAGACAGTAATCCAAAATATATCGTCGGTATAAAGTTAGATAGGGCGAGTATGGAAAATCCTAGTACAACGGTCACTGTCGTGTAATACAGTGCATGACCAATGCTATTATGGCTTCGTTTGATCGAGGCCCAGTAATCCTGGTCGATAGCATACTCTTCTCGAAAGCGATGAACGTAATGAATTGAATCGTCAACGCCTACACCGATGCTAATGGCAGATATTGTAATTGTCATGATGTCTAAAGGAATTCCGATCCACCCCATTAACCCGAGGATTAATCCTGCTGCAATTATGTTGGGTACTATAGTGACAACCGACAATTTAACTGCTCGGAACAAAACCATAAACATGAATAAAATAGCAATGAACACTGCACCAATAGTTAAAATCTGGGATTTAAACAAGCTTTGCAATAAATTGTTATAAAGCACCGCCATGCCCGAGATATTAACCTGTTCTGGTTTTAACCCGAGTTCATCGACCAAATGTAATCTAATGGTATCGATTAATTGTTGACGCTTTAGATTTTTGTCTGACTCATAAATACGTATACTAAAACGCAGTTGATTTCCGTCGTCGGACAGATAAGGCGTAATGAGTGACTCTCTCACGCTGTCTGGCAAACGTTTGTAAACGACGGCTAATTTAAAATCATCAAACGGCTCCCCTTCATTTACTGTTTGTAACATTCGCATACCCGTGTTGATTGACAAAACTTTGCCTGTCTCGGGTAAGCTGTCGAGGTAAGCATGAATTTTGGCTATACGAATCAAACCGTAACTATTAAACCAGTAACTAGTCGACGTAATATCACCACTATCTTCGTCCCCGAAGTCGTCTTCTTCAACAAAATCATCTTCATCTGTTAGTATTTCTGCGCTTTGTTTGAATACAGGGGCATCGATAATAATATCCATTGGCGTTGTGCCCCCAAGTTTTTCATCGATTAGACTCATGCCCTGGTAAATCTCTGTGTCTTCTTTGTAATAGTCTATAAAACGATTCTCGACGGATAGCTGCGGTAACCCAGACAAACCTATGCCAGCGAGCACAACAAAGAGTAATAAAGTGGCTTTACTGTGGCTTTGAATAAACTGTGCGATTGATAGCATAATGGCCGCAGTAAACTCTCCGGTTGATACGTGCTTTTGTTTTGGTAATAACATCAATGCTGCAGGAAAAAGTGTAAACGCGAGTACAAATGATATTGAAATACCGATGACCATCATCCAACCGAAATCAATCACAGGACGTATTCCACTGACTAGTAATGAACCAAATGCAACCATCGTTGTAACAGCGGTGTAAACGCAAGGTAAAAATTTACTTCGTATGGTTTCACTGACCAGTTCAAATTGTGATGCATTAGGGGTTTGCTCTGACACTTCTCGATAGCGAACAATTAGATGAATTACTAATGACAAAGTGATAATTAACAATAGAGAGATAAAGTTAGAGGAAACAACAGTGACAGGCCAATGCATCCAACCCAGAAAACCCATCATTACCAGTGCACTGGTAACACACGCCACTAGGGGTAAAACAACCCATTGGATGGACCTAAAAGAAACGATCAGAATGAGAATAATAAAAGCTACAACACCGACTCCAAATACTTTTAAATCACTGCGTATATAATCGATTGAATCACTCACTATCATCGGTACACCCCCCAAAAATAGCTTAGCCTCATCACGATGTAAGTCCATAATCGTCCTTACTTGTTTGATCGTTTCGTCCTGACGCAGATTAGCGGCTAGGTTGAGTTGTTTAATACTGTCGGAAATAGTTTGAATTAGAACTTTGTGCTTAGCGCTTAAGGGTTGATTTTCATAAAGTTGGTCACGTAATAGGTTCAATCTAAAAAGCTCAGTATCTGACTTGAGATTAATTTGAAGTGCGGTGGTGTCACCTTGGTCACTAACCAGCAGGTTTTTATAGAGCGGGCTGGTTGTCATTTCTACCTGTGCTAGTCCGATGTCAACGTCGTCGCTTTCTAAAGTTCTAATGCCCTCTGAAATTTCCGTCAGTGTGACTGGTGGACTACTAATAAGGGGGACATCAAGCATGCTAATAACAGACTTAACGTTATCAACTGCTTTCAACTGGTCACGCAATATAGCTATATCGGCAAGTGTACCCTCAGCAAATAAGGGTTTTAGAGGACTATAAGTAACTACTAGAAACTCTTCAGAACCATAATTTTTAGCAATTGAACGAAAGTATTTTAATGCTTCGTCATTCTCTAAGATCAAAGAATCTGACGAAGCATCTAGTTCAAAGTCGGTCGTATGAGCAATAAAGAAGCCAGACACGATCGCAACCATAACAAGTGTCGCTATCGGGCTATTAAGTACCAGTCTATTGAAGAGATTGATTAAAAAAAGTGCCATTTTCCATTACCTAAATTGCTTTATAAGTCTAATAACGACTACTTTTGCTGGCCCATCTTGGCCCAACTATCGCGCAAAGTCATGGTGCGATTAAAGATCGGTTGTTCAATGCTTGAGTGAATGTCACTAATAAAATAACCTAATCGTTCGAATTGATAAGCCAATATATTATCGGTAACGTCGATTGCGGGCTCTAGCTTTGCGTTATTAACAACCACTCGCGACTCCGGATTCAAAGTGGGTATAAAATCATCTTCTGCCGCTGGATTAGGAGTAAGGAACAAACGATCTAATAAATTAACCTTAGCATTAACTGCATGGTTCGCACTTACCCAGTGAATAGTGCCCTTAACCTTTCTGCCATCAGCTGACTTTCCACCTCGGCTATTTGGGTCATAGGTACAAATGACTGAATTAATACTGCCATCTTCATTTCTAATCACTTCTTTACACGTCACGTAGTAAGCAAAACGTAGGCGAACTTCTCGTCCAACCGTGAGCCGGAAGAACTTCTTAGGTGCGTCGTCCATATAGTCATCCTGCTCAATATATAACTCACGTGAGAAAGGAATTTGACGTGTACCGTAATCAGGATTTTGTGGATGATTGGAGCCTGTGACCATTTCCTCATGGTCTTCAGGGTAGTTTTCAATGATTAATTTAATAGGATTGATCACCGCCATACGACGAGTCGAGCGACTATTTAAATCTTCCCGTAACGCATTTTCAAGCACCGCCATTTCGATCATGCTATCCTTTTTAGTCATGCCTATCATGCGACAAAACTCGACGACAGACTGAGGCGTGAAACCGCGACGGCGCATACCTGCGATAGTGAGCATGCGGGGATCGTCCCAACCATCAACGTGTCCATCCCTCACAAGCAGGTTAAGCTTTCGTTTACTGGTAAGTGAGTACTCTAATTGTAAGCGTGCAAATTCGATTTGCCGAGGATGGCAGGGCGGATCAAGTTTATCTAGAATCCAATCATATAACGGGCGATGGTCCATGAATTCGAGCGTACAAAGTGAATGGGTAACGCCTTCAATCGCATCTGACAGTCCGTGGGTGAAATCATACAGTGGGTAGATACACCAAGTATCACCTGTATTATGGTGGGTAACATGACGTATACGATAAATGACGGGGTCCCGCATGTTTATATTGCCCGACTCAAGATCAATTTTTGCGCGCAAAACATGCACGCCATCGGCAAACTCACCTGCCTTCATTTGTTCAAATAATGCCAAATTCTCTTCAGGTGAACGATTACGATACGGACCCGCAATACCCGGTTCTGTCAATGTGCCTCGATTAGTCCTAATGTCTTCTGCGGTCTGACTATCAACATAGGCATCCCCTTGTTTAATTAGCTGAACGGCATAATCGTAAAGTTGACCAAAGTAATCTGAAGCGTGAGGATTCGAGTTCCAGCTAAACCCTAGCCATTCAACATCACGCCTAATGGCATTAATATATTCAACGCTTTCTTTTTCAGGGTTGGTATCGTCAAAACGCAAATTACAATGTCCGCCAAATTCAATTGCAGTCCCAAAATTGAGGCAAATAGATTTAGCATGACCTATGTGCAGGTAGCCGTTAGGCTCGGGTGGGAAGCGAGTAATGACCTTACTGATTTTCTCGTCAGCAATATCGGCGTTAATAGCGTCACGAATAAAATTGGAAGTGTCGGCATCGACAATGGAGGCGTCAGACATGAATAGGGGTTCAGCGATAAATATAAAGACGATATTTTACATGATCTGTGACTAAAGCTGAAAGGCATTGTTTCGCTATGCGTCATGATAAATAGCTCGTTATATATAAGTTTAATGATTAGAAGCTTGATCAAAAGAAAAATTTAGCTCTAAATGATTGAATGAAAGTTTCAGGAAAGAGTAGATTTAAGTTTTTTGATCAACTTGAGTCTGTGAGCAATACAATAACTTGATTTTTGAACCATAAATTACAGTGGAATGGGCGAAAAATTTGATTTACTCTGTCATCGATATATAAATTACTATTGATGCGGCATTATTTTTTTACCCAACTACAACCGTCTTACTTATAAATAATAAGAGTGATATCGTAATGATCGACCAAAAAAAAGTCACCGTAGCCGCGACACAAATGGCCTGTAGCTGGGATATTGATGACAACATAAAGCGTGCAGATGAAATGGTCCGTGCTGCTGCGGCTAAAGGCGCTCAGATAATTTTAGTTCAAGAACTTTTTGAAACCCCTTATTTTTGCATTGAGCAAGATTTCAAACATCTAGACTTAGCCAAGACCCTTGATGAAAGTATCGTTATTCAGCACATGACAAAACTCGCACAGGAATTATCAGTGGTATTACCGGTGAGCTGGTTTGAGCGTGCAGGTACTACCTTTTTTAATTCTGTAGCAATGATCGATGCCGATGGCACTATTATGGGTATTTACCGTAAAACCCATCTCCCAAATGCAATTGGGTACCAGGAAAAGCAGTATTTTAGCCCGGGTAATACGGGCTTTAAAGTATGGGATACGCGTTATGCCAAAGTGGGCGTTGGTGTTTGTTGGGACCAGTGGTTCCCCGAAGCTGCCAGATGTATGGCATTGCAAGGGGCTGAAATATTAATGTACCCAACAGCAATAGGTGATGAACCAGGTGATAAGTCGGCAATGGATTCGATGCAGCACTGGCAGAATGTCATGTGTGGACATGCTGGTGCTAACATTATACCCGTGATTGCTTCCAATCGAATTGGCACAGAGAAAGCCACCACCAATGACATGAAAATGACGTTTTATGGTTCATCTTTTATTTCAGATGCCTTCGGCAATCGAATTGAAACCGCGGATAGAACAACGCAATCAGTCATTACACACAGTTTTGATTTAGCAGCAATAAAACGCTATCGAGAAACTTGGGGTGTTTATCGTGATCGAAGGCCGGATCAGTATGCGGCAATTACCACGTCCGATGGCAAGATATAACGACATTGGTTTTATAAAACTTGCATGATTAATTATGACAGTATTTTAGGGTCATAATATAGCTCATGGGAAGGTTGGGTTATTATAGTTTTAAATTTTGTTGGAGATGTACAAATGGGTGAAAATAATAGTTCTATTAGGCGCGTGCATATTGATGAACGAGCTGAGTGGGAAAAGCTGTGGGTCGCTTACCTAACTTTCTACAAGACTAAACTGGCAGACTCACTGACTGATTTGTTATGGCAAAGAATTCATGACTGCCAACATGAGACTCGATGTTATGTCGTTGAAAACCTCAGCACGAATGGTTTGGTCGGATTAGCACATTATTTCCCCCATACTGAGACTTGGGCTGCCTTACCAGTTGTCTATTTAAATGATTTATTTGTCGATCCTGACAGCAGAGGATCTGGGTTAGGCCGAGCATTGATTAATCAGATAGTGGAAGATGGTAAAAACAGCGGTTGGGGAGAAATATATTGGCACACTGCGGAAAAAAATAATGAAGCACGAATACTATATGACAAAGTAACAGGGGGTGCAGATGGCTTTGTTAGTTATAGAATGGATATTAATAAAAGTGATCTTTGAAATGCTCCGCTACACTTTAATTCACTTTGTTGAAACGTTCGGAAAGAGGCCAATACCAACAGCTTAAATAAGCACCTAATTCTCCTACTATTGGTTTAAATCATGAGGCATTAAAAATAAACAATAAAGATGATGCAGTCAGGTGAGCACAAGCTTTTCGAGTTATCATATGGCTTTATTGGCCCAAACTATTTCGTGATTATGAATACTAATACTGACACCTCTGACGACAATCCAATCCGTTATCAGCACTATCGAGATCTACCTGCAGAAATGTTTGCTGAATCTATGCCGTCGCAGACCGCTTCACCAACATTAATTGAACTCAATGAGAACCTATTGGAGCAGTTAGGCATCGAGTCAAGTTGGTTTGTCAGTCAACAGGCTTTGTCGCTTCTGTCGGGTAATAGTATCAATGAAGATAATCGTCCAATTGCGTTAGCTTACTCCGGTCATCAGTTCGGTAACTGGTCAGCTTTGCTGGGTGATGGTCGTGCGCATATGCTGGGACAGTTAAAGACGGCTGAGGGAGAGTATTTTGATGTTCAATTGAAAGGGTCGGGTCGAACTCAGTTTTCACGTGGTGGCGACGGCCGAGCGACATTGGGTTCGGTGATACGTGAATACTTGCTGAGCGAAGCGATGATGGGTTTAGGTATTCCAACCACGCGGTCGATTGCTTTGTTGACGACTGGAGACACAGTTGCTCGAGAGAAACTAAATCCTGGCGCTATCTTGGTGCGTTCAGCACAGAGCCACTTACGTGTGGGTAGTTTCCAATTTGCTCATGCTAAAACGGCTCACTTAAAATCATCCCAGTCACAACCATCAATCAGTGGCGTAAAAGCGTTAGCTGATTTTACCATTGCTCAACACTTCCCTGAGCTAGAGCAATCGACATCAAAATATCTTGATCTATTGTCTGTGGTTGGTACAAGACAAGCAACGCTCATCGCTAAATGGATGCTTGTTGGCTTTATCCATGGTGTTATGAATACTGATAACGTGTCAATTGTAGGTGAAACCATTGACTTTGGCCCATGTGCGTTTATGGATGAATATAACCCTCAAAAAGTATTTAGTTCAATCGATACTCAGGGTCGTTATGCTTGGGACCAACAGCCAATGATTGCTCAATGGAATTTAACGCGATTGGCCGAGACATTGTTACCGTTGTTTGATGATAATGAAGAAAAGTCAATTGAAATGGCGCAACATCGGCTGTCGGAATTCATGCCGCAGTTTCAAAAGTCTTTTCAAACGGGGTTAATGCTTAAACTGGGTTTTTCAGAAAGCAATGATCAAACCCAACAGCTCACTTCTGAGCTGCTATCCGCGATGCAGACAGACGGCGTCGACTTCACTGTTTTCTTCAACAATCTTACTGGGGTAGCGCAAGGTGAATCAAAGCAGGTGCTCATCAACTTGTTTAACGATTTGGACGGCGTATCCAAGTTAGTTGATCAATGGCAGGAACTGCGGGCAAAAGATAGCGATTCCTTATTGGCTATGCGACAGGCTAATCCAGTAGTCATTGCGCGTAATCATCAAGTGCAGTTTGCTATCGACGCTGCGGTTGAAAAAAATGACTTTTTACCCTTCAGACGATTATGTCGAGTATTGGCTAATCCTTATCTAATGGATTCGGTTGATGACGAATTAATGAAGCCACCAAAATCTGAAGAAAGAGTCACCCAAACTTTTTGTGGCACTTAATCATTGTTATCTAGGTCAGATAAATTAGAGAACTAATTAAACATAAAATAATAGGAAATATAATGACTGAATCTAAAGTTGACCGAGCTATTTTAGCCGGTGGTTGTTTTTGGGGCATGCAAGACTTAATCCGAAAAATGTCTGGTGTTAAATCAACACGAGTCGGTTATAGCGGCGGTGATGTGCCCAACGCTACCTACCGAAATCACGGGACACATGCAGAAGCAATAGAAATTACGTTTGATCCTGATGTAATGAGTTATCGTCAGTTATTAGAATTTTTCTTCCAAATTCACGATCCATCAACGCCCAATCAGCAGGGTAATGATTGTGGTGTTTCGTATCGGTCTGCCATCTACTTCACCAGCGAAGCACAACAAAAAATGGCAGTAGAGACGATTGCTGATGTCGATGCATCAGGCTTGTGGCCTGCAAAGGTAGTGACTGAGGTTGAGCCTGAGAGCGATTTTTGGACAGCTGAAAAAGAGCATCAAGATTATTTAGAGCACTTCCCAAATGGTTATACCTGCCACTTTATTCGGCCAAACTGGCGGTTGCCAGAACGTGAAATATCCTAATTAGTCTGACCTCGCAAGACTGAATATTTAGTATCAGATGCCCTGAAAAATGAGTGGGTGGTAGTTTTAAAGTGGCTTAATCCAATCGATTACTTTATCTGATAGGTCGGATATAACTCTGTTGGGTTTTTTAACTTTTGGGGTGCCAAGATAGATAAAACCAATAATTTTTTCTGAACTTGCCAGTCCCAATGGCTGGCAAACATTGTCATCGTAGGTATTGTCACCTGTTAGCCATATTGATCCAAACCCGAGAGCATTGTTGGCCAGCATCAGATTATTGGCAACAGCGCCAGCGCAAAGAATTTGTTCAATTTCAGGCACCTTTGGATCATCCTGCAATTTGGCGACTAGGACGACAATAAGAGGCGAGCGCAATGGTTTTTGGCCTTGTTTTTTCAAATAATCAGGATCGACATCTGGTTTGCGTATTGTTACAGCATTAATGAAAACTTCTGACAAAGCCTGGCGTGCTTCTCCTCTGATAGTAATAAACCGGTAGGGTTGAAGGTGCTTATGATCAGGAGCATTCATGGCCGCTCTAAAAATTTGTGTAAGCTGCTCATCATTGGGTGCTGGCTCAATCAGCATATTAGCGGGTGTTGATACTCGGTCTAGAAAGTGAAGTGGATTTAGATTGGCCATTTGTCAGCTCGAAGTATTTAGTGTCGTTATTATATAGCTAATCTGGGCTGTTGATTTAAAATAAAATGCTACACTGCAATTTTTAATAAACGTCCTGCCCCGTATTTATGATTCGATATCAGATTACCAGCGATAACCCTACGACCCATTACTTTGACGTCATTATTCAAATCGATAAGCCTGACCCAAAAGGTCAATTGTTGCGGTTGCCTAACTGGATACCGGGCAGTTATATGATTCGGGATTTTTCCCGAAATATTATTGATTTGTCTGCACGATCAAATACAGGTGATTTACAAATCACCCAACAGGACAAATCAAACTGGATTGTCTTTGGTGATGCCCAAGTAATGACTATTGGCTATAAAGTGTATGCCAAAGATTTGTCAGTAAGGGGTGCTCATCTTGATCATAGCCATGGTTACTATAACGGTTCAAGCGTCTTCCTCGAAGTCGTCGGTCACTCAGAGTCACCTTGCGAAATATTAATTATAAAGCCGCCAAGCGTGCAATACCAAAATTGGCAAGTAGCCACTTCATTACCATTTAAGGGTGAATCGAGGTTTAATTTTGGATTGTTTGAAGCACAAGACTACGATGACTTGATCGACCATCCGGTTGAAATGGGTGAGTTTGAGTGTATCAGCTTCAAGGCGTGTGGCGTGCCACATGACGTTATTTTAACGGGACGCTACCAATGTGATGCAGTACGATTGAAGCAAGACCTGACTAAAATTTGTGAACATCATATTCATTTTTTTGGCGAGCCAGCGCCGATGGAATATTACCAGTTCCAAGTGATCGTTGTTGGTGATGGTTATGGGGGTTTAGAGCATCGAGCCAGTACGAGTTTGATGTGTAATCGTGATAGTTTGCCGTTGCCAGGCCAAACCGAAGTGAGCGAAAAATATAGAGATTTTCTGGGTTTGTGTAGTCACGAATATTTCCACACCTGGAATGTGAAACGTATCAAACCAGCGGTTTATCAACCCTATGACTTACAGAAAGAAGTCTACACCGAGTTACTTTGGGCCTTCGAAGGTATCACTTCTTACTATGATGACTTAGCTTTACTGCGTTGTGGACTGATTGATGAAAAAGCGTATTTAGAATTACTTTCCCAAACCCTGACACGCGTCGAAAGAGGTTTGGGCCGTAAGCGACAATCGGCATCTGAATCTAGCTTTAATACCTGGACTAAATTTTATAAGCAGGATGAAAATGCCCAGAATGCCATTGTTAGTTACTATGCAAAAGGCTGCTTAATCGCACTGTGTATCGACTTACAGATGCGGATTAAAAGTCAGTCAACCGTTAGTCTCGACAATGTAATGTTACAACTATGGCAGACGACGCGCGATACGGGTAAGGGTGTTGAAGTCGACACGATTCAGGTGCTGATTGGTTCGCTAGTAGGCAGTGAGGTACAGCAGGGCTTGGACGACATGATCTGCGGTCGAACAGACCTACCGGTAGAACAGTTATTATCAGGCTTTGGCGTGTCTTTTAATCGACAGTGCGCCAGTGGACAATCAGATAAGGGTGGACAATGTCTGACGTCTACATCACCACAAGTTGATTTTGGCTGTTTTTTGCAAGAGCGGGACGGTGGACTGCAGTTAATAAGAGCGTCTGAAAAGGGCTCTGTGCAACTGGCGGGGCTAGCAGCAGGTGATGTTATTGTTGCGATTAATGGTTTGAAGCTGAACTTGGCTCAGGTAGAACAAAAACTGAAACTTGCGGTTATTAATGATGTTTGGAGTATTCATGCTTTTCGTCGTGACGAATTAAGTGAGTTTCAAGTAACATTGCAAGCATCGGCGGAGACCACCATATCGCTGCGAATTGATAACCCAGAGCAAGCAAAGAAATGGCTGGCTGCTGACTAATAATGGACCAAGTGTTACTGAACCGTTGGATGCTTCAGCTGTGTGGATCGGCAATGTTGGATCTAACCCAAGTGGGTAATTATAGAGCAGACCTATTGCTTACTATAGATAACCTGGGTGTGGAATATAAACTTGATGGGCAAGTGCTTAGGCTAAGAAAACGAATTGAAATGATCGACATTGATGCGTTGCAGTTGAGCTTGGTTCAACGAGGCCTCAAAACGACGTGCCAGTACCGACTTGAAACAAAATCAACCAATTTAGACGTGATTGCCTTGTTTGATCAAAAAGCCATAACGAGCGTCGCCACCTGTGAAAAACAGACGCATGGCAAAGGCCGAAGAGGCAATCATTGGGTTTCACCTTTTGGTCAAAACATATACTGCACGGTGGGCATTTTAAAAAGTATCAAGCCTGCTAATTTAGGTTTGCTGAGCATTGTCACTGGGTTGGCAATAAGCAAAGCGCTGGACAACTTTGGTTACAAAGCAGTTAAACTCAAGTGGCCCAATGACTTATATCATCAAGGTAAAAAGCTGGGTGGAATACTGATTGAATCGCGTCCTGTAAAAGACGACGAATATTTTTTAGCGATTGGTTTTGGCATTAATGTCGATATGAGCAACGAAGCACTTGCCGCAATTGAGCCCGCGGCCACTTGTCTTAATTTGATGGGAAGTAAGCTATTAACGCGCAATCAAATATTGTTAGAAACCGTTAGTCAGGTGTTAAAAGACATTGCTGCCTTTAGTGATAAGAGTATTTCACAATTGGTGAGAGCATTTGATGAGATTGATGCCTTCAAGGGGATGTCCGTTAAGGTTTTGTCATCAGGCAAAACCATCACTGGCATTAATGCGGGTATTGCGCAAACTGGGCAGTTACAGCTCGAAACAGAACAGGGTATGATGCTTTTTTCTGCCGCTGATATTTCACTTAGGCACGCCTGATGTTGCTGCTCGACTTTGGCAATAGTGCGATCAAAGGACAATGGTGGCTCAAGGACAATTTGCAGTCTTCATTTTCTTGTCGGTTGGATGGTCACTGGCAGAATCAATTAAAATCAGTGTTACCGAATATCGAATCAACCGTGAGCGCAACCCGATGTTATTTCGCCTCAGTGGTGGATTCTGACACTGAGGCGCAGTTAATTAATTGTCTGAAAGTGGCTACTGGGATAGAGCATTATGTTCGTCTTACTTCGCAAAAAAAGGCAGCAGGGGTTCTTAATGGATACACTGATCCAAGCAAGCTGGGTGTTGATCGATGGCTAGCCTTGTTAGGTGCGATGGATTTTTCTGATTCAGACGATAAATTAATCATTGATGCTGGCAGTGCGATTACGCTCGACTTGCTGAGCAAAGAGGGCAAACATTTAGGAGGAGCTATTTTGCCTGGGTTTAACACCTCAATAGGCCGCTTTAAACAAGTTATGAATCAGGTTGATTTCGATCACCCCGATATTGACCAAACTGATGATCCAGGCACTTCAACCGAAGCTTGTATCCATATAAACTCTGCTTCACCCATTGCATTAACTAATGTAGCAATGGTTGATCAGTTGATCGCTCGCTGGTTTAAACGACTTTCCCCCGGTGCAGTCATGTTAGTAGCGGGTGGGGACGCCCAGCAGATAAACAGTCATCGACTACACCTGCGCTATGAAATCCCAGACCTAGTGTTTAGAGGCATGCGAAAACAATTGGACAGCCAGCCATGAAGATTTTTTTTAGTCTATTACTCATTGCCAACATCGGCTTTGGCTTGATGCAGTGGTTGCTGCCTTATGAACAATTGCGGTTGCCATCAGAGGCCAAGAAAATTCCGGTTGCTGAAAAATTACAATTACTCAGTGAGGTGGGCCACTCGACGCCTTTAGCAATCATTGAACCCAGTACTAGTGTTAAAACGAATAGTTCTGAGCGTTTATCTCCGTTAGTTGTCGAAGACACGAGTGATAAACGACTATGTTTTACAACGGGTCCCTTTAAAGATAAATCCAAAGCCCTCAAAGTGATTGGACGTTACGCTTCAAACAACATCAGTTCTCAATTAAAGTCGAGTCTAGAAAAAGAATACCTGGGTATTATGGTCTATATTAGTGGGGGAGAAAATCGGCAAGAAGCGGTCAAAAAAGCAGTAAAGCTCGCAAAGTATGGTATTCGAGATTACAGTATTATTAATGAACCGGGCAAATTAAACGTGCTTTCACTGGGTGTTTTTGGCTTAAAGAAAAACGCTGAGCGTCGATCTAACCAACTCAAAAAGCTTAAGTATTCCGTAAAGACTGAAGCAAGATATCGAGAACGCACTATTTATTGGCTTTACCACCAGCAATCAAATGAAAGTGATCTTCAGCCGCTTTTGACTGAGCAAGATAGGAGTAATGGCGTTAGCCAAATACCGCGTCAATGTGCCTGAATGGGCTTTGAATTTGATCGTGTTGGCCATCAGCTAAAATCTTCGAGTTTGGAGGCATAAATTACTTGCCAACCTTGGCCAAATTCACTAGAATTCTGCCCTCTTAATAAGGGCGATTGGAAGAGATAATCTGCCAAATAAATCCTTTTAAAGAATCATGTAAAATGAAAATATTGCCGGCGTAGCTCAGTTGGTAGAGCAACTGACTTGTAATCAGTAGGTCCCGAGTTCGATTCTTGGTGCCGGCACCATTTTCACCCCCCCTGTTATCCATAACTCCTTGAGTAGTCTGCAGTTTTTACTTGCGGCAGCCAGAGGAGTTGACAAATATGGGGACATTTAAAAGCCCTCAATACATTTACCTAAAGGACGGAAGCTACTACTTTAGCCGTGCTGTTCCGCTCGACCATCATCGAGATTGTTAACAAAGGTGGTATCAGTAGGCACAAAGGTCGCACCAGTGAACTGCCTCTTCAGTATGTCTATGACCAACTCGTCCTTATTAGGTAGCATCAACCAGACGTTCATTTCGCCACTAATGCCATCGATGGTACGTCTACAACTACCTCTCGACAATGCTTGGTATAACAACTGGGCGATCTCTGATCCTCTGGCTTCCTCGGCTTCCTTTTGTGTTACTGGAGCACTGATGTCGCGTTGTTGTGCAATCAATTAAGCCGGCCACGCCCAATAGATATCAGTTGTTGAGACAGTAGGGCGCGGTTGAGGCAGCACTAACACTGGCATGCATCTGTCCCCTTAGGTTATCTATAGCAGCGGTAGGGTTTGTCTTAGATTAGTAGTCCATTAAGGTGCTACGCCGCAACAACTCACTTTAACTGGGCTGGCGCAACTATTGGTTGTCATCTCACCACTCCCAGACACCACCATTCCCTTTGCCGAAGGCATTAACGAACTCCACCCAGCACAAGCAAGGCCATATGAACTACTTTGTCCTGAAATCGTATCCATGGCGCTTGATGCGTCGAGACCCACGATCACAGGTCTAATCCACGCGTCATCTAGCTCCGCAGCAGGAAAGGTAATTGTGTTTGCATATTCCTCAGTTGTACACATACGACTACCAGAGAAGGAGGCTTGACACAGTTCATTCATTGCCCTAATACCTTGGCCCCCATCGAGTGTTGTCGGGGTGTTTCCTAGGTATTGTAATACCGCAACTTCGTTTGATTGCAAGTTGGAAATAGCGGTAGCATTCTGTGTCACCTGGGTTTGAGTGGCATCATTTCTATTGGCCAGATCTTGAAAGTTAGCATTCATTTCAGTTGCAACAATTGACCCTCCTGCTGAGAAACTATGTGTTACCGCATCTCCAGCAGCATAAGAATTAACACAGATTATTAAACTTGCAATATATAGTAGCTTAATCATTTTATGATCCTAATTAGTATTATTGAAAAGTAGATGTATCCCATGCACCAGAAGAGCCACCAGAAGAATACTTTGCGTCAGAACTGTCAAAATTACTGGAGTCAAAACTAGAGATATCAGTACCAGTGCCAGTACCAGTACCAGTACCAGTACCAGTACCAGTGCCAGTACCAGTACCAGAGCCACCACAGGAAGAAAGCATCATTACCACACTAAAAACAATTATTAACTTAAATGACATTTCTATTATTCCCTAGTTTTTTATCACACAATCTTTAGATAGTAAATTCATAGGATACGACTCTAAGTCTAACCCTAGTTTGTATCACACAATTTTTAAATAGTAAACCCATAAGATACGACCCTACATCGTCTAATGATTCCAACACATGCTTACAGGCATAGTCCAAGAGTGACCCTTGAACGACAACCACCACAGCTATGTAACTATAGGGCCTCAGTGACTCTCAAGGCCATTTGGGGCTGACTTAAGGGGCCATCACTCTTGGTGCCGGCACCATTTTCAACCCCCTGTATTATTTATTGCTAACTCTTTATTTAGTCTCATTGAGGTTAGATAAAAGTGTAAGAAGCTACATTACACCTAATTAAGTAACGAAATTTCTATTTCATTATTCCTAAATTTAAACTATTTATATAAAAAGCTTACTATTATTCGGGCGGTTAAGAACTAACCTCAAGTCACGAGGGTTTGAAGGACGCTAGCTTCAATTTCGATCGATTTTACTGGGTTGAAATTAGTTTAAAGAAGGCGATATTTCTACAGTACTTGATTTTTGATCATGCGTCGCGACAGGTAATATAGAAATTCTCTTATGACTTGAGATGCCCAAGACATATTCACCTCTGCCAAAAAATTCAAGAACCCAAAAGTTCACCCAAGGTTTCTAGAAATAGATGCTATCGATAGCGTTGAGGCCTGTCGAGTTATACCCTACGGAGCTATAGGCTGTTTCATGCCGACGCAAAGCGGTTCATGCAACCGAATATTATTTCACCCTATTAAAGTATGATACTTTACTCAATTGATTTGATTATTACAGGTTCAAATAAATGAAGGCAATTACATTAACAGGTTTTGGCGACACTGATATGTTGCAATATTCTGATGTTGAAACACCAGCACCTGCGGAAGGTCAGATTCTAATACAGGTGCAGGCAACTTCGGTGAATCGTCCCGATATTATTCAACGTCAGGGGAACTACCCGGCACCCCCCGGTGATTCAGAAATCCTTGGACTCGAGGTAGCTGGTATTGTCGAGTCCGTTGGGCTAGGAACGAGCATTTATAAAAAGGGTGATCGTGTGTTTGCGCTGGTAGGAGGGGGTGGCTACGCCGAATACGCCGTTGCACTTGAAAGTCATTGTATGCGTATTCCTGACAGTCTTAGTTTTGAACAAGCGGCCTGCATTTGTGAAACCTATATTACGGCCTATCTTAATTTATTTAAACTTGGGGAGTTACAAGGCAAACAATCGGTATTAATTCATGGGGGGGGAGGTGGTGTTGCCACTGCGGCCATTCAGTTGTGTAGGGCACTGAGTCCTGAAACCGAAATTTTCGTTACCGCTTCAGCATCCAAAATCGACCGTATTAAACAGCAGGGTGCTAATCACGTTTTTGATTATCGTGAGCAGGATTTTGCAACAGAAATTAAGCTTTTAACAAAAAAACGAGGGGTTGATGTCATTCTCGATCACATTGGCGCCAAATATTTAGAATCCAATCTTAAGTCACTGGCGGTATACGGTCGCCTTGTTCTGATTGGTGTAATGGGTGGTATCAAGGCTGAAGTAAACTTGGCAATGGTTATGGTTAAGCGCCAGCAAATTATAGGTTCTGTTCTTCGATCACGATCGATTATAGAAAAAGCCACCATCATTCGACAGTTTGAAACAACGGTTATGCCGTTGTTTGCGAGTGGCGCGATTGAGCCACTTATCGAAGCAAAATATCCATTGAGTGAAGCGTCAAAGGCTCATCAGCTAATGGAAAAGGGCGGGCATTTTGGCAAAATCGTGTTATTACCATAAATACCCTGCAATCTGGTATACTGTATTCCAGATTGCAGGCTTCAGATCTAATTCAAGCGTGTTATTACAACGTTATTTTTCTTTGAAGGACTCTTAATTATGGCTTTTAAAACAATCTTGTTACCCATTCGTGAAAGCAGCACGGCTGACTCGCTGATGGCAACCGCAATTAGTATGGCTGTCCGTAATGATGGTCACTTAGATCTGTTATATGTGCAAAACGAATCAGAGCACATGATCCCATTCAGCAGCATGGGTTTATCTGACAGTATGCGTAAGACTATTATTAAATCGGCTAACGAATCCGCCCATAAAGAAAGCGAAGGATTAAAGCAACGGTTCGCTAATCTCTGTGAGAAATATAGTGTTCCTATTCAATCACGCGAGGAGGGAAATGGAAAAGTGTCCGCTAATTTCTTAGAACGCACGGGCCAACGAGATGAACTAATAGGCTTGTATGGTCGGCTTGCAGATCTGATTATTGTGCCACAACCGATTAAGACCACGCCCCCGCCCAGCTCATTTGAAGCCGCACTCCGAGAGAGCGGCCGACCCGTGTTAATGGCGCAGCGCAATTCTGTTCTTGATATCCCGGGTAAACGCCTCGCAATTGGTTGGAATAGTAGTAAGGAGGCGGCACAGGCAGTCTCATCTATGTTGAACAATTTAAAAAGAGCCGATAAGGTATTTGTTATGAGTTCAGAAGATCGTATGGAGCAACCGGTGAATGCACAGGACGCCTGTATCTATCTGCAACGCCATGGTGTACCCGCCGAGCCCGCACTTTTTAATTCTAAAAATATGAAAACAGGTGAGGCTTTATTAGCAAAAGCAAATGAAATGGAATGTGATCGGTTAATCGTGGGTGGTTATAGTCGTCCAAAACTGAGAAACATTATCATGGGCAGTGTCACGGGACATTTGCTCGCACATGCTAAAATCCCGGTAATTTTCATTCATTAATTAAATCCAAATATAAATATAAATATAAATATAAAGGAGTGGAGCAGATAATGACGCCATCTTGATTTGGATAATTCTAAAAGTTCTACGCAGTAACTGATTTTTTAGAGTGCTCAAATTGAAATAATGGCTCGCATTCTACAAAGGTTGAGCAGAGAAAAAACAATGATAGAAGACTTACGTAGAACCAAGATTGTAGCAACTTTGGGGCCAGCAACAGAATCAAATGAAGCACTTGATGCATTGATAAAGGCTGGAGTCGATGTGGTCAGGCTCAATTTTTCTCATGGAAGTGCCGAAGAGCACTTGGCACGAGCGGAAAAAGTGCGTGAGATAGCTAAAAATAACCATCGGCACATAGCAATTTTAGCTGATCTACAGGGACCAAAAATTCGACTTGAACACTTTAAAAACGGTTCTATCGAACTGAAAAATGGAAGTCACTTTTGCTTGAATGTCGATTGTGGTATCAATGATGGCGATCAATATCAGGTTGGTATTACCTATAAGGCTTTGCCTCGCGAGGTAAAAAAATACGATGTGTTGTTACTCGATGATGGTCGGATCGTGTTGAAAGTTATGTTGGTTGATGGAGCGAAAATAAATTGCCAAGTAATCGTTGGCGGAATGCTGTCTGATAGTAAAGGAATCAATCTTAAAGGTGGAGGGCTATCTGCTGAAGCACTGACTGAAAAAGACAAAGCTGATATTGTTACTGCAGCCAAACTTAATGCAGAATATATCGGAGTTTCTTTTCCACGCAATGCTGATGATTTAAATTCCGCACGACAGTTGTTGCGTGACGCCGGTGGAAATGGTGGTGTGGTTGCCAAAATTGAACGGGCCGAAGCATTAGATAATCTTGAGAACATTATTGATGCCTCAGACGCGGTGATGGTGGCGCGGGGTGATCTTGGGGTAGAAATAGGGGATGCTAATTTACCCGCAATACAAAAGAAAATTATAAAAATGGCCCGTCATAGAAACTGTGTTGTAATTACTGCAACGCAGATGATGGAATCGATGCGTGACAATCCGATACCAACGCGTGCAGAAGTATTTGATGTCGCCAATGCGGTACTTGATGGTACCGATGCGGTGATGCTTTCTGCTGAATCAGCAACCGGTTTATTTCCTAGTCAAACGGTTTTAGCCATGTCAGATATATGTCTGAATGCAGAACAGGAGGCTCGGGCGAGCCAGTCAAACCACCGTCTAAACTCGACTTTTAATCGAGTAGATGAGGCCATTGCAATGGCTTCAATGTATACCGCCAATCATCTAGGAGTGCGCGCCATTGCAGCGCTTACTGAAACTGGCTCTACGCCACTTTGGATGTCGCGTATTAGTTCTGGCATTCCAATTTATGCTTTGTCACGGCACGAATCGACGAGTAGGAAAGTGAGCTTATATCGGGGCGTTTTTCCGGTTTATTTCCCCACTATTGACGCTAATCATGCAGAAGCAAACCTAAAAGCGATTGATTTATTGAAAAAGCAGGGTGTGGTTGAAGATGGTGATTTTGTTATTATTACTAAGGGTGATTTGATGGGTGCTGATGGTGGAACCAACGCAATGAAAATTGTTGAAGTAGGTCAGATGGCAAAGTTTGTTGGTTAAAACTAATGGGCTCTCTTACTTGATTAATACAAAACCGTATTGATAGAATGCACGGGCGTTATTTTTTAAACGCTGCGGAAATATAGAGTTACTGACCATCACAATAGCTTAGGATATCAAGTGATTTTGCTAAAAATATTTTAGAGTCTACTGTCTAATTAACTGATAATTTTGTAGCGCTCTGCTGCAATTTCATAAATCCTTTTGATATCTTTCTTGCTCGCCCACCAGAGATTGAGCACTTTTTCCTTTTCTTTCCCCTCTTGATCAAACTTAATCCTTAGTGCGCGCATGTAGGGTTGAATTGAAATAATTAACTCAGTTGGGTAAGTCGATCCCCCACAGTGGATACCTTCGTTGTCAAAAATCAATCTAGGTTTTTTAATACTTCGTTGTATAAATTTAACCGCAACAATTGTGGTCAATATAAAAACAATCATGTGCAAAGTCGTTGGTGGCCAGGGCCAGACACCTGAAAAATAAAGCAACATGGGCACAACAGCAATGTTAAGGGCAATTGGAATAAGCTTAGCTTTTCCAGGGTAAAAAACGACTGCTTCTTGTTCATTCATTATGAATTACCGTTACTTTTTGAGGTTGGCTTATTGGCAGATTTATAATCTTATCTAAGATAATTAGAGCCATTAAATATGCTCCTATTATATCAATTCGTAAGCCAGAGGGCTTGTTGAAAAATCAAATAATGGGATATTCTGGAAAAAGAGTTTAACTCTGTGACAATACAGAAGTCATTAGATGTCTTTAATCTTTTACTGCTCTTTATTGGCATTCGCTATTGTTCATCGTTAGTGGGTATAAGCCTTGTAAAATAGGTAGGCTGATAACGTTCGGCTTATACGTCGGGTGACAAGTTATCGCAAAACCTTAAGGTCAGGTTGACCGCTATGTTTATCCAATACAATTACTACTATAACTTGTGAAAATAGCAGGTATAACTCCCATTTATTTCAATTATGGCAAATAAGATTCTATTATAACTTGATTGTATTTCTAACTTAACTTACGCCAGAGGCGCACCATGACTCAATATAAACAAGACATTACTGACGTTGCCGCGTTGTGCAACGTGCAAGGCGATAGTTGGAACGCGATTAATCCCGAATCTGTGGCCCGTATGCGTGCCCAAAACAAATTCCAAACGGGTATTGATATAGCGAAATACACCGCTAAAATTATGCGGGAAGACATGGTTGCTTATGATGGTGATTCATCAAAATATACTCAGTCACTGGGTTGCTGGCACGGATTTATTGCACAACAAAAAATGATTGCGATAAAGAAACACATGGGTACCACAAAGAGTTCTTATATATACCTTTCTGGCTGGATGATTGCGGCGTTGCGCTCTGAATTTGGGCCACTTCCTGATCAGTCAATGCACGAAAAAACGACGGTACCAGAATTGATTGCAGAAATTTACACCTACCTGCGTCAAGCCGATGCACGCGAGCTAGGTGGATTATTTCGTGAGCTTGATGCCGCTCGTGAATCTGGCGATAGCGTGAAGGAAAAAGAAATTCAAAACCAAATTGATAATCATGAAACCCATGTCGTACCTATTATTGCCGACATCGATGCTGGTTTTGGCAACGAAGAAGCAACCTACCTGTTAGCGAAGAAGATTATAGAGGCGGGTGCCTGCTGTATTCAAATTGAAAATCAAGTTTCTGACGTAAAACAATGCGGCCATCAGGATGGTAAGGTTACTGTTCCTCATGAAGACTTCATTGCAAAGATTAATGCGATTCGTTATGCATTCTTGGAGTTGGGCGTCGAAGATGGTGTTATTGTTGCTCGTACCGATTCATTGGGTGCTGGCCTGACTCAAAAAATACCGGTATCTACCGCTGAAGGAGATCTTGCTTCTCAATACAACGCTTTCCTCGAAACCACACCCGTTAACTCGGTTGACGATATTTCTGATGGCGATATGGTGATCAAACAAAATGGTCAGTTAGTTAAACCAGTTCGACTACCGAATGGCCTAGTACGTTTTAAGGAAGGTAGTGGTGAAGCACGGTGCGTACTTGACGGTATTACTGCCCTTAGAAACGGTGCTGACATGCTATGGATCGAAACCGAAAAGCCCCATCTGGATCAGATCGGCGGCATGATTAACAGTATCCGCGAAGTCATCCCGAATGCCAAACTGCTTTATAACAACAGTCCCTCATTCAACTGGACACTTAACTTTCGCCAACAGGTGTTCGACGCATGGAGTAAAGAAGGTAGAGATGTATCAACTTATGACCGTGACGGTTTGATGAGTGTTGATTATGACGATACTGAGTTGGGAACTGCAGCGGATGACAGAATCCGTTCGTTCCAAGCTGATGCCGCTCGTGTTGCAGGTGTTTTTCATCATTTAATCACCCTTCCGACCTATCACACGGCGGCTTTGTCGACTGATACCTTAGCTAAAGATTATTTTGGTGATGAAGGAATGCTGGGTTATGTTGCTAAAGTTCAACGTCAAGAAATTCGCTTAGGGGTCGCCTGCGTTAAACACCAAAACATGGCAGGTTCCGATATGGGTGATGATCACAAGGGATATTTCTCAGGAGCCCAGGCATTGAAAGCCTCGGGTAAAGACAACACCATGAACCAGTTTTAACCGTCTAAATCTGTCTGTGAATAAACGACTAGTGGCGGTGCTTTGCATCGTCACTTTATTGTGAGCTTTCTCCCGATTATCGAAAAATACCAATCTAAATACACCTAATTTTGGAAGCGTTTAAATCAGAAGATAAAGGCGCTTCTTCACATTATGAATTACAGGTGGCACTATCTCATAACGAAATACTGGCTATGGACCTCATCACAGTTAAATGTCGCAATATGTTTTAATAAAAATAGTTCAAATACCTGAATGACTACTAATTATAAAGAATAAACCGAACGCATAAAAATCTGCGCCCGGTTTATTCTTCAAAAGTCTATTGGACAGAATTATCAAATGAAGGTGAATGAACTACCAGCCCGTGGCTTGTTGAACGCCTTTGCCCAATTCAGCCGGTGAGCGAACAG
>OJEJ01000266.1_pt1 | contig 23366 bp, 21 predicted proteins | sample 1593271 | NCBI WGS metagenome assembly OJEJ01 (sample SAMN05416877, study PRJEB24817) | seawater metagenome | isolation source: Sea water | place: Canada:Atlantic | collected 2013-11
ATTAGAACTAGCGACCCTACGACATCTGGACCCAAAGAAAATTTATACAGCCTAGTTGTCTGAGTTCTGACAGTAAGGTTGATGATGGTAAATTGCTATCACGCAGTAAAGAAGGCGCTGTATACACGCGTGAAAAAATGATGGCATAAGTAGAACAACTAATTGATTCAGGCACAGTTATCATTGTATCTGGAGAAATCTTACCATTACAAGCTGATACCCTTTGTGTACACGGAGACAATAAAGCTGGCGCAAATGTCATTACTAATATCAGAGCGTTGATTGACGCTTAGAATAGACGATAGAGAGTCTAATAATGAGAATAAAAGTTGCAAGTGAGAATTCATTTATTCTCTATTCTTGGGATACCACAGCCCATGAAATATCAGTTTAGGTGCAACAAGCCTCAAAAAGCTAAGCGTTGCATTGGGTAATTACATTATCGACCAAGTGATCTCCTATGCTTCGCTATTGTTGATTTTTGATCCGTTGACATTTGATTAATACGCTGTGCGTAAAATAATTCAAGAAACTTTGAGTGCTGATGGCAACGCTAAGGTTAATAAAAACGAAAAAACTTCGCCCAATTTAATCGAACTACCTGTCTATTACAGTGATGAATTAGGCCCGAATTAAGCCTGATCAGTGAGCAACTGTTTCCAGATAGTGGACGTTCAAACTCTAGGCTTAATAGGTGGCTTTCGGCACACTGCTGACCTTCATGGGATGACCCTCTAACCCTCGTTGGATTGATAAAAAATTCGTTCGCATGAGGTTATTTAACTTGCGGGTTTTGTGCCCATACCCGATTGTTGCAAGGGTGTACCTAGGCAAGTCCAGGGTCTTATTCAATAAAGCTTTTTGCCTACCAAGAATCATCAGTTTTCCAGTTAGCTACCCATTCTAGAATATTATCGGCAGGCATGGGTTGGGCAATGCCATAACCCTGTGCTAATTCACAATCCAATTTCAACAGTGCGGCTCCATGAGCGACAGTTTCTACACCCTCGGCAATCACGTCACGTATGAAGTTCTGGTCGATTTTAATCAAGTACGCTGGCAAGTTTTTGAGGTAGGTGAGTGATGAATACCCAGTACCAAAGTCATCTAAGGCAAAATGTACGCCTAGATCATGCAAGCAGCCATGGTGGTAGAAACCTGACTGATGTTATTTAACTCATTGGTTTCGAGTATTTCCAACTCTAAACTGTGCGAGTTCACTTCAGGGTGGTCTGCCAATAATGTTGATAAGCGATGGGTGAAATTATCTTGTTGCAGTTGGTAGGCACTAGTATTGACGCTGATAGGGAGTTCTAAGCCTATGCTTTGCCATTGACTTATTTGGTCTTAAGCAGCGGGTTCAAACGCCGTTTAGGACGAGAATTGGTTGGCTGTAGTCTGCCAAATTGACTGGATTTTTTAGGCTCTTATAATGGCGTCCCCGAGATGATTCGAACATCCGACCTGCCGCTTAGGAGGCGGCTGCTCTATCCAGCTGAGCTACGGGGACTTAGAATTTAATTGTATCAGCTAGTTTAGTTTTCTTGGTAGTAGTAATCGTATTTGGCTAACAAATTACGCATGAACTCCCAGGCCTCGTTATAAGTTAACCCACTGTCGGTTGGGATGATAACTTTAACGTAGAGGTCATTACCTTTTTCTTGTTTAAGTTTGCTCAAGCGTTTTTCGACCTCGGCCAAGGATAGGTCAACAAAATTTGAGTCACCCGGTACCTTATAGCGAATAACTTCTGAATCTGTGCCTTTAATGTTGTAATAAACTTCTGCAATGTATTTGTCTTTGGCAGAACGCGCAGGTTTTATTAGTTTTTCATATTTTGATTTAACCGTTTCATAGTCACTTTTTAACATCAGCATCTGCTGGTTATAGGCGTCTATTTCTAACGTGAGCAATTGTTTTTGTTGCGTTAGGTCAGCAATGTTTTTTTGCTGTGCTTGTTTTGATTCCAAGACCTCTGATTGGACTTTACCCAACTGTAACGCAAGACTGTTTTTTTCTACTGTTGATAACCGAAGCTGTTGCTCCATGGTTAATACTTGAGTATTGAGCGTTTGTTGCAGGGCTTTAATGGTATCAATTTCTGTATTGGCCAGTGTGAGTGCCGTCACCGATGCACTGAGAGATTTCTTTAGCCGTTCGTTATCAGCTTCTATGGCATCAATGTAGAACTTTTGTTGACGTAAGGAGTTGTTACTGATCTGGAGTTCTTTATTCTTTTTGAGTAATCTAAGACGAAGAATAGAATTGCCTTGTTCTGCATTGGCTAAGCGTTCTTCTAGTGTCGAGTTTTCTAAAAAGGTGGTCTCGATGAGTTGTGATGCAATTTGTTCTGCTGCCACACTTTCGCGTAATTCAGAGACTAACTGCCAGTTCCGCACCACAAGCAGGCTAGTTGCCATCAAAAAAATCATGGTGATAACCATCATGATATCGGTAAACGAAGGCCAGAAACTCCCTTCATTAGAATGACTAGTTTGGTTTTGTCCTATGGGTGCAAAGCTCGAATTCACAACTATTACCCTGCTTATTCGAAGTCGTTTTTAGGCAGAGGTTGCGGTAGGCGGAAGCCATCTCGAAGAATCAATTTGATCTCCATTAGTTCGGCAGAAAGGCCCTCTATTTGAGTTCGATTCATATTGATGGTTTCTTGCAGTGACGTGGCTGATTCGTGATAAATTTCTTGGGTTTTCTTTAAATTATTAGCGGCGAATACAACGGACTTTATCAAGTCCGTCATTTTATGCACAATGTCATCCCCGCTAGGCACGAACTGTGGCAGTAAGTAAATTGAGGTGAGCTGCTCAACGCCACTGAGGAAGTGTGTTTGCACATCGTTAAGGCGCGTATAAAAATAGCCAAATAACACATAGCTGACGATAGCGGTAATGGTAGTAGACAAGGCTGTCGACATGCCATGAATAACTAGGCCCATGCCACCGAGGCTACCGGCTGCAGAATCGATAAGGTCTGATGCGCCAAGTAAGGCGATTGACAGTGATACGATGGTGCCAAAGACACCGGTCAAAATAAGAATATTATTGATGTAACGGATTAAACCAAACTTGGTACTTTCATCAGCGGTAAGCATGGCGGATAGGGCGCTATGGTTGATTTCACCATTGACTTTTTGAATTGATTTTAAAGTCCAGTAGCGTTTGGCGACGATCGAATCGGCTACTAAACCATGCATTAGGTCTGTTCTGAGCGATTCTATGTTGTTGGCCAGCCCTGCTATTGACTTTTCTTCCTTTCGGTAACGGAGTAAGTGATAGACAACATTGATCATGCCAAAAAAGAACAGGGCAACAATGAAACTATTAATGATTATACCCGTTGGAGTTTGCTGGTTCTCAAAGTAAAATGAGAAAATAAATTGAAAATTCCAGCCAATGCCGATGATAATTAAACCCACGACTATGGCGAGCTGGACTAGTATTTGTGAGCTAAGGCTGGTGAGCAAACGTTTTAAATCCATCAAAAAAAACCTATATTGTTGTCTCTTTATTTAAGTTTATAGTAGTCGGGGCTAAAAAACGATACCCAGCCCTACTTATATTAAACAAGAGTTGTTTGGTGTGTTTATATTTTAGGGCGTATCCGACAGTTATATTTTGTGGATTCTTATATTGCTGATCACAATGTGAATTTTCCGTTGATTTTTTTGTATCTACTTGGCTTTTAAAATGAGTTTAATAAATCGGTTAACACACCCAAGCGTTTAAGCTATATTCTCGTTTTAACTGGAGTGTAGGTCATGTTGTTGGCCCCTAACGCATTGTCTGTATTGCAATCAGTCAGTCAGAACGAACAAAGCCTTCACTTAGTATGGAGTGATGGATGTCGATCTGACTTTCACTTTCTTTGGCTGAGAGACAACTGTCCTACGACTTTGCACCCTGATACACAAGAGCGCGTGTTCGACCAGCTGAGTGTAAGTGCTGGCATACATCCGCTGAAGATATCTATCGAGGATGACCAGCTCCTGATTGATTGGTCTGAGCAGGATCATCATAGCGCGTTCTTAGGTTCATGGTTGCGAGTTCACGCTTACTCAGGTGATTTAACCCCCCGAAACCAAACAACTGCGACCAGTTGGGGCAGTGGCTTTTTGAATCAAATCAATAGCGTTGATTACATTGATTTGATGCAGGGCAATGAAACACTTTATGATTGGATGAAGCAACTCGATCGAGACGGCCTGAGTTTGGTTCACAATATGCCGTCCACTGAAACTGCGCTAAACGAGGTAACTAATCGAATTGATTATCAGCGTCAAACTAACTTTGGCGTAACGTTTGAGGTAAAGACCGAACCTAATCCTATTAACTTGGCCTATACCGCCTTGGCCTTACCCTTACATACTGACTTATCAAATCAAGAGACGCCACCGGGATATCAATTTTTACACTGTCTCGCGAACGAAAGTGTGGGTGGTGAATCTATTTTTGCTGATGGGCTTCGAATACTCGAAGATTTACGCACAGAGAATAGCGCGTACTTTGAGTTGTTGGCCAACCAAGCCGTGCCCTTTCGTTTTCATGATGATGATCACGATATCTGCCACCATCACCCTGTCATTAACCTGGACCATCAGGGTAATATCGTTGAGTTAAAATACAATGCTCATTTGGCCAGCATTTTTGATCTCCCTGAGGATATTATGCATGACTACTATTTGGCCTATCGTGATCTCATGGCACGAGTGCGTTCGCCAAAATATCGAATTACCCTGAAGTTAACTGAAGGCACAATGGCAGTATTTGATAACCGTCGAGTATTGCATGGTCGGGAATCCTTTGAACCCACAGGAAAGCGACATTTACGTGGCTGTTATATTGATAGGACAGAATTCCAAAGCCGCTTACGAGTGTTAAAAAAACGTTTTCATAATTAATTGGGTAACTTTTTAATGTGCCCTTAATATATATTCACATGATCAACCGTTATCTTGAGCTAAGTGCCAGATTTGATTAGAAATTAGGTTTACAGACGGCTGATTTATTCTTTTTTGGCCGAGCATCACCCTAATTTGATGCTCGATACGGGGCGATTTTTTTTATGCTCAATGCATACTACTGGTCTAGCCGTGCTCATTTTTCCATGACACACTTGTGAATTGACTTGTTATAGTAATCTTATGGTGTTCACCCTATTTAACGTTAGCTAACCTAGGATAAATATTAATGACGATTGGAATCGGCGGCAGTAGTGCTGCAATAGAACTAGCCAAACTCAAGTCTGTTCGAAGTAAAGCAGCTCCTATTCAAATGAACGAGTATCTGTCGCGATTGCATAAAGTGCGATCCCTCATGTTGGCGTCAGGTATTGATGCACTCTACTTAGACGCTACCAGTAGCTTACGTTACTTCACCGGTATGCAATGTTATTCTAGTGAGCGATTACACGGTGCTATATTAACGCTATCTGGTGATTTGATTTACGTTTGTCCGACGTTTGAAGAGCAAAAAACCAAAGCGGCGATGGTAGTCGAAGGCGATTTTTTGCTGTGGGAAGAACATGAAAATCCTATGACTGCGGTTGCCAAAGCCGTATTAATTCGGTCTAAAGCCAATACGGCTCAATTAGCGGTTGATCCACAAACGCCTTTTTTCATTGTTGATGGGTTGCAAAAAGCGTCATCGAAACTAGCCGTTGTCAATGCCGATAGTTTAATCTGGTCCTGTCGACAAATTAAATCGCAGGCTGAAATTTTATTATTAACTCAAGCTAAGGCAATCACACTGACTGTGCAGCAATCAGTGGCGCGCATTCTTGAACTGGGCATTGATACTCGTGATGTTCAGTCGTTCTTAGATGCAGCGCATATCGCCAGCGGAATGGATGGTCGCTCAACCTTTAAGATTGTTTTGTTTGGTGAGCCAACCGCTTATCCACACGGTGTGTCTTACCCGCAAACTTTAGCCGAAAACGATATGGTTCTAATTGATACTGGAGCAACCTTACACGGTTATAATTCTGACATCACTCGGAGCTATGTATTCGGTGAACCGAACGCAAGGCAGAGAGAAATCTGGTCGTTAGAGCATGCGGCGCAGCAAGCCGCGTTTAATGCAGCACAAATTGGAGCTGCTTGCTCGGCACCTGATGATGCTGCGCGAGCTGTTATTGAAGCTGCTGGGTATGGCCCTGACTATCAAGTGCCTGGTTTGCCACATCGTACTGGGCATGGTGTGGGCCTTGACGTTCATGAGCACCCTTATATCGTCAAAGGTAATGAATTGCCTTTAGCACCAGGAATGTGTTTTTCGATCGAGCCTATGATTTGTAGCTATGGTGAATTTGGCGTTCGCCTCGAAGACCATGCCTATATTTCAGACAGTGGACCCTGTTGGTTTACAGAGCCAAGTAAATCAATAGACAGTCCGTTTTAGTTAAGCTAGTCAGTGGACTGACGACTCATGGTTAAGTTTTAATGGTTTACTTTGGGTTGATAGCAGCGATACCCTTAATGATCTGAGACTCAAGCCTATTTAAGGCTGACGGGTCGGTAACCTTTTTACCATCAGGTGTAACTAAGAAAAAAATATCATTCGCTCTTTCGCCTAAAGTAGAGATTTTTGCATGAGTAATATTAATCTTATTGAGAGCGATCACATTTGAAATTGTCGACAACATGCCAGGCATATCCATAGCGCTAATTTCCATCACCGTACGCTGGTTGGCAGTATCCTGTTCGAATTGAATTTGCGTGGGATGATTAAATGCTTTTTGATGACGGTGCCTGCGTTTATTGATAACGGGCTTATAAATAGTTTTAGATTTAAATGCCTTTATCAGCGCTTCTTCTATTTGATTGACGATGGATGGCTCTGTGATCGATTGGCTATTGTGATCCTGGATAATAAAAGTGTCCATGATCTTGTCATTTTGAGTGGTGAATATTTCAGCATTTAAAATACTCAGTCCAAGTGAACCAAGGGCACCAGTGACTTGAGAAAAGACGTTAGGGTTTTCGTCGCAGTAAACAAAAACTTTGGTTGTTTTGGAATGGGTTGCTTGACGAACTCTGACGAGCGTCGATTGTTCTGGGCTGCCTAAAATAGTGTCTACATGCCACCGGATTTCTAGTGGGTGATGACGTAAAAAATAGTCTCCGGGTAACTGATCGCATTGGTCAATGATCGCTTGCTGGGCATAGGGTAGATTACGCATTAAATCAAACGCAGCATCTTTGTTTTCTTGAATGATTTCTTCAATGTCAGGCGCATTTTCAATACCGCGTCGAATAATATTTCTCGTTGCGGTGTAAAGCTGCTGAAACAGCGCATCTTTCCAGTTATTCCAGAGCTTTGGGTTGGTGCTGCGTATATCCGCAACAGTATGAAGATATAGGTAATTGAGCATGTTCATGCTACCCACTTGATGAGCAAATTCACGCACAACATCGGGGTCACTAATATCTTTGCGTTGTGCCGTAACAGACATTAATAAATGGTTACGCACCAACTGTGAGACTATGCGTGTTTCCTTGGCATTTAAATTATGTTGTAAGCAAAATTGGGTGGCTATTTCAGCGCCTAACACGGAATGGCTGCCACCTTGTCCCTTGGCGATATCATGGAATAGTGCCGCCAGATAAAGTAACTTTGGATCTTCCAGTTTGTTAAAAACCAAATTACAAAACGGGAATTCATCTGCATGTTTTTCGAGTGCAAAACGGCGTAGGTTTCTAATGACAAAAATGGTGTGTTGGTCGACTGTATAGGCATGAAATAAATCATATTGCATGCGCCCCGTAATTTTTTCAAAAGCAGGGATGTAAGCGGCTAGAAATCCATAGGAATTCATCCGTCGCATTTGGTGTGTGACACCATTTGTAGCGCTCATTAACTGCATAAACAGTTGTTTAACTTCCTCATTATCTCGGAAGTTATCGTCGACTAGATAAAGGTGTTCACGGATTAACCGAATGGTTGATGCGCTAACACCTTCACAGTCAGAGTGGGAAGAAATTAAAACGAATAGCTCGATTAGAGCAGGAGGATGTTGTTTAAATACATCGTCATGCCTCACTTCAATATAGTTGTTTCGTAGCATGAATCGATCGTTAATGACGCTGGTTTGCTTTTTAGTGTCGGCAAATAAAATCTCTTCTCTGAATATTTGCAGCAGCATTTCATTTAGGCGTTCGAGCTCCATTATGGTTCGATAGTATTGCTGCATGAATTGTTCTATTGCGAGATTATGTGGGCCAGCTTCAAATCCAAAATCAATCGAAATTTGATTTTGATAGTCGAATAATAATCTGTCCTCACGCCTGTTAGCGAGCCGATGTAATGCAAACCTCACCTTCCACAAATGGCGTTGTCCTTCTACAATTAATTGGTATTCCTCTGCGGTGATAAATTCTCTATCAATAAGTTCTAAATAAGTTCTGGTACCAAAGTGACGTTTGGCTACCCAGCCCACAATTTGAATGTCGCGTAGCCCACCTGGACCTTCCTTGATGTTTGGCTCAAGATTGTATGCGGTATCGTTATAGCGCAGGTGGCGGATTTCTTGTTCTTTTAGTTTGGCTTCAAAAAACTCGCGAGATGACCACATTTCGCTGGGCTCAATGGCCCGCTGAAACCGTTCATACAGGTTTTCATCACCACAAATGAGCCGCGCTTCAATCATATTGGTAATGACGGTGACATCTGCTTTGCCTTGTTCGATGCAATCGTCAACTGTGCGCACGCTGTGGCCCACTTCGAGACCAATATCCCATAAAAATGTAATGAAGCGTGATAATTCGTTTTGTAGTGTCTTATTGGGTTTTTGGCTCAACAGCACCATCAAATCGATGTCTGATCCAGGGAGTAACTCTGATCGACCATAACCCCCTACAGCGACCAGACTACATTGGCACTCTTGCGTATGATAAATAAAGCTGTCAAAACAAAAATGTAACACATGATCGATGACCTTTGACTTTTGGTATACGAGTGTCTGAATAGGCACACCTTGATCAAAGGCAGTATAAAGTTGTTCGTTCGTTCGATTTAGCCCGTCTGTTACAGGCTTTGCAATAATCCCTTGGGGTGTTTTTATGCGTGATAGGCAATGACTGATTTCAGCCAACATATCAATCATATAATCCTTTGATACCGAGTTAGTCATATTTATAAAGGCTTGTCTGGATGTTCAGTGAGTACTTCAAAACCATCTTCAGTAACTAGGTTTGTATGCTCCCATTGAGCTGACAAGCTGTGGTCTTTAGTTACAACAGTCCAGTCATCAGGCAATAATTTTACATGACGCTTGCCCAAGTTAAGCATTGGCTCGATGGTAAAAATCATACCTGGCTCTAACACTAGTCCGGTATCGGGTTTACCGTAGTGCAAAACCTGAGGGTCTTCATGAAACACGTTGCCGATACCGTGCCCACAATATTCACGCACGATGCTGAACTTATTTTTTTCGGCGTGAGTTTGGATGGCATGGCCAATGTCTCCTAAGCGAATACCAGGTTTAACCATTTCGATACCGATTTTCATACACTCATAGGCGACGCGGGACAAGCGTTCACCCTGAATAGTGGGTTTACCAACCATAAACATACGGCTCGTGTCTCCATGGTACTTATCTTTTATGACGGTAATGTCTATATTAATAATGTCGCCGGTCTTTAACTTCTTATCCGCAGGAATGCCGTGGCAGACGACATGATTGACTGAGGTGCAAATTGAGCGTGGAAAACCTCGATAGTTAAGCGGTGCAGGTATGCTTTGCTGGTGGTTGACGATATAGTCATGGCATATGTCATTAAGCTGTTGGGTCGTGATGCCTGGCACCACGTGAGGCTCGATCATATGCAATACGTTAGCTGCAAGTCTGCCTGCAATACGCATTTTTTCAATTTCTTCACTGTTTTTGATCGATACGGCCATAAATTACTACTGTTTTGTTGTTGCGGAATGGGGATTATGGTATAAAGCGCGCGCTCTAGGCAACATCAGAGTACATTTAATTACACACACGTATCAACACTCGATTATGGGTGCTTGTTTTTTACCAGAGAAACAGGTCGTAATCGCTGGATATGTGGAGGCTTAACCCCGAGTGGTCATTGTGAATAGCCGACTACTCAAGACAGATATCTGGAGATAACTATGTCTAACGTCACTATGCGTGAAATGTTGGAAGCGGGCGTGCACTTCGGTCACCAAACTCGTTTTTGGAACCCTAAAATGGCCGCCTTTATTTTTGGCGAGCGTAATAAAATCCATATTATTAACCTCGAGCAAACCATGCCGATGGCTAAAGATGCCATTAACTTTATGGGTAAGGTCGCATCTAACAAAGGTAAGGTCATGTTTGTTGGCACCAAGCGTGCAGCCAGTGAAGCCGTTAAGGCTGAAGCTGAGCGTTGTGGTATGCCTTTCGTTAACCACCGTTGGTTAGGTGGTATGTTGACCAACTTCCGTACGGTTCGTGCGTCAATTAAGCGCTTAAAAGAACTAGAAGAAATGTCTAAGAACAATGCCTATGAGAAGATTAGTAAGAAAGAAATTTTGCAGTTATCTCGTGAGCAAGAAAAGTTAGAAAAGACTCTAGGTGGCATCAAGGAAATGAATGGTTTGCCTGATGTGCTGTACGTTATTGACGTTGGTTATGAAAATATTGCAATCCAAGAAGCCACCAAGTTAGGCATACCCGTTGTTGGTATAGTCGATACAAACAATTCACCGGATGGTATTGATTATATCATTCCTGGTAACGATGATTCGATGCGTGCAATTAAGCTTTATACCAAAATGGCTGCTGATGCGATTCTGGTAGGTAAAGAAAGTATTGCTGGTGAAATTAAAGCCAGAGAAGAAGTTGCAAAAGCACCGCCAACAATTGCGGTTAAAAAACCAACCTCAGACGCAGCTGATGCTGCCGAGTCAACCGATGCAGAACCCAGTGAAGCAGCGGTAGCTGAGATACCAGAGGCAGTAGTAGCCGAAACTGAAGCAGCGCCTAAAAAAGCGGCAGTGAAAAAAACGGCAGTGAAAAAAACGGCCACTAAAAAAGCAGTAAAACCTGTAGCAGAGAAAGCTGAAGGCGAAGAGTAACAAAAACCTCGATACCGATTGACTGAGAAGTGTTTCTGGCATCGAGGTACTACTCTCTTAAGGATTGAGCTAATATTTGGTCTAATCTTTAAGAGGCTTATTTAATACGAATTAATAGAGTCTGTTAAACTTTAATGGTTAAAAGACTTAAGATAAATATAGCGAGGCATTGAAGTGGCTGTAACAGCATCTTTAGTTAAAGAACTCCGCGAGCGTACTGGCTCGGGAATGATGGAATGTAAAAAAGCACTGGTTGAGTGCAACGGTGATATCGAAGCAGCAGCAGAATTGATGCGTATGTCCGGTGCTGCTAAAGCAGATAAAAAATCTAGCCGTGTGACGGCTGACGGTGCTGTAATGGTCAGTGTAGACGGCAATACAGCCGTTATCCTTGAAATTAACTCTGAAACTGACTTTGTTGCCAAAGATAGCAACTTTCAGACTTTTGCCGATCGCGTAGTCAAAGCAATTTTAAGTCATAAGCCTGCATCGGTCGAGGCGATTAGCGGACTGCCCATTAGTGACTCTCAAACCGTTGAAGAAGCACGTCAGGCTCTAATTTCAAAAGTGGGGGAGAATATTCAAATACGCCGCTTCGAAATCATTGAGTCTGCAGAAGGTGTCGCATCTTATTCTCATGGTTCACGTATTGGTGTATTGGTTGAATCAGATGCTGATGAAGTCATGGCGCGTGATATTGCAATGCATGTTGCTGCTGTTAATCCTCAATACGTAGATGAATCTGCCGTGCCGGTCGAATTCGTCGAAAAAGAAAAAGCTATTTTGATTGCTCAAGCTCAAGACAGTGGTAAGCCTGCAGAAATCATTGAGAAAATGATTCAGGGTCGTTTGAATAAATTTCTAGCCGAGGTTACTTTACTGGGGCAACCTTTCGTCAAGGATCAAGATCAGACTGTTGGTAAGTTATTGTCAAATGCGAACAGTTCGATTACTCGTTTTGTTCGATATGAAGTAGGTGAGGGCATCGAAAAGAAAGTTGAAGACTTTGCTGCCGAAGTGGCCTCTCAGCTCAAAAGCTAAAAGCTTTACAGTTAATTTAAAGGCCGCTCTCGCGGCCTTTATTTTATCAGGGTCTGAAAACGCATTATTCGCAACAATAATGGCTACGAATTATTTAGTTCAATCGGCTAATTGGTGAGTAGTTGATGTACACTATAATTTTTAAGAATGACGTTTTAAGGTGATTGCTTTAGGGGCTTTAATATTAGTTAACAATTTTGAAATGAACGAGTAAAAAATGACTGACCTTAAATACAAACGCTTATTGGTTAAGCTTAGTGGTGAAGCCCTCATGGGGCAATACGATTTTGGTATAGACCCCAGTGTTATTGCGCAACTCTCTAGGGAGTTAGAGGGCTTGCAGCAGGCAGGTGTCGAGCTGGGTGTTGTCGTGGGTGGTGGTAATTTATTCCGAGGTGCGCAACTGGCCGAGGCAGGCGTTGATCGAGTGACTGGCGATCATATGGGTATGCTAGCGACTGTAATGAATGCGCTTGCCTTAAGAGATGGCTTACAAAAGCGCGGTTTAAAAGCAACCGTCATGTCGGGACTCGATATGCCTCAGGTTTGTGATCGGTATACACAACGCGAAGCTCGCCAAAGAATAGCGGATGGCGGTATTGTCATTTTTGCAGCAGGCACCGGCTGCCCTTATTTTACTACTGATACGGGCGCTAGCTTGAGGGCAGTTGAAATTCAGGCCGACCTGATGGTTAAGGCAACTAAAGTTGACGGAATTTATAATAAAGACCCCATTAGATTCCAAGATGCAGTAAAATATGATCATATTGATTATGATCAGGCAATTGATCAGCGGTTGGGCGTTATGGATGTTGCAGCAATGATCTTATGCAACGATAATACGCTCGATATGGTGGTTTGTGATATGAGTGAGTCAGGTGTTTTACTTGAGCTGGCAAAAGGAAAATCTATCGGCACGTTAGTGACCCGTAAAGAGGCATAAAAATGATTCTTGATGTACAAAAAGATGCGCTAAGTCGAATGAACAAAAGCATTGAAGCATTTAAAGTTGAATTGTTGAAAATTCGGACAGGCCGTGCGCATGTCAGTCTGTTGAACCATATTTCGGTTGATTTTTACGGCAGTGAAGTTCCCATCGGTCAAGCCGCAAATTTGACGGTTGAAGATGCAAGAACTTTAGCGGTAACGCCTTGGGATAAAAGCATGGTGGCTGTTATTGAAAAAGCTATTATGAAGTCAGACTTGGGTTTAAACCCATCGACTTCTGGTGCTGTTATTCGAGTACCAATGCCACCTTTGACAGAAGAGCGACGCAAAGAACTTGTTAAAGTCGTTAAAGAGCTAGCAGAAAATGCTCGAATTGCAATCCGGAATATTCGCCGTGATGCTAACAGCGACCTTAAATCACTTGAGAAAGACAAAGATATTTCTGAAGATGATGAGCATAAGGGGCAAGATATGGTTCAACAAGCGACCAATCAATCGACCTCTGAAATTGAATCGTTACTTCAGATTAAAGAAAAAGAACTAATGGAAATTTAGGCGCTTTCCTTTCCTGTGGACTCATCAGTAACAGAAGTAAAAGCAACACCACAACATGTCTGTATCATTATGGATGGCAATGGTCGCTGGGCTAAAAAGCGCTTCATGCCAAGAACATTTGGGCATCGCAAGGGAGTGTCTATTACTCGAAACTCGATTGAGTTTTTTGCCCGAGCAGGCGTACGTTATTTAACGCTTTTTGCGTTTAGTAGCGAAAACTGGAATCGTCCTAAAGAGGAAGTAAGCACGCTGATGGAATTGTTTTTTCGGTCCTTAAAAGACAATAGTGCTGAATTACATTCACAGAATATTCGCATTCGCTTCATTGGCGAGCGTGCAGCCTTTTCTCAAACGTTGCAAAAGCAAATTGCTGAAGCAGAGGCGCTAACGTTTAACAACAAGGCCATGACATTGAACATCGCTGCTAATTATGGCGGTCAATGGGATATATTGAATGCAATAAAGAAAATCGGCGCAAGGATTGAGCGGGGTGAAATTTCTTCAGACAGTATTGGTCAACGGATGCTTGAAAGCGAACTGTCTCTGGCCGAAACGCCTGATCCAGACCTTTTTATTCGCACGGGTGGAGAGCATCGAGTCAGTAATTTTTTACTCTGGCAGTTGGCGTATACAGAATTTTATTTTACTGACGTCTTATGGCCAGATTTTTCTACAGAGGAAATGCAAAAGTCACTGAATGATTACGCTAAGCGGCAACGACGTTATGGCAAAACGAGTGATCAGGTAGTGGAAGTTAAGTAATGCTCAAGCAACGAATATTAACGGCTATTGCCTTGGCACTGGTCTTTTCAAGTACAATCTTCTTTTTTGGTGAATATGGATCCAACATACTTTTTTCTGCTGGGTTATTTATTTCAATACGAGAGTTATTCGCACTCACTATAAAGCCAGAAAAGTCACTTGGTACTATTATTTCGGTCTTATTAGCCTCTCTATTTTGGTTGTTTAATGTGCAGTCAGATATCTGGCTGAATTTTTACTTCTCATTCATTGGGTCATTAGTTTGGATCTGCATCTTATGTTTTATGGTTCGCTACAAATTCAATGGTCAATGGACGTTGCAGATTAAATGGTTACATTTCCTGATGGGGTTGGTTTTGCTCTGGATTTGCGCGACCGGTCTTTTGTTTGTGCAGCGCCACTTTGATTCGGGTGGCTGGATATTACTCTATACCTTGACACTCATATGGGTTGCTGACATTGGCGCTTACTTCGTTGGAAAACGTTTTGGTCGTAATAAACTTGCTTCTGGTATTAGCCCAGGTAAAACCTGGGAAGGCGTCATTGGCGGCATTGTTTGTAATTTGGTTTGGATGTGTTTTGTCTTTTTGCTCAGCAACGGATGGGACATAGTTTTCTGGCAGTTTATTGTTATCGGACTGTTTGCTTCGGCTCTTTCTGTTGTTGGTGACCTCTATGAAAGCATTTTAAAGCGCGAAGCAGGCGTTAAAGACAGCGGTACATTATTGCCCGGTCATGGGGGTGTCTTAGACAGAATTGATGGTGTTATTGCAGCAACGCCTGTTTTTATTTTTGGTCTGTACGTTGTAGGCGCAATTTAAATGAAACAGATCACTATTCTCGGTGCGACTGGATCAATAGGGGCAAGCAGCCTCGATTTAATCTCTCAGCACCCAAGCGAATATTCAATTTTCGCTGTTACGGCAAATACAAACGTTAAAAAGATGTTGTCGATTTGCCTTCAGTATCAACCCCACTATGCAGTCATGAGTGATAAGGTGAGTGCTCAGCAGCTCAAAGTGCTACTGAATAGCTCACTGACTCAGGTCATCGATGGACCACAGGGTTTACTTGAGGTGGCTAGTCATGACGATGTTGATATCGTCATAGCCGCTATCGTTGGTTCAGTTGGTTTGATGCCAACGTTAGCAGCCGTTCGCAGTGCAAAAAGAGTGTTGTTAGCGAACAAAGAGTCATTAGTGATGATGGGTGGTTTATTCATGCATGAAGTTGCCCAATATAAAGCACAGTTGATTCCTGTGGATAGCGAACACAACGCTATCTTTCAATGCCTACCGGAAGATTACGCATCGAATCAAACGGTTAAAGGAATTACTAAAATATTACTGACGGGCTCAGGCGGTCCATTTCGTGAGCTTCCACTAAACGAATTCGATGCCGTGACACCACAGCGTGCCATTACCCATCCTAACTGGAGTATGGGGCCCAAAATTTCGGTCGATTCAGCAACTATGATGAATAAGGGTCTAGAATTGATTGAAGCCTGTTGGTTATTTGATATGGATGAAAAAAATGTTGAAATTGTTTTGCACAAACAAAGTATTATTCATTCAATGGTAGCTTATAATGACGGCTCAGTATTGGCCCAATTGGGCAACCCTGATATGCGCACGCCAATAGCAAACGCTTTGGCGTGGCCAGATAGAATAAGTTCAGGAGTTGAACCATTAGACTTGATTCAAATCAGTCAATTAAACTTCGAAGCGGCAGATGAGCAACGCTTTCCCTGCCTCAAATTAGCTCGTGATGCCTTTAAACAAGGCGGTACGAGCATGGCAATTTTGAATGCAGCTAACGAAGTGGCTGTTGCCAGTTTTTTAAATGAAGAGATCAAGTTTACCGATATTCCTAAATTGATTGATAACACATTACAAAATATTTCGTCAAACTTAGCTAGCAACCTCGACATTATTTTAGAAGATGATCGTCGGGCACGTCAATTTGCAAGTCAACAATCTAAGATTTTTGGCCAACGGGTGACTCATTAATGGAAGGCTTAGTCTCTATTTTTTATAGCATCGCTGCATTTGTTACCGCTATAGGCATTTTAGTCACAATCCATGAGTTTGGACATTTTTGGGTGGCTCGTAAAATGGGCGTTAAGGTGCTCAGATTCTCTGTTGGTTTTGGAAAGCCAATTTGGAAAAAAACAGCGGGCCCTGACCAAACTGAGTATGTTCTTGCGTGTATTCCATTGGGTGGTTACGTAAAGATGCTCGATGAGCGTGAAGGTGACGTAGCTGAAAGTGATTTAGACAGAACATTTAATCGTAAGAGTGTCTGGCGACGATTTGCCATTGTCGCTGCTGGCCCAGCGTTTAATTTCCTCTTTGCCATTGCAGCCTATTCCCTTATTTACATGATGGGTGTTGTTGGTGTGAAGCCGGTTATTGGTGTTGTTAGTAGCCCGAGTCCTGCCTATAGTGCGGGCATACGTGCGCAAGATACGATTTTATCTGTTAATGGTATTAAAACTCCGAGTTGGGAAAAAGCACGTTTTACGCTGCTCGAAGAATCAGTTGGTGCTAAGTCAATTGTAATTGAAGTGGAGCGTGCTGACCTTCAAATTAAAAAAGCAGTCGTCGACATTAGCCAGCTGAAGCTTTTGCAAAAAGAACAAATTGATCTAATTGGTGAATTAGGATTCTCAGCTTGGCGCCCCGACATTCCCCCCATTATTGATGAAGTTGTCGCTGGGGGTGCCGCTCAAGCTGCGGGTCTTTTGGCAAATGATCAAATTATTATGTTAGGCGGTGAAATGATACCCAATGTGCATCGATGGGTGGAATTGATTCGCGCTAATCCAGAAAAGTCTCTTGATGTTTTAGTAATAAGAGACAGTCAGCCAGTATCGCTCAAACTTACACCTAAGCTTCGCACGGATAAGGGCGAAAGCTACGGATTTATCGGGGTAATGAATCGAATAGAAATACCTAATGATGTTCGGCAAAAAATGGAAGTGGTAGAACGTTATGGGCCTATCGATGCATTGGGTGAATCGATTGATAAAACTTGGCGAATGTCCTGGTTAACTTTAAAGGTACTTGGGAAACTAGTCATAGGCGAAGCCAGTGTTAAAAATTTGAGTGGTCCGATTACTATCGCACGTTATGCGGGGATTTCAGCGCAAGTGGGTTTAGAACAATTTATTACTTTTCTTGCCATTATTAGCATTAGTTTGGGGGTATTAAACCTGTTGCCAGTTCCTATCTTAGACGGCGGACATTTATTTTATTATTTGATAGAGATTATAAAAGGGAGTCCGGTATCAGAAACCATAGAAGTGGTCGGTCAGAAAATTGGTATGGCACTGTTATTTGGGCTCATGTCGATCGCTATTTATAATGACTTACTTCGATTGGTGGGTTAATTTTGAAGTTACTGGTTTGGCTCATTGTTTTCCCCCTGTTTTTTTCTGTGTTTACAGTCCGCGCTGAAAGCTTCACGGTAGAGCAAATAGAAATTGTGGGTTCTAAGAAGATTTCTGAAGGTACCGTATTAAATTACCTGCCTATTAATGTTGGCGAAAAATTTGATCCTGAACTTGCACCCTACTTTATACGAGAACTCTATTCCACGGGCTTTTTTGATGGAGTTGAGCTGTTGCGTGATGAGACTACTTTAATTGTCCAAGTAAGTGAAAGGCCTTCAATTTTTGCTGTCAATGTGGAAGGTAACGATAAACTTAGTGATGAGAATCTTGAGCAGGCACTCGATCAAATTGGCATGACTCGGGGTAAAATATTTAATGAGTTAAAGTTATCAAAGCTAGAACTTGAGCTGCAACAACTGTACTTTTCTCTTGGAAAATATGCTGTTAAGTTGACTACAGATTGGCGATATCTTGATGATGATCGGGTTGAAATTAATATAAATATCTCTGAGGGTGACGTTGCTCTTATCAATTCGATCAATATTACAGGGAATCAAATTTTCGATGAAGAAACACTACTTGATAACTTTGAATTAGAATCTGCAAATTCAGGTTGGTTTCCTTCTGACGAATACGATAGTGCAAAACTAACGGGTGACCTCGAAAGTCTTAGATCCTTCTATTTAGATAGAGGTTACGTGAACTTTAAAATTGATTCAAAGCAGGTTTCAATTAGTCCTGATCGTAAAGATATTAATATAACGGTCAATGTTACAGAAGGAGAGCAAAGCACTATTAATAGCATTGTTATCAGTGGTGAGCCTGTTGTCGATGAGGCTGAACTATTAGCGTTGGTAACTTTTCGAGAAGGCGATCTTTTTTCACGCAAAAAAATGATTCAAGTTGTTGGCCTTATCAAGAAACGTTTGGGTGAAGAGGGTTATGCCCTGTCTGATGTTAGAACTTCTTTAGATATTAATGATGAAGATCAATCGATTGATTTACAATTTCTAATTATCCCTGGTCGCAAGATGATGGTGCGATCTATTAACTTTGTCGGTAATGATAAAACCAAAGATACCGTTTTAAGGCGTGAAATGCGCCAATTGGAAGGTGCTGTCTATACTGGAAGTAAAGTTGATCGGTCTCAAATTCGCCTTCAGCGTCTTAAATTTCTAGCATCGGTCAATATCGTAATGATACCTGTTGAGGGTGATGAGTATTTTCTTGACTTGGAAGTGACTGTCGTTGAACGTTTTTCTGGTAATGTTCAAATTGGCCTAGGGTATTCTCAGACACAGGGCGTTTTATTGAATCTTGGTTTTAATCATAACAATGTTTTTGGCACGGGTAAAACAGTGGGTATCAGATTGGAAGATTCAGCGTCTACTAAGCTATATGAGCTGAGCTATATGAACCCTTATTATACTCTTGAGGGTGTTAGCAGAGGTTTCAGCTTGTCATTGAGGAAATCAGATTCAGCAGAAGATAATTTTACTAATTATCTACTCGACCAAGTTAAAGTGTCTGTTCAATACATTATTCCTACCTCTGAATATAATTCATTTGGATTTAGTATAGGTGCTGTACAAAATGATTTGCGGATAACCAGCACATCCTCGACTGAGGTGCTAGATTTCATTGTCAATAATAACAGTCAATTCAATGATAGCACTGATACCTCGATTATTAGTGGAGATAGTTATACAAGTGTTTTTGGTTCGGCTAGTGTTTCAAGCGACAGTAGAAACAGGCAAATTTTTGCTGATTCTGGTCATTTAAATTCACTTGCCTTGCAAGTTTTTAATGGTGAACTTGACTACTATAAAGCTTCTTACCGGCATCAAAGTGTTTTTTCTCTTTCAGAAAAAGTTACTTTTGGGTTTCGTAACCGTATTGGGTGGGGAAAAAGTTACAGCTCCACATCTGATGTTCCATTTTTTGACAAATACACCGCGGGTGGTGTTCGCTCTGTCCGAGGCTATGAGCAAAATAGTCTGGGACCACTTGATAGTAAAGGTAACCCATTTGGTGGTAATGTTCAGTTGATTTCTTCAGCAGAGTTATTATTTCCTATAGAATCACTCGCCAGTTCAGATACCTTCCGAGTTGCGCTATACTTAGATTCAGGTAATGTATTTAAAAATATGGAATCTTTTGAAAGCAGTGAGCTGCGGCAATCAGCTGGTATATCCGCTAAATGGTTTTCTGTAGTAGGTCCGCTTGAATTTAGCTATGCTTTCCCGTTAAATAATCAAGCAGGTGATGATACACGGAGTTTTCAGTTTGCATTGGGAGCATCATTTTGATGAGAGTAAAAGAAGACTGATATGACAAAATTCTGGCTAATTCTAATGCTCACCTTTGTTAGTAGTGTATTAATGGCTTCTGAGCACAGCTATAAAATAGGTTTTGTTAACACATCACGTGTTTTAAAAGAAGCGCCTCAGGCACGTAAGGTGGAAGAACGGCTGAAATCTGAGTTTGAACCTCGCGAAGCGCAGTTAAAATTAAAACGACAGGAAGTATTGAAGATAGAAGAGCAACTTAAATCGACGGTGGTTCAGATTAGTATAAAAACAAGGCGTAAACTGGAACGCGAAATAAGACTCAAAGTGAGTCAATTAAAGTTTCTTGAACAGGAGTTTAGAGAAGACCAAAATTTAAGAAGAAACGAAGAAATTCATGAATTACAGAAAGTGATAGCGAATGTTCTTTTAGAATTAGGCGATACTGACCGTTTTGATTTGATACTGACAGAAGGCGTGAGTTATGTCTCCAATCAAATTGATATTACAGTGAAAGTTATCGACCTGTTAAAAAAATCTTCTGAACAGATTGAAAAAGAAACGCAGTAATTGAAATATTAATGCTACTTAATTTTCAATTAACTCAAATATTGACATCGGACCACTGTTAACTTAAGAGTGAATATTTAAAATTTAATCTTTAGCTCATACGTTTATAAAAAGAAGTTAAAATAATAATATGAAGAATTAAGTTAATGAATTTCTCCCTAAAAAGTCTTGCCGCCAATCTGGATCTAAATTTTGCAGGGGATCCTGAATCAATCATTTGTGGCGTGGGATCACTTTCGAGTGCTAAATCAAGCGACCTTTGTTTTATTCAAAATGCAAAATATACTAACAGATTAAAAATCAGCAATTGTTCAACAGTCATAGTCCCTATCGACTTTGACTTTGCTAGAATTGAAAAGCAATTTATATTCTCAGCCACGCCTCAGCTCTCTTTCGTTCAAGCACTGCACTTATTAGTGCCCGAGCTAGCGAGCCTACCCTTAGCTACAGTACACCCGTCAGCCCAAATTTCTGATAGTGCTAAGTTAGGTCTAGGGGTGTCCGTGGGTGCTCTGGCGGTTATCGGTGATAATGCGGTTATTGGCTTGGGATCGTCCATTGGCGCGGGTTGTATAATTGAACCGGATGTCAAAATTGGGGATCACTGCATGTTACATAGCCGAGTTACTGTATGTCGACAGGTCATGATAGGGAGTAATTGTATATTACAGTCTGGCGTTGTGCTGGGTGGCGATGGCTTTGGACTAGTAATGCATGAAGATCGATGGCACAAGATACCGCAAATTGGAACTGTCATACTTGAAGACGATGTGGAAATTGGGGCCAATACGACAGTCGATCGAGGCGCTCTTGACGATACGATAATTGGGCAAGGGTGCAAATTGGATAACCTGATCCAGGTTGGCCATAATGTTCAAATTGGTGCCCACACTGCGATAGCTGCTCATGCAGCCATTGCAGGCAGCACCATTATTGGCCGCTACTGTCAAATTTCGGGTTGTGTTGCTGTTGCGGGGCATCTTAACATCGTTGACCATGTCATAGTGACAGGGAGCTCTCTTGTTACCAAGAGTATTAAAGAACCGGGCATTTATTCATCTGGTACGCCGTTACAGGAAAATAAAGATTGGCATAAATGCAATGTGCGTTATAAAGCCTTGGATCAATTAGCCAAGTCTGTTGCTTCACTAGAAAAGAATAGATAGTTTTTATAAAAAATAGAGGTCGTATGTCGGGTTTTGATATTAATAAAGTAATGGAGTTATTACCCCATCGTTACCCATTTTTGTTAATTGATAAAGTCATCGACACTGACAATAAAGAGTATCTTACGGCAATTAAAAATGTGTCCTTTAATGAACCTTTTTTTCAAGGTCATTTTCCAGGTAAACCAATTATGCCGGGCGTTTTGATACTCGAAGCCATGGCTCAGGCCACAGGTTTGTTGTCCTTCTCATCTTTAGCGGTGGATCCAGAAAAAAAGTTACATATGTTAGTGGGCATGAACAAGTCGAGATTCCGGGGACAAGTATTACCTGGCGATCAGTTAAAAATCAAAGTCCAACTGACCCGAAATATGCGTGGTATTGGCTTCTATCATTGCCAGGCTTTTGTGGATGAGTTAATGGTTGCTGAGTCTGATATGATGCTGTCAGCTCAGGATAAAGATATATGATACATGCTACTGCAATTGTTGATGAAAGAGCCAAGTTGGGTGATAACGTTTCGGTTGGTCCTTACAGTATTATTGGTCCAGAAGTAGAAATAGGCGCTGGAACCGAAATTGGACCTCATGTTGTTATTCAAGGTCCCTCGACTATTGGTCAATATAATAAAATTTTTCAGTTCAGCTCTATAGGTGAAATGCCGCAGGACAAAAAATACAATGGAGAACCGACTCGGTTGATTGTTGGTAACCATAATGTGATTCGAGAGTTCGTCACTTTGAATAGAGGTACGGCAGCTGGAATTGGTGAAACTGTAATTGGTAGTGAGAATATATTTATGGCTTATAGTCATGTTGCCCATGACTGTATTGTTGGCAATCACACGGTCTTTGCGAATGCGGCCTCTTTGGCTGGGCATGTGGAGGTCGGTGACTACGCCATATTAGGTGGCTTTACCACGGTTCACCAGTTTACACAGATCGGTTCTATGTCGCTATGTGGCCAAGGATCTGCGGTAACACAGGATATACCACCGTTTTCTACAGCGGCAGGAAACCGTGCAAAAACCATTGGTATTAATAAAGAAGGTTTGCGGCGAAAAGGTTTCTCTGAAGATTTAATTCGGGCACTGCATCAGTCCTTTCGAGAGCTGTTAAAATCAAAAGTTTCTAAAGAAGCTGCGTTTGAAAAGTTGCTACCCTTATGCAAAGCGTATCCTGAAGTATCGGAATTTGTTGATTTTATTAAAAATAGTAAAAGAGGCATTGCTCGATAATTGAATAGAAACCATTCTTTCTATTTCTTGAGACTCTATTTCGTTCGTAATTCTTTAATTAGGCCACTAGTTTTTAAAGTTAACGAGTAGGAAAGCAATTATTCTACTGGACTGTAAAGCTGCTTTTAAATCATATTTTGGTGTGTGATAAAAAAGCTTAAAGTTAAATTATTAGTCTAAATTACCCTTTAGTTCATTAGCTTGACCATTTAAAATTAATTATTTATCTATTACAATCTGAGTGTCGTTTGAATATTTTAGCCCTTGATACCCTGTCTCTTATACACATCTCCGAGCCCACGAGACGCTACGCTATCTCGT
>OJEJ01000289.1_pt1 | contig 21231 bp, 23 predicted proteins | sample 1593271 | NCBI WGS metagenome assembly OJEJ01 (sample SAMN05416877, study PRJEB24817) | seawater metagenome | isolation source: Sea water | place: Canada:Atlantic | collected 2013-11
ACGAGATAGCGTAGCGTCTCGTGGGCTCGGAGATGTGTATAAGAGACAGGATCACAGGTACACAAATAACTAAATCACCAAGCAAGTTCATTTCTATGCCTGGCGGCACTTCAAAAGGAAAAGACAGCACATTGGTAGGCTTATCTTTACCTCTGTATTCATGGTTTAGCGTTTGCGACTCTTCGTCATCGGTGAAGCGTACGGTAATTTCTTGCTCACCGGTATTTTCGGCAACCAGTACAGCATTCGCCCATGCTTCAATTTGCTCTAAAGAGGGAATGGCCTTAGCCATCACCTCGTCAGCTTCATAGGCTTGCTGGTAATCTACAATGGCTATCACTGGTTATCGCTATTTTGTTGTGCAGATGAGCTATTTGATGAACTATTAGATGAAGCGTTAGCGTCAGCTTGTTCACGTTGAAGACGAAGGGCTTCCTCTTTCTTCTCTTTGCGAACACGCTCTTGCTGAGCATCATAATGTTCATATGCGCGAACGATTCTGGCTACTACAGGGTGCCTCACCACATCTTCAGCGTTGAAGAAGTTAAACGAAATATCGTCAACATTATCTAATACTTCAATAGCGTGACGTAAACCAGAGCGGGCGCCGCGAGGTAAATCAACTTGGGTAATATCACCGGTAATAACCGCTTTCGAATTAAAGCCAATCCGGGTTAAGAACATTTTCATTTGTTCAACCGTGGTATTTTGACTCTCATCCAAAATAATGAAAGCATCGTTTAACGTACGGCCACGCATATAGGCTAATGGCGCTACTTCTATTACGTTACGTTCCATTAATTTTTCTACTTTTTCGAAACCTAGCATTTCAAATAAAGCATCGTAAAGCGGGCGTAGATAAGGGTCTACTTTCTGTGAAAGGTCACCCGGTAAAAAGCCTAGCTTCTCACCCGCTTCGACAGCAGGGCGAGTAAGTAGAATTCTACGTATTTCTTGGCGTTCTAACGCATCAACTGCTGCAGCAACGGCTAAATACGTTTTACCTGTACCAGCAGGACCTACACCAAAGGTAATATCATAGTTTAGAACATTTGCCACGTATTGAGCTTGATTCGGGTTACGGGGCTTAATAACGCCGCGTTTTGTACGAATGTGTACTTCTTTACCGAAATCGCCAGTACCTGACTCTGTATCTTGCTCTAAAGCCGCGGCCTGTTGAATGGCTAAGTGCACTTGCTCAGGTTCAAGTTCAGGTAAGCGGCCTTTTACTGGCTGAGTTTCTACATACAGTTGCTTAAGTAACTCAGTGGCGCTCTGAATTTGACGTGGCTCACCTAGCACCTTGAACGCATTGTTCCGGTAAGTAATTTCTACTCCCAACCTGCGCTCTATTTGCTTAATGTTGTCGTTAAACGGCCCACATAAGTTAGACAAACGTTTTGTGTCTGCCGGCTCTAAATCAAATTCATTACTTACCAATGTACTCAAACTACTGTATTCCTCACTTTCAATATTTATGCTGGGTTAAATTGACCTACGCCTATCGCGTCAGGCAAGTCAGCCTCGTGCTTGGCCATAATAGATTGGGGCGAAACAGCAACACGCAAGCCCATTTCATCTTCACGGCGAATAACATCACCACGTAATGAATTAGAGAATACGTCTGTCACTTTCACGTCTACGAATTCACCAATCATATCCGGCGTACCTTCGAAGTTAACCACGCGGTTATTTTCAGTACGGCCAGAAAGCTCCATAGGATTTTTCTTTGACGGGCCTTCTACCAAAATACGTTGTTCAGTACCTACCATGTTACGCGCAATACGCAATGCTTGTTGGTTGATACGTTGCTGTAAAAGGTATAAACGCTGCTTCTTGGCGTCTTCGGTTACATCATCTACTGCATCTGCCGCGGGTGTACCAGGGCGAGCACTATAAATAAAGCTAAAGCTTAGGTCGTAATCAATGGCCTGAATAAGGTCCATTGTGGCTTCAAAGTCAGCATCGGTTTCACCTGGGAAACCAATAATGAAGTCGCTCGACATACTAATATTTGGGCGAACTTTACGAAGCTTACGAATCTTAGACTTATACTCAATGGCGGTATGACCACGCTTCATTAAGTTAAGAATACGGTCTGAACCACTTTGCACAGGCAAATGCAGGTGATCAACAAGCTCAGGAATAGTGGCGTACACGTCGATAATATCATCGGTAAATTCAACCGGATGCGACGTGGTATAACGAATTCTGTCTATACCATCAATAGCTGCAACAAGTTCTAATAACTCGGCAAAGCGACATACGGTTCCATCGTGGTTCTCACCGCGAAACGCGTTTACGTTCTGGCCTAACAAGTTAACTTCGCGTACGCCTTGACCGGCTAGCTGGGCAATTTCTAGTAATACGTCGTCTACCGGACGGCTTACTTCTTCACCGCGGGTATAAGGTACTACGCAGAATGTGCAGTACTTAGAACAGCCTTCCATAATGGAAACGAACGCCGTCGGGCCTTCAGCACGAGGCTCAGGTAAACGGTCGAATTTTTCAATTTCAGGGAAGCTTACGTCGATAACCGACTTTTCGCCGCCTTTAAGTTGGTTAATCATTTCGGGCAAACGATGTAAGGTTTGCGGGCCGAAAACTAAATCAACATAAGGGGCGCGCTGACGAATAACGCTACCTTCTTGAGAAGCTACGCAACCGCCCACGCCAATAATAAGCTCGGGTTTATCTTGCTTAAGGTTCTTCCAACGACCAAGCTGGTGGAACACTTTTTCCTGTGCCTTCTCACGAATAGAGCACGTATTAAGCAAGATAACATCGGCTTCTTCCGCAGTTTCTGCTGCAGTGTAGCCATGAGTAGAGTCGAGTAAGTCTGCCATTTTCTCCGAGTCGTACTCGTTCATTTGGCAGCCCCAGGTTTTGATATACAGCTTTTTAGTCATAACAACTAGTCGATAACCTGATAGAGTTCCCGTAAGCAATTGACTGGCGGTTGAAAATGCCACACGCTAACTAGGTTAGGTGTAAATTCTGGCAAAGCCTGCCACTGCAGTTTTGGGAAGATGTTCAAAATAGCCGCGTATTTTACCTGTTATAACGTCGAATGCCCAGTGTATTCACCCACATTCGACGGAATTTAATGCACTGCCATCGTGCATGGGCGGTGTGGCTGATATAAAGCATGAAGCAGAAGATATTAGTAAATTAAAATGGCGAACGTATTTGGGCTCACATCCGTATTATTTATTAGTGCAAAGCGAGTAAGCCATTGGGTAAGTAGAAGAGATTTATAGTATGTATGATTTTTGTATAAATGGTGGTGGCATGGTTGGGGCTGCGCTTGCATTGGGCTTAGCGAAGCAGCAATACCGGGTAGCTATAATTGAGCCCCACTTGCCCAAAGCTTTTGACGAGGCCAGTAAGCCAGACTTAAGAGTATCTGCTATTAGTGACGCGTCTGTATCGTTATTAACCTCGTTAGGCGCGTGGGAATACATTGAAACAATGCGTGTTAAGCCCTATACGGGCCTGAGTGTGTGGGACGATCCCGCGCATCGAACAGACTTTACAGCGCAAAGTATCGACGTGCCCCAGTTAGGTTTTTTTGTTGAAAACCGATTATTGCAATTAGGGTGTCATCAAGCATTAAAGGCGTTTGACAACGTAACATGGTTTACCGGCTGTAAGGTGACTGATATCGCGCTTGGCAATAGCTCAGTTAGTAACTCAGTTGATAGCTCAGTTAATAGCTCGGCTGATTCTGCAGCGTCGTTGGCCCACGCCGCTATCCTTAGTCTTGATATCGGCGAAACTATTCACGCTAAGTGGTTGATAGGTGCCGATGGTGCGGCCTCGCAAGTTAGGCAATCTGCAAATATTGGCGTATCGGGTTGGCAATACCGCCAACAAGCTATGGGTATTACTATTGAAATGACAAACCCAGTTGACGCCATTACTTGGCAAGAATTTACCCCTGAAGGCCCTAAAGCCTTTTTGCCAATGTTCGACAATTACGCCTCGTTAGTATGGTACGACTCGCCCGATGAACTTAAGCGGTTATCAACCCTTAATGCCGCACAACTAAAGCAAGCCATTATAGAAGCCTTTCCCAGTGAACTAATAAAAGACGGTAACGACTTTACAGTAATAGACAAAGCTACATTCCCGTTAACCCGCGCACATGCTAGCCGCTATGTTACCGATAGCGTTATTTTGGTGGGCGATGCCGCCCACACCATTAATCCATTGGCAGGGCAGGGAGTTAACTTAGGGTTTAGAGATGTCGAAACCTTATTAGCGGTGACTGGCGATGGTATCGACTTAACGTCGCTAGCGTTTAAAAGCTGCTTAATAACAAGCTACGAAAAGCCACGCCAGCGTGATAATGGCTTGATGATGTCTGCCATGGATGGTTTCTATGGCTTGTTTAGTAACGATATCGGCCCCATTAAATGGTTAAGAAACCAATTACTTTCTGTGGCACAACACTTTGAGCCAGCTAAACGGGAAGTACTTAAATATGCGATAGGGATGCGAGAATGGAAGTTTTAATCATACTTGCCGTACTGTTCGGCGCACTTTTTATAGTAATACCACTTATCGAGCGCTCGAAAATGCGCATTAGTGATGAAGACACCGCCAAATGGGCGAAGTGGATTTGGCCGCTAATGGGCATCTTAATTGTTGCACAACTTCTGCGGATGCTGTTCAGCTAGCTGTTCGGAGGGGAGGTTGTTTGGTCTTTGGGAGAGTGTGCATTAAAAACTCGCGGTAAACCCATCCATCGGCGCTCTGCCATAGCATCCATGCTGTGGAAGGTTTCTAATGCAAGCTCTCCCAATGCCTCAGATAGACTAAGTGAACAGCGACCAGTTAAAAACGCGCGGTAAACCCATCCATGGGGGCTCCGCCACAGCATCCATGCTGTGAAAGGTTTCTAATGCACACTCTCCCAATGCCCTAGATGAACCCAGTGAACAGCTACACTACCACTTAGAAACTCGCGGTAAACCCATCCATGGGCGCTCTGACACAGCATCCATGCTATGGAAGGTTTCTAATGCACACGTTCCATATACCACTATCACTCAGGCCAAGAAGTTTTAAGGTCGATGAGTACTTTATCTATCATGGTTTCAATGGCGTGATCGTCGCTTTGCATTAACGCAAAAGTGCGAAGGCCTACAAATTGGTTTTGTAACCAATCTGCGGCTTTATCAACCGGGGTGCTGGTGGGAAGTGAATTAGTTTGAACGGCCTTCTCTACTATCGATTTGAAGCACGCTTTCAAAGTGCTCATGCCATCAAGCACAGACTGTTTCCCGTTTTCACCCAACATCTCTAATTCGGTAATAGACTTAATTAATAAGCATTGGCGCTGAAAGCGCATTTCTTCTGGGTTAATCAATTCGCTGACGAAAAATTCCCGCAAGGCGTCAAGTGGGCAATCGGCATTAATAACAATGCTGAGTTTTTCTTGGCTGTTCGTAACATACTTTTCCACTACTAACTGGAATAAGCCCTCTTTACTTTTGAAGCGAGCGTAAATACTGCCGGGTCGCATATCTAGCGCTTGTTGAATGTCGCGCATACCAGCGGCCTGAAAGCCTTTTTGCCAAAAAAGCGTGGTGGCCTTCTCAATCACTTCAGACTCTACATATTTCATTCTGGTATACCTTATATTCGAATGTTTTGAACACTTGTTCAATTATGACTTGAACAAGTGTTCAAGTAAACCTATATTGTATTACATCAAAACGTAATCAGTATTTATTATCTTTTTAGTTACTGGTTTTCAGTTCACATCAATAGGAGAGTGACATGAGCGATTTTACATTACACACAGCAGATAGCGCACCTGAAGCAGCTAAACCACTTCTTGAGAATTCTCAAAAAGCTTTCGGTATGATCCCTAACTTGCATGCAGTAATGGCGGAAGCGCCAACGTTGCTTGAAGGTTATCAAGTACTTCACGGTTTGGCACAAGATACGTCATTTAATGCAGAAGAGCTTACTGTAGTATGGCAAGCGGTTAACGTAGAGCATGCGTGTCATTACTGTGTACCAGCGCATACTGGCATTGCTAAAAGCATGAAAGTAAGTGACGAGCTAATTGAAGAGTTACGTAACGACGAAACCCTTTCTGATGCCAAGCTAAATACCTTGAAAGATACCGTACTAGCAGTAACGCGTGGTCGTGGCCACATCGATGATGCACAGCTTAAAGCATTTTACGATGCGGGTTATGCGCACAAGCAACTATTAGAAATCATTCTAATTTTGGCGCAAAAAGTGATGAGTAACTACACAAACCACCTAGCTGAAACCCCTGTAGACGATGCATTCAAATCGTTTGCCTGGGAACCTAAATAAGGTAGAGAAAACCCAAGTAAGGTAGAGAGAAGGTAGAGAGAACTAACTTTTCTACCCGTAGTGAAATAGCTATGGCTTTACAAAAGTTCTTATAAAGTACACGTAAACAAAAACGGCCTTTGATTATCAAAGGCCGTTTTTTTTACCTTTAATTTCCTCATATATTGCTATCTCGTTTACGTGCCGGTTACGTAAGACAGTCAAGAAATAACACTATACAAGAACGAAAAAACCTTGAAAGTGTATATACAAGTGCTATATGCTGTATAGCCATAAATCGCATGAACTGGTATGTGCTGGCTTATACAGCCTGGCTTTTGTAGATAATACCGTTCTTGATGAGGACTTATGTTGGATAAGAAGAAGAAAAAAAAGAATAGTCAGCTGATCATTCGTATAAACGATCAGGAGCGTGCTGACTTTATTCATCTTTGCGAAGAGTTAGATACTACAGCGGCTAGAGAGATCAGGCGGTTTATTAAAGAATTCACTGAAGAGCAAAAAGCCAAGTCTTCGGATTAGCGCTTCTGCTTTATCAAAAATGCATTGCTCTTAAACCAGTGATTACATCGAGTGGGCGCATATTGCCTTGCGTTCTTCACTCAATAAAAAATAGCAATAAAAGGATATTCATAATGGCTAAAGCTAAAAAAGTTAAACAAGAAATCAAAGTAACAAAAGCTAAAATTTCTAAGCAAGAAGGTAAACTTAAAAAGCTTAAGAAAGAGCTTAAAAAAGCGAAGAAGTAAGTAATTCGCAAGATTGATTTATTGTGACGAAACGGCGTATAAGCATGGCTTTACGCCGTTTTTTGTTCCCTTCTTTATGTAAGTTAAAGACGAATACCTCATCACCTAATTAATAAAACCGGTACTGCTATTTAAACGCCTTAGCCGCTATACTCGTATTGGTAAAATAACGTTAGTAAATTGACGATAGTCGCTGCTAAGGAAAACTCTTGTCCGATATTCATTTTTACGAACCCAAGTTAGGTCACAACCTCGCACACGATCCGTTCAACGCCATTATCGCTCCTAGGCCAATTGGTTGGATTTCGTCAAAAAGTAAAGACGGTAAGCTAAACTTAGCGCCTTACAGTTTTTTTAATGCACTTAATTACACGCCACCTATTATCGGTTTTTCTAGCGTGGGTGATAAAGATTCGCTGAAAAATATTAAAGCAACCGGTGAGTTCTGTTGGAATCTTGTCGGCAAACCATTATTAGAGGCAATGAATCAAACCAGTGCACCATTAGCTTTTGATGAAAATGAATTCGCGTTTGCAGGTTTAGATACAGCAGCTTCACACATTGTTGATGTACCACGGGTAAAATCAAGCCCCGTTAGTATGGAATGTAAGCTTACCGATATCGTGCAACTTAAAAATGCGGAAGGCGGCTTGTGTGAAAGTTGGTTTGTGATGGGAGAGGTCGTGGGTGTTCATATTCAAAAGGACATGATTGAAGCGGGTGTGTATAAAACGTTGAAAGCAGAACCTGTCATGCGCGGTGGTGGAGCAGGGGATTATTTCAGTGTAGACAGTAGCAACATGTTTGAATTGTTAAGGCCCAAATAAACGTACTAGGCCTGATATAAAAAACCGTGGTACAAAATACATTGTTCCACGGCTTTTTAATGCTGAACCTGACGTTAAAAGTAGGTCTTTCTCTTACCAAATACCGTCTTCAGATTTACCCTGAATTTCACAGTCTCCAGTTTTATATTCTACCTTTTCACCCCTATCGCGTTTAGCAAAGTAATCTTTGCTGATAGATACGATAGTAGGTGTCATCCACACGATAGCAATGATATTGATAACAGTCATTAACCCTAATGCCATATCGGCCATGGCCCATACTTGTGGCATGGCCGCTTGAGCACCCCAGTAAATCATTCCCAAGTAACCTATCGTGTAGGCAGCTCGGCCTGCACGGTTATCGAGTTTGAACATATGTAAGTTACTTTCGCCGTAGGCATAGTTGGCTACAACCGAAGTAAACGCAAACAAGCTAATGGCTGCGGCAACAAAGTCGGTTCCGCCTTCGCCTAAATGGCTGCTCATTGCATCTTGGGTTAATCTAATGCCTTCCATTTGCTCGGAGCTAGAGCCGCCTGCAAGTAGAATAATGAAGGCGGTAGAGGTACACAGCACCATAGTATCTAAAAACACGCCCAGCATTTGAATGTAACCTTGTGACACTGGGTGGTTAGGATTAGGCACTGCACTGGCCGCAGCATGTGGCACAGAGCCACTTCCGGCTTCGTTTGAGTATAGGCCGCGCTGAATACCGTTTTTAATCGCTGCACCTAATGCGCCCGCGCCGGCTTCTTGCAATCCAAATGCAGACTTGATGATATCCATCAACATAGCAGGAAGTTCTGAGATGTTGATAAAGGTAATCCCCAATGCCACTAAGACATAACCAATACCCATAAAAGGCACAACAAATTCAGCAAATCTAGCAATGCCCCGTAAGCCACCTATTACGATTAAAGAGGATAGAGCAATAATCGCTATGCCCGTGTATTCGCTGGGGAATTGATACGCGTTGTTTAACGCATCAGTGATGGTGTTTGCTTGCACCGCACTAAAGACAAAGCCGTAACCGAAGAAAAGACATAAAGAAAAGGCTACCGCTAACCAGGTTTTATTCAAACCTTGTTTAATGTAATACGCAGGGCCGCCACGAAACTCACCGTTTTCATCACGTACTTTATACAATTGCCCTAAAACGCTCTCAGCGAAGCCTGTGGCCATGCCTAGTATGGCAATCATCCACATCCAAAAGATAGCACCAGAGCCTCCAAGCGAGATGGCTACCGCTACCCCTGCTAGATTACCGGTACCTACTCGGGCAGATAAACTAGTACACAATGCCTGAAATGAGCTAATGCCGTCTTTGGTCGATTTATTGCTTCCTTTTAACAAGGTAAACATGTGACCAAAGTGACGTAATTGAACACCACCTAATTTAACAGTAAACCAAATACCACATACTAATAGCATTATGATTAATACTTGGCCGTTACCCCATAAAACGTTATTTACCGCCGAGACAAAGTTTTCTATCACGCGTTTTCCTTTGCTTTTGTTGTTGTGAGACCCGTAGAAAACCTCAAGAGGCTGTTTATTGCTTAAAAGGCCATTATCTAAAATTGATGAACCTTAAAAGAGCGTACTTAAAAAGAGTACCTAGTTGGAGAGCTCAAAAGACACAGTAAGCAAATATAGTAGCATGTGGAAAAAAAGAGTGAAGAGGGAATAAGTAGTTAGATTACAACTTTATGTATGCCAGAAAACAAAAAACCGGTCGAAGGACCGGTTTCTTATGTATGGCTGGGGTAGCAGGACTCGAACCTACGAATGGCGGGATCAAAACCCGCTGCCTTACCAACTTGGCTATACCCCAATTTTTTATTTCTTGTCCGATGTGGCGTACACGTGCTCTGATTTTTTTAATTTTTGTAATAGCGGTGAGCGATTCACACCTTTTGCAACAAAACTTTGCCAAGCAGCAGGCAATTTAGCCTGAACTTGTTTGGCGGAAACCTCGTCAGAAAAGGTGGCAAATACGCAGGCACCTGTGCCCGTCATTCGCGACGGTGCGTAGTGTACCAACCACTGTAATAAATTTGCAACTTCGGGATAGCGATTAACGACTAATTGCTGACAATCATTGCGAGTTTTTTCAAATTGGTAGTCTTCCCACTGCATAATTGGTGTATTTCTGGTCAATTGTTCAGCTGTAAATACCTCGGCAGTACTAATATGCACATTGGGGTTCGCCACCAAATACCATTTTTCTTCTTGCGGGGCAGGGGTGATTTCTTCACCTACCCCTGATGCGAAAGCGGTAAGTCCGCGTACAAAAATGGGTACATCTGCACCTAATTTAAGCCCAAGCTCAGCAAGTTCATCTTCTGATAGTTTAATATCCCATAACTGATTTAGTGCGACTAGGGTGGTGGCTGCATTTGATGAACCGCCGCCAATACCGCCGCCCATGGGCAAGCATTTTTCTAAACTGATGCTTACACCTTTATTAATGTGAGCATGTTCAGCTAACAGTTTGGCGGCACGAACAATAAGGTTATCTTCATCTTTTACCCCTTTTAGCGGGGTCGCCATAGAAATAACACCCGAATCATTAATATCAAAAGCAAGCTTGTCGCCGTAATCAAGCATTTGAAATAAGCTTTGCAATTGGTGATAGCCATTTGGGTATCGACCATTAATATGTAGAAAAAGATTAAGTTTGGCAGGAGAAGGCCACCAATCTAGGCTTATCTCTTGTGAATTCGTTACTTCTGAAGTTGTCATTAAAGCAGCGTCCATTCATATATTTTTATTTTTAATTGGGTTGATGGCGGGTTGGGTTGAACCAAATTAATAGCGTGGGGCAGCCACACATTATTGCCTTCGGGGGTAGTCACATTGCCATAGTTAGCATAACTGACTTGCCACCCCTTACATGCACTACAGTTGCTTTCAAGAGTATTGAGTAGTCCCTTGTCGGTAAGGGTAAACGTGTCATCAGCAAGAGGAAGCCCTTTAATCCACGAAAGCAAGGGTTCGACGGGGATATCCATGCCCGTAGTATGATAAATTAACGGTTCGGGATCGGCGTCTTCATATACCTCGTTACCCGCTTCTAAAATGGCTTTATCGCCGTTCACGTTCAAATCAACCATGGTTACACCAAGTAAATTGGTTAATCGGAAATGAAAATCGGCATCATCGGTTTTCCACAAAAGGTTAGCGCTAGCCCCTTCTTTTTCTTGTCTAAAGGCTATTTTTCCGCGCAATTGCCAAGCATCTACTTGTGCCACCTTTTTAAGCTGGGTGCTAAGGTTTACGGCGTCTTCAGGACCATCAGGTAGTGTGGTACAGGCGCTGATAAATAGGGTAACCAGTACAAGTATAAAAATGAAGCGAATCATTGGGTGTCGTCTTAGGTAAAGTGCATACTTTATGTGAACACAGTTCTACCAACACTTTCAATCATTTTGGGTTTTTCGTACAATGCGCGTCCGACGTTGCCAGCACAGATTTGAATGACTCTACTCGCCCTTGGTATTAATCACAAAACCGCCCCTGTCGCATTGCGTGAAAAAGTGGCTTTTACACCAGATTCTCTGGTGGAAGCACTTGCGTCATTAAGAAAGGTGGATGGCGTAGATGAGTCGGTGATTGTATCAACGTGCAATCGCACAGAGCTTTACGTGAACACCCAGCATGAAAGTGCTACTGCATTATTAGCGTGGTTATCAAACTTCCACCATGTTGAAGTTGATGAAATTGCCAACAACAGTTATGTGCTTGCCGCAGATGATGCGGTTAAACATATTATGCGAGTGGCAAGTGGATTAGATTCGCTCATTCTTGGTGAACCGCAGATATTAGGGCAGGTAAAGCAAGCCTTTGGCGATGCCAAACACTCAGGTATGATTAATACCGAGTTTGATAAACTATTTCAGCATACCTTTTCTGTGGCTAAGCGGGTACGCAGCGAAACTGAAATTGGCGCAAATGCCGTCAGCGTAGCTTATGCTGCAGTGCAATTAGCGAAGCATATATTTGCTGAGCTACCCAAGCGCTCGGTGCTACTGGTGGGTGCGGGTGAAACCATTGAGTTAGTGGCACAGCACTTAAAAGAGCAAGGTGTTACCTGCTTAGCTGTTGCCAACCGAACTATTTCTCGTGCAGAAGCCTTGGCTGAAACATTGGATGCCAGTGTGTATACCCTTTCACAGGTACCGGAACATCTAAAAGATTTCGATATAGTGATCAGCTCTACCGCCAGTCAGCTACCTTTAATAGGCAAGGGCATGGTAGAAAAGGCGTTGAAACAACGTAGAAATATGCCCATGTTTTTAGTGGATTTAGCGGTACCTCGTGACATTGAAGCTCAAGTGAACGAATTGGGTGATGCTTATTTATACACCGTAGATGATTTGCAGCACATCGTTCAAAAGAATTTACAAAATCGTGAGCAAGCAGCACTTGAAGCTGAAAAGCTAATTGAAAAGCAAGCTGGCGATTACATGAGCTGGAAGCAGTCTCAACAATCTATCGATTTAGTTAGGCAGTATCGTCAAAAGGGCATGGAACAGCGCGACGACGTGGTAGAAAAAGCATTGGCGCAGTTAACCGAAGGCAAAGACGCCGAAACGGTACTTAGTGAAATGGCCTACAAGCTAACCAATACATTGCTGCACCCCACAACCCTGGCACTTAGAGAAGCTGCCATGCATGATGACCCGGCGTTGAGTCGGTGGTTGGGGCAAGCATTATCGTTATCTGACACTACGTCAGATATCAAAAAATAAGGTAAACATAAAAATATGAAAGACTCGGTTGTCAGAAAACTCGAAAACTTGGTGGAACGCTTTGAAGAAGTGCAGGCTTTATTAGGCGACCCACAAGTAATCGGCAATCAAGATAAGTTTCGTAATTTGTCAAAAGAGTTTAGCCAGCTAGAAAGCGTAGTGGGTGGATTTAATGCTTATCAACAAGCGCAAGAGAATCTTGATTCAGCGAATGAAATGTTGAAAGAAGATGACGCAGAAATGCGTGAGATGGCGCAAGAAGAACTCAAAATTGCTAAAGCCGAAATTGAACGCCTTGAAACTGAGCTTCAGGTTTTATTGTTACCTAAAGATCCTAACGATGACAGCAACTGCTTCTTAGAAGTACGTGCCGGTGCTGGTGGTGACGAAGCCGCAATATTTGCAGGCGATTTATTCCGTATGTACAGCCGTTATGCTGAAACTAAAGGTTGGCGCGTAGAATTAATTAACGCCAACGAGGGTGAGCACGGCGGTTACAAAGAAGTTGTCGCGAATATTAGTGGTGACGGCGTTTACGGTATTTTGAAATTCGAATCTGGCGGTCACCGTGTGCAGCGTGTACCCGATACTGAATCACAAGGTCGTATTCATACGTCTGCCTGTACCGTGGCTGTATTACCTGAAATTCCTGAATCAGAAGCTATAGATATTAACCCAGCGGATCTTCGCATCGATACTTTTAGAGCATCGGGTGCAGGTGGTCAGCACGTCAACAAAACCGACTCTGCTATTCGTATTACTCACTTGCCGTCAGGGTTAGTGGTTGAGTGTCAGGACGAGCGTTCGCAGCATAAAAACCGTGCGAAAGCCATGTCGGTATTGCAAGCGCGTTTGAACAACATTGAAGAAGAAAAGCGTGCGGCAGAAGAAGCCTCTACTCGTAAAAGTCTAGTAGGGAGTGGTGATCGTTCAGAGCGCATCCGTACCTATAACTTCCCGCAAGGCCGCGTAACAGATCACCGCATCAACTTAACGATATACCGTTTAGATGAAGTCATAGAAGGTGATTTGAAGCAGCTTCTCGACCCTATTATGCAAGAACATCAAGCTGACCTATTAGCCTCGTTGTCAGACGACTAATACCATGCGTATAGACGCCGCATTAGCGTGGGCGGTAGCCGAGTTACATGAAGGCGAATCGCCAGCTGTTGATGCAAAAGTATTGTTAAGCCATGTATTAGATAAACCTCAGGTTTATCTATTTACATGGGCTGACAAAACGTTAAGCGTCGACGCTATTTCTCAATACAAAACTCTGGTGGCCAAACGCGCCCAAGGTATTCCTGTGGCGTACCTAACGGGTAGCCGTGACTTCTGGACCTTACGTTTAGCAACCTCGCCCCATACCCTTATTCCTCGCCCCGATACCGAAGTATTAGTAGAGCAAACTCTTTCTTGTATAGCGTCAGCCGAATTTGCCCTTGAGGTAGAAGATAATAAGCTAGCCATTTGTGATTTAGGTACAGGTACAGGGGCTATTGCCCTCGCGCTGGCCTCTGAATTGCCCACTGCCATTGTCACAGGTGTAGATTTACTGCATGAAGCTGTTCAACTCGCTACTAGCAATGCAGCGCTAAATAGCATTACTAATGCGCAATTTAAGCAAAGTAGTTGGTTCGACAATTTAGCGAATGAAAAATTTCACGTTATCGTTTCCAACCCGCCCTATATAGAAGTATCCAGCCCTTTTCTTCAGCAAGGTGATGTGCGCTTTGAACCTGCATCAGCGCTTACATCAGGTGCCGATGGGCTTGATGATATAAAACACATTATCGCACTTGCACCCACCCATCTAGTTGAAGGTGGCTTACTGGCTTTTGAGCATGGTTTTGACCAAGCAAAAGCGGTTGGAGATCTGTTAAACGCTCAAGGCTTTGTGAACGTGTGTACCGCAAAAGACTATGGTGGGAATGATCGAGTCACGTACGGTTATCTATCCACAACGTCATAAAGACGTGCTGCCATTACATAGAGACTTGCTAAAAATACGTATTGCATTAGTATTTTAAAAGTATTTTGGTAGCAGGAAGTTACAGATGAACGACGATTTACTTTTCATCGACGATGATGAAGAAGATGTTGTAGAAGACCTGGGCACATGGAAAATTCTTATTGTTGATGATGAACCCGAGGTTCATGCCATCACAAAATTGGCGCTCAACGACTTTTTCTTAAATGGTAAAACCCTTGAATTTATCAGTGCCTATAACGGCGATGAAGCAAAACGTTGTTTCAGAGAGCATGATGACATAGCAGTGGTTTTACTTGATGTTGTTATGGAAAGTGATGATGCGGGCTTATTGGTTGCTGAATATGTTCGCAACGAACTCGATAACCATTTTACGCGTATTATTCTTCGAACTGGACAGCCAGGACAAGCGCCTGAAAAAGATGTCATTATCAATTACGACATCAATGACTATAAATCGAAAACAGAACTAACCGCACAAAAGTTATTCACAGTTATTATTGCCGCGCTGCGTTCTTATCGCGATATTATTGTAATCGAAGAAAGCCGTGCAGGCTTAGAAAAAATTATTGATGCGTCTGTGGATTTGTTTTCATCCAATTCGCTCGAAAAATTCATGCAAGGCATTATTCAGCAACTGGCTTCTATTTTAGGTTGTTCGAAAGATGCAGCCTACATCACCACGGCGGTAGCGGCCACACCCGATGCCTCACCTAACCCTACAAATGCGCTCGATCTCAATGAGTTGTACGTTTTTGCCGGCAACGGTGAATATTCAGATAAAGAAGGTGTGCTATTAAAAGATGCAGTGTCACCTGAAGAATATGAACTGTGCAAGCGCGCAATGCGCGAACGCGAAATCGTGTACGCAGAAGACCATGTAGTGGCGTATTGCAACAGTAAAACGCAAAACGGCGCTTTATTGTATTTATCAGGTTTACCTCGTCGGATTGGCGAAAATGACAAGCATTTGGTTAGGCGTTTTTCGAACAGTGTTCAACTCGCGTTTGATAATGTGCTTAAAACCATTGACGTAGAAAGTACGCAAAGAGAAATTATCGAGCGCTTAGGCAAAGCGATGGAGCATGACGGGCAAGGCAGCAACCATATTGTGCGAATGAGTGCGATGGCAGAGGTTATGGGTTGTGGCATAGGCATGAATGAAAATGACGTGCGGTTACTCAAGCATGCTATACCTCTTCATGACGTAGGCAACTCTCGTGTACCTGTCACTATTTTACGTAAAACTGAGCCTTTGACAGAAGATGATGTTTTTGCCATTCGTCAGCATGCCGAATTTGGTTATCAGATTTTAAAAGACTCTTCTAGGCCCACTATTCAGCTAGCCGCAACGTTAGCACGACAACACCACGAGCGATGGGATGGCAAAGGCTATCCTGAAGGGCTTCAAGGTCAAGCTATCTTACTGCAAAGTCGCATAGCAACTTTGTTAGATGTGTTTGATGCACTAATCAATACTCGCCCTTATAAAACCGCATGGCCATTAGATAAGGTTGAAAAGGTTATCAATGAAGAAAAAGGGCGACACTTCGACCCGCTATTAGTTGATTACTTGTTGAACCACATTGAAAAATTCATGGCCATTCAACATCAGCACCCTGATATTCCTGAGTATGTTTAACTTAGTCGAATGCCCGTAAATAACGTACAATAACGAATAATTACATAATCAAAACTTAAGAACGATAGGAATTATTGTATGTATATGATGGCGAAACATCTGCACTTAACAGCAGTAGGATTAAGTATTTTACTGTTTGTTTTTCGCTTTATCTGGTCACAATTCGACGCCACAATTTTAGCGAAAAAGTGGGTTAAAATTGTGCCTCATATTATTGATACCATTTTATTAGCCAGTGCTATTTGGCTTTGCGTTATTTTGTCTCAATATCCCATTGTAAATGCATGGCTCACATTTAAGTTAGCTGGCGTTATCGCTTATATCGTACTTGGGTTATTTGCGCTTAAAAAAGCAAAAACCACCGTGGGCCGCTGGGCGTTTTTCATTGCCGCGCTCGTGGTACTGATGACAACTGCGTTGGTGGCAGTTACCAAACAACCCTTATTCTAGAAATTAACGGATAACGAATTAATTATGTCTGAATCTCAACAGATCATTCGTGTTGGCGATGTAGAAGTTGCTAATCACTTACCTTTCGTGCTTTTTGGCGGAATGAATGTATTAGAGTCTCGCGATCTTGCCATGCGCATTGCTGAGCATTATGTTGAAGTTACCCAAAAATTGGGTATTCCTTATGTTTTTAAAGCTTCATTTGATAAAGCAAACCGCTCATCGGTAACGTCTTATCGTGGTCCAGGTATGGAAGAGGGCTTGCGTATATTCGAAGAAATTAAATCTACTTTCAATGTGCCATTAATTACCGATGTTCATGAGCCTCACCAAGCCGCACCTGTTGCTGAAGTGGTAGATGTTATTCAACTTCCCGCGTTTTTAGCCCGTCAAACTGATTTGGTGGTTGCTATGGCTAAAACCGGTAGCGTAATTAATGTGAAGAAGCCGCAATTTCTAGCGCCTCATGAAATGCGTCATATCATTACTAAATTAGGTGAAGCGGGTAACGATAAAGTCATTTTATGTGAACGTGGCAGTAGCTTTGGCTATAACAACCTTGTGGTTGATATGCTGGGCATGGATGCAATGAAATCCTACGCACCGGTAATCTTTGATGCTACCCATGCACTGCAAATGCCAGGAGGCAGAGCAACATCAGCCGATGGTCGTCGTGCTCAAGCGGCACAATTAGCGCGAAGCGGAATGGCGTTGGGCCTTGCTGGGTTGTTTATTGAAGCACATCCTAATCCGGATGAAGCAAAATGTGATGGTCCATGTGCGTTGCCATTGGCAAAACTTGAGCCGTATTTAGCGCAAATGAAAGCGTTAGATGAATTGGTGAAAGGATTTGAGCCGTTAGATACCAGTAATACCTAGGCAAGTCTGATGGCGAATGCCGGTGCGTCGCACCGGCATGCGTATCAGGTGTGGGCGTGTATTATTCGCTTTCAGCAACTAATACAGTAGATTCTTTATTTTTTTCTTTCGCCATGGCAAGTAAGTTTTTATGTAACGCAATTTGCGTTTCTTCTGCCAGCAATGCAGCTGACTGCTTTTTAACAACAATGTGAGCGTCGTTTTCAGGCAGTACGTCTGCCATGTTTACGCTGGTCATCGCCGTAGCGATTAACGATTGAAGATTGATCTTTTCAGGTTGTACGTTAGCATTCGCAGCAGCGCTTGCAAAAGCCATTACAGATACACTAGCTAGTAGTAGTTTTTTCATTTTCACACCTAATAAAAATAATTTAAAAATATGTTTCCACTTGTTAAATTGCTTAACAAGTAGGCTTTGTAAAGAGTTGATATTTGAGGCCCTTTCCAAAGTTCGCGCAAATAATAACCAAAACTCGTGCAAAAATAAAACGAGTAAAAGTATGGGTTGTCATTAGTAAAACTAATGCGATTACTGCTACTATAGTATGAGTAGGTCACACAGGATTTATTTCTTAACATGCATCGACGTCTTCCCCCTCTCAATGCGTTAAAAGCCTTTGAAGCGGCTGCCCGGCATTTGAGTTTCACTAAAGCGGCTGATGAGCTTTTTGTTACGCAAGCCGCGGTCAGTCATCAAATTAAAGCGCTTGAAGAATTCTTATCGATGAAGTTATTCATTCGTCGTAACAGAACCTTGTTATTAACCGAGGAAGGCCAGGCTTACTTCCTTGAATTGAAAGATATCTTTAAAAACCTGCAAGAAGCGACGGAAAGACTGTTAGCGCGAGGCAGTAAGGGCGCCATAACCGTTGCCATGCCGCCGAGCTTTGCCAGCCAGTGGTTAGTGCCACGAATTAGTCAATTTAGTGTGGCGCAACCGGACATAGACGTAAGAATAAAAGCGGTAGACTTCGATGAAGGCTTTTTAGATGATGACGTAGATGTTGCTATTTACTATGGCAAAGGCCGCTGGAGTGGGTTGCAAGCAGACAAACTTCACCGTGAATTCCTAACACCATTATGTTCCCCTATGCTTTTCAATGGCCCTAAGCCGTTATCGAGTTTGGCAGATTTACGTCATCACGTGCTACTTCACGACTTAAGCCGCGCGGCGTGGAAAAACTGGCTTAAGCATGTGGGTGTATCAGGGGTAAATGTTAACCATGGACCAGTATTCAGCCACTCTATGCTGGTACTGCAAGCTGCCGCGTTAGGGCAGGGGATTGCGTTAGGTAATACGGTACTTGCCCGTCCAGAATTAGATGCAGGGCGATTGATTATGCCTTTTGAAGAGAAAGTAGAAAGTCGTGATGCTTTTTATTTGGTGTGCGAAGAATCCCAAGCTGAGCTTGGCAAAATTGCCGCTTTCAGAGAGTGGATCTTAGGCTTGGTTGAAGAAGAGCAAGAGTGATAAGTTTTACATTTAAAAATAATACAGATAATGAGTCAGTCGATGTTTGATATTGAAATTCATTCGGTAAATACGGATGGAAAGACTAATGCACCTATAGCACGCCTTATTCTTGCGCACGGCGCGGGTGCCGGTAAGCACCACGATTTTATGCAGGCAATGGCTTCTCAGTTAACTGGCCATAATATTGAAGTGGTATTATTTAACTTTCCCTACATGCAAACCATGATGGAAACGGGAAAGCGTAGGCCGCCAGATAAAGCCGAAAAGTTACTCACACATTTTGCGGCGCTTATCGATGAGGTGGCTAAAACCCAAACTAGTGTACCGACGTTTATTGGCGGTAAATCCATGGGAGGACGCATGGCGACCATGGTACTTGATAAAGCTGAATCAATAGTAGGCGCGATAGCATTCGGTTATCCATTTCACCCTCCAGGTAAGCCTGAAAAACTCAGAACCGCCCATTTAGAAACGCTCAAAAAACCACTGCTTATACTGCAAGGCGAACGTGATACCTTCGGGACGAAGGATGAGGTGAGTGCCTATGCGTTATCGAGTACTATTGCGGTTTCTTACCTAACAGACGGCGATCACAGTTTTAAACCCAGAAAGCAAAGTGGCTTTACGTTAGAGACCCATATAGAATGCGCGGCTAAATCGACAGCTGATTTTATAAAAGCACACGTAAATAAATAATGAACCACCATTTAACCTTCGGTTTAACTTACACTCAATGACATGGGCAGGTGCTTTGAATAAGGCAATAAATAACACAGGGTCTGTTGATCAGAACCTAAGTAATAAGCAAGGCCTAAACAAACTCTGGCTGTGTACTGGCATTCTTTTGGCGGCTACTGCAGTTATGCTAGGCGCTTTTGGCGCGCATGGTTTAAAAGCGATATTAGCACCATCGGCACTGACTACATTTGAAATTGGTGTTCGCTACCAGATGTATCATGGTTTAGCCATTGTGGCGCTGCCCGCTTTGTCGGCATACGGTTCGCCTAAATGGCTTAACGCGGTAGCTGCACTTTTTGTGGTTGGCTGTGCGCTGTTCAGTGGCAGTTTATATTTATTAGCAGTCACCGGTAACGGGTTATTTGGCCCCATTACGCCTTTGGGCGGCCTATGCTTTATTATCGGTTGGATAGCATTGGCTGTAGCTGTATTCAAAGGAAAAACTAATGACTAGCATTTTGGCCTATTGTCGCCCTGGCTATGAAAACGACACAGCCAATGAACTGGCTACTCGGTACGGCGAAAAAGAATACTTTGGCTATCCGGTATCAAAATCGAATACGGGCTTTGTGCATTATAATTTGTACGATAATACGAGCCTAGGTAATGCATTGGCATTGTTCGCGGTAAGCGAGTCTATATTTCCCCGCCAATTAATAGGTGTGTTCGCTACGCTTAATGATATTGAAAAAGAGGATAGAGTAGGGCAAGTACTCGACGCGCTAGAAGACGTGTCGCTCGAAGCGCTTACTGGTGCTCATGGTGTATTCGGTGCCATCGATGTTGAATACCCAGATACGGAAGACGGTAAAACCCTTGCGAAATTTTGTAGGAAGTTTACCGTTCCTCTTCGTCAGGCATTAAGAAAGAAGGGCTGGTTATCACCAAAGGAAAACGAGAATAAGCCTAAACTGCATGTTTTCTTCGAGTCTTTTGAAACTTGCTACATAGGCTATAGTCTTGCTGGATATCGCTCTAATGACCATTTAGGCATTTGCCGATTAAAATTTCCGTCCGATTCACCAAGTCGCTCAACCCTCAAGTTGGAAGATGCCTTGGTGAACATGTTAAGTGCTAACGAGCAACGTGAAGTACTTCGCGCTGGCGGTAGAGCAGTAGACTTGGGTGCATGCCCTGGTGGATGGACTTATCAACTAGTTAAACGTGAAATGTACGTTGAAGCGATTGATAATGGGGCTATTGCTGACAGCTTAATGAGCACAGGGCTTGTTGAACACCATGCTGCAGACGGGTTTACTTACAGACCACAATTTGGTCGTGTAGATTTACTAGTGTGTGATATGATAGAGCAACCCGATCGGGTAGCAAAGCTGATGGGCTGTCTCTTATACACATCTCCGAGCCCACGAGACGCTACGCTATCTCGTA
>OJEJ01000302.1_pt1 | contig 20484 bp, 17 predicted proteins | sample 1593271 | NCBI WGS metagenome assembly OJEJ01 (sample SAMN05416877, study PRJEB24817) | seawater metagenome | isolation source: Sea water | place: Canada:Atlantic | collected 2013-11
ATAACAGTAGTTTTTGCAGCAACTTTAATTTTCATCTTCCCAATAACGTTAATTATTTTGGCTATGTTTTTTCTACGTAAACCAGAGTCTTTAGAAATAGTTTAAATTGTATTGCTAGCTACTATTATGGAGCAATAGAAGATATTTCGTGTAACTTTTCGTGTAACGAAGAGAAAGGAATGGGTTAGTTACAAGGGGTATGTAACTATCGTGTAACTACAGAATAGCGCAGCAATAGGGGCTGTAGGGCGACAAACTACTCCCACTCAGTGATTGCACCCTCTAACACCCCTTTATTTACTAGGTTTGTAGGATACTTTGTAAGACCTTTGTAAGAGATACATTCCTTTGACCCTACTGTTTTCCTTAAAAACACCACCGGATCCCTTTGTTTCTTACAAACTTTGTATCTAAATATAACATCGAACTAATAGGTTTCTTAGAGCACTTAAAAGAAATACTCGATGAGTTGCGGCTCCCTGTGTCACTTAGTTCATGCCTTTCAACCACCACGCAAACGCGGGTGCCAATTACATTGGCCGTTCATGTCGATCCAGGTCAGAAGTTTTCCGAGAGTTTGTAGCAGAACTACCAAACGACGAAGGGGTGAACTTAATCACCACACTCGACGAGTATTCTACTTAAGGTTAGTCGACACTCGATCAAACAGCTCAGCTCGCTCAGTAATACTTAACATGGCTATCCGCTTGTATATTTCTTCGACTGTCTCTGCTGTAGGAGTTCGGGCTGCTTTAGCACCACCAGACTCATAGAGTGACTCTGGAGTGATGCCAAAAAAGTTAGCTATTCTAACGACAGAGTCTCTTCTAGGCTCACGAGTCACCTCACTGAGAATGCGATTAATAGTAGGTTGCGGAACACCTGTAGATCTCGCAAGGGCACTTTGAGATAGATTATTATCTCTCATTAGTTTCGATAGCTGCTTACTAATGTCTAACTTCACAATTTCTCTCCTTAAGAGTGCATTGGATCTTTAATAGGTGCGCTCATCCAACGCAAAATCCTGTTCCAGCACTTGAATCTGGTTGAGAGCACTATTGTCGTCCATACGTAAGATGACCTGGACTGCCCTCGTGAGACAATAGAGTCTAATCTAGTTTCATCTAATCAACTAGATGGTGTATATTGCTAACACTGTTCTATATATGGAACAATATATGATTAATTTAAATGAACTCGCAATCTTCGTTGAGGTTGTTGACTCGGGCAATTTTACATCTGCGGCGCGGCGTCTGGGACTACCTAAATCCAATGTTTCTCGCAAAATAGCACTACTGGAATCTCGACTGGAGACTCGGCTACTACACCGCAACACCCGATCCATGTCCCTCACCGAGGCTGGTCGTAGATATTACGAACACTGTAGTCTCGTGGTCAACAACGCACGAGAGGCTGAGAAAGTTATTTCCGGATTGCAGTTGGATCCCTCCGGTACTTTGCGTATCAGTGCACCAACGATGGTGGGTGTCTATGTTATGCCTCAGTTGGTGAGTCAGTTTCTCTCGGATCATCCGAATCTGAATATTGAGTTAATTCTCACTGATGGGGCAGTAAATCTTCTCCATCAGAATCTCGACCTTGCCTTGTTCTCCGGACCTGCAGCGAGCAGTACTTATATTTCCCGACCACTGGGACGTGTGTCTAGGGTCATCTGTGCTAGTCGAGGATATGTAGAATCCCACGGGGAGCCGTCTCACCCGGACGATCTCCAAAACCACAATTTATTGGAATATACCTCCTGGAACAATCATCGTTGGCGTATGCGTCGTGGGGGAGTGGAAAAAAAAGTGGACATCATTGCTCGATATGCTGCCAATGAAGTATCGACGATTCAATCCTGCATGCTCACCGGACTCGGAGTAGCGATGCTGCCCGAGGGTCCGATAAAGCACTTGATTGATGCCGGGGAAGTGATACGCATACTGCCAGACTGGCAGCTAAAATCCGAAGAGATACGACTGTATTACCCTAGTAGGGCTCACTTGCCTTCTAAAGTTCGTGCATTCATCGATTTTCTTCTGGATCCGATCCGAGAACTGCCTGGACTGGAGAGATACTAACTCTTCAGATGAATGAATCATCGGTATCTGTAGACTGATGCGACACCGATGTTGAGTTCCTTTGCGATAACCGAGGGTTTAATTCCTTCAAGGTGGAGCCTCTGTATTTCTTTCTCTAACTTTCTCGCAGTCGGAACACGACCTTTGCATTTACCTTCACTCTTTGCTTTCGCAATCCCAATTTTCAGTCTTTCTAACATCATCTCTCGTTCCCACTGCGCTATTATTTCCACTCAACTTTAGGGTTAAAAAAGCTATTAAGAACAATGGCTTACAAAGGGATTTTGTAGTTTGTAACTACTTTTTAACTCAGTGTATCACTCCTCTTGCCCATTTTTAATAGAGTTGATTCCATTTTTTAAAGTACCAATTGATATTGTTGCTAGTACAGCCAATAGCAACCAACCAGAGTCACTAGGAGCAATTAGAGCGGTGCAGATAATTGCTGCTGCCCAAAGAATTGATTGTGTAATGATAATTTTTGCCATATTAATTATTCCCACTCAATATTAGGGGTAGAAAAAACCTTGTTAGAACAATGGTTTACAAGGGGAATTCTGTAGTTTGTAACTACTTTGTAACTCTTACCTTCTGTTTTTGTGTTCATTTACAAATTAATTTAATAAGCTTTGGTTATTAGCAACGAATGCTATAAAAAAATATCCTATTGCGCATAATGTTAGAAAAATTAAATACTTCTTTTGTCTTTTCATTTTATTCCCACTCAATAGTTGGGCTATATTTAGCCCAATAAAAACAATAGGTTACAAGCACTATTAGTAGATTTGTAACTGATTTGTAAATCAGGTTAATCATAGCACCCACTTTATTAACCAATGTTTACCATATTTATCAGCATGTTATCTCTTTTAAGGTTACAAAGTTTGTAACTGTCTGCAAGGTACCATCTGTCTCAAATAAAGATATAGACAGACGCAGTGAGATATTCGCTATGGCAGGCATAATGACCACTAACACAAGGATAATTCCGTGAATGTTGCTAGCTTCAGACACGGCTTTCTGTGACATATAAACCCTCATATTATTGTTGCAGGAACTGCCATTAGATTCTGATACAAGCCTAATACTGGGAAGCGCCAATACAGTACCCCATGGCGTTACAGTCTGGCGACTAATTATATTATGTGGTCTCGCTGCGGGCTTTGATAACTTTGACCACACCCAAAGTACAGATAGGAATAATGTAAACCAATGCGAAACCCACCGAAAGTGCCGAATATCCCTTAGCCACCAAGGCCACGATACCCAGTGAGCCGGTCAGCGCTCCGAGCATCAGGGTAGCAACGCCAATAGCGGCCTTGGCACGCTGGCTCAGAGACTTATCCCCACTTGGACTAATCACCGCCTCGATACGCTCGATAATGCCCTGTACCAATCCAGCACCTGTCTCCACCAGAGTACCCAACAGCGCCACCAGGAAAATCCCCAGTAACAATGGCGTTGTATATTTCGAGATCATCCAGTAGTTCGGAACCGGTTGCTCCAACACCTCCGGGTAGCCAGCCGCATAGCTAATATGAAAGAGCACCGCGGGTACCATAACCACAACACCGGTAATAATACCGGCCAACAAAGCTTCGCGCCGCGTCTGGATCGCCCGCGTGGAAAATAGCAATACAGGTGCAAGGGCTAAGTTGTACATGGCATAGAGAATACCTCCCTGCAGCCAACCGGGTTCAATGCTACCGCGAGTTAACGACTGCAAGATATCAACCTCACTGTTATTGAGTATCTCGAGAAAATAATAGCCAAATATAAGGTACATGCCGATCGACCATAGTGTCAGTACTTTCTCCACTGCTTCGCGCCCGAAATACACCAATGCAACCACCAGGACTAAAACGCCAACCATACTTATATAGCTGGATATGCCAAACTCCTGCTCAAGTATATTGCCCGCGGCTGAGCCTACCACGCCAAGAACCAATAAAAATAACAGCAGGTACAGAACTTCAAAGCACACCCAGAATGGACCAATAAGCCTTTTAAAGAAGGTCCTGTAATCATATGCCTGAAAGACACGTGCAAATTCATAGGTACAGGCGAGTACCAGTGCAAATACGCAGGTTGCAACCAAGGTTCCGAACAGACCTCCCAAAAGGCCATAGCGGGTGAAAAACTCAATCACCTCGCGTCCAGTGCCATAACCACCGCCCATAACCACAGAGACAAACACTGCGGCAGGTACGATATAGACTTGGAATATCCGATTCATTCACTACTTCCTCTTATTGATGAACTTTATGATGCAGTCATTTCACACTTCGCTGAGTAATTCACGAGCAATAATAAGCCTCTGAATTTCACTGGTTCCCTCATAGATAGAGGTCACTCGCACATCCCTAGCGTAACGTTCTAGCGGGCAGTCTTGGGTATAACCCATACCACCCAATAATTGCTGAGCGGTATAGCAGACTTTATGACCGGTTTCTGTCGCATGAAGCTTGGCCATAGCAGCCGCTTTATTAAAAGGCTTATCACTGTCCTTTAAATAAGCAGCGTTCATTATTAATAAGCGCGATGCTTCCAGTTGCGTATAGGCATCCGACATCATCCATTGCAGACCTTGAAAGCTGGCAAGACTGCGACCAAACTGCTGTCGTTCAGTGGTGTATTGGCGCGCGTAATCCATAGCCGCAAAACCTATTCCCAAGGCCAGAGAGCCAATACCAATTCGCCCTCCTGCCAGTTCCGCCACCGCAATACGAAAACCGTCGTTTAGCTCACCCATCAAGGCAGAACCGGGAATCAGACAGTTATCAAAGCTGACCATGTTAGTGCTCGACGCATGCTGGCCCATTTTTTGTTCTGCTTTACCAACGGTTATACCCGGCGTATCGGCCTCAACTAGGAAACACGAAATGCCTTTACCGCTCGCTGCATCGGGGTCGGTCACCGCCCAAACTATAAATATACCGGCATATTCAGCACTGGTTATCCACGCCTTGCTACCATTGATAATCCAACTATCGCCCTCTTTTACCGCCTTTGTTTTCATTGCTGCTGGATCAGAACCGGCTCCCTGTTCAGATAAACAAAAACTCCCTGCTGCATAGTCGCCAGATGATAGCCTGGGTAAATATTGTTGCTTTTGATCATTATTAGCCACGGCTTGGATAACTTCACCCACCATATTAGTTACCGACATAGTCACTGCAGTTGAAGCGCAGGCTCTGGCTATTTCTGTAACTGCTAAACTGAAAGACACTACTCCAGCCTCTGTGCCACCGTATTCCGCACTGACATTCAGCCCCATAAAGCCGAGTTCAGCGAGCATCTTAAGGTTAGCTAAAAATAGCTGTCGGTTTTTACCTGAGTCACTATCTCGATCAAGCTGAGCGGCAATTGGCTCAAGTTCTGTAACTGCAAATTTGCGCGCCAAATCTTGAATTAGCTGTTGCTCTTCCGTTAAGGCCAAATGCATTTTTCTTCTTCCCTGTTCATTGATTGATGACTGTCTGCATATTTTCTAAAAGTGCTTGTATGATTAATTATCTCTATATGCTTGCCGGCAGGCTTTAGCATAGACAAAGAAAACTATTCTGCTTTATATATCCTGCCATTTTTCATCACGAAATTGATATTTTCTAAAAGCGTAATATCCTCAATCGGATTACCCTTGACCGCGACCACATCGGCGTATTTACCAACACTAATCGATCCCAGTTGATCACTTTCACCCAGTAGGTCAGCAGCACTTTTGGTCGCTGCAACAATTGCCTCCATGGGTGGCATTCCTGCTTCTACCATCAACGCAAACTCTTGTGCGTTGTCACCATGAGCTGATACGCCAGTATCTGTGCCAAAAGCGATCTTCACTCCCGCCTTGTAGGCGCGGCCAAATGTATCCTGTATCTGCGGTCCAATCCGCGCGGCTTTGGGTCTGACAATCTCTGGAAAATAGCCATCAATCTTGGCTTTTTGAGTCACAAAATCACCGGCAAGAATGGTTGGCACCAAATAGGTCCCATGCTTTTTCATCAGACGCATGGTATCGGCATCCATCAATGAACCGTGCTCTATGCTAGCGACACCAGCACGAATCGCGCGCTGCATTCCCTCAACACCATGGGCATGAGCGGCGACTTTAAATCCATAGGAATCAGCCGTTGCGACAATAGCCTCAATCTCGTCATCAAAGAGCTGTGCGCTCTGTCCATTTTTAGCCAGACTTAGCACACCACCGGTGACAGAAATTTTTATAACATCCGCACCATTTTTATATCGTTGCCTAACAGCCTTTCTAGCGTCGGAGGCACCGTTAATAACGCCCTCTACTGGCCCGGGATCGCCCCGCAGACCTGCCCGCCATCCATTGCTAGGATCATCGTGCCCACCGGTACTGGATATTGCCATTCCCGACGTGAATACACGGGGCCCGATGACTAAGGCTTTATCAATCGCCCTGCGCAATGCCACGGTAACCCCATTCCGATCACCAAGATCGCGCACAGTAGTAAACCCTGCCATTAAGGTAAGTTCAGCATGGTGGGCGGCTAACAAGGCCAGCTCTGGACCTCCAAGGGTTACTTTTTCCAGCTCATAGGCAGCTGACAGCGCCACCATTAGGTGGACATGCATATCAATTAAACCCGGCAAACAGGTGTATTCCGATAAATCGATAACCTGGGCATCAGACTCATATTGATCAGCCGAATCAACCGAAGAGATGCGCTGCTGATCAATTGTTATCATTTGACTCGACAATACCTTTTGAGTCTCTACATCAATTAACTTGCCACAGTTCAAAACCATTTTTTGTTCAGCAAAAACAGGCTCGGTATTAAGCAGTAACAATGGCAAAAAATAGATAATATATTTCATTTCTCTCCCCTCAAGAATTGTCTTTTAACCTTTAGCTGAGCGCCTGAGCAAAGCCCAAATAGTCCGCTTTAACCAAAAGGCCTGCCGTAACCCCATCACAGGCAATGGATCACAAGCCGAATAAACTAAAAGCAAAAAACTTTTGCGCTACTGTGTTGCAAAAAATAAGTAGTAAAATAGCCGGAATAAAACTACTTAATGAGAAACGCATATATTTTTCTAACCAGGATCCAGCATAACCATTATTGCCCAGTTTCAGTTCTTGACTGAGGTTATGATGCTTCCATCGGAAGCTCACAAACAAACAGACCATAAGGCCATTTAACGGCAAAATTGTGTCGTAAAACACATCGACAATAACATCAAAAAATGACTTACTCTGACCGGCATAGCTCATAAATTCGGTGAATACTGTCAGCATCCCAAAGGACAGTGCCGACATTACCACCAAGGCGCCACCGATCATGGCCAACAGCTTTAATGCGCGCCTTCGAGGCAGTTTTTTTTCATCGATTAAATAGGCTACTGGCACCTCTATAATGGACACCAATGATGTGATGGCGGCGAAAAAAACCAATAAAAAGAAAACCGTAGCAACCAGATGGGCGCCAAAATACCCTATCGTATCTTGAAGCGTTAAGAAGATATTCGGTAACAGAACAAAGATCAAACTGACAGATGAATCGCTTAACTCGTCAGTATTTACCTGTGGGTTAAAGTAAAACACCGCTGGCAATATCATCAAACCTGCAATAAAAGCTACCGTGGTATCTGCCAGAGCAACCATAGAACCTGCTTTGACGATATTGTCCCGTTTATCGAGATAAGAGCCATAGGTAATAAGGATACCCATGCCCAATGATAAAGAGAAAAATGCCTGAGACAGTGCATTGTTAATAACGCCTGCATTTAATTTGGTCATATCAGGCACCAGAAAAAACCGCGCTCCAGCAATAGCGTCATCAAGACTTAACACGAAGATCACTAAGACTAGTAACATAATAAACAATGACGGCATTAACACTTTAGCTGCGCGCTCAATTCCTCTTTGAACGCCTGAATTTAAAATCAAAAATACCATGGCGCCCACCAGCAACATAGCGACAAATATATATGGGCTATTTATATATTTTTCAAAACTATCCGGGCTTGCGAGATATTCGAGCTGCCCCGAAGCAGACATAATCAGATAACCAAAAAGCCAAACAGTGATCACCATATAGAATACGCCAATCATAAATGGTGTAATAATCTTGAGAATTCCTGTTAGGCGCCAAAATTGCTGATGCTGTGAAATCTGACTATAGGCACCCACCGGATTACTTCTGGTATGCCGCCCCATAGCCAACTCAGCCATCAATACAGGCAGGCAGACGAAAAATACAAACACAAGATAAACAAGCAGAAAGGCTCCACCGCCGTTCTTGGCGGCATTGACGGGGAATCCCACTAGGTTACCTATACCCACAGCCGACCCGGCGGTAGCTAAAACAAAGCCCAGACGACTACTGAATTTTTCTCTCGGCGCGTTCATTTGGCAGAATCTTTTATAATAGTTATCATGAGGAAGCCTTCATTACCGCTTTAACTTCAAGAAATTCATGCAGACCAAGCAAGCCCCACTCGCGACCATTCCCTGACTGTTTATAGCCACCGAAGGGCGCTTCAGTCACCAGTGGTGCACCATTGATATGCACCATCCCACATTTCATCTGTTGAGCGATGTACTCAGCAGAAGAGTCATCTTTGGCATAGATATAGGCAGAGAGACCGTATTCTGTTCCGTTGGCAATTTCGATCGCCTCTTCCTGTGTTTTGTAAGGCATCACCGCCAGCACTGGGCCAAAGACTTCCTCTTTTGCAATGAATTGATCCTTGTTCAGGTTGGCAAAAATAGTGGGCTTAATAAAATAACCCTCACTACAATCCGCCACCGGACCCAAACCACCGGTTATAGGCATGAGCCCTGCGGTTTCAGCGTCTTGCAAAATAGACGTTACTTTTTCAAATTGCCCATGATTAGCCAGCGGGCCAAGCTGCGTTGCCTCATCAGCGGGATCGCCTACCACATAGGACTCAGCAGCCCTCTTTGCTATCTCAACCACTTCATCATGCAGACTTTCAGGGACTAGAAGACGGGTGCCCGCATTACAGGATTGGCCGGTGTTTTCCATACATAGCCATACGCATTCAGGCACAACAGTTTCAAGATCAATGCCTTCGGTCAGAATCATCGGTGATTTTCCTCCCAGCTCCTGACAAACACGTTTGACAGTAGTTGCCGCTGCCTGAGCAACGGCAATACCCGCACGGGTCGAGCCGGTAAATGACACCATATCAATGTCAGGGTGCTGACTAATAGCCGCCCCCACCACCGGCCCCTCGCCATTGACCAAGTTAAATACACCCGGCGGTAATGCCGCCTGATCGATAACGTCGGCAAATAACTGCGCTGACAAAGGTGAAAACTCCGATGGCTTAACCACCATGGTGCAACCAGCAGCAATAGCCGGTGCCACCTTAGCGACCAACTGGCTGATCGGCCAATTCCAAGGTGTGATAAGACCACAGACACCAACAGGCTCATGGTGAAGGCTGTAACCAGTCTTTGTTTGCGTTAGATCAAAATCTTTAAGGGCGGCAATGGTCGACTCGAGATGCTCAATTCCGGTATGGGCCTGGACCTCACGAGACAGCGTAATAGGGGCGCCCATTTCAAGGCAAATCGCTTCGACAAAGTCGTCGTAACGCGATTTGTAACCGGCAAGAATTTTTTCAAGATAGTCTAGACGTTGCGCTTTCGAGGTTGCCTGAAACGTTCTAAATGCTGATTTTGCTGCCACCACCGCATTATCAACGTCTTCGGCATTACCAAGCGCTACGCTACCGATAATAGAATCACAAGCTGGATTGACAATATCTAAGGCATTTCCAGCCATTTTGGTTTTTTGCCAATGACCATTGATATAAAAAGAGTTTAAATTATATTTGCCACTCGGTACTGTCATGTTCTGTCTCTGTGAAAATTATGAAAAGGACTTGATACAATTTCTGCCAATTAGCTTTAAGCTGACGGTTTTTAAAATGCAGGATGTGGTATCAGATGCTATTTCTCTATGGAAGCATCAGTAGGTTTTGAGTACCGTTCAAACCAAGCCAAAATCGCATTCACTTTTGCGATTAAATGGCTTGGCCTAGCTTCAATCCAATGGCTAGCACCTGGCACTCTAACTAACGCAGTATCCACACCCTCGACCTGGAGTGCATTGAAGTACTGCTCTGCCTCCCAAATCGGTGTGCGCCAATCCTCCTCGCCGGTGATTAGCATGGTTGGCGTGGTCACATTACCGACTAGAGAAAGTGGTGAGCGCGACCAGTAAACCATTGGATTATCCCAAGGTAGATCAGCAAACCAGTAGTTAGCCATAAGCTTATCAATATCAGATGTTAAGGATTGACTTGCCCAATTGATGACCGGATTAACGGATACCGCCGCACGAAAGCGATCTGTTTTACCCACGATCCAAGCAGTGAGAGTTCCACCGCCACTGCCGCCAAAAACATACAGTTGCTCCTTGTCAACAAAGCCCATGGCAACTGTTTCATCAACCATATCCATAAGATCGTCATAATCCCGACTTGGAAAATTGTCATCAATGGTATGGGCAAACTCTGCACCATAACCGGTAGATCCCCTGGGATTACCGTATACCACAACATAGCCCGCGGCCGCATATAACTGATTATTAGCCGCGAATTGTGGCCCATAGGCTGCCCAGGGTCCCCCGTGTATTTGCAGCATCATGGGGTAGGATTGTGTGGGATCAAAATTCGGAGGGCGCATTATCCAATACTGTATTTCACGTTGATCAAAGCTCGACTTAAGGGTGCGCTCCTCAACCGTGGCAAACCCCACAGAATCATGTAGCGAACGATTGAGGTCGGTGATCGTCTTTACCTGCCCATGACGGTCAACGACACCCAGCTCTGTTGGCTTTGTGGTGTCACCCATAGTGATAGCTGCAACGCCGCCGCTAGTCGAAAATTGGCCCAGAACATAGGGTTGATCCAACTCCCATCCAGCAAGCTTGTCAGTCAGTACTGAAACAGAGCCATCCGCGGAAAGCAGCGCCAATACACTTTTCCCTCGATATTCATACTGGACGTAATACCGCTGATTATCTGGATGCCAGGCGAAATCGATAACACTGAAGTCGTTACCCGACGTTAATTGGCGGACATCTGATCCGTCCAGTTTGGCGGTATAAAGCTGATATTCATGGTAAACGCTGGGCTTATCTTGATGACCAACCCAAGCTATACGCTCACCATCGGGGGATATCCTCGGTGCCGAATCTGGGCCCGATTGGGTAGTGAACGCAGTGAGCTGGCGTGTTTTTAAATCCAGCCTAACAATATCTGTGTCCCAGGGCTTATTGACGTTATTTTTAAAGTTAATACTTAGCAATAGAGCCGAAGAATCAGGCAGCCATTCGATAGCGCTATTATGATCTTGCTGTCCCTGCGTCAACTGTTGCACGGCACCACCGTCCATCGGTATTAAGAATACCTGATGACGACTAAACGGCAAATATCCAGCGCCGTCCACTCGAAACTGGCTACGCGTTTCAACCAGAATAGGCTCCGCCCATTTAGCACCCTCTGGTGGAGAAGGTATGGTGCCCATGGTCTCCGGCTTATAAGCAACCGACATGGTAAATGCCAACCATTTACCATCGGGTGAAAAGGATAAATTAGTCGGATCTGAAAGGCCTTCACCCAACTCTGATCTCACAGGCGAGTTCAACTGCTGTATATAAATATGGGAAGTATCTCCCTCAAAGGCGACAAAGGCGATGGCGTCTCCAGACTGCGTAAATGCAGCCGCTCCGACAGCATCAAAACCTTTTGATATCTGACGCATATTTTTACCATCAGCATCAATTACCCACAGATCATTTTTACGCTGATCAGTCATGATATCCATATGGTAACGATGAAATGCGATGGTCTTTCCATCTGCTGATATAACGGGATTAGAGGCATAAGTAATCTTAAATACATCCATTGCCGATATTGGCTCTTTAGCCAGTGCTGGGGTACTCAACAATAAAACGCAGAGTCCCGCCAGGAGGATTTGCACTATTGTGGTTTTCAAGATTTGTGGAGAGTACATTTATGCCTCGCAGGTACTTACAAAAAATAGTGGCGCACATAACCAGTGATATAAAACTAATCACCAGATAGAAAAAAAGATATCACCCTCGGCAAGTGTCGTCCATGACCTTGCAAGAGGGGGATATCTTTCGACTAACTTTGCTTACTTATTGGCCGAACCGAGCACGCAGTTCAATGCCAATCGTTCGGGGTCGAATATAGTTAGCCCGACCATCACCTAGCTCCGTTTCAATCCATGTGAGACCCTCTCTATTGGTCAGATTGCGTGCGAACAAATCAACCGATACTGAGTCATTAATCTCAGCACCAAGGGATAGATTGACGGTGGTGAAGCCGCCGGCAGCCAGACCCGACTGCTGCAGATTGTTGTAGTACTCACCAATGTGCGCTATGTCAGCTCGTGCAAACATCGGACGTCCCGCCATACTAAAGTCAGCCTGCAAGCCAAGAGAGGCCGAGAATTCAGGTGACCCAGGAAGCCGATCCCCCGATTGAGCATTAAGTGGTGCACTGTCCGCGGTTAACTCTGCCCGCGTGTATGACATCCCGTAGTCAATGCGCCATGCGTCAGCCAACAATAACTGGCCATCGACTTCCACACCCTTACTTTGCGCTTCACCGGCATTGACGAACGCTTCAAAACCGCAGTCAAGAATCACCTTAACTGGAATACCCGTCCAATCAACTTGGAAAGCAGACACATTGAGTGTTGCACGTCCATCGGCAAAGGCAAACTTTGCTCCAACTTCAAAGCTATCCAACTCATCTGAAGCAATCTTATCTGGTATTCCTGTAGTGTCACATAAGGTGGATGGGAATTCATTTTGCGGACCACCTAGGCGAAATCCTTGGGCAAACGTTCCATAAAATGAGGTTGTCTCATCAGGCCTGTAATTCAAACTAAGTTTATAAGTCTGACCCGTGTCATCGCTTTCTACAAAACCTTCCGAATAGCCACCATTGAACACACCATCATTCTCATCTGGCGAGTCCTTCTCATAGTCGTAATGACGAACACCAGCAACAGCGGTTAACTGCTCGGTTAAATCAAATGAGGCCTCACCAAAAAATGCGAGCTGCTTTAAGTTATCACCAAACGTACTTTCAAACAGCAGCTCACCCCCATCTGGATCTAGTTCTGGGGCTCCTTCAAACGTCAGCTTTTGGTTCGCCGTCCTCTTGTAATCCTGATAAAAGGCACCCACCAAGAACTGCAAGGGTCCATCCAAACGCGTATTTAACCGCAATTCCTGCGTAAATTGTTCAGCAACTGCCGAATCAGCCAGATAAAGCGGATAATCTCCAGGAGCATAGAAATAAGCGCCAAGATCACGATCTTGTAAAGTCTTTGATTCCGCTATCGAAGTAGAAGAAAAAAGCTCATAGGAACCCATATCAAGGTTCATTTTGAGATTGGTCACATCTAAATCAATCGTCAGCGCCTCCCCACTTCCATCTTGCCTTTGAAAAGGAGCTCTGTTCTTACCTCCGAACGCTAACATTGACTCCGGAATACCTGATTGGTCGATATCCTGAGTCATATGACTTAGCGTTACATCAAAATCTTCACTGACTTGCCATAATGCTGTTATACGGCCGCCCGTGTACTGATCATCACCTGCTTCACCGCTGGTAACAACACCACCGAACTCGTCTGCCACGATTTTTTTAGCCGCATTATCACCAGCGATGTTTTTATAGTAACCACTATTATCATAGTCGTAGCCGACAACGCGAATGGCGAACTTATCCTCTACCACAGGTAAGTTAAGTACACCTCGCAACATGATATTCTGTCCACCTAGATCGGCAGTGGAGGAAGCGGATCCCGCAATCTCTGCTGAAAAGCCACTTAGATCTGGAGCATTGGGAATAACCCGAACCGTTCCTGCAATCGAGCCATCACCATATAGGGTGCCCTGTGGACCACGCAGCACTTCAATACGCTGCATATCAACATATTTTAGATCTGGGTTACCACCACCTAAACTACCCATACCGGCCACTGGCGTTTCATCTATATAGACACCAACAGCAATATCATCCTGTGGTGATGCAGTCACCCCACGCATAATAATGCCATTGCGACCTGCGCCACGATCCAAGAAGTTAGTGGAAGGTAATGACCGCAAAAAGTCATCCATACCAACCATGCCACGCTTGCTAATCAGATCTCCACTGGCGACGGAGATACTGGCTGGAATATCCATTACACTGACATCGCCTCGCTTGCTGGCACTAACAATAACTTCCTCAATCACAGGGCCGTCTGCGCTAGCTAACGACACGTTGAGCCCCGCGGCACACAAACTGCCTAAAACGGCTGCTAATTTAGTTTTCTTATTCAGATTCATAACTTTCCCCTAGTGTTGTCAATAAAGCATACTTTCGTGAGACTCGGTATTAAATCTCGCTCCAATATATGTAGCTAACTACATATTAAAATATTTATAAAATGCTTCTAGCCTTAAGAAATAGACTATTTTAGGCATTTCCAGCATATTAGTGATTTTTATATTTGTAGTCAACTCTATTTATAAGGATTTAGCTCACTTCATTAAATGATATAGCGAGTCGCTTTTTCTAACTAGCTGGCCCCTCTAAAAATCATACTTGGCCGCCATATATATAGTCATCGCGCACTCCCAAACTTCACCCACCAACCCATCACCTACAGGCTCGCCATCCAACTCCAACACTGGAGCTATATGTTTGCTTGAGTTAGTGATCCATATTTCGTCAGCATTGCGAACTTCGTCCATGGTCACTATTCGCTCCTCCACCGTTATGGATCCATTAGCGCGCATTGACTCTATGGCGATATGTCGAGAAATCCCCGGAAGTAGCTGATGATCAAGCACTGGGGTGGCCACGACGCCATCCTTTACAATAAACACATTACTGTAGCTACCCTCGGTTAACTGGCCAAGGGCGTTGTACATAATCGTTTCGTTGTTCTGTACAGAATAACTCTGCTGAAAATGCAGTACATTACCAAGCATGGCTGTGGACTTTATATGGCAGCGGCTCCAGCGCAAATCTTCAGTGGAAATCACTTTCAACCCAGCTTCAATGTGGCGATTTGGTATTGCGGGATGGGGGGCGATTTCTATTACCATGCCAAAGACAGTGGGTTTGACATTGCTAGGGAAGCCGTGAAAACGACGCCCCTCATTACCGCGACTTATCTGGAAATAGATGCCCAGATTCTGACCACCATTTTTGTTACTTAGCTGTGTCGCTATTTCGTGCCACTGCTCAGTCGTCAGGGGATTTTCGATACCTATGCTTTTCAGGCCATTATCCATGCGCTCCAGATGCAGCTTAAAGCCCACCATCTTTCCGCCGTAGGATGGGGTCACGTCATAAATACCATCACCAAAGAGAAACCCTCGATCAAATGGCGATATGGTTGCTTGCTCGGCAGGCATATATTCACCGTTTAAATACACAATCATCATGTTACTCACTTGAAGAAATTACTTTTTAATTTATAGCATGCTATATATTAATAATAGTCAACACATAAATAATGCTTGTTTAATGCCCATATAAAGGGGATTAAGCGGATTAATTAATAATATTTTTATTTGTACTTGGAGTCAACTATAATTATAATGCTGAAAAGGAATGTAGCAATGAGTGACATATGAATTTAAGAGCAACCAACAAATCCAAGCGTCAAAGGCTTATCGTTTCGCATGCGGCTCGTCTTTTCTCTTCGACTGGATATGACGTTACGACAATAGAGTTGGTCGCAGCGCGGTCTAATGTGTCACCTGCCACTATTTATAACAATTTTGAAAATAAGATAGGTCTGTTACTCGCAGTCTTAATAGAAGAAGGCGAAGGCGTTCAGCAGATTGGCCAAAAAATCATTGATCAACGGACAACAAATAACCTGAGCGTTATTTATCGCTTAATTGCACTCTATGTCGATCACCCAATGGAATTTATGAACAAGTCCTGCTGGCGGCAAGCACTTGCAGCCTCGTCGGCGTCTTCACATAAAAAGTTCACCCAGGAATACCAAAATGTGGACAAGCAACTACAGGTTCAGCTTATCGAGCTAATGCACCAACTCTATAATGAATATGTTTTCAGAACAGAGGTAGACCCTCAGTCACTGGGAGAAATCATTTGGAATAATGTCGATCAGATGTTCACAGATTTTATTTCTGACGAAAAGATGTCCCTCGAGGCATTAAAAAACACACTTAACAGACAGACTGAAGCGCTACTGATATTGGCCCAGACGCAGGATTGATGGTTCATCTTGTAACTCAGTTTTGAAGGATAGAGTAATGCATACAATAGTTTTTAGGGTTTACGGGAATCACAGAAGTACTGTAAATACCTGATGCTCAATATCATCAAACGCCCGTCACAGCGATCGTATGACTACATAATTATCGGGTCAGGCTCCGCCGGCAGTGTGCTCGCGGCTCGTCTGTCAGAGGACAGTTCTAAAAGCGTGCTTTTAGTTGAAGCTGGGCCTAGCGACAGAAATACATTTATTCAAATGCCCGCTGGCCTGGGTATTCCACTGATGAAGGATCGGTATAACTGGAAATTCTTCTCTGAAGAAGCGAACTCTTCTGCCTCTGAAAAAGAGATATATACCCCCCGCGGCAAGGTTCTCGGGGGCTCCTCATCGATTAACGGCATGAATTGGGTGCGCGGCAATTCAGCTGACTATGACGACTGGGCCCAATCAGGCCTTACTAATTGGTCTTACGCCCATTGCCTGCCCTATTTTAAGCGCAGTGAAAACTATGCACAGGGTGATCCCGCTTATCGAGGAATCGGTGGGCCGACTAATATTGTCAAGGCCGAGGCTACCAATCCCCTTTTCAAATTGTTTCTTGATGCAGCCTGCGACTACGGCCTGGCACTCAACCCTGACCACAATGGTGAAACGCAAATCGGAGCCCATACAACCCAAAGGAATGTTTCTAAGGGTACAAGACATAGCGCATCTCAAGCTTATTTATATGATCAGCCAGCTAAGGCTCATCTAGATGTCCTACTGGAGACACGCTGTACCTCGATTGAATTTTCAGGACAGGATGCCGCTAGGGTGCATTTAATCCGCAGGGGCAAAGTCTTTACTGTTGAGGTGGGGTCAGAACTGATCCTGTCTGCAGGTGCCATCCAGACTCCGCAACTGTTAATGCTATCCGGTATCGGTGATGGCGATGCACTTAAGGCGTGCGACATTAATATAAAACAACATATGCCGGGGGTCGGTAGCAACTTACAGGATCACCCCGCATGGTGTTTCGAGTACGGTGCCACAGACCCTCGCGATTCCTTAGCCTCTAAACTGGGTTATTTGGGACGCCTTAAAATCGGCGCTGAATGGCTGTTCAGAAAACAGGGACTAGGTATCTCCAATCACTTTGAGGTAGGTGCTTTTTTGTCGCTACTTGGCACGGGAACGGGCGCCGATGCACAGATGGAATGTATCGCCATGAGAGGTCATTTTGCGCCTGAAGGAATCAAAATTGAACCCGGTTACCAGTGCTTTACCAGCCTGCAGCGCCCTACCAGTCGCGGAAAGCTCTGTATAACCAGTGCCGACCCTGCTGTAGGTCCAAAATTTCAATTTAATTATTTGACCACTGACCATGACAAGAAGCTAGCAATAGCGGCCATTAAAGCAACCCAACAAATATTTCAGCAATCCGCTTGGCAGGGCCGTCTCAGCTCAGAATTATCCGGTGTTGATAATCTCAAGTCTGACAGTGACATTATAAAATGGGCTTTTGCTAATGTAGAGTCGAATTATCACCCCTGCGGTACCTGTAGTATGGGAGTTGATGACAAGGCTGTTACAGATGCGCAAGGTCGGGCCCATGGGTTTAACAACTTGCGTATTGTGGATGCATCAATAATCCCATCCATTCCAGCAGGCAATCTAAATGCGATCACAATAATGATTGCCGAAAAAATTGCTGACAGTATTCTCGGGGTGTCCGCCATTGAGCCAGAATATCCGTCGATCAACTGATAATAATAAGCATAAAAGCTAGGGAGTAAACTTTGCCAAGTCTTTCGAAATCTGAGCGTGAGAATCAGAACGTACTACCCAATAACAGTAATATTTTTGACAGTCCCACAGCGATCTTTGCAGCCATTGTTCTTGGGTTCGCTGGAACTGGGGTTGCAATGGGTATGCCACTGCTGGTCGGCTCAATGGCAAGTTCTCTGGGCTTTAGCGATCAACAACTGGGGTACCTGGCGTCATCTGATATGACAGGGCTGTTTGTCGGCTCAGTCTCTGCCTCACTAGTAGTGGCTAAAATGAATCGCCGTTTACTCGCTGCAGCCGGTCTATTCATGGTAATGCTGGGCAACTATTTGTCTATTCAATCACCAGATATTCTACCCTTGATGCTGTGTCGTTTTTGTGCAGGAATAGGTGCGGGACTCTGTTATGCAACATGCACCGCCAGCCTTGCAGGAAGTCATAACTCGGCGCGCACATTCAGTATTCTTCTTTTTACACTAGTGGTAATGAATGCCTTTATTTTTTATATCTTTCCGATTATTGATGCCAAATGGGGCGTCACTGGGCTGTTTGGTTTTTACTTGCTCCAAGCTATTCCAATTCTACTCGTACTGCCACTGCTTCCTCAGTATTGCATCGGAGAAACCGACGAAGGCACATTGAATACTGAGGCCGATAGCTCTGAGGTTCACCCACAGATACCAAAGATCCTGCCTCGCCTGTGTTTAGCTGCTGTTTTTAGCTTCTATTTGTTAGTCGGTGCTTACTGGGCGTTTATCGAACGCGCGGGTGCCGCAGCCAACATTAGCCCTGAATTTATCTCAGCCACTTTAACCTGGGCGCAAATATTCAGTCTCACTGCTGCCATTATAGCGGTATGGCTTGCAAGACGTTTTGGACAGTCAAAACCCTTACTCTTTGCGCTAATAATCATGGTTGTTACCATGCTGGCACTCGCGCTTAGGATCGACACCATCACATTTGTCTTTAGTATATTTTCCTTTAGTTTTTTCTGGATATTTATTGACGTTTTCCAGCTGGGAACCCTATCTAATATTGATCATTCTGGTCGTTATGCAGCATTGGTTCCTGCCTTCCAGGGAGCGGCGCAAGCGGTGGCACCCGCAGCCGCAGGATTGCTACTATCCTTCCAGCTTGGCTATAGCTCCGTCATGCTTATGTGCGCAGCGACGGCAGCAGTTGCTCTTTATATATACCATTATGTCTATCGAGGACTAAAGCAGATTGCACCTGATGTGGCAGATGGGGACTAAGTATGGCAAGCTGGCGGATTCTCGCCCAGCCCTAATGATATGATAGAAGCGGTCTGCCTTTTCAATGCGTCTTTTAATTCCTGGATAGACATCGGCTCGTCAGAAATAAAATCAGTAAACATCTGGTTGACGTTGTTCCAAATAATTTCACCCAGTGATTGGGAGTCCCATTCGGTGATAAAAACCTGCTCATCTTTAAGAGCATGCATCACGCGAATAAGCTGCGCCTTCAATTTTCTATCAACATTGTGGTATTCCTGAGAGAATTTCTTGTGTGAGGATGCCGTTGAGGCAGCAAGAGCTTGCCGCCAACAGGACTTATTCATAAACTCCATTGGATGATCCACATACAGCTCAATTAGCTTATAGATAATGTCGACATCATTCCTTTGACGCTGGGCAATGATCGTCTCGCCAATCTGCTCAACACCTTCCCCTTCGTCTATTAATACTGCCAGGAGAAGCCCTATCTTATTATCAAAATTATTATAAATGGTGGCGGGTGAGACGTTAGATCTCTCCGCGACCATTTCTATTGCCGTAAGGTCGTAGCCTATTGACGAAAAAAATCGGGCCGCGTTTGCTACTATCCGCTTTTGTCGGCTGACCTTGTTAGTTTCTCTAAGACTCATAAGACTCGTTTATTGATTGAATTGCTTAATAGACCTGCTGTGGCCACTGCAAAAACCTGATTGTTCGCCGAACACGCGCCAAAATGTTCAGGTTTTCGAGAAAGCTCCTATTTTAACCTCAGCAGTGTTATCTACCACTAAAGTCACGTGTGTGTTTGCTCTCATACCACTCTCTTCTAGTTAATGTACTAGAACAGAATAAGCCCCATTTATCGCGTATCAGCGTGATTTAACGCTGCTATTATTAAATGCTACTTATGATTTGCAGTAATCGCAACCGTTTGTAACTTTCTTTGTAAAACCCCCTGTTTTAGGGGTGGTTTGTAACAAGTTTGTAACTCTCAACTCTATATAAATCAATGGGTTAAACCTGATCGACTACTCCCACTCAATAGTCGCCGGCGGCTTGCTAGAGACATCATAAGTCACCCGAGACACCTCAGTGATCTCATTGATAATCC
>OJEJ01000310.1_pt1 | contig 20257 bp, 2 predicted proteins | sample 1593271 | NCBI WGS metagenome assembly OJEJ01 (sample SAMN05416877, study PRJEB24817) | seawater metagenome | isolation source: Sea water | place: Canada:Atlantic | collected 2013-11
TAATTGTCCCATGACTAATAAATTCATTTATATGCAGCAAGAAAGACACCAAAAAACCCAACATAACAATCAGATTTGACTCTCACTACGTCAGACTTCTGCCCCATTAGAACGGTTCACATCGCTTTATTCATCACAGTGCCTTTTTTTACTGCAAATGTATGCTGATAGTGTCAATACCCTTCCATATTTTAGTCCATTGAAATGTTATTTTTCTTTCAATATGGAAAGAAATCGGTCTCGAATAGAAACTCTGATATAGATTTTATCTCAGTAGCAATATAGCCGTACTTTGTATTAATACAATCGTCTGTATCCCAATTTTAGTCGATTATTTTCTGAACTTAAATAGCTTCACCTATTTTTTATCTCTCTACAATTAAACATCTAAATTTAATTTTTCCCTTTGTGTGGATGGCTCCCCTCAACTCAGTCTATTAGCATAGGTTAATTGAATCAGCCTTCCTATGCTTGACTCTAATTTTAATTGCCCTAACTTATAAAGAACTATTATACTGTCCCCCTATAATTCTAGTTTAATTTACTTGAGAATTACATGGCCACAATACAACTGAATAAGACCTATTACGAAACACATCCTACAAATCGACTTATTGAGCAAGGTGAGGTTCCTCGTGTATCAATTAATGACATGACGCCAAAGTTTTTCCGGCATGAGTTTCAATTACCTAACCTACCGGTTGTCATCACACACGCACTCGATTACGCCATACCTTTAAGCTTAGATAAACTGATTTCACTTGTAGGAGAAGTTGAGGTGCTCACGCGCATGTATGGAGAAGATCGATTTTCACGTCCCAAAGCTGAATGGAAATCATATTGTGAAATGCAAGCTATGACAATTTCTCACTATTGTGACCATTTAAAAGATGGGTCTGCTAAACGCCATCACAGGTATCTGGCTTTGGTTGAAATGGGACATACGGCTTTACGCTCTATCGTCGGTCCATGCCTTGAATTAATTGCCAATCGTACCGGGCTTCGGCAACATCCAAACACCGATATGAATCTATGGGTAGGTCCGGGTGGCCACGTAGAACCATTACATTTTGACGGTATGGATGGCACACTGTCTCAATTTCGGGGTGCAAAACGTGTCTCTCTTTTCAGCCCTAAACAAACTAAAAACCTCTATCCTTTTCCGATTTCACATGGAAAAATGCCACCAACTTTCAGTCAACCCTACATTGACCAGCCCGACTTTGAGCAATATCCACGCCTGACTGAAGCGCTCGAACATCGTAAAATCATTATCCTTGGCGAGGGTGAAACGCTTTATATGCCCGTTGGCTGGTGGCATGAAATTGAAGCACTTGAAACTGACTATATCTGTTCGATTAATCGCTTTTGGACGGTCGACCCACTTTGGCGCTATGCCAAGGCACCAGAAGCAGGATTTTTTCAACTTCTCGGAAAAATCAGTCAGCTTCGCCGAGGTTTAAAATAAGTTTAACATTCTCAAAGTCTCTGGTCCTACATCTCTCGTAACAAAAATCATTAGATGTGTTTTTCGGCTCTTTGACTCAATCGAAAAATTATCCATAGTCAGTTTAAAAAACGTCTGACAACTCAGTCTTTTTCAATAGAACTGATCTCAATTCAAAGCCCAAAAACGGATGTTCCCCTAACACCCGTGCCAACAGAATTTTTCTCCTATCTAATATGGTTGGTCATAAAACACAGTATCATGTTGATTCTAAATCATGCCAAAAATTATCTATATTAGAATTACTAGTGGGTTCGTTTATGACCTCAAAATATACTTAAAATAACTATTCTTAACTGATTCTCTATTTGGTCTTTGATAAATAACGTTCAATTTTCTCAGCCATCAGTTCGATAGCTGTAGGCCTCCACATCATATCCATATGCGTAGCATCCACGCCTATAATTTCGAAAGAAGCCGAAGAATAAGGTGTCCAATCATAGTAATCTTGCCCCTCAGTTTCAGGCTCCTGTTCCGCTAAGAACAATAAAACAGGGGCATGGCATTTCTTCATCTTATAGCCAGACCTTAATACTTGACAATTGATTGATTGCATCAACATACGTTTAAGCATGTCAATTGGAGTCTCTTGTGGCACCATTCCAACACTTACCATTTTTTCTTTTACTTTCAGAATCAACACCTCGTTGTCTAATGTCGCTGACTGAGCATCAACACCGTACTCTTTGGCAATATCAACGAGCACTTTTTGGCGTCGTTGATCATCTGATTGTTCGCTCTGCCCAGAATCAAATGTTGGAAATATAGTTGAGGTATCGAGCACAAAAAGGGCAGCAACTGTCTCCCCTTGCTGCTCTAACAAACAAGTCATTGCCTGTGCGACCGTGCCACCAAAAGAGTGCCCTAATAAATGATACGGCCCCTTAGGCTGCACTTGGCGAAGAGCATCGACATAGTCTTTTACCATTTCCTCAAGAGATGTGTGAAATGTCTCTTCCCCTTCAAGGCCACGCGCTTGTAATGCCCATACAGGCAGATTACTGTTAAGCGCTCTAGTCAGGTTTTGATAGACTGCACCACTACCACCACCAGGATGTATACAAAATAATGTTGGGCCTGTACCCTCTTGACGCAAGGGCATCAAGGGGCTGTAGGCAACAGAATCTATCTCTTCAATAAAGGTTGCAAGTTGGCTTGGAGTAGGGAATTCAAATAGTTTACGTAAAGGCAGAACACATTGGGTTGCCTGGTTAATTCTAGCTATAAGACGCATGGCCAACAACGAATGTCCTCCGATATTAAAGAAACTATCATCTAGTCCAACTCTTGACCTACCAGTGACCTCTGCAAAAAGTTGGCACAGCCTAGATTCCGTTGCGAGCAGGGGTGCTCTATAGCTTGATACTGCAGCATCTAATTCAGGATCTGGCAACGCACGACGGTCTAGTTTGCCGTTAGACGTTATTGGTAAAGCGTCTAACCATACACATGCCGAGGGCAGCATGTAATCAGGTAATCTATGTTGCAGTAGCGCTCTCAACTCAAGGAGTTCAATCGGCTCTGCACCCTCATGTGCTACAAGATACGCCACTAGGGACTTTTCACCTGATACGAACCGATTAATTACCGCAGCTTGCACAATAACATTGTTTGCGGCTTCAAGTAGTACCGCCTCAACCTCACCTAGCTCAATACGATAACCCCGAATCTTCACCTGCATGTCTGCACGACCAATGAACTCTATATTGCCATCAGACAATCTCCGCGAGAGATCTCCACTACGGTACATTCGTTCACCAGGCCTATAAGGATTGGCAATAAAACGTTCGGCCGTTAAACCCGTACGATTAAGATACCCTCGTGCCAAGCAAACACCAGAAATATAAAGTTCTCCCACCACGCCATGGGGAACGAGGTCAAGCATAGGGTCTAAAATATAGAGCTGGATATTTGCTATCGGCTGACCAATAGGGGGTAATTGATCCCATCCTAAAACATCCTCAGCCATTGAGTACGCACTCACAACATGAGATTCTGTTGGCCCATAGTGATTATAAAGTCGAGCATTCGGACGGTTTTGATAAATTTCTTTTAAGTTAGGCGTAATGCGTAATGATTCACCAGCAGAGAAAAATTCGTTTGGCCAATAATCAATATTGAAATCTTTTTTAGACTGCGCCATGTTATCTAGAACTACGAAAGGCGTATAAACACTATTGATCTGTTTAGCGGCTAAATACATCAACAACGCTCGGGAGTCACGACGCGTATCCTCATCTACGAGCACCAACACTGCACCACGTGCCAGCGTATTAAAAATTTCCTGTGCCGACACATCGAACCCAATCTGGGCAAACTGTAAAACATGTTTAGGCGAAGAGATAATTTCGTTTTGTTGCCAATGAATAAGATTGACTAAAGATTGATGCAAATACCCTACACCCTTAGGTGTACCTGAACTGCCAGAAGTATAAAGCACATAAAGCAGATGGTCGGGCCTCAGCATACAACTGCGTTCAGTATCTAAAATTCGAGTTGAAAGTTGTGTCTCTATTAGATTTTGAGTATCTGTATCATTAAACAAGATCAATTCGATTTCATTTGGATGGCTTTCTAATGCTAATACCTCCAGGTTGTGAGTTTTTGTCAACAAACAAACGGCCTGGCTCTCCTCAAGCACGAAGTGTAATCTTTGCATCGGATGAGTGAGATCTAAGGGCAAATAAGCTGCTCCCGCTTTGATCACTGCCAACATAGCAATAATCATTTCAGTCGATCGATCAAACAGGATCGCAACAATCTGATCGGGCCCAATACACTTAGAGATTAGATAACGTGCCAGCTTGTTAGAGGCATCATCAAGCGCTCGATAAGTTAAGCTAGTATCGCCAAATTCAAGCGCAATTGAATGAGGTGTTTGATTTACCTGAGCCTCTAACAGCGCCGGTATAGTTAAAAGCCCCGGTGAGCGTTCGACCGTTTGCCCAGTTGAATGTGAGCTCAAAGATTCACGCTCCTTGCGCTGCGTGATCCTCACATTTGCTAATGGGCCTTGAAGGCTTATAGACAAGTCAAGAATTAAGCTTTTCAACCGCGTCAGAATAAGTTCAGCCCCAGCCTGATCCAGGCGACTACGATCAAACGAAAGACGCATCAACATGGCCTCTCCCGGCACAACGGTTAAGGCAATTGGATAGTGCGTACCATCCAAACCCTTTGTGCTCTGAACTTTTAATTCACCCTCATTCTGTTGGCTTTGAAGTGCTTGTTGATCAATCGGATAGTTTTCAAAAATAAACATTGCTTCAAACAACAAGCCATCCCGCAAAGCAGTACAACGCTTGATTTCAGCCAGGCCTAGATGCGCATGCTCATCTTGTTGCCCCAACTCGCCTTGTAACTCTTTGAGCCAAGGGATCATAGGCCATTGCGCTGCTAAAGAAATATACAGTGGTAATGTTTCGATAAAAAGACCGACCGCCTGCCCAATACCGGGAATGGCGCTTGAACGCCCGCTGCGCACGCTACCCAGTACAATCTCATCTACACCACTGAGACGCCCGAGCAAAAGTCCAAAAAGTCCTTGGAGTATCGTTGCGGGCGTTAATCCATGTTGCTTTGCAAGATTTTCAAATGCGCTAGTTTCAACTGATTCAATGGACATAAAGATCTCTGACTGTCCACTCAATTTGTCATCAGCCTCTAAATCAGGTCGCTTAGGTAAGTTAAGCGGAATAGCCTCTGTTAACTCGCTAAGATGCTCTGTCCAGTAGGCACGGCTCTTTTCAATATCTTGTTGATGCAGCCAAGCTAAATGCTTTGTCCAGTCAAACACTGCCGGTAATTTTTGGGCGATTTTAATCGTATTTGAACTTGGGTAAAGCGCCGTATATTCAGCCTCGTAGAGTTTGAGTAACTCACTGAGAAGAATAGGTGTGGACCAACCATCCATGAGTAGGTGATGATTAGAGAGTTGCAATACATATTCATGTTCGCCTTGCTCACTGACGCCCAAGTCGCTCAACCAGAGTCGAATCAAGGCACTTTTCATCAAATTAAAAGGCTCACTCAGATCCATTGCAATCAATGCATCACAGCGAGCGTTTGCAGAGCCAGTGAGCGACACCTCTCGATAGTTGTAATGGTTCAGCCCACGGACAACAGCGAGGCCAGTGGAACAGTCCTCTGAGAGAAGATTGATACGGAGAATTGGATGACGCATAACAAGCTTTGACCACGCATTCCGCAGACAATCGTTAAGCACATTCAATGGCAAGCGACTTTTGAATCGCATGGATAAATTCACGTGATAAGGATCAACCTCATCAACAGCCAAAGCCCTACTTTCAAAAGCCAGACCTTGTTGTAAATTTGTCAATGGCCAGAGATCAAGCATATCGGGATAAAGCACCATGGTTTTATCTAATGCATGCTGACTCATCAAAGGTAAACCGACTTTACGCAAGCTTTTTTGCGCAAGACTAAAATCTGACGGGCTAAAACGGTTCGTCATCGGCGTCATCAAACAATGTTGCGTCAATGCAATCAGAGCTGACTTGAATCTATTCAACAAGTCCTGGATCGATGTCTCACGGTAAGCAAGTGAACAGTAAGTCACTGCAAACTTCAATACACCCTGTTCGTCAATCATCGCGTTTATGTCCAACAACGAGGTGCGCAAGCGCGATGCCGACTCACCTGAGGAGGACAGACCGCCCTCATAAGGCTGCCAGCCATCGGTGGCTTCTGTCGACTCTTCAAAACGGCCGAGATAATTAAAGGTTAACTCAGGCGCTTGGCAGGGCTCAGTACTGAGTTCGCTTTGCGTGTCCAGATAACGCAATACCCCATAACCCAAACCCTTATCTGGCAATGTCCGTAACTGCTCTTTAACGGCCTTGAAAGCCTGTCCCCACTGAGCATGCTCATCTTCTATCCACTTAGTAACAGGCAGGCGTAACGGGAACACTGTCGTAAACCAACCCACTGTCTGCGTTAGATCAGCATCTAACTCACGGCCATGTCCTTCCAGCGTGATCAGAGGGTTGCCTAAATCAGTTTGGAATCGGTCCATACTCCATTGACATAACGCGACTCCTAATGCTGTTAGCAATGTATCGTTAACCTGCCCCTGATAGACCGCTGGCGCTTTAAGAAAATTACTCGTTTGCTCAACTCCAAGTTGTGCAACAAGCGTTTGTGCATGAGCAAAGTTATTATCCATCACTGCGCAGTCGTGATCACGCGGAAGTGCATGGGCACCCGATAGCTGTGAAAGCCAAAGCGACTCTTCATGGCGCCGCTGTCCTGATTGTCCCGCTTGTTCAAGCATTGAAGTCCATTGCCGTAACGGCATCGTTGCTGCAGGTAAGATATCACTTGTTGCTCGCTCTGCGTAAGCTATCGCTGGCTCATGTTGAGCTCGAGTCAATAGATTCAAATCTTGGACCAAAATTCTCCAGGACACGCCATCCACGGCAAAGTGATGAATCACCCATAACAAAATAGGGTTTGCAGTTTGGCCACGATCAATCCAACAGAAGGCTTGAATTGCACCTGAATGGTCCGGATTTAATTCAAGTGATTGTTTTTGAAAAATCTTTTCAACCTCTAGGTCCTGCGCCTCTTCTGAAAGTGAGCTAAGATCAAAATGTCGACAAACAAGGGAAGTGAACGAATCTGCAGAATCAACTACCAAGTCATTCGATGCGGTGCCCAAGGTACGCAAACGTAATGCGCCATGATGCAGACGTAATCGCGCCATCATCTCGAGCATGCTCTCATATGTCACCCCAGATGGGACCTCAAGCTTCATCGCTTGATTAAAACGACTCAAATCCCCCCCCGTTGCAAGAAACTGCTTGTAAATAGGCAGCCCAGGTACGTTGCCTTCTTGCGCCCAAAAGCTCACAGGTGTCTGAGCATGATTCTGCTCCACGACATTTAATAGGTTAGCCGGTGTGAGATGTTCAAACACGTCTCTTACTGTCAGCATAAGATCAGCCTGACGGGCTTTACTGACTAAACGCATTGCAGAAATACTATCGCCACCCACTTTAAAGAAGCTGTCATCTAGACCCACTCTAGGTGCACTTGTCACTTCTGAGAATAGGCTGCATAGCAAGATCTCTGCCGGTGTTTGTGCTGGCCGATATTCTGAGTCTGTGATAATAATTTCCGGACTAGGTAACGCACGGCGATCTAGCTTTCCATTTGGTGTCAGTGGCAAATGATCCATGACCATGAAATACGAAGGAATCATATAATCTGGTAAATGACTCGCAAGTGCCTCCCTGATTAAATCACTCTCTGGAGCGATCTGACCTGTTTTCAGAACAAGGTAACCCACCAAGCGTGTTTCTTTCAGAATTGTTTTAGGGATTACCGCCACCTGAACCAATTGCTTGAATGTATTCAGTAAAGCAGAATCAATTTCACCCAACTCAATCCGATAACCACGGATTTTCACCTGATCATCTGAACGCCCTAAATAGATCAACACACCATCATGCCTGCGCCTAACCAAATCGCCAGACCGATACATGCGTGCTCCATCAGCCCCAAAAGGACAGGCTACAAAACGTTCGCTGGTCAATCCCATTCGCCCCAGATATCCGCGAGCGAGTCCATTACCACCAATATACAACTCGCCAACCATACCGTCTGCGACAGGCTCCAGATTTGGATCAAGTAGATAAAGCTGAGTATTCCAGATAGGCAGACCTATTGGAATGGCCCCGTTCTGCGTGGTCTTTTTACTCACTTCATAGACTGAACAACCCACAACGGCTTCAGTTGGACCATATTCGTTAATCAATCGAGTTTCGGGTGCAAATTCTCTCCAGTAAGACACGGTAGCCGCGTTCAATTGTTCACCACCGATTACAAAAGCATGACTCTGTCCCGCTAGTGCCTGTGGTTTAAGGAAATGCCTCAATGCATCGAGGTGTACGGGTGTGAGCTTCACTAAAGAGAAGCCTGGCTGCTTTTCTAGATGCCCGGCAAGCTCTTCAATTTCATTCACTTGCGGTAACAAAAACACGGTTCGTCCACTTGCAAGGGGCAGCCAGAGACTTGTAACGGTGGCATCAAATGCGATCGACGTATTGATCGGTGCACCAGAACCCTGACCCAGCGCATACGTATCTAAGGCCCAATTCAGATAATTAAGCAATCCATAGTGAGACAACGCAACCCCTTTAGGCAAACCCGTGCTACCAGAGGTATAAATCAAATAAGACAGATGCTCAAGACACAGGGGCTGTTTGCGGTCCCCATCTGTAATTTTAGAAGGGCTATATTGTTCCAGCGTCTGTAAAACCACTTCCCCAGAAATATCTATTATTGATGGTAACGAGCGTACTTTGACCTCAGCAGAACCGAGAATTTTTTTATTTTGTTCAGTCGCTTCATCAGCATCTAGATGCTGTTTAAATTGATCGAACAGCTGATGTGTCGTTATTAGCTGCTTGGCACCACTATCACGCATCATAAAGGCCAATCTTTGGGGCGGATAATCAGTGGCTAATGGCAAGTAGGCTGCACCCGCTCGTAGCGTTGCAAGCAACGCAATGACCAGTTCAGGGCTTCTTTCAAGCAAAACCCCGACGATATCATCAGGTCCAATACCCATGCCAATCAAATGACGGGCAAGTCTATTTGCGCTCACGTCAAGTTCGTTGTACGACATTGAGTAGGCAATTCCGTTTTTGTTATAGCTCAGCGCACAGGCCTGAGGCTGCTGATCCACCTGCGCTTGAATGTGTGCAATTAAGGTGACATTTTCATGAGCAAAATCACGCTGAAGTCCCGCAGACTGATCAATCAATAATTTACGTTGCATAGCATTATGCATCGGCACTTGGGCAAGACTGTGATATAGAATTTCCGGCAGAGTCGCCATTAAGTGTATTAAGTTTGATAACATCAGCTTCGCATCTCTTTGATCAACGCGCGCTTGATCAAAGCTCATACGAAGAGAAAGCTTCTCCCCAGTCAGTGCAGACAATCCAATAGGATAATGATTTCCATCTTGAGCTTGTACGTCCGTTACCGTGACCTGAGCAAAAGCTTGCTCCCCCGTGGTCACTGGATAGTTTTCAAACACAAACATCGCTTCAAATAAAGGGGTTCCGCCAAAGCCAGCAATGGTTTGAATTTCTCGTAACCCAAGATGTCCATGCGCATCCTGTTCAGACATAGCAGTTTGTTGAAATCGCAACCAATCCAATAGTTCAACCTGTGGCTCAAGTCGAACATAAAGTGGAAGGGTATTAATAAATAAACCCACACCCTGATCGATGCCGGACAACATGCTTGAGCGACCATTACGTACACTGCCAATCACAACCTCGTCCAGCCTATTGGATCGCGCAATTATTAGCGCATATAATCCCTGTAATAATGAGGCTTGGGTTAAACCGTATTGACGGGCAAAACTCTCAAATGTCTGTTGAACTAAGGGTTCGAGTTCAACTTCAATATTTTTCATTCCATGCGCAATAACTTCAGGCGCCCCAAACTCCAGTCGACTTGGCCCTGTAAGCCCACTGAGGTGATTTTTCCAATAAGTGGTTGCCGCTACTTTATCTTGCTGCCTCAGCCATAATAGATGCTGTTGCCATGAAAAAGGCGGGGCTAACAAAGTAGATGAGCCCGTGCATTCTGCAACATACAGTTGAGTTAGCTCGTTCGTCAAAATTGGCATAGACCAACCGTCTAGTATTAAATGATGATTGGCAATGAGCAAGGCATAGGCATTGTTTCCAAGGTCTGCTTCGTATAAACGAATCATAGGACCATTTTCAAGATCGAACGGACGCGCAAAGTCATAGTTTTTTAATTCTTCAAGCTTTTGTTCTCTCGTCCCTGATAAATTTATTATTTGATAATAATGGGTTGATTCATTTTGAATCACGGCAAAATCTGGTGCAATGTCCGTAGGTGCGAATGCCAAGCGTAAAACCGGATATCTTCCTACAAGCGTAGCCCATGCTTTTTGCATCGCAGAACTGTTTAAACGTCCTTCAAAAGTAATGAGTAAATGAACATGGTATGGATCATCTTCTGTCTCTTTACGCGCCATGCTTTCAAATCCCAAACCCTGTTGTAAAGGGGTAAGTGGCACGATGTCCTCCAAGTCAGGGTATTTGATAAACAGCTGATCTAATGCCTGCTGCTTAATAATGCGATCAGTCTGCATCTCCTGTTGTGCAAGAAATATAAAGTCAGACGGTGTTTTAATTTGAGGCAAGGGTGCATTGAGACAATGATGTGTGATCTTGATCAGCATATCCTTAAAGCACGCTACAAACTTTTGGATTGAGTCAGATTTGTATGCCTTAAGACAATAAGTTACATTGAATTCAAAGGCACCTAGGTCATTAATCATGGCATTAATATCAATTAGGTGCATGCGAGGACGAGTCATATCATCATCTGCCCCAATCAAACCACCTTCTGCCATCGCCCACTGTGAATGGTCGTTCTGACTTTTTTCAAAACGACCTAAATAATTAAAGCCTATTTGTGGCGTTTCAGTATTAGCGGTGGCGACTTGGCTTTCAGGGTCCATATATTTCAGGACGCCATAACCGACACCTTTATCAGGCATCGACTGAATGAGCTGTTTAATGCGACGTATCGCAAAACCCAGATGTTCGTTATTGTCTGGAGATAAATCACTGACTTCAAGTTTGACTGGAAATACGCTGGTTAACCAACCTAACGTCTGACTTAAATCTAAATCACTTTCTCGTCCATGGCCTTCAAGATGGATAACCAGATCGTTAAACGTGTAACTGAATTCATCTCTACTCCATTTACACAAAGCCAAGCCAAAAGCCGAAAGTAATATTTCATTAATGCCCGCTCCATATACACCCGGCGCCTTTAAAAGGGATTCAGTTTGTAAGGTGGACAATTCACCTCTAACATCGGCTGCGTCAGCTTGCGTATTTTCAATAGACGAATCATCAGTATCAATAGGCAGTTTGGATTGCTCTGTAACCTGACTCAACCAAAGGCTTTCTTCATTACGCCGCAGCCCTTTAGCGCCTTGATCCGCTAGGGTTTCCGCCCATACACGCAATGGCAAAGAGTCATGGATCCTATTTGCATCCGGGTTGCTTGCTAAAAGCTTGAGATCATCAAGCAGAATACGCCAAGACACCCCATCAATAGCGTAATGATGGATCACCAATGCTAATTGCGCAGGCGCATCACCATTATCCACCCACATTGCAACCATCATTCCACCCACTTGATGTATTGCCAATTCATGACTCAAAGGTAAGAACGCATTGGACAAAGCCTCGTGTGTCTGATTTTTAGACACTTGCGTTAAATCAAGTTCATGCAGTTTGATCTCTGGAATCAAATCATCCGCATCAATAAATAATTTAGTATCTGGCCCATGCCCCTCAACCCGTAATCGCAATGCCCCATGCAAAGCGACTAATTTATTTAACGCTGTGCGAACCGACTGCTGAGAGATTCCAACAGGTACATCGAGCAAAACAGCCTGATTGAATCTATCAAGGCGACCACCCACCTGCCAAAATTCCCTATAAACTGGCAATGGAATGACTTCACCTTCTTGTAGCCATATTGTTGCATCGACATTAGTCACAATAGATCGAGCGACCAAAGCTAGTGCCTCAGGTGTCTGACTTGAAAATATATCCTGCACCGATAACAACATTCCTGCATCTTTAGCCAAACTGACCAAACGAATAGCAGAAATACTATCACCACCGATTGCAAAAAAACCATCGTCAATGAATACAATCGTTACACCGGTCAGTTGACTAAATATCTCGCACAATGTTCGTTCATTGTCACTACGCGGCGTCCGTGCAGATTTGCTACTGGAAAAAGTTGATAATGCGGGTAGTGCGCGAAGATCAAGCTTTCCATTTGGAGTAAAGGGTAGCTCATCAAGCCATACAAAATGTGCTGGCAACATATAGTCAGGCAACCTAGCCGAAAGGCGTTCTATCAAAGTGCTATCAGATAGTTTTTCGCTGCCTAGTTTAGACACCATATAAGCAACCAGTCTTTGATCAGCCCCATGTTGAAGAGGGACTACCGCAACCTGAACAATTTCAGGAGATGATTCAGCTATACATGCATCAATTTCACCCGGCTCAATCCGATAGCCACGGATTTTTACTTGAGCATCAGAACGACCCAGAAACTCCATTGAGCCATCTGCACGACGACGCGCAAGATCACCCGTTCGATACATACGTTGACCGGGTAATCCGAAAGGACAGGCTATAAATTTTGTTGCAGTATTGGCCGCCTGTCCAATATAGCCTCTAGCAAGCCCTAAACCTGCCACATACAGTTCGCCAGTAACCCCGGGTGGCACCGGCTCAAGCGTTGCATCAAGCAGAAATAACATGGTATTGGCCAACGGAAAGCCAATCGAAACGGAACCCATATTGTGACCACCATCTATGACGGGATCTAAGGGCTGGCTCATACTCGCACAAACCGTCACCTCTGTCGGGCCATAGGCATTGATCATTTTTATGTTGCCAGCGAAGCGACTCACAATGGCTGGCGAACAAGCTTCACCCGCAACAACCAAGGTTTCAAGTGACGCCAGTGATTGAGCCTCTAAGACATTAACTAAGGCGGGCGGTAAGGTGGCGTGGGTGACACCAAACTCTGTTATAAATTTACCTAAATTAGCAGCAGCATTTGCGAGAATAGCGGTTGAAGGCAAGACCAGCGCAGCTCCCGAACCAAAGGCATTGAGCATTTCCCATACGCTTGCATCGAAGGCTTGCGAGGCAAATTGTAATACTCTGTCACGAGGCGTTAGTTGAAAGCCTGCTCGCTGCGCGCACACCAGATTGACCGCAGCCCCATGAGAGATTCCAACACCTTTGGGCTGACCTGTCGAACCGGAAGTATAAATCAGATAAGCAAGGTTTCCTGAGTGCAACATCGTCCGTCGCTCTTGATCTGATAGTTTTGCAGTTGATAAAAGAGACAAACGTACCTGAGTGAAATCATCTTCCACATCAAACAGTTCAGGCAATTGAACATCGATGACAGTCTGTAAGTTATCATAGAGCGACTCGCTGCTTAACACCATCTTAGCCTGACTGTTACTGATAATATAAGCCAAACGGGCAGCCGGATAAGCGGGATCAAGCGGTAAATATGCCGCGCCTGCTTTGAGTACTGCAAAAACTGAAACAATTAAATCAACAGAGCGCTCAAGCATTACAGCAACAATTTCATCTCCACCAACACCCTCTGCTACCAGCTGACGCGCAAGTTGATTAGATTTAGCATCTAATTCAGCATAACTAAGCGATTCTAAACGTAAGCCCTCGCTATAAATGAGTGCCTGCGCTTCTGGATGCCGCTCAACCTGACGCTCGAATACATCGACAAACGTCAACTCAGATTCGTTAATTTCAATTGAAGGACCCGCCGAAATTTCAATCAAAGTTTGACGTTCACGCTCACTTAGCAAGCTGATTGAGGCAATAGAATCATTGCAAATGGAGGGCAGGCTGACGACCAATTGCATCAGGCTATCTAAAATTCTCTGCGCCTGCTCTTGGTCTAGTCGCCTGCGATCAAAAGTCAGTCTCAAGGTTGGAGTGATTCCTGGAATAACACCTAAAGCCAATGGATAATTAGTCCCATCATGACCTAGTATTTCGACCAACTTTAAATTGCCAACGTCGACCGTATCGTTGTCTTTAGGAAAGTTTTCGAAGACAAACAATGCTTCAAATATTGACACGCCTGAATAACCTGACTGCGACTGAATAGCAGATAAGCCTAAATGGGCATATGTATCCTGCTCAGATTGGACGATTTGCTGCTGATGAATAAAATCAACTAACGATTGTCCGGCCGTTATTCCCATGTATAACGGTAAGGTGCTAATAAATAAACCAACCGCCTTATCTATATTGAACTGTTCATTGGATCGGCCGTGATGAACAGTGCCAATAACCACATCTTCTTGGTTACTTAATTTTGCAAGCACCAGCCCATAGAGACTCATCAAGATACTGGCTTGCGTCAAATTATGGCTGCGTGCAAACTGGTCTAACACTGCATTTTTTGTTTCGTCAAGCGTTACAAAAATAGCTCCCGTACCGGCGATCGACGCATTGACCGGTGCGGGCAACTGAACGCGACTAGGCTCTGTTAATTCAATGAGGTGCTGTTTCCAGTATTGTTTAGCGGCAGCAATATCTTGTTGCGCTAACCAGGTTAAGTGATCCGTCCAAACAAAAGGTTCGTCCAAGGCCAGTGACTGCTTTCCTTGAATAGAACCATATAACTTTGCCAATTCAGTCATCATCACGGGCAAGGACCAACCGTCTAAGATTAAGTGATGTTTTGATAGCAATACTGCAAATCGTTGCTCGGCAAGTTGCGTTATGCGCATTCTGACCAAAGGTCTATGCTCAAAATCAAAGGATTCAAGCAAATCATTTTTTGCAAGAGCATCTAAACGCTCTTGATATGTCCCTGCCAGTTCAATAACTTCAACATCGTAAGCCGAAGCATTCAAAATCACACCCACACCAGGTGCAATGGCAACGGGTGCCAATACCAATCTCAAAATGGAATGCCTTGCGACAACTTGTTGCCATGCCTGTTGCATCGCATCAATATCTAGGGCGCCCTCAAATATGAGGGTAACTTGCACATGATAAGGGTCTTCAGTATCAGGGGCATGACTCAGGCTCTCAAAAGCAAGCCCTTGCTGAGATGGAGTTAATGGAACGATGTCTTCCAAAGTGGGATACAGTTCAGTGAGTGAGTTAAACATAGTTTGTGTCAGTTTAGTGTGCCCATAGCCTGATAGGCGATGCAGTGCAAAATCCGATAAACTCTGCTTCACTGTCAAGGGCGCTTCCAAACAATGTTCCGTTACTGCTAACAATTGCGCTTTGAATTCTTTTGCGAGGCTTTGAATGGATTTTTCAGTATAAGCCTCTCTGCAATAGGTTAAATCGAAGTTTAATCTGCTATCTTTTTCTATAATCGCGTTAATTTCGATCAAGTGTAGGCGTTGTCGGGATGCATCATCGACAACGGAGGACTCCATATTTTCTTCTACATGCCACGTATTCGCATCATTCGCACTTCCCGTTTCAAAGCGGCCAAGATAATTAAATACAATTTGAGGCTCGATTAAGGTGGCTTGCGCCAGGCGACTCTCAGGGTCCAAGAATTTTAAGACTCCATAACCAAGTCCTTTATCGGGCAAGGCTCGCAACTGATCTTTTATGCTCTTGATTGCATGGCCCGCACTCGTTAGGTCGTTCAGATCCAAACCACCAACTGTTAGGCGAAGAGGGAACATACTCGTGAGCCAGCCAATAGTTCGTGTCAGATCTTCATCGGTTTCTCGACCGTGACCTTCTAACGCTATTAGCGGATCACCCAGCTCTTGTTCATAGCTAGACTGACTCCATTTGCGCAAAGCAAGTCCCAATGCAGCCAGCAAGAGATCGTTGATGGCACCGTGATAAACCAGCGGAGCCTTTAACAAACGCTCTGTAGAATCAACACTCAGTCTGGTACGAATAAGAGAAGTATTTCCAATGGTATTCTGATACGAACCAATTTCAAAATCTTGAGGCAGTGCCCGTGCTTTTTCAAACTGTGATAACCAGATATCAACTTCACCGCGTCTTGCCCCTTGTTCACCTTGAGCAACAAGATTCTCTGACCATGCGCACAAAGACATAGTCCTAGCAGGCAAAATCGCCTGAGCGTTCAACGTCAAACTACTTAAATCTTCCATAAGCACACGCCAAGACACACCATCCACAGCGAAATGGTGAATCGCTAATGCTAAAATTGCAGGGTGGCCTTTCCGTTCAATCCAAAGTGTGCGCAGCATTCCTGCTGGATTTCCAGGATCAAGCCCTTGACCCAGATTATTTAAGCCCTCAGCCTTTAATGCGAGCGCTTCGGGGCTAGTAAGTCCGCTCAGATCCAGTACTGACATAACTGGCACATGGACTATAGTGAATGGATCAATGACAAATTTAACCGTTGAACCGTGCCCTTCAGTGCGCAAACGCAGGGCACCATGATGCGATAGGATTTTGCTCAATGCGGAAGTCACCATGTCACGCGAAACGCTTGAAGGCACCTGCAAACAAACAGACTGGTTAAAACGATTGAGTGATGTATTGAGGTTCAAGTATTGTTGCACAATTGGCAATGTGCGCACTGAGCCATCTTCTAACCACAATTGCTGCGTACCTAAATCTGAGACATTTTTAGCGATTCGAGCAAGTGCTTCTGGTTTCTGGTGCTTAAAAACATCTCGGACAGAAAACATTAGACCCGCTGTTTTGGCGCGACTGGTCAGTCGGATAGCCGAAATACTGTCACCACCAATAGCAAAGAAACCATCATCAATTCCCACCGAGTCTGTATGAGTCAGCTTCTCAAACAGTTTACAAAGTAGGGTTTCTTTTGAGTCACGTGGTGCTCGATACTTAGCGTCACTGTTATCAGCCTCTGGTGCAGGTAACCCTTTTCGGTCGAGCTTACCATTCGCACTCAAGGGTAACGCCTCAAGAGATACAAAATGTGCAGGCACCATATATTCAGGTAGCTTGCTACCTAAAAAGGCCTTCATATCAGTAATTTTTGGCCTTTGCTCTCCTAATCGGGTAACGGTATACGCAATCAAACGCAAATCATTACCTATTTTTGAAGCAATCACAGCCACCTGCGTCAACTCACTAAATGAGGTACTCAGCACGCTTTCAATTTCACCTAACTCAATGCGATACCCTCTGATCTTGACCTGATCATCGACCCGACCTAAATATTCAATTGCCCCATCCATGCGTCTGCGCGCAAGATCACCGGTACGATACATACGCGTACCTAATGCATTAAATGGACAGGCAACAAAACGTTCAGCAGTCAATCCACTCCTACCGAGATAGCCACGGGATAGATTGGTACCCGCGATATAAAGCTCGCCCACAACGCCCTGCGGGAGTGGCTCAAGCGTGCTATCTAGAATATAAAGCTGTGTGTTCCAGATCGGATAACCGATTGCGGGGGTTAGCGTTCCATCTAGTTTTTTGCAACGCCAGACCGAGACATCAATCGCCGCTTCAGTTGGGCCATACAAGTTCCAAAGCCGAGTGCTCGACAGACGTGCAAAGGTCTGTGCCTGCACCGCGCCACTTAAAGCTTCACCACTGGTAACAATTTGTTTAATCGAGCTGCAGTCTCCCTCATCGATGACTTCAAGAAACACTGCTAACATGGATGGCACAAAATGGAGCACACTGACCTGATGCTGCTCAATAACAGTTTTAAGATAAGTAGGGTCTTTTTGCCCATCGGGTCTTGCGATGACTAATGCTGCGCCGGTCATAAGCGGCAGAAACCATTCCCAGACTGCAACGTCAAACCCAATTGCTGTTTTTTGGAGCACGCGATCGTTGCTGTCCAAACGCAGAGTGTCTTGCATCCAAACGAGCCGGTTGACCACAGCATGGTGCGTGTTGCCAACGCCTTTGGGCATGCCTGTTGAACCCGAAGTGTAGATGAGGTAGGCCAGCTGTTGAGGGAGTAGCGGGGGAATTTGAGCGCGTTCAGTGATCTCCGTAGAAGGCAGATTTTGGATCATCTGTTGAATTTGTGTATCGAATAGATCCAACCACGCTGGCATAGCAACCACTGGGCTGTTTTCGCACATAGGGTCTAGCAGCACGTGCACGTGTGTACTCGCAGAGAGCAACAAGCTCGCCTGACTATCGGTGAGCATAAATTGCAAACGCGATGCAGGTTGTTCAGGGTCTAATGGCAGGTAAGCAGCGCCAGCTTTGAGTACAGCGAGCATCGCCACAATCATCTGAGGGGAACGGTCGAGCAAGATAGCAACAATCTGATCAGAACCTATCCCTTTTTCCAGCAAATAATGGGCTAGTTGATTGGATTGTGCATCGAGTTGAGCAAAGCTCATGCTTTTCTGGCCCTCATACTGCTCAAAGATCAGCGCGCTTGCCTGGGGCATCCGTCCAACTTGTGCGGCAAAGAGCGCCACAAGATTATTTGGCTGAGCACTGTTATTGACTTGAAGTCCACATGAAGTATCAAGAATTGTTTGACGTTCTTTATCACTTGTTATGGGAAGTGACACAACCGGGATGTCAGGTTCAGAAATCATTGTTTCTGTCAGATTTACAAAGGATTCTGCCCACTGCTCAACATTAACTTGATCAAATAGGTCAGAATCATATTCAAAAACACCAGAAACGTCTCCACAGGTCTGCGGTTCAAGCGCCAAAGTTAAATCAAATTTGGTTGTCGTTTGCCCAACTGACAAAGACTCTGCCCTTGTTCCTGTTAATTCAAAATCAGCATTCCCCTGATTTTGATATGAAAGCATGGTTTGAAATATTGGGGTGTGATCAAGTGAGCGCGTAACCCCCATATGTTCAACGAGTAATTCAAAGGGTATATCCTGATCAACGATGGCGGATTCAACTTGAATTTTAGTTTGATTAATCAAGTCACGAATTGTACTTTGAGTATTCGTAACGACAGGAATGGCAAGCGTATTGAGAAAAAAACCAACAAGCGGCTCAGTCTCGGAGCGTGACCGACCGGAGACTGGTGAACCGATAACGACAGTTGACTGTCCAGCAATACGACTTACTATTACACCATAAGTAGTTAATAGTGTCGTAAAGAAGGTTGTTTTAGATTCACGCGCTAAAGCTTCTAGTCGCTGAACTGTACTAGCTGAAATGTTAATATGAACGTATCCAGCGCGATGTATTCGATCAGGATTGCGTGGTTGATCGGTTGGCAAGGTGAGCCTTTCGGGTACATCTAATAAGCGTTCTTTAGAGCGCTTCAGCTTGACTTCAAGTTTCTTTTTAAGTGCTGCTTCTTGCCAATGTGCCCAATCACTATATTGAATTTGCAGTTCCGGTAATTTGGGGGACTGACCCAAATCAAAGGCAGTATAAGCAAGCTTTAACTCATCCCCAATAATTCGCCAAGACGTTCCGTCACCGGCGTGGTGATGCATAGTCAGCAAGAGTATGTGCTCAGTTGAATTGATCGCAATCAAACGTGCACGAAAGGGAATATCAGTCTCAAGGTTAAACGGTGCAGAGGCCTCTTCACTAATCAATTCAGCAACAAGATCATCACATTCCTCTGGATTTGAACGCTCTAAGCGCGATACATCTGTAATATCGAGGATATCGCTTTGGTTGGGTACAGCAGCTAAAATACCAACAGGATGGCCGTCTTCACTTTCAGTAATCAGTGTGCGCAAGGTTTCATGGCGTTCAATAATAAGTCGCAGAGAAGACGCTAACGCATCCTGGTTGACCACTCCATGAAGTCTCTTAGCAATCGGCATATTGTATGTAGCAGCACTTTTTTCAATTTTACTTAATGTCCAGAGCCTTCGCTGTCCATAAGAAAGCGCAATTTTAACACTCAATTAATTTATCTCCCTATGGGATAATGTCCCTATTATGCTTTCTCTGAGTGGTTGACGATCACGGCCATTGAGAAAAGCAGGGCGGGGCTCAATGTTTTGATCTAGCGGGACATTTGATACTGCGTTATAGGTCAGAATCACAATTCGGCGTTCGAACGGAGAGATATTTTGTGGCGAAGCATGCACTAAGTTTCCATCGAACCAGATGGCCGTGCCTTTTTTCCCTTTTGCTGAAAAAAGTCCCCCCTGATTAACCAGTGATGAAACCCTGTCTCTTATACACATCTCCGAGCCCACGA
>OJEJ01000326.1_pt1 | contig 19280 bp, 12 predicted proteins | sample 1593271 | NCBI WGS metagenome assembly OJEJ01 (sample SAMN05416877, study PRJEB24817) | seawater metagenome | isolation source: Sea water | place: Canada:Atlantic | collected 2013-11
TTGCGTGACTTATTATTGAGCAAAGCGATTCGCGCACCGGTACCCGCAGCATTACCCGCTGAGGACACCTGATCAAGCGCACAATCAGGGATCAATCCTAATACCATGGCATGTTTAACATTGATATGACTGCCAAAGGCACCCGCAAGTCGAATACGATCAATGCGCTCAACACCTACCTTATCCATTAACAACTTAACCCCAGCATAGAGCGCAGCTTTGGCCAATTGAATTTGACGGACATCATTTTGAGTAATGGTAATGGGCGTCGTGCGCTCAACCCCAATAACAGCGGTGGCGTCTGGCTGATAAAGCACATAGGAAAACGTGCGCCCATCGGCAATAATGCGTGAACTACGCTCGACCAAAGCGCCATCAATAACACCATCGACGGTGATAATCCCCGCCAAAAACATTTCCGCTACCACTTCAATAATACCTGAACCACAGATACCGGTGACTCCGAACTTGCTAGTCTGTGCGGCAAAGTCAACCTCATCAGACCAGAGTTCTGAGCCAATGACTCTAAAGCGAGGCTCTAAGGTTTGAGGGTCAATACGCACTCTCTCTACTGCCCCCGCGGCAGCGCGTTGACCCGAGCTAATTTGAGCACCCTCAAACGCCGGACCAGTGGGACTTGAGCAGGCCAATAAACGGTTCTTATCGCCCAGTACAATCTCAGCGTTAGTGCCGACATCGACCAGCAATGTCATTTGGTCTTGATTTTGGGGCTCTTCGGAGAGAATAACGCCTGCGGTATCAGCACCAACATGCCCGGCAATGCAGGGTAATACATAGAGTCTACCCCCATGATTGATGTGCAAATCTAATTCTCGCGCTGGCACTTCAATAGCCGCATCTGTGGTAAGCGCAAAAGGCGCGCCACCCAACTCTACTGGGTCAATACCCAAGAGCAGGTGGTGCATGATTGGATTGGCCACCAGAGTAATTTCAAGAATGTCTTCAACACTCCCTTTTACCTGCTTAGCTACCTGGGTGAACAGGTCATTTAGCGCATCGCGAATAATGCCCGTCATCTCAGCGGCGCCTTCAGGGTGCATCATCACGTAGGAAACGCGACTCATGAGATCTTCACCAAAGCGAATTTGCGGATTCATCATGCTAGCGCTGGCCAACACTTCGCCGCTTGAAAGGTCGCACAGGTGCGCGGCGACTGTGGTCGAGCCAACGTCCACCGCAACGCCATAGAGGCTGAGATGGACTCCAGGCCACAGAGCAATAATCGAGGTGTTTTTATACACTGCCACGGTTAAGGAGCGACCACTCTTTTTTAGCGCCGGCTGTAAACTTCGCAGTAATGCCGTATCACATAGCAACCCGGTTAAACCCCACTCAGCCTCAAGGGCTTCGAGCAAGTGTTGCAAATCACCTTTGGGCACCTCCATGTCTGGCTCTGGCACTTCGACAAAATACAAGCGGGTGGCGGCATCTAGTTCAATATCACGATGTTCTGCCGCTTTACGAACCACTTGCCGATGCACTTGACTCTCCGGCGGCACGTCGATAACGCAGTCATCCAACAGCAGGGTGTGGCAGCTTAGCCGGCGGCCATTTGCTAGCGGTTTTTTTCGCTGACTGTAACTTTTCTCAGTCTCACTTAAGGGCGACAGATGGGTAATAGCCGATTGTATTTGATGTTTGGGAAACGTGCCTTCGGCACAGGTGATCTGACAGCGTCCACAGAGACCGCGGCCACCGCATACTGAGTCAATATCTACTCCCAAGCTGCGTGCGGCATCAAGGAGTGGCGTGTGCATTGGAAAACTGCCGCGCCGTCCAGATGGCGTAAATACAACCTTGACCTGTTTTTCAGTCATCAACCTTACCTGTCACTCTACATTATTTAATAATAGTCTTAGCTAATGTTTATGCCCTCTTGCGACGACCACCGCGGACACGTTCGGTTCCAGCGGCCTGAGGTTCACGATAGGCCTTGATCCAACGAGTACAATTGGGATCAGTACCCATCATCACATCGCCACCACGCACGGCTTGCATAACTTCAGCATGCAGCGGGCTGGTAATAGCTGAGGTCATTCCTGCACCCATAGCCATAGTTAAAAATGCGCTGTTTATACCATTGCGGTTGGGCAAACCAAAACTGACATTGGACGCACCGCAGGTAGTGTTTACTTTTAACTCTTCTCGTAGACGTCTCACCACATGCATCACTTGCAATCCGGCAGAATTAATCGCCCCAATAGGCATAACCAGAGGGTCAACAATGACATCGCTATAGTGAATCCCATAATCAGCAGCACGCTCAACTATCTTTTTAGCCACCGCAAAGCGCTCGTTAGGGTCTTCTGAAATACCGGTTTCATCATTAGAAATGGCGACTACCGCAGCACCATATTTCTTTACCAGCGGCAGTACCCGTTCGAGGACTTCATCTTCGCCGGTCACCGAGTTGACAAGTGCCTTTCCCTGATATACCGACAAGCCGGCTTCTAGAGCTTCAATAATGGATGAATCAATGCTAATCGGCACGTCGGTAATGGACTGTACCAACTGTATAGCCTCAGCGAGGATGCGAGGTTCATCTGCCAGAGGGATACCCGCATTGACATCAAGCATCTGAGCACCCGCTAGAACCTGAGCCAGCGCGTCCGCTTCAACACGACTATAATCACCCAACTTCATTTCTTCCGCCAAAATTTTACGGCCGGTTGGGTTAATCCGCTCGCCAATAATAACAAAGGGCTGGTTAAAGCCAATTTTAACTTCTCTAGTGGCAGAGCTTAGTGTGGTAATGGTCATAATTAATCCTAATGGTGTATCCCGTTGTTTCTAAAAACGGCAATTTTTAGCGGATTTTAATCGCTATAACGTTGCCATGCCTTTACCGCTGAATTCGAATTCACCGTCTTGTATTTTGTACATCCAGGCAGCCGATTTTTTCAGTCCACCCAGGGGATAGAGATGACACTGTTGAATTAAACAGCCGGGATCAGCCTGAATACCTGCTATTAAATCACGCAATAATTCGCTAGGTTCTGAGGAAGGTGCATTAACGTATTGGCCCAAAAATGAGTCTTTAAGGGTCAACCTCAGCATATTCATGGGGTTGCGCGTCAACATACGCATCGACGGACCAACGCCACAGTGCTGAGCATGACGAAGTAACGTCTTAATAGTCGCTAAGCCAGGGATACCAACATACACCGGCAATACATTGCCCTGCTGACGAATCTTTTTCTCCCAGGCCAGTATAGGTGCGGCCTCGAAAACAAATTGCGTCGCTAGGTAGAGACTCATGTCAGTGTCACGGGCATAGTCGTTTTTTTGCTGGATAGCTAGGGCACAGTCGGCTTCTGGCATATCGGGACTACCCTCAGGATGACCCGCAAGACCCAACTTAGTGAAACCGTATTTTTCAAACAGCCCTGTGCGCAGTACTTCAATAGATGCGCTGAATTCACCCAGAGGCTTATCCACTCCGCCACCAATCAATAATCCTTCGGTAACACCTAATTCGCCCTGTAAAATGGCAAGATTTTCTTCTAAACCTTTGGCGGAGAGAATTGAGCGGGCAGCAAAGTGCGGCACCGGATTGTAACCTTCGGCCTTTAAACGGCGCACTGTGGTCAGAGTATCAGCGAAGTCAGAGCCAGGCAAAAAGGTCACGTAAATGGTGCAACCGGGGCGTACCATCGAGCTGAAGTCAGTAACCTTTGCTGCACCCCCAGGGGTGACCTCCAGCGTAGTGCTGCGCATTATATTGATCAGTGAATTCTTTTCTTCGGTCATACTTAGGGACATCTAAACACCTTCGTTATTCGGCCTTGAGGCCTTTGTTTTTTACCAATACTTTAATATCTTCATCGGAATACTGTTCTTCAAGAGCCGCAGCAAAACCCTCCGCCAGAGACTGCAGGGTACCCTCAGATTCCAATGCGCTGGACTCACGTCGCCAGTCGGCGAGATATTCATCGCTGCCACCCTTACCGGCGCGCATAGCCGCGCGATCAATAGCCGCCTGAAATCGATGGCTCAAAATTGCCTTGCCACGTTCACGACCGCGTTTAACCAGCACTTGGGCAGGAATGTCGCGCCAAAAAACAAGAATTTTTTGCATGGTTGGAACTACTCCAGATTACATCAGCGACTTGTATCAGCCAAATTTTAAGACCTGTAACTCTATGCCTGTTTGTAAACCGCCGTAGCCACAAGGCTCATGCTTAAACTCTAACCCTAATGCAACCGCTGCGCTTTGCGCCCGGGCAAGCAAGTCTGCGTTATCTTGCTGCGACAAATACACCACGCGGGTGTAGTGAGCAAAAAATTGATCCCGAAGCTGCGGATATACATCTAACTTCAATCCTTTGATCATTATTCGATCAAAGTGCTGAACTAAAAAATCAGTTAAATAAAAACTGCCCAATTCTTGCTCAGCAATCTGGTTAAACCGTTTTTCGCCAGCAAAGAACGAATAACAATGTGCACCAGGTAGGCGATCTATACCCTCTTCTTGTAATAGCTTGTCAATTTCACCGCCACTACCACAGTCAGCATACGCCACAAATATATTATCGTATTGATGGCGAAATTGAGCGATCTTTTTACGTAATTTTCCAGCAATTAGTTGTGGTCTATTATGTAACTCAGCATCAAGGCACTGCAGGTCTATATGCTGCCAACCATTGAGCTCTTGTAACGCTATAATTTCATGAGCAAGCGCTCCGCAAGCGATGATTAAAATCGGTGCTGGCTGAGCCGCTTGATCACGGAGGGCGTTCATCAGGCAATCATGTCAAGTTCTCTGCGCTCAGAGACCAAGCGAATAGCGGTGGTTGCCGCATCAGCAGCATCCCGGCAGTAGGCATCTGCACCTACTGCATCACCAAATTCTTGATTAAGCGGTGCACCTCCGACCATCACTATATACTTACCACGTAAGCCCTGATCCTTGAGCGCATCAACAACAACTTTCATGTATGGCATGGTGGTTGTCAAAAGTGCTGACATGCCTAGGATATCGGGCTTATGCCTTTTAAGGGCGGCAAGATAATCTTCTACAGAATTATTAATACCAATATCATAGACATCAAATCCAGCCCCTTCCATCATCATGGAGACCAAATTCTTACCAATATCATGAATGTCGCCTTTGACAGTACCTATAACCATGGTGCCAACGGGCTTAGCACCGGTTTCAGCAAGTAATGGTTTTAAGATTGTCATGCCGCCTTTCATGGCATTGGCTGCCAATAACACTTCAGGCACAAACAGAATACCGTCTCGGAAGTCGACGCCAACAACCGTCATGCCATCCACTAAGGCCTCACCCAGCAGGCGCTCTGGTGACCAACCACGTGCCAGTAAGATATCGGTACCTTCCATGACCTCTTCTCTTAATCCATCATAAAGATCATCATGCATCTGCAGCACCAATTCATCATCGGGCAATTCGGCTAATACGATATCATCTTCTTCAGACATGGTTCACAACCCTCAAATAGGTAGGTCTAGTAATTCTTAGTAGTCTCGATCAGCGAAAGAGCCCTTACGCCGAGCGATGAAATCAAGCAATGCCTCATCAACAGCTGGGTCAATGTCTGGCGCCTGATAGTCATTCAACATTTTCTTCCATATTAAATTTGCTCGCTGGGCAGTATCCAAGGCACCATCGGCCGTCCACTGCTCATAGCTATTATTGTCAGCAACTGTCGAGCGATAAAATGCGGTTTCGAAATTTTTCAGCGTGTGCGCAGAACCAAGATAATGCTTGCCTGGACCTACTTCACGCACCGCATCAAGGGCCTGTCCATTTTCGGACATATCCATGCCGCCAAGCAGTACAGAAATCATACTTGCCTGATCACAATCCATAATAAATTTCTCATAGCCCATGGCCAAGCCGCCCTCTAACCATCCAGCGGTATGAAGCATGAAATTGACGCCAGCCAGCGCCGAGGTCTGTAGAGTATTAGCCGCCTCATAGGCAGCCTGAGCATCCGGTAGTTTCGAGCCACAAAGACCTCCACCACTGCGGAAAGGCACACCTAAACGTCTGGCTAGAGACGCAGCGGCATAAATCACCTGACTGGGCTCAGGGGTGCCAAATGTCGGTGCACCTGTGGCCATAGAAACGGCGGCCGCAAAAGTGCCGAAAATTACCGGTGCCCCTGGACGACAAAGCTGAGTGAATGCGATACCCGCTAATGCTTCGGCAAGAATTTGCGTTACCGTACCGGCAGTTGTCACTGGTGACATAGCACCGGCAAGAATAAACGGCGAAACAACCGTCGCCTGATTATTGCGCGCATATACCTTGAGTGAGCCGAGCATTGTTGCATCGTAGGTCATTGGAGAGTTGACGTTGATGAGGCTGGTTAACACACAGTTTTGATCAACAAACTCAGCACCAAATACTAACTTGGCCATATCCACAGTATCTTGGGCGCGCTCATGGTGAGTTACCGAACCCATCAGAGGTTTATCGCTATATTTAAAGTGACTGTAAACCATATCAAAGTGGCGCTTATTGACAGGTAGATCCACTGGCTCACAGATGGTACCGCCAGAGTGATGAAGACCCGGTGCCATATAAGCCAATTTAACAAAATTATTAAAGTCTTCGATCGTCGCGTAGCGACGCCCTTTATCAATATCATGCACAAAAGGTGAACCGTAGGCTGGCACTAGGACTGTACGCTTACCACCAATAATTGTGCTGCGTGCGGGGTTGCGTGCATGCTGAATATACTCGCTTGGTGCAGTTGCTTGAATCAGTGAGCGACACAGCCCCTTAGGGAACCGTACTCGCGTGCCCTGCACATCTGCTCCAGCATCCTTCCACATCTCCAGAGCCTCTGGATCATCAAGGAAATCAATACCTATCTCTTCAAGCAGGATATCGGCATTATCTTCGATGAGCTGGAGACTTTCCTCATTGAGGTACTCCATATAAGGGATTTTTCGCTCAATAAACGGTGTTGTTGCAACCACTGCATTTGCACGAGCCTCGCGGCGTGCATCGCGGCCACCGCCTTCCCTACCTGGTCTTCGTCTACCGGTTGTCTCAGTCATAATCATCAGTCCAATAAAACTGTGTATCGGCCCTTTAAAGAGGCTCTTGTATGGATGGCAGTCTGTGCCTCTTTCCACCGCATCGCATACGATGTTGCGACCTAGCCGTATTCGCTCGCGACACCACTTTTAAATGCAATAAATCAGCTTCTTAACGCTGTGTTATCAGAATCAAAAGCAGACTCGGCAATGACTGTGGTGCGATGCTTTTTACCGAGGATTTCAATCTCTAACTCTGTACCCTCAACTGCATAAGCCGTCTTCACCAAACCAAGGGCCAATGACTTGTTAACACGGAAACCAAAGCCGCCAGATGTCGCTCGCCCAACGAGCTCTCCACCACTGTAGATCCCCTCAGAACCCCGAGCGTCGGCATCATCTATGTCATGAACTTCCAATGTCACAAAGCTATTAACAAAGCCACGCTCCTGCCATGCCTGCAATGCCGCCTTACCGACAAAGTCACAGTCTTTATCTAGCTTAACAAACCGATCCAGACCGGATTCTAGCGCTGAGTATTCAATCGACATCTCACGAGGAATTAGACGATAGGATTTTTCTAATCGCATCGCATCCATAGCGCGAATGCCAAAAGGTTTAATATCAAACTCGGCACCCGCTTTCATTAGCTCGTCAAAAATATAGTTTTGCATTTCAATCGGGTGATGTAACTCCCACCCCAACTCGCCAACAAAGTTAACACGCAGAGCTTCCGCTTGAGCGTAACCAACGTTGATCGACTTACCTGTCAGCCACTTAAAGTTCTCGTTGGACAGGTCAGTGTCAGTAATTTTTTGAAGCACCTCGCGAGATTTCGGTCCAGCCAGTACCAAAACTCCCATTTGAGTGGTGATTTTTTGTAGCTGGACCGAGCCATCCTTCGGTGCCAGCTTAGTCAGATAGTCCCAGTCATGCCGCTCACTGGAACCGGCAAAAACCAGGTAATAGCTATTTCTAGCACGCTTATAGATCGTAAATTCAGCTCGTACACCGCCATTGAGAGACAGCATATGACAAAGACCGATACGTCCAATCGCTTTGGGGACATTGTTAGCCACAATGCTATTTAACCAAGCTTCTGCGCCATGCCCTGAAACGGTAGCCTTTGAAAATGCTGACATATCTAGCAGGCCAACCTTGCCGTGAACATGGCGGCACTCGTTACCAACAAACTCAAAGTAGTTGGAGCGCCGAAATGAATTCTTTTCTACAATGCGCCCATCGGCTAACGCCGTTGAGTGGTTTTTGTTCCACAGTGTGTCGCCTTTATTGAGCTCTTGCTCCGAAAGAGAGTAACCTGGAGGCGCAAACCAATTGGGCCGCTCCCAGCCATAAACACTGCCAAAGACTGCGCCAAGCTCTTTCATACGGTCATAGCAAGGTGCAGTTTTTAAAGGCCTTGCTGCGCTGCGCTCTTCGTCAGGATAGTGGTTTTTAAAAACGTGATCATAGGCCTCTTCATTTTTACTGCGTAGATAACCGCGCGTGGCGTAGGGCCCAAATCGCCGCGGATCAACACCCATCATATCTACCGTCGGCTCGCCATCAACTATCCATTCAGCAAGCTGCCAACCCGCTCCACCGGCCGCCGTGATACCAAAACTGTGGCCTTCATTCAGCCAGAAATTTTTCAATCCCCAGGCTGGTCCAACAATCGGATTACCGTCTGGCGTATAGGCAATAGCACCGTTATAAATTGTTTTTACACCCACCTCCGCAAAGGCTGGGACACGACTCATGCATGCCTCGACATGCGGCATTAGTCGATCCAGATCGCCATTAAAGAGTTCGTACTCCGACTCCGCACTGGGTCCATCAACGTAACAACATGGCGCATTCTCTTCATATGGCCCAAGAATCATACCGCCAGCTTCTTCACGTAAATAGTAACCGGCATCAGAGTCACGCAAAACTGCTTGTTCAGGCAACCCAGCCGCTTTGCGTGCCAAGATATCGGGATGTGGATCTGTGACAATATATTGATGCTCCACTGGAATTACCGGAATGTCCAAGCCCACCATCTCGCCGGTTTTACGGGCAAAGTTTCCAGTACAGCAGACTACATGCTCGCAGTGGATATCACCCTTGTCCGTTTTTACGATCCAGCTATCATCCGCTTGCTGCTCCAGGTCAAGAACAGCCGTATTTCTATAAATTTCCGCACCACGTGTACGAGCGCCTTTAGCCAAAGCTTGAGTCAGGTCAGCCGGCTGAATGTAGCCGTCATCAGGGTGCTGAATGGCTCCAATTAGGCCATCTATGTTACACATTGGCCAGGCCTCTTGGACCTGCTCTGGCGTCAGGAAGTTAACCTCGACACCCACCGTCTGAGCCACTCCTGCATAGTAGCGATACTCGTCCATCCGGTCTTCGGTGGAGGCCAGGCGAATATTGGAGACCACGCTGAAACCGACGGTCTGACCCGTTTCTTTTTCAAGTTCGTGATAAAAATCTACCGAGTATTGATGCAACTTACCCACTGAGTAACTCATATTAAACAATGGCAGTAGACCTGCGGCGTGCCAAGTGGAACCCGAGGTCAACTCTTTACGCTCGACCAGCACCACATCTGTCCACCCTTTTTTGGCTAAATGGTAGAGCGTACTCACGCCGACAACACCGCCACCAACTACCACTACCCGTGCATTTTTCTTCATTCTGGTTTCTCAAATTGAATGTTTGTCATTAGCTTGCATAATAAGGAAGTGTAACTGCCAAAATCATATTAGATAGAGTACAGTTACGACAGTTGTGTACCCGCAAGCGTCACTGAAAATAACCCTCGGAAGGCAGGACGTCGGTCGTTTTTAAGACAGCGATTGACGGTCATGGAAATCCGCGACAAGTGTGGTTTGAGGAAGATGATGCTCTAACATTCAAGCCAGTATTAAGAGAGGGTATAATAATAATGAGTGATATTGAAATCGCCCGTAAAGCGACAATGAAATCGATCAGTGAAGTCGCTGAAAACCTAAACATTCCTGAGTCAGCAATTATCGCCTATGGCAAGACGAAGGCTAAAATTGACCCTGAGTATCTATCCTCTCTGAGCGATAGGCCCGATGGTAAGCTCATTCTGGTCACGGCAATTACACCAACTCCAGCTGGCGAAGGTAAAACAACCACTTCTGTAGGCTTGACAGATGGGCTGAGTAGGATTGGTAAGAAATCAATTGTATGCCTCCGCGAACCAAGCCTAGGCCCCTGCTTCGGCATGAAAGGCGGTGCAGCCGGCGGTGGTTATGCTCAAGTTGTTCCAATGGAAGATATAAACCTGCATTTTACAGGGGATTTCCATGCTATCGGCGCTGCACACAACTTGCTATCAGCGTTGCTGGATAATCATATCCACTGGGGCAATAGCTTAGAAATTGATGCCCGCCGCGTCCAGTGGAAGCGTGTCATCGATATGAATGATCGCGCCCTGCGGAATATTACCTGTGGCCTTGGTGGTCCTGGCAATGGGTTCCCGCGTCAAGATGGTTATGACATTACAGTGGCCTCCGAAATTATGGCGATTTTCTGTCTGGCTAATGATTTAGAAGATTTAAAAGCGCGTCTGAATAAAATTGTGGTGGCTTACACTCGCGATCACACCCCCGTCTTAGCCAGTGAAATTAAAGGTATTGGAGCTATGGCGGTACTCTTAAAAGACGCCCTAGCGCCAAACTTGGTGCAGACCTTAGAGAATAATCCGGCGATTATTCACGGCGGCCCATTCGCCAATATTGCCCACGGTTGCAACTCAGTTATCGCCACCAAAGCTGGCCTGAAGATGGCTGACTATGTGGTTACCGAAGCTGGTTTTGGTGCCGATCTAGGCGCTGAAAAATTCTTCAATATTAAATGCCGCAGTGCTGGCCTACACCCAGATGCTGCGGTCATTGTGGCCACTGTCCGAGCGCTTAAAATGCACGGCCGTGTCGGTAAAGACGCACTTGGTGAGGAAAATGTTGATGCGGTGCATGAGGGATGCAGCAACCTAGTTCGCCATATCGAAAACGTCAAATCTTTCGGTGTACCTGTGGTAGTAGCGATTAACCGCTTTGTCACTGACACTGATGCTGAGATTGCTATGATTCAAAAGGTGGCGGAAGCCAACGGCGTGAAAGCCGTTGAATGCACCCATTGGTCAGATGGTGGCGCCGGCACTGAGGAACTTGCCCATGAGGTAGTGGCGCTGGTCGATGGCGGTCACGCTAACTTCGCGCCTCTATATGCGGATGAAATGCCCATTTGGGACAAGATTAAAACCATTGCCACGCGTCTTTATCGTGCAGATGACATTATTGCCGACAAAAAAATTCGCGATCAAATTCAAAATCTGCAAGACTCGGGCTATGGGCATTTTCCTGTGTGTATTGCCAAGAGCCAATACAGCTTCTCCACCGACCCCAATCTCAAGGGTGCGCCGGATAATCATGTAATGGCAATCCGTGAAGTTCGCCTCTCAGCAGGTGCTGGCTTCATTGTGGTGGTCTGTGGTGACATTATGACTATGCCTGGACTGCCGCGCGTACCAGCGGCAAACAATATTGATATCGATGAAAGTGGCGAGGTGGTGGGCTTATTTTAAACCCCACAACCAGTCCGGCCATCGCACTAAAGTGCCCTATATGCGATGGCCAACTTCATACTACCGATACTATCGGCAAGGTCTATCGATGCAGCAACCAACATAGTTTTGATGTCGCACGCGAGGGCTACCTAAACCTGCACCTCGCTCAGCACAAACGCAGCAAAAATCCTGGTGATAGTGACCAAATGATGCGCAGTCGTCAGCGTTTTTTAAACGGTGGTTACTATCAAGCGCTTGCTGATGGGATTATTTCAGCGTTAATCAAAACCCCTCTGGGGTTTCAACAAACTCTGCTCGACATTGGCTGTGGTGAGGGCTATTACCTGCAGCAATTGCGTAACGCTGCTATGAGTGGCGATGCAAATTTACAGCTACTTGGTTTGGATATTTCCAAAATCGGCGTGCGTCTCGCCGCTAAACGCTCACTCAATGCACAACTTCTTGTAGATAGTGCCTATAAAATACCGCTGTTTGAAAATAGCATCGACACGGCCCTATCAGTTTTTTCACCCATCTGCCCTAACGAGACAGCACGAGTGCTCTCTAACGGTGGTATTCTCATCATGGTGGGTCCCGGAGAAGATCATCTCACCGGTCTCACTGCACACATTTATGATCAACACCAGCCCCACTCCGGCAACTTCAAGATTTTGGATGAGCATGCTGACTTTACTCTGGTGGATAAAGTAGAAATTAACGCCGAAATTAACGTAGAAGGTGAAGAGATTCTAGATCTGCTAACCATGACACCTTATTACTGGCACACTAGCGTCAAGCAGCAAGCGTTACTTGCAACGCTGGATAAGCTGTCTACCCCCATACATTTTTATCTAAGAACCTATGAATGCATAAAGCCCTCAAATAAGACTGAGAAGTAACATCAACTTTTGCTGGCTAACGAATGAAAAAGCCCCTATCAAAAGGGACTTTTTAGTCTTGTAACTAACTCTACTATTACTATTTCAGATAGCGCCGTCGCACCAGCAGCAGACCAACCAATAGCAGCATCACTGGCATAGATGCATCACTGGAACCATCACTAGCAACCGTACAACCGCCACCGCCCGAGGAAGCTTGTGGTGTTGGCGGCACAGGAGTCGGAGGCGGAGGTATATCGTTTACAGTTACATCGACACTACTCACTACCGAGTCTTTTCCATCAGTTACTGTGACTTCAAAGGTTAATGTTGTATCAGCGGCAACCGAGGCTGGAATAATACCTAATGTCGCCGTATCAGCGCCTGATAAAGTCGCTGCTGATCCCGTCGTCTGAACCCAACGATAAGTGTGGTGATCATCTAGATTACGGTCCGTAACAGCCACCGTCAGACTACCTGAATTGCCTTCATCGATCACCAAGTCCTCAGTGATTGTCAGTTTAGGTGCTGAGTTATCACAAGCAAAAGTATCACCTGCAATAACTTCACTAAATAAAGGCGTAACAATATTGGAGAACTCAACGTTATCAATGAACCAACCAAAGTCTCCATAGTATGCGTCTGTAGCAATTCGGAAACGTAACCGAACTGTTTGTCCATTTAAGTTTTGACCGAAGCTAATTCTTTCCTTATTACCGATGACCGTTGAAAAGTTACCATTGATCCCCGTAAAGGTTGGTCGATCCTGCAATGATTGAGTAGAATTTTTATTAAGGTAACCTGTATAGCCTACATCAAATACTCCACCCATCTCTTGAACATCAACCCAATCTGAGTCGTTGATGCTAATTTCAACAACACCGCCGTCCCTACTTTCCTCAATCCAGAAAAAATGCCAAAAACTAACAGAGAAGTCTTGGCCATAGCCAACCTCAACCGGGGCACTCTCAGCCGCCACATCTGACTCAATATTATTATTGAGTAAAGCCATAGTTTGGCTTCCGAGATCAACATTTGAGTTAAATGCACTAAATAAAGCTGTGTTATTAGCGTCCAAACTTTGCGTTTCCGGCGCCGTACCTTTTAGATCATTCTGTTTAAAATTCACTATGCTCGCTAAGGTTTCCATATCATCAATGGCACTACTACCTATCAGAGGAAGACTCTGAAAGTCTACGTTAACTATAGTTTCAATACTGATATCAGAGGATTCAATAATCTCATCATTCAGAACCTGTTCTGGGAAACTAACTTTTATCTTTAGAGTGTCCCCAGTGCCTGCCGAATTAAGTGTTATCGTCAACCCACTGCTAGAAATCGTTTCAAACACACCTATGTCAGAAAATTCAATCAAGCCGTCGTTCTCAAGAGTGACATCATGGCCGCTAGTGACCGACAGTTGAGCGGTAACACCGGAAAGGACTTGGCTACCCGTGTTGGTTAAAGTGAACGAGACCATTCCCGTTTCGCCTACATCAAGAATATTGTCATTTGAGCAGTATCCTGACTCTACGCCGTCATAAGTCGCATTGATCGCTAAACTAGCACCAGTAAATGTAGATAACTCGGTTGATGTTGACTCCACTGCACCCGCATTATTGTCGTCATAACGACCCGGTGAAACCGCGCGCACACCCAGACCTCTGCGTGCGAACGCCTCGAGAGCCGCAGCATAGTCTTCTGGATCAGTCGCATACATAGCGGCAAGAATTGCATCCCTCGCCTCTGTATATGTTGGCGCAATGGGGGTCATTTTATAGCCTGCCACTAAATAACTAGCCATGCGTGATTGAGCCTCAGAGAACTCATGCATGTTTAATAATTTTACATACACATCCCACAACATAGTTGCCCATACTTCACCTGCGTCATGAGGAGATTCGCAGCTAGTAGCAGGTAACCTCGGGGGTATAGAGTCACAGACAATGTGCCTAAACATGAGAGGATTGATATCCATATTAGGGGTGTAAGGAGCCCGGCGGCCGGCATAGCGGAAGTCCTCAACATAGGTCCCAATAGCATAGGGAAGTTCCCAGTCAGAATTTCCTGCGATATGCACATCATCCTTTTTAACAATGAACATCAGTGAGTGGAAGTCACCCCATCCCTCCCCCAGACTTAATCCTTGCCTATTGATCAAGCCATTGGCATTTCCAACTAGGCGGTTGGAAATGTAATGACCCCACTCATGGGCCATAATGCCATTATCAAAGGATGAGTCTTTGAGCGGATAGGTGCTAAACATCTCCGCTATCACAGTATCTCCAGCCGTTATTAGCTCGTAAATGGCACGGCCTTCGAGGTAATTAATACCCATGCTTGGAATGCTAACAAAACTGTCAAATCCTCCCATAGGGGCAGCCCTGCCATCATCGTCGTTGTTAACGACAATTGCGCCGATAGCACCCGCATTCTGTGCGTTTAAAACTTTGAGCGTAAAAGCACAACTTCCGCGATCGATAATGGCAATATTTCCTACTAAGTCAGCTCCATTAGTCGCAGCTTCACAACCATCGGTGGAAGAGGCACTATTCACATCATCACCATCGATTAAACGAACAATAGACCCTGAGGTGGCAGAATATTGGGCTGCGCCAAAAGCAGCAACTTGAGTGGATTGCAATAGCCCTAAAGCTGCATGAGAGGTAATAGTTAAGCCCTGATGGACCCCGTTTTCTGTATCTTTTGAATTCCACAAAAATTGTTGCATCCGTGGGCTTGCGCCATCTGCTGGGGTCGACATATTGGCATTATTTAAGCCAGAGTAGTCTTGTGCTTGAGCGTGTAATTCATCCCCTTCTTCGCCACCCCGATCATAGTTTGACACTTGAGCATTTCCAGAAGCCTCATCAAAGCCATAGTCGTACCACCAATCATGCATGAAATTATTCATGTAAAACATGCTAACCACCGCTGCGCGGCGATTATCTATACTGTTTGCTGAGGCACTGCTGCTTAGAGGGTAATCAAATAGCTTAGCGCCATTGGTATACACAACAATATCCCCTTCACTGAAGCCTTGAGGTATCACAACGTCTGCATAAGCAAACACATTATTGCCCGACGTCATGGTTGCGTCTTCTGCCAGCCAAGGGTCTTGGGTGCTAATCTTATTGTAGTGAGCCAAGGTTACCAATGACATCTCTTTTAACACAGTTGCATCGCTCCCCAGTGCCGCAGCAGGCTGTACATCACCGTGAGGCCCTTCTGAGGGATAGCCTCCAGCAGAAGCATTGACACGGTAAGTGAAGTTATTAGAATCTGCTACCAAGTTCTTCCTGAACAAGACTTCGCCACCACCTGACACTACATAGCTGTAGTCATTACTATCTAAACTCTCAAATTCCGCCAGACGAATTTCAACATAGTGAGCAGGTACCAACTGGCCTCTATATTCATAGAACACACGTTTTGCCCTGGGCTTACCAATAACATTTAATCCAGACACAGTCTCTGATTTAAACAGTTTGTAACTACCCCGCTGTTTAATGGCCGTTAAAGAGACTTCCGTGTTGCCGCCGCTGAGATCAGAAACGGCGACTTTGATCGCATCCTCAACGAGGCCAAAGCCTGCTAACAACTGCAGCGTTTTGTTTGCGGTTATATTGGATGCTAAATAACCTGATCCAGCTACAAAGTTATATTCTCTGTCCATCAACACGCTGTACTCTTTGTTGAATACTTCTATGCCTTTAATTTCTTGACGAAACCGCGCCACCAGCGGACCGCGCGCGGCATGATGCATCGAGACCATGACCGCTTCAGAGACCCCTGACTTGCCGGATGATATACCGGCCAATGATCTGAGATAAAATTGCGCTGCATGTTCTGCTCTTGCGCTTGGTTGCACCTGACTTAAATCGGGTGTTTTTTGATCAAGGCCTGACCAAACAAACGTGGTCTTGCCCATCACTGGATCAAATTGATTACTCATTCCAGACAAAGTGGACTGGGTGGCTAATAACTCTTGATGGTTTGATGTCAAAGTGGGTATTTTAATGCCATGGGCTGACTTATCAATATTCGCTAAGACTGTTTTTTGAGTATAACTAGCGTACAGGAGCGGACTAACGGTTAAACCTAAAAATAGTATAAGCACGAGCAATAACTGATAAGAGTTTTTCATGATACTTCCTTGTAATTTCGTCTTACGGGTTACCCGTTTGACGATACCTGAAGAAGCTGACCCTTTACCTAAACACCTTCTTATAGAACTATTTTTATAATTATTAGTAATGTTTAACGCAAAATTCTGCGCAACAAATTAGTCAATACTTAATGAATATTCTGGCTAAAATTAACCCTCAAAATTATATTTTACTGATATCTGCTGCCATTAACTTTGAGTGTAGTCTAAAAAACGAGTGTAAGTTTTTATCATCAATGGCTTATGATTAATCCAATTTTAAATATTATCTATGCGTAAATATTTTCACTAAAATTCTCTGCCACCGTTCAACTTTTGGGGCCGGCGGCGATATTAATTTATGCATAGGGTATTGCAGCCTAGCGGCCAGAAACCATCTATTTTACGAATAGTGAATTCTGTGCTTATAACTAAACAGGTGATGATATGCTTTTAGCTTGAATTCCAATTATAGATCCCCCAGTTTGAGGTGAAAATATTTTTTTAAAATCCTGGAGTTAATGCTCAACGTCCTTATTTCAATGCTGTTTAGGCTAATTGTTGGCTGTTGTTATGGGTAATCTCAAAAGAGTATGGCAGTCAATAATCATAGACAACTTTTTGCCATAAAAAAATCTCAGCCCAGTAGTTGAGACAGACCTGATGATGGCAATAAAACCGCCGGATAAGAAAGTCACCAAGTGTCTTCGCAAAAAAAATCTATAACTCAGCTTTTTAAACCACACTGATTTGTACCCAATAGTATTATCTCTCAATGATTTGGATTTCATTTTAAGTGTCGAGGTGCTTCTCTGGTATGGTTCTGACGAATCACTCTAAGCAGCTCTGCTGAGCACTTTAGTTTTTGATGAATTATTATAGAAAGACGCAGGAAATCGATAACGTCATAGAAGAAATCATTTGAATTTATAGGGTGGTCAAGATACTGTCGGTCACTCCCAGACAAAGTGTCGGTCGATGAAATTACTCCATCAATACCCCTCTAGCCGCCAAGCGGAGTTAAGCGCTTTGTTACTTGAGCAGCAAGGCATCGTCGCTCATGTTTCATCTAAGCACTCGCAATCCCTAGGGGGCTGGGTTACCGGTGCTTTCTCGGTTGGGTTGTGGGTAGTCTTTGACCATCAGCTCGCAGATGCCAAAGCCTTTATAGCCGATCATTCTTACAACGTGAAGACCGGGTTTACAATCGAGGAAATGGCCGACCTAAAACAGCACTCAGACAAAGATACTTATTCAACTCTTAACCGATTTTTAATCTATACCTTTTTGGGTCTTTCGGTGGTTACAGCGCTTGGTGCTATAGTAATTTATACCAACTGGTAAGCGCATCAAACCCTCTAGTTATCACCTTTATCAGCGACATCTGCCGCTGTGCGAAAGCCTATATGCGAAGATGCCAATGTAGTATCTTGAGCCTGTCGTGCGGCTGGTCTAAATCGCTGGCAATAATTATCAGAACATAAAAATGACCCACCCTTGAGAGTTTTAACGGTTACACCAGGTTGCTGGGGGTCATACCCATCTATTCCATAATCGCGCTTTCGATCTGGGCCATAAGGTGTATCTGTCCATTCCCATACGTTACCCGTCATATCATACAAGTCTAATCCATTTGCGGCGAAACACCCCACCGGAGAACTACCGACAAAGCCATCTTCATTGATATTATTGTAAGGGAAGCGACCCTGCCAGGTATTGGCCTTGGATACGCCCAAATTAGGGTCCTCTTCACCCCATGAAAAAGATGCACCCTCTAAGCCCCCGCGAGAGGCATATTCCCACTCTTCTTCTGAGGGTAATCTTCGACCCAACCACTGTGCGTAGGCCATCGCATCGGCATGAATGATCTGCACAACCGGAAAGGCGCCCTTACCCTCTATATTGCTGTCAGGCCCTTCAGGATGTCGCCAGTTAGCGCCGGCAATAAACTGCCACCAAGTGGCTGGTGAACTCGGCTTATCCAAATCAGGGGCCACAAACACCATGGATCCAGGCGCTCTAAACTGAGGAGGAATATTAGGAAATTCTAGCTCGGAAAGACCGCGCTCTGCCGCAGTCAGATACCCGGTGGAGTCAGTAAAGGCTCTGAATTGTGCGTTGGTTACTTCGGTTTTATCAATATTAAAGTCAGCGACCTGAGCAACTTTAATGGGTCCCTCATTAGGATAATAACGGTTGTCGCCAAATTTGAATTCTCCGCCCTTAATATTAACTGTGCTATTGGCCTCAGACTCCGGCAGACACATCATGGTCGATGGGTTTTCACTACACGCTGTTAAAAGCATTAAAGCAAAACCAATCAAAATAGGGGTAACCAATCGTTTATTCATCAAGACACTCTTTAATTTTTTGGCCCATAGGCATAAAAGTCTGTTTTGGCTATAGCGCGTTGGTAGGCCGGTCGCTCATGACAACGGTTACGAAATGCCATTAGGTTGGGTAGCTTATCAACCGAATACATCATGGGGGCAATTTCGGCGATAAAAGACAACTGAACATCTGCACCGCTAAATGTATTCCCAACAAACCAGTTAACGCCTTCTAAGGATTTTTCTATATAACCCAAGTGCCGGGTCAACTCGTCGTTAATTCGCGGTTTCAGAGCCTCGCCACCATCGGGCAA
>OJEJ01000339.1_pt1 | contig 17855 bp, 16 predicted proteins | sample 1593271 | NCBI WGS metagenome assembly OJEJ01 (sample SAMN05416877, study PRJEB24817) | seawater metagenome | isolation source: Sea water | place: Canada:Atlantic | collected 2013-11
GGGCTCGGAGATGTGTATAAGAGACAGCCTTGGATTTTTGCAAAAAAGCGACAAGGTTGCTGAGTCTGATTGCTGGTTCTTGTTAGCAATTTACTTAACTACGTCTGTCATTGCTTGAAATAATTCGACTCTACGTTCTTTGCTTTTTTCCGAAAAAAAAAAGGTAGCATCAGCCTCTAGTACCCAACCGGTTGCTTTATGAGCACTTTGGCTATTCCCTGAACCATAGTCTCTCCAACCTGCTGTATTCATACAACGAAGTTTATTCAATGCATCATCATATGATGCGACAAAATCACCATTTTCTTTAACTGGATTTTCTCCTACTTTATATCCGCTAGCCGAGATTTGAGTTTTATTAAACGGAATACAACCGGTCCTAATAGTTGATACTGGAATACGATTTCTTTTCAATTTACACCTCTGTTTGTAGATGAGCCAAATTCCTTTTTTTGCGATTGCTAACGCCCAGCTGTGTGGAGAGCGAAGCGATTCCATACGAGCTGCTTGTTATAATTGTGATGATTGATGTGGGAGCGACACTGAGGAACTGGGGATTTGCTTTTTTTTTGACTGGATACCATCGTGCTGACATTGCCTGCCAACAGCGCTAATAATTTTTGTTGCTGTAATTCCATTTTCGAAACTCCCTGTTTCCTAAATGCCTTTTAATTTCCTAAATGCCTTTTAATTTCTTGAAGCCGCTAAAGAATAACACCTTCGCTATTTAAGTTGAAACCTTTGTAACAATTCCCCTAATCCTTTGAAGTTATAATGCAAAACTGTGCAGAGAGCAAGCGCAGCGAGTGATCCCAACACCCGTTGCTTGTTATGCATTGAGTCAATCACTCTACTGCCCATTTAGTTTTTTATACAAGATGTAGCACTAACCAATAATGGATGGATATGTAATATAACAAAAGCAGCCAAAAGTAAGCCAAAGCGCCATCAGGCGAAGCTACTCGACCAAAATCAACCAAACAAAAGTGTAGCCCATAATCATAATACTGGGCGGGATAATTTATTATCCAAAACTGCCGGATGGCGCTTCGCTTTTCCGGCCTACGCCGTTTCAGGTTCATCCTTAAAGCCAAACAACAAAATGGAAACTGGAATTCAGCAACGGCGACCAGCTTTTTTCTGCCTAGGGTCATCGTAGTTTCCTTTATACTATGATGATTGGCATTTGGTGCACCGTTTAGGCTAGGGCTTGGGATGAATTCACCCTGCCCCGTATCTCGATCGGAGCGATGGGGCTCTTTGGCGTCGAGCAAACATTGCCTTGATTGCTGGGTATAGATTGAAATGATTCAGGTAAGGCAGCTATTGTGCAACACCCTGGTAAATGGGCGCAGGTTAATTGATGTAATAACCTGATCCCCGAACTAGTCACTTGAGATGATTGGGTTATGGTTTATTTCTAATTTAATTATCCCCGATGCATTCAGTATTCAACAATTTACTTCACTCGACACTGGCCGGAATAGTAGAATCGCGGTATGCAACCTAACTTACCCACCGATTATTACCTCGATAACGTTTTAATCCTTTTCGAGCATGTAGAGTCGCTTTACCGTGACATTATCCCCAAGACCGACTTAGAGTTCTTAGAGTCGTTTAGCGGTTTAACCACGGATGCCAAACGGCTGTATATTCGGCTGCTAAACCGGAGTCATGTGTTATTTCGGTTGAGCAAATTGAATTATGCAGAGATCGGGTCGATCCCATCGGCGATACAAGAACTGGAATCGTTAGATTTTTTAAAGATCAATTTTGCACTAGAGCGAGCAGACTTAATTAGACTTTTTAATCAGTCAGAGTTGTTAGCTTTTCACCCACAAAAAACAGTACTGAAAAAAATCAAACGTTCTGAGCTGGACGTGTTGTTGCTCGAGTCCGAGGCAGACTTTTTTTCACAATTGCAGGCCAGCGATCAGTTTATCCAAGTGTCGCGAAAAGAGAGTTATCAACTGTGTCAGATGCTTTTTTTTGGTAACTTGAGTCAATCAATGACAGACTTTGTACTTCGAGACTTAGGCTTAAACCGATATGAAAACTATGACATCAACCCACAAAACAGACCTTATAAAAATGAGGTAGAGATTAAGCAACACTGGTTGTTATTTCAATTGGGTTTAATTTTGGAGGCAGCCGACTCGGATGATATCGATAGTTTAATCACTTGTTTTGAAGCTGTGCCTGTTGATGTTGATAGTGACCGTATTTTATACCGACATTGTGAGCGCATTAAGTATCGCATTGCGCGCCAGCTTGAGCGCCTAAAACACTATGCGTTGGCAGTGAGCTATTATAGCCAATGCCAATTGCCGCCGAGTCGCGAGCGCAGGGTGCGCACACTGAGCCAACAAGGCAATATTGATCAAGCACTTCAACTGTGCGAGCACATGATCGAGCAACCACTGGCCGAGGAGGAGTCGCAATTTGCTTCTGACTTTTCAGAACGTCTGGCTAAACGGCACGGCCGTGAAATTTTGCGCCACTCTATCACTCCGATTTTGCCCCTGAAAAAGTCGAAGAGCATCGACTTGGTGTTAGAAAAACAGAGGAGTGTAGAGCGAGCAGTTGCTGAATACTTCGCAGAGCAGGATTCTGAAAACACCTGTATTTATATCGAGAATGCTTTGTTTAATGGCGTTCTGGGTTTGTTGATTTGGGAGATTATATTTCTGCCCGTTGCCGGTGCTTTCTATAACGACTTTCAACACCGGCCTGCCGATTTTTATGCACACGATTTTCTCAAAAAACGGCAAGGTGTTTTTGATAAGCTTTGGTCGTCACTCACTAGCAATGCCGACATCCTCCAACGGGTAACGAACGTTTGGGTGACAAAGCATGGCTTAATGAACCCGCTGGTGAATTGGCCAGCCCTTAACTTACCCACGATTGAACTGGCGTTAAAACGGATTGAATTTTCCCATTGGATCGCTATTTTCGAACGATTATTACAGGACCTGGGGAACAACCGATCCGGCTTTCCAGACCTGATTTTATTTCCTGCAGAGCAGGGCTATGAGCTGATTGAGGTCAAAGGCCCGGGTGATACCTTACAGAAAAATCAAAAACGCTGGATGACTTACTTTTCACAGAAAGGCATTCCTCACTCTGTCGCTCGTGTGAGTTGGAATCTAGACAGTTGAATGCCACCTTGAAAATTTCAGTCGGTGAACTGGTTGCCTTTTGTTGTCGTAGTGGCGACCTGGGATCCAGTGGAATACCGGTGACTGCCCAGGAAGGCATTCGGGCGCATTTGAAAATTCAGCGTAAATACTCAGGCCAAGCGATTGCCGAACAAAGCGTTAAGCTCACCACTGTGGTCGATGAATTTGATATCGAGCTCGGTGGAAGAATTGATTTACTGTTCGACAATGAAGTTCCGCCAAAAATACAGGAGTTAAAAACAGTTCGCCGCTTGAGTCGGCATGAGACTCCATCGTCTCAGGATGATCTATTTGCCGATAACAACAATCTGCATTGGGCGCAGGTGAAATGCTATGCCGCTTGCTACGCAATAGAAAATAAACTGCCGCAAGTTCAGGTCAGTTTAAATTATATTGAACTGAATGATGATAGTGAACACGAACAGATAGAGACTTATTCGGCTCCTGTGCTGGAACAATATCTGTACGAGGTATTACAGTGTTTCGTTGACTGGATACGTCTCGTTAACCAGAAAAAATCAGAGACGTTAAATAGCGCTAAACGACTGTCTTTTCCATTCGACAGTTTTCGCGCTCAGCAACGATCGTTCGCCGCTCATGTTTACCGCTCAATACAACAAAAATCACAACTATTGGTCGAAGCCCCGACTGGCTCTGGCAAAACAATCAGTACGTTATTTCCATCAGTGAAGGCCCTCGGTGAATCACTGTGCGATCAGGTGATTATTTTATCGGCGAAAACATCCGGTCAAAATGAAGCACGAAAAGCCATCGACAAGATGATCACTAAAGGCCTGTTGATTAGCTATCTGGTAATAAAAGCAAAAGCGAAGAGCTGCCCCTGTGCTATTGATGAGTCTGAATTAAATGTGAACGGAAAGTGTCAACGAACCGTGGGTTTCTTCGATCGATTACCGGCCGCTAGGACGGCGTTGTTAGAGCAGCGCACCCTCGACAGTGACACCGTTCGTGGCGTATCAGACCAATTTAATTGTTGCCCCTTTGAACTTTCTTTGCAAATGATGCCATGGATGGATATCGTCATCTGCGATTTTAATTATGTATTCGACCCACAGGTACAGCTCAGTTACTTTCGTAACGATAGCAAACGTAAGGTTTTACTGATCGACGAGATGCACAACCTGGTAGATCGTGCTCGAGGTATGTATTCCGCTAGCATCAGCCGTCAGCAGATCAAGACCGCCACCAATACCAAAAACAGCGTCGTCATTAAACGATCCATTAATAGTATAGGCAATGCTCTGGATAAGTCTGCACGAGAACAAATGGATGATGAGTCGATTAGCGACCATGTTCCCGATCACTTACAACGAGCGGTCACTCGATTTTGCGATAACGTTATGGGCGAAGTGTTTGATAACCGGCAAATCCAGGCAGAGGTCGTTGACCTCACCAGGGCAATGTTTCGGTTTCAGTGCATTGCCGAACTCTATGATAAACATCATAAAACCATTGTCAGAAAGCAACCGCATGAACGTGAGGTAAAACTCAGCTGTCTCAATGCGTTTGACTACCTGCAGACAATTTATCCCTTATTCAGCTCAGTTTGTGGTTTTTCTGCGACTCTGTCGCCCACTGATTATTTTATCCCGGCACTCGGGCTGTCCACTGATCTGGCGCCAATCCGTTTGGCCTCGAGTTTTCCAGTGGATAATCTACAGGTTTGTATCGGCAGCTATATCGATACTCGCTATCGCCAACGGGATGACTATATCGATATTATTTGTGACAGTATTGCCGCCTGTTTTTTGTCTCAACGAGGTAACTACTTTGTATTTTTCTCTTCTTATCAATTTATGCAGAAAGTACATCAACGATTTGAGCACGCCTTTCCAGCAATCATAACCCTGATACAACAGCGCAATAACAGCGAAGCCGAACGATCCAGTTTTTTGTCTGAGTTTTTTAATCAACAAGACAGGCTTGGCTTTGTCATTCTGGGTGGCATTTTTGCAGAAGGCATAGACTATGTTGGAGATGCGTTAATTGGCGCAATCGTAGTGGGCGTTGGATTACCACAGGCCAATAGCGAACAACAACTCATCAGTGCCGATTTCGAATCACAACACTTGAACGGTTTCGACTATGCCTATCGTTTCCCAGGACTCATACGAGTGTTGCAGAGTGCCGGGCGAGTGATTCGCAGTGATACCGACAAAGGCGTGATTGTTCTGCTAGACAGACGATTTCAGCAAATAGACACCATTCGGCACTTGCCTTCCCACTGGCAAATAAATCATTGCCAGCAATTAGAGGACTTACAAAATTCTTTGAATACCTTTTGGGATTCCACGGAAGCAATCGGAACCGATTAAATCTTAATTTAGCGGGAAAGGGGACCTAACCACGGGATAGTCTTGGCATCAGACACTCATTTTTCTGAGTATATACGAGACCTTTATTGTTGAGAGGGGGTCTCGTCTACATCCGACCTATTTAACGCTTACATTATTTCAGCGACTAGTCCCGTCTTCGTGTAAAGTCGCCATTAAATTCGACTTGGAAACACAATAATGAACCAGCTTAATTTATCGACAAAACTTGTCGAGCAGATGCATGAATTTTTGATACAACACGATGAGAACGCACAAGACCCAGGCGTGGCCTCTCAGTACATGTGTGCAGTGGTGGGATGCCTACTCGGAAAGCAAACTATGCCGGAATCTGAAAAAGAGGACGTGATACAACAATTGTTTGAGTTCACTCGTCACGTAACTAAAGATATTGCTCAACAAGTAAATTCACCGCCACCGCAGGCAGAGGTTGGGATTTGGAAGCCCGGCATGGGATAGGCGATAAGAATATGACTGCACGAAAGACGGCCTTTCGTGCTTTATCTTCATTATAAAAAAATAATACAGGGTCCAGTAATAGTGCAATCATAGACTGAGCTGTGTCGGCCGAAAAGCTTAGCGCATCCTGATCTCGTCCCTTATCGGAACGCCGCACCGCAACATCCATATAGGCAAAGCGCAGCCCACCCCGCAAAACCTTAACAACAATGATCCAGTCAGAGATTACAACTACCGTCTATTTGTCTCACTAGGAGAATGGTCAAGCGGGTTACGTCTGATGGCGCCTATGGCTTATTAGGCCTACCTAGATTGAATCATATAACGATGATGCAACAGCAACGTCGGCAATGGCTGAATGAAAAACAAACGATTATCCCCGACCCTTATTTTGTCATGTACAAGCATCTGGTTAATTTGAACGAAGGCAAACCGGCTTATCTCGACACCTACGCTGGAGCTGAGGTGTTTTTTCACTCATTTAAAATAAGCTATTAAACTCATTTATTTGATGGCTGATTGGCCGCCATCATAAACGTAAAACCAACCTATACTCTTAGAGCTAGCACTTCACTCTTTTCATATCTGGGTCATATAAGGGCTTCATATGTACCGTCGCTTTAATCCGCTGAGTTGAGACTTCGATTTCATATTCTCCAGCACGAATATAATCTGCATCGACACCCTCAGCACAGCGCACGTATCCATAACCAATGGGCAATCCGGCGGTATAACCGAAGCCGCCACTACTAAGCCATCCCACCCGATGTCCATTTCTATAGATAGTTTCGCGTCCCAGTAAAATAACGTCAGGATTTTCGATAGTAAAACAGGCTAGCATTTTTTTAACTCCATCTTTAACCTGTTGTTTGATGGCCGCTTTACCCTTAAATTCAATGTCAGTTTTTAGTTTTACAGCCCAGCCTAGTCCAGACTCAAAAGGCGTATGATCTGGGCCTATATCAGCACTCCAGGCACGGTAACCTTTTTCCAACCGCAGGCTTTCAATCGCTCGATATCCAGCATTTTGAATGCCGTGTTGCTGACCTGCTTGCATGATTTTTTGATAAACCTGCGTTGCGTACTCGACAGGTAAATGCAGTTCCCAACCGAGTTCACCAACATAAGTAATTCGCATTGCATTGATTGGACAGCCACCAATGCCTATTGTCTTGAGCTGGCCAAAACCAAAGGCTTCATCTGATACATCATCGCGCGTAACCGATTGAAGTATTTTTCGTGAGTTGGGTCCCATTAGAGATAGCACCGCATAGGCAGAAGTCACATCGAATATCTGAGCATTCATCGTCGCTGGAATATTTCGCTTAATCCAATTGAAATCATGGGTCGCAAATCCAGTTCCAGTAACAATGTAATATTCGTCAAAGGCTACTCGCGCTACCGTTAGATCACATTCAATACCACCGCGGTCATTTAACATTTGAGTGTAAGTAAGACTGCCAACTGGTTTGCTGACATCATTGGCGGCAATCCAACTGAGTGCGGCTTCTGCATCTGGACCTTTTATAGCAAATTTAGAGAATGACGATTGATCGAACAACACGGCCGATTCACGAGCCGCCCGATGCTCCTCACCTACCGAGTTAAACCAGTTTTGACGCTCGAAGCTATACTCATCCTTTGCTACTTGACCCTTTTTAATATTAGCAAACCAGTTGGGCCTTTCCCAGCCTAATTTTTCACCAAAACACGCGCCCTGATCTTTCAGTAATTCATACAACGGTGACTTTCGACAAGGACGTCCACTTTCATTTTCTTCGTAGGGCCATGCCATGCCATAATGTTTGCCATAAGCTTCGAGTGTACGAGTGCGAACCCAGTCAGTATCAAAATGTGGCCGCCCAAAACGTCGAATATCAACTGGCCATAAATCAAATGGTGGCTCTCCTTTAGCAACCCATTCTGCCAATGCCATTCCAGCACCGCCACCTGCAGCAATACCAAAGGCATTGAAACCGGCACCAACAAAAAAGTTTTCCAGTTCTGGGGCCTCACCCAAAATGAAATTTCCATCTGGGGTGAAACTTTCTGGTCCATTGATAAGCTGTTTAATACCTGCTGTTTCAAGGGCGGGCACTCGACCTAAAGAAAGACTTACCATAGGCTCAAAGTGGTCAAAGTTGGAATCCAGTAACGAGTAACTAAAGCCCTTTGGAATGCCATCCGTGGCCCAGGGTATCGGATTGTTTTCGTATCCACCCATCACTAGTCCACCGACCTCTTCTTTGTAATAGGTTAAACGATCAGGGTCACGTAAAGTGGGCATGTCTGAAGTAACGCCATCAATGGCTTCAGTTACCATATATTGATGCTCAACCGACACCAGCGGGACATTCACACCCACGCTAGCAGCGAGCTGTCGGCTCCATTGACCGGCGCAACAAATGACCACTTCGCATTCAATTCGGCCTTGATCGGTAATAACCGCTTTGATTTTTCCATTTTTGGTTTCAATCGAGTTCACTCGGGTATCTTCAAATATACTAGCGCCTGCCATTCGGGCACCACGCGCCAATGCCTGAGTAATATCAGACGGATTGGCTTGACCATCGGTCGGTAAAAAAGCGGCGCCTACCACATCATCGATATTCATCAGTGGCCAAAGTTCCTTTGCCTCTGATGGAGTTAATAATTGCATATCGAGCCCAAAAGAGTGCGCTGTGGTTGCCTGTCTTTTAACTTCAGTCCAGCGCTCTTTATTACACGCCAGACGTAAACCCCCATTCATCTTCCAACCTGTGGCAAGACCGGTCTCGGCTTCCAGCTTTTTATAGAGCTCGACCGAATAGCCCAGTAGCTCGGTTATATTGGCATTCGACCGTAATTGACCAACCAGTCCAGCAGCGTGGAATGTGGTGCCAGACGTCAGTTTCTTACGTTCAACTAAAACCGTATCAGTCCAGCCCAATTTGGCCAAATGATAAGCAGTAGAGCAACCAATAATACCACCGCCAATAATGACGGCTTTTGCTGTATTTGGAATGTTAGACATATTGAGCCTCAGAATTTTTTAAATAGTTGATAAGCACTTAGAAAAGCAGCAAGGTTTTCTTGGCTATAGTGGACAAAATCAAAATCAATTTGAGAATGAATTTCAGATACCATGCTCCACATCGTTTCACGCAACAACGATGCACATTTCATCGCCTGATATTGTTCTAGTAATAAGTCATTAATTGGTTTTTCAAAGTAGTTTTCTAACATCCATATTTCCTGCTTTTCACTCAACTCGTTATTTGAGGCAAGCCCGCCTAGATCAAAAAGTGGTGAGTTAAATCCTGCATAATCCCAATCGATCAACCATAATCGTGTCCCATCATCGAGGATATTAGCCGCGAGTAAATCATTGTGCCCAAACACAATCTGTGAGGGATTTGAGGCCTGCTCTAACGTTTGTGCCATTTCAAGTAGTTCAGGCAACAAGGGTAGATACTGACTTTTACCCTCTTTAAGGGTTGACGCGTAATCACGAATAACATGGAACACCCAAAAAATTAAAGCGGCACCCCGAAAATGTTTTGGTAATTCCTGATGACACGACTTGATCAATGGCAAAATTCTTTCAAGCATTGACTGCGCCCGAACCATCTCTGGATTAAGTGTTTGGCTTTGAATATATTGAAGTACTAAGATACCCACTTGGTGATGGATCACTTCTGGAGAAATACCGGCAGCAAAGGCCGCTTGGCTGGCCGCAAGCTCGTTAAAACGCATGACCTGATGCACTGGAATATCTTCACCTATGCGGACCACATATTGAGACTCACGGTCTCCATCTCGGTCAGTAACAAGGTAATTCACATTGGTGATACCACCACTCAGTGGCTGAAAGCTAATCTCACCTTTCCAGCAAGGTAGTTGTTGAAGTTTTTGTTCGATTGTAGTTTTCATAAGCTTTTTATTGATTTACACCATACCGCTGCCGTGCTCGTTGCGCACTCAGGGTAATCAGGCGATCGGCTATGATCGCAATAAAGGCTATGGCGAGTCCTGCCACCAGCCCTCGTCCCGTGTCTGCTTTGGTCAGCGCAATATAAACTTCTTGGCCGAGGTCTCTAGTACCCACTAATGCGGTAATCACCAACATTGATAACGCCAGCATAATGGTCTGGTTGATGCCGAGCATGATTTCAGGCAGTGCAAGCGGTATTCGAATACGTCGCAGCAATTGCATTGGTTTGCAGCCCGAGACAATACCGGCTTCGATTAATTGGGGGTCGATTGATTTAACACCATGTGCCGCATATCGAATCGCTGGTGCTAGTGAATACAACACAACAGCAATTAATGCTGAAAAATCACCCACCCGGAAAAGCATCACGACGGGGATTAAATAGACAAAACTAGGCAACGTTTGAAGGGTATCTATTACGGTACTAACAATGCGGTCAGCTCTTTTATTAGTGGCTGATAGAACGCCCACTGGTACGCCTATCAAGGTCGCAATTATGACTGATGCGCCACAAAGATAAACAGTTGTCATCGCTTTAATCCACAAGCCATTGGTGACGATAAACGCGGTTAAACAAAATGTCATTACGGCCATCCGCATGCCACCTAACCGATAGCCAATAAAGCTAATAACAACTAGTCCCCATGGCCAAGGAATACCCGTTAGAAAGCGTTTTATTGGCAACAAAAAAGCGGTTAATAAAAATGTTTTAAGGGCTTCTAGTTCATCAAAAAAATTAACATTAATGTACCGTACTAAGTCTTCCCAAATCTCTCCAGTGGTTAAAATCATCGATTCTGGATAGGTCTGAAGCAAAGGCATAAGATATCCACCAAGCAAGCAAGTAATGCCAATTAACCCACTGATCATTGACCGCGGATAACGACGGATTAAACTGTGATCTTTATTACTGGAATGTTGACCAACGCGTCGTTGGGCGAATGCCTGACTTAAGCGGTCTAAGGCGATAGCAAGGACTACGATAGCCACACCTGCTTCTATACCTGCCCCAATATCAAGACGACGCAAGGAAGCAAGTACGTCATACCCAAGACCACCAGCACCTTTTTATATTCTAATTTTATCTCCGTTTTATATTTAAATAAATACCCTCATTTGTCAACATTTATCACCATAAAGCCACAAAGTCATTCATTTATACTCACTTACTGAGCCTTTATGTTTGGGAATCTGCAATCTTTATTGTGTATGATGTAATTAATATTGAACCTAGAGATAATCATTTCTTATTAATTATGGTTAATACACACGTAATACATCACGGCAATCACCGCGAGCGAGAAGTACTCGAAGCATTGCGCCATTTGGGCGGTAGCTGCAGAATTCAGGCACTCGCTAAACATTTAAATGTATCTGAGGAGACCATTCGTCGTAGTGTCAAATCACTGTCTTTATCCGGAGTAGTTCGTAAGGTTCATGGCGGTGTTCATCTTAATGAGAGCCATATCGAACCTTCATTCACTCAACGATTCGGTAAGAATGAACCCGCTAAACATTCAATCGCTGAAAAAATGGCCGACGTCTTAAAGTCAGGTGACACGCTGTTTTTAGATATCGGATCAACAACCGCCCACATTGCCAAAAGCCTCACCAAACACCGTGATTTATTTATAGTCACTAACTCAATCACGGTAGCGAAAACACTCGCCACTATAAAAAATAATCGTGTATTCCTAGCGGGTGGAGAATTACGCGCCCATGATGCAGGGGCATTTGGTCCCGAAGCACTCGATTTTGTCAGTCAGTTCAACGTTCAATATGCTGTATTGTCTGTCGCAGCCATTAATGCCGAATGTGGATTTATGGTTCAGGATATTCGTGAAGCTGCCTTTTCAAGGGCCATTTCAGCTCGCTCTCGTATAACGATTGTTGCTGCAGACAGTGCAAAATTTGGAAAGTCTTCGCCAATAGTATTGGGCACACCTTCCACGTTTGATGTGCTGGTAACCGAACAAAACCCACCCAAAAAAATTCTTGACATGCTTCATAACAATGACATTGATTTAGTTTTAAGCAGCTAACTTTTGAAACACTAATACCTTAAGGGCTCTAACCCCTATAATTGCTTTTTGGTGACTTAGGAAACGCAAATAACTCAATTTGTTCACCACTTGGCAGCTTTAAATCTAGCTTATAGGAGCCTCGGTTTTATCTATAATTTCTATACCTAGAATAATCAGTATAAAAATACTTTGGTTTTTGATAATCAAAAAAAATTATTGCTACGTGATGAAACGAATTTAACACCTGCGTCTCCTTGGCATATAACCGTTAATTTATGAGGCTAAATCGCATCATAATAGTGACTAGGCATGCTTGCCTAATGCGTTTGCCACCAGACACCAATGGCTATCAGGAGTGGTAAATTCACTAGAGCCAAAGTTTGCGTATTGGTCAATCCATGTGGGGTGGCGAGGTCATTGTTCCCAACCTAATATTGAGCTTTTACTTTAAGACAAAACTGCCTAAAGAAAGCCGTAAAAAACGTAAATAATATGCTAAAATAGCAGACTATAAATCGGAAATTGTCATGAAGACTCTGAGTGTTGCATATGGAAACACGGTTCGCCAGTCGAATAAAAAGCTGCGCCGGCAACGTATCCTCGTACTTGCCACTAACTTAATGGCGTCGGAGGGTGCAGAAGCCTTTACGATAAACCGGCTTGCCAGCGAAGCGGAGGTATCAACACCAACAATTCACAACCTATTCGGGAAAAAAAGTGACATCTTTAAAGAGTTGGTGTCAAGTTTAATTGAAAAAATGCAGGGTATTTTCCTATCTGACCCGCCTATCGACCCTATTGAAAATGCCAAGTTCTTCCTCGACAAAATGGTTACTGAATTCGATCATGATGCGGATTTTTATCGTGCCGCATTTATGTCGGCAGAGCAATTAAAATTGTTTGATCCTAGAATTCCGGGTGGATTTTTCCAGCGGGCACAACAAATAGCAGCGCCGAGGAAGGAGTGGTACGAAAGTGGGTTATTTTTAGGGAATATCCCACCCACCACAATGATGAAGACAGTTCACAATAGCAACCGACTTGGGCGACTTGACTGGGTTGGTGGCTACATTGATTTGAATCAATTCCGCCATCAGGTTTTAGAGAGCATACTTTTGGCGTACGCGTCTGATGCCAGTCCCGAACTTCACGTTAGGCTAAGTGAAGAAATCAATGAACTCAACAGCCTGCTGTTTATAGCACCATCAAGTTAGTTATTGGCCATTAGTCTGTGGCGTTGTTGCCGCTTTCAGCTGCCTGTTGTCGCTGTGAGAGGGCCTGGCGAACTTCCAACTGACTGGCGTGACTCATTTTCACTTTGAATGACATCCACAGGGGTAGCAGCATGATAATCGCCAGACCCGGCCCCATAATCAGGCCCAGACCCCACAATACCGTGCTGGTCACTTCGCCTGGTCGTGCTCCAGCCTGCAGGCCTATCAGGTCCAGAAACGGGCCGGCTATTAGGTAGCCAAAGCCGCTAATGAATTTGGCGGAAAAGAATGCCGCAGCAAAAATCACGCCCTCCTGGCGCTTGCCAGTGGCCATCTCCTGCTCATCCACAATATCGGCCAGCAGCGACTGAACGGCGATCACACGCAGAATAGTCATGGTCACATGGACTGCCCAGTTGGCGTAGATCAAGGCAAATACCACCGTGCTGTTATCGGGTAGCAGGTCAAACAGTTTCAACGGTGTCAGCCAGAGCAGGTTGATGGTGGTCAAAGCGCAGGTCAGGCGCAGTAACTGTTGTTTTTCAAACAGTCGATTCAGTAATCCGGAAAACACGGCCACCAACAGTATCGCGAGAATAATGGGACCAGCAAACAGTATGGAAGTTTGGGTCGCATCCAGTTGCCAGAAATAGGTGTAAGTCACCATTAGCAAAGTCGCGGTAATGCCGCCTATACCACCCAGGCCCATATCCAAAATCACCATGTATCTGAAGTTCTTGTTGCGAAATGTGCTGAATAGATCGCGCAGCATATTACCGCTGGCATTTGCCGCGCCGCTGGAGAGCTTGGGAATGTATTGCCAGGTGCCGGCAATGCAGATGACGCTAAACAGTATGACAAGGAAGCCGTTGATCCAGCCAAAAAAATGGTAATTATCGATGACAAAGCGGCCGTCTAGGCCATTTTCTTCGTTGAATAAAAAAATCAGGGCGGTAGCCGAAGCAAGAGTACCGATAAACCAAGCCATAATGGTGCGCATGCCAGCCAGCTGTGAGCGCTCGTCATAGTCGTTGGTAATCTCTGCGCCCAGGGCTAGGTAGGGCACCATAAAAAAGGTCAGGGCTGTGCGTACCAGCAGGATGCTGATCAGCAGCCAGGTAAACAGCTGCCCTTGGTCGCTCAGCACGCTGTCGGGTGGCCCGTACAGCATGACAAAACCTGCAGCCAGTGGAATAACAGCGGCAATCATTAGCGGATGGCGGCGACCTATGCGCGAGCGCAAACGGTCTGACCAGGCGCCAACCATAGGGTCGCTGATACCGTCCCAGATAATTGAAATGGCAATAGCAAGACCGGTTAGCGTCCCCGACAGGCCCAGCACCTGTTTGTAGTAAAACAGGATAAAGACACCCATTGCCGCCTCTTTGAGTGCGTGACTGACAATGCCCGAGCTATACAGCAGACGGTTCTGAAAGCTAATACTCGAGATGTCATTGCAATAATTTTGAAACTTTCGCATTAAAAACTCAAAAATAAAAATAATACACGTCAATCTGGATCTTTTTTATACACTAAAAACGAAATAAAATCAGCTATAAAAAGGTGTTAATACCCATTTAATACAGTAGGTTACTGCTTTCAGTGTACGACTGATGAGTCAAACTAAGGGCATCCGTGGCTAGCTCCCGCTGGCATGGCTCAAGTTTGGTCATTATCATAAGTAATGAGCCTATGAAATAGCCTACAAAATCATTCTGAGAGCATGAAAAGAGCTCCTCTGAAGTACCTAATAGTTGTAATAAACCATCTTCCATCACCACAATTTCATCGGCAAAACTCATGACGTCAATTTGATTGTGGGTCATCAAGATCAAAGTGACCCCGGTTTGGCGATTGATTTCCCTTAACTTACGCGGCTGTTAATTTCGCCAGTCTCAACGCGGTAGGTTAACTCTTTGACCCTTCACTCTTTATTGATCGCAGAAATAGCATTTTTCATCAGCTCTTGAGAGTCAAAATCGACTTTATAGACTGCACAGTGAATGGCATTACTTAAGTGTGAACTTACGCAGGTTTTCATGTGATTTTTTGGGTGACAGATCCAAAATACAGATTTTATTAGTAATTAAATTTTATTGCAAGTAAAATCTGTTGACTTTCTGAAAACGCATGGATAGTATCCGTTTCGCTTCGCCTCGCCTCAGATCAGTTCGATGCGAACTAACTACTCTTTGCAGACAACTGCATTTATTAACAAAAGGAAAAAAGTATGAAAACTAAACTTAATCAAAGCAAACTTAAACTTGCGATCGTATCAGCAATCGTCGCCGGATCCATGGGGCTTAGCGCCACTAGCTACGCCGCCACGGCAACGGGCACCATGGCTGTTACCACGTCAGTTTTGATGTCCTGCACTATTACAGCCGGAGCGATGACGTTCGCTTCCTATGATCCGACCGCCGCGGTGGATAATGATGCTACTGCCACGATAGAATCGACCTGCACTTCGGGCGGAGCGGCAGTCATAACAATGAGTCAGGGTGGTCGTGCACAAGGGGGCTCGACCGACGCGATTCCATTGCGTGCGATGTTTAATGGGAGCGAAGGTGCGCCAGAAGATTTGGCTTACTATTTGTATAGTGATAGCGCCGGCGGAACTGTATGGGGAAATACCTCGGGAACAGGTAAATCGATCACTGCAGACGGCACCGCGCAGAATTTTATAGCGTATGGCCGGATTCCTAAGAACCAAACAGTTACCGAAGGGACTTTCAATGACAGCGTCGCGGTGACACTCACTTACTGATGCTAATACCAGTGCTAGAACAGGCCGCTTGCGGCCTGTTCTTTTTGACTTTACGTATTAGTTAGGGCAAACATGTGCAAGCAACAAGAAACCAAAAGCTGCTTAAAATATTGGGCCTATGGCCTGTGCTGCTATACGCTGCGGGCCTTAGCCTGCCCGTCTATGCGGCCACATCAGCTTCAGACATGGCCGTGACAGCCAATGTTAACGCGTCCTGCACGATGAGCGTAACAAGCTTAGACTTTGGCACCTATGATCCTATTGTAGCCAACGCAACGCAAGATCTTACGGCTTCAGCCACGGTATCAACGAACTGCACTTTAGGTGCAATTGCGAGTGTTAAAATGGGTAATGGGCTCCACGCAACCTATAGCGCTGGTAGGAGTCGCATGATGTTTTCACGTGACTATAGTCGACACATGTCAAATGTAGGAAGTGATAGTAAGCTGAAGTATGAGCTTTATACGAACGACGGCCATACAGATGTATGGACTCAAATAGGAGGTCGAAGCGTTGTTGGTACTGGTACCTCTGATGATTTGACTGTTTATGGTAAAGTTTTTCAAAATCAGCAAGCTGCTGCGGCGGGAAGCTATAATGATACAGTCACTGTAACGGTGCTTTTCTAATGCTCGCGCGTGCAATAATCAAAGCAGCTTTCGGCATCATTCTTTTCGTAATGGGATCCAGTGTCGCAAGTGCCGCCTCTTTTGGGGTGAGCCCCGTGCGAGTGACGCTATCCGAGAGCCAGTCGATGGGCGCACTCACCGTGCGTAACGACGGCACTGAGCCGGCGTCTCTGCAAATGGAGATGCTGAGCTGGTCACAAGCGGAGGGCCAGGATGTTTTAACGCCCACTCGCGAGCTGCTGGCCAACCCGCCTATTTTTACCGTGCCAGCGGGTGGCTCGCAGTTGGTCCGAGTCGGACTTCGGCGAGCGCCGGATGGGCAGCGCGAGCTTACCTATCGCATTGTCCTCCAGGAATTGCCGCCCCCCCCCAGTCCCGATTTTATGGGTACACGCATGTTGATGCGCATCAGCCTGCCAGTGTTTGTTTTACCTAAGGTCGACGCTAAATCCGTGCTGCTGTGGCAGGCGGCTCGCACCCCGCAAGGCGCCCTCAAGATTAGCCTGACCAACAACGGTAATGCCCATATCCAAATCGCCAACTTCAAGTTGTCGCTGCCCGGTAGCGTGCAACCTTGGGTGACCAAAGAATCTGCTGAGTATGTGCTGCCCGGTCAGAGTCGCGACTGGACCCTGCCGGCTAACTCGGAAAACCCAGCTCCGCCGCTAGGCGTCACCCTACAGCTTTTTGCGCAGACAGATGCCGGTGACATTGAGGCCGAAGTATTGGTTGCGAATTGATGTGCACCAGGCAGGGATCGTTGCTCATAAGATTAATGCCAAAAAGTCTCTAAATGCACGCCTACTTCTGCTTGGTTTGCTGACGCTAACACCACCAGCGGCGCTAGCGGAAGACACAGCGCTTGCTGTAGACGAAGTATTTCTGGTGGTGGTTATCAACCAGCAAGAGCAGGGGGTCGCCTTTTTACTGCGCAGCGACGATCGTTTGTTCGCGGGGGGTCAAGATCTGCGGCGCTGGCGCTTGCACTTGCCTAACACTACCCCCCTTAACCGTGACGGCGAAGATTTTTACGCACTTGATACGCTGGCAGGCCTGTCATATGAATTTAATGAATCCAGTCAAGCGCTAACGGTTCAAGCCCCCCCAAACTTATTTGATGCCACGCGGCTAAAGGGAACGGTGACCAATTTCAGTGCGCCCACCCCGGCGTCGCCCGGCGGCTTTCTTAATTACGATGTGTCGGCCAATCATGCACCTGTCTCTTATACACATCTCCGAGCCCACGAGACGCTACG
>OJEJ01000341.1_pt1 | contig 17794 bp, 18 predicted proteins | sample 1593271 | NCBI WGS metagenome assembly OJEJ01 (sample SAMN05416877, study PRJEB24817) | seawater metagenome | isolation source: Sea water | place: Canada:Atlantic | collected 2013-11
CGAGATAGCGTAGCGTCTCGTGGGCTCGGAGATGTGTATAAGAGACAGGTATGTATACAGTGCCAGAATTTCAATTTAATGATAAAATACATTATTACTTACAAACTATTGGTGAACAAACTAAGTTTGACTACCACAGGGACTTTTGGAATTAGTGGAAGTTTATTTTAATATTACCATTCCCGATGAAAAATCTCGTAAGTTTAAGCTTTCGGACAATGAATTTGTGATTATAGGTAGATCAAGTGCTAAGTGCCAAGTGGTTCTAGATTATTCTCAGTGTAGCTCTAAACACTGTATTATCACTCTCAAAGATGGCCAAGTTCACGTAGAAGATCTTAACTCAAAAAATGGTATTTTTTTAAACGGTGTTCGTATTTTAAAACAAAGAGTTTATGCCGATGATAAGATCGAAATTGGAAAGATTGTTATTAGTGTAGATAAAGCGAAACTCGATAAAGACAAATTCACAGGTCTCTTTAATAAAGGAACTCTAATACGAGACGCTGGTAACTTAACCCTAAAACTTGCTGCAAAGATTAATATTACAAAAAGAATGTCTCACAAGAGAATTATTACTCCTCAAATAACAAGTGATAAAAAGAAAGCTTATTTAGAAAGTCGTAAAAGTGATAAAAGAAGAATGAGTAAATCTAAAAGAAAGATTTTAGAGTACTTTGCCTTTTTAATTGATCTCGCCATCTCATTTGCCTTCTTCTATTTGATCGTTAATATTATTAGAAATAATCTTCCATCTGAAACAGAAATAGACCCAACAAGAGGTTTCATGAATCTCGTTTTTTCGGGTGATATTCAATACCAAGTTATTATCAGTATTTTTCTTTCAATTGTAATTTTAGGAATTAACAGAAATCTTCCAAAAGGATCAATTGGGGAGCAATTGTTTAAGCTTAACTAATATACTTTTCAATTATATCTAAAATAGATTGAATTTCATCAACCTTGTTAATAAAAGATACCTCTGAGTATAGGCCACCAATCTCAGCTTGCATCGTAATTAAGAACACAACAGGTGTAGCATTATTTAGTACATTATCTTTTCTTACTTCACCAACAAATTAAATTCTCGATATCTCTGGCATATGGTGGTCTGTTATGATGATGTCATACTTGTTTGCATTTACGAGTTTAATAGCTTCGCGAGAGCTTGTAGTTGTGGTCGTCCAATATTTAAATCACTCACATTCCGCTCCATTCGCTTTCGATTATCCCTTGTTTAAAGTTAACATACCTCCCAACTACAAACAAGAAGTCTGAAAGTCTATTTGTTAACTCTAGTACCTGGTCAGGAAGCTTATTTCCTAAGCTTTCATAGGCAACCAAATCTCGTTCAACGCTACGACAAAATGTTCTACATACATGGGAGTAGGCTGCAGCTTGAGAACCACCAGGAATAATAAAATTTTTAAGTTGATCCATTTGATCATCCATTAAATCAAGCATCTTTTCAATTTCTAAAATAAGGCCATCTGGTACTCCAGCAAGTTTATATGTTTCCCATTTCTCTGATTCACACGCCAACAAAGATCCGATATTAAATATGGTGTTTTGCAGCTTAAAGAGTAATGCCTCAAGAGATTCCTCTTTTAATTCTTTTTTAAGTAAAGAGACAAAGAATCCAATATGAGAATTAAGTGCATCAAAGTTTCCGTATAGATCAATCCGAACATCTGACTTTAAAAGTCTTGATCCACTTAAAAGAGAAGTCTCTCCTTTGTCACCTGTTCGTGTATAAAGTGCCGATTTCTTAACCATTACATATTCCTTCTATATTTGCCGCCCACCTTGTATAGGACTTCTGTTATTTGTCCGAGGCTACAGTATTGCACAGACTCAAGTAACTGCTCAAAGATATTTCCGTCTGCAAGGGCCACTTCTTTAATTTTTTGAAGTTGTGCTTCCGCATTACTTGCATTGTCTGCTTGAAAGGATCTCAATCTGCGAATTTGTTCATCTTTTTCATCATTAGAGGCCCTAGTCAGCTCTATTTTCTGATTCATTTGCTCATCAATATTATCGGCGATGTAAGTATTTACTCCAATGATAGGAAACTCACCAGAGTCTTTCAAGGATTCATAGTATAGTGACTCTTCTTGAATTTTAGAGCGTTGGTACATACTCTCCATTGCCCCAAGAACTCCTCCCTTATCCGAAATTCTTTCAAACTCTCCTAGAACTGCATCTTCAACAATTCCACAGAGTTCATTTACAATGTAAGAGCCCTGCAAAGGATTGTCCGTTTTATTTAAACCAAACTCTTTATTAATAATCATCTGAATCGCCATAGCTCTTCTTACTGACTCTTCTGTTGGAGTTGTAATGGCCTCATCATAAGCATTAGTATGAAGTGAGTTACAATTATCACTGAGGGCCAGAAATGCCTGTAACGTCGTTCTAATATCATTAAAGTCGATTTCTTGCGCATGTAAGGACCTTCCAGATGTTTGAATATGATACTTTAACTTTTGAGATTTAATATTAGCGCCATATTTATTCTTCATTGCCGTGGCCCAAATCTTTCTAGCAACTCTTCCGATCACAGTGTATTCAGGGTCTAAGCCGTTACTAAAAAAGAAGGATAGGTTTCCAGCAAATTCATCAATATTTAAACCTCTACTTAGGTAATATTCTACAAAAGTAAAACCATTAGAAAGAGTGAGTGCTAACTGTGTTATAGGGTTGGCGCCAGCTTCGGCAATATGATAACCAGAAATTGAAACAGCGTAATAATTCTTAATTTCATTACGACAAAAGTATTCTTGAACATCTCCCATTAACTTTAAAGCAAATTCTAACGAGAAGATACATGTGTTCTGTGCCTGATCCTCTTTAAGTATATCTGCTTGAACTGTCCCTCGTACTTGTTTCATTATCTCAATACGCTTAAGTGGGTCAGATCTTTCTTCCAGAGAAAGGTTCTGATTAACAGCAGTATTCATATACATGGCCAATAGAATTGGCGCTGGACCATTAATAGTCATAGAGACAGAAGTACTTGGATCTTTTAAGTCAAAGCCTTCAAAGAGATCTTCCATATCTTTCAGGGTAGCAATTGAAACTCCAGACTCTCCAACTTTACCATAAATATCTGGTCTCTCATCTGGATCTTCACCGTACAGTGTTACTGAGTCAAAGGCGGTAGATAGTCTTTTAGCTGGATCATCAGCAGATAAATAGTGAAACCTTTTATTTGTTTTTTTAGGTCCACCTTCACCAGCAAACATACGTTTAGGGTCTTCATCGTTTCTCTTAAATGGAAATATACCGCCCGAGAACGGAAAGTATCCTGGTAAATTTTCACTTCTTATGAACTCAATCTTATCGCCTAAATTGGATAGTTTTGGAAAGCCAACGCGTGAAATTTTTTGAAGAGAAAGTGATGTATATTTAGTATCTACCTTTATTTCTTTATTTCGAACATTATATATAAATTGTCCATTAGAGTATTGCTCAATCGCTTGGTCAAACTCTTCTATTAATTTGAAGTTATTCTCTCCAATCTCAAGTTTAAGCTCTTCGATTATTTTTTTCAGCTCTGTAGTTGTTGCGCTCTCTTTGACGAGTTCTAGTGACCTTGAACAAGCATCAAACTCAGAGCATAGTCGTTTTAATTTTTCCGTCTCAGAGTTGTAATCTTTTACGGTATCAGAAATTGCTCTTAGGTAATTAATTTGTTTGGCGGGAATAATGGCTTGTTTTAAACTCGGCTCTTTTTCGCAGTCTAGATCCCTAATCACATCAAGCATTGGCAAGTCGAAGGCCACTGTAATATCTTTAAATAATGCATTTACACCTTTGTCATTAAACTTTGATGCCATAGTTCCATATATTGGGAGTTCGCTATCTTCAGGACTCCCAGGATGGTTTGAAAATAGTTTGTGGTTTCTACGATACTGTTTCCTGACATCTCTCAGTGCATCTTCAGATCTTGGCTTTTCAAATTTGTTAATAACGACAAAGCTTGCCTGCTCAAGCATTTCAATTTTTTCCAATTGAGACTGAGCTCCAAACTCTGGAGTCATTACATAAATACACTTATCAGCTACAGTTGTAATTTCATCACTGGCCTGACCAATCCCTGAAGTCTCTACAATGATTAAATCAATATCTTGAGATTTTAAAAATTTCACAACATTACCAATTTGAGGAGACAACTCTGTTTTGGAATTTCTTGTCGCAAGTGATCTTACAATAATATTGTCATAGCTTGCAGAGCCTAGTCTAATTCGATCTCCTAACAGGGCGCCTTGAGTTTTTTTCTTCGTTGGATCGACGCTTATTAATGCTATTTTTTTATCTGGGTAATAGCGGTGAAAGCGTAATAGAAGCTCATCAATTAATGATGACTTACCAGCACCACCGGTTCCTGTAATTCCTAGAACAGGCGTAACTTTAAGGGGCACTTCGAAGGGAAGCTCCCCTTTATCTTCAATATAAGTGATCACTTTTGATATTTCTGAAATAGTTAATCTGTCTTTCTTATTAAGTTTTTCGTAATCAGTATTTTCAATAGTAGAATGAGTCGCTTTTAGAATCATGTCATCGATAATACCCTCAAGGCCTAACTTCATTCCATCTTGAGGAGAATAAATTTTTGTTATTCCCTGAGCATGAAGAGCCTCAATCTCAGGTGGAGTAATAACACCGCCTCCGCCTCCAAAAATTCGAATATTTTTCGCTCCTCTTTCGTCTAATAAGTCTCTTACATATTTAAAATACTCGTTATGTCCGCCTTGATATGAACTTAAAGCTACTGCATTTGCATCTTCGCTTATGGCAGCATCAACAACTTCTTTTGCACTTCTATTGTGTCCCAGATGGATGACTTCCACCCCCTTAGATTGTAATAACCTTCGCATAATATTAATGGATACATCGTGGCCATCAAACAGTGATGCCGCTGTAACAAATCTTAACTTAGAGCTCATAGCTAAACCTTTGAAAACTGATTCAATTTTGACTTTTTAATATCATACCCGTGCTTTTTGAGCAAAAACTATGCATCAATGTCGCGATTTACTACACATTGCGCATTTCAACTGATAGATGCCCCAACAAGCTAAAATTATAAGAGATATTATCTGAGAGGTTGAAAGTAAATCAAAGTAGAGTCCCCTAATCTTATCTCCACGAAAAAATTCTAATATAAATCTAATAAATGCGTACCCGATAAAATAAACTGCAAGGACTGACTTGTTTCTAAAGTAGCGTCTAAGGAGAATTATTCCCAATATGAGCAAACAGACAGATTCATATAACTGAACTGGATGCCTAGAGACGCCATGTAGATAGATCGCCCAAGGTAAGTCACATGCAGTTCCATAGCAACAGCCGGCCATAAAGCAAGCGACTCTTCCAGCGGAATGACCTAAGGCTAATATTGGTAATAGAAATGTGAACTTTGAAATTTTCAGTTTAAATACTTTAGTATAAATCCATGTTGAAATGACGGCACCTATGGCACCACCGTAAAATACAAGTCCACCACCGAGCCAAAAATTTGAACTGGATATAATCTTTTTAGATATTTCATGATCCAAAGTTATTAGGAATAAAGCCTTTGCACCTGCCCACATACATAATGAAGTCACTATGAAATAATAGTTAAAATATGGAAGGTCCATTTTTGATTGTTGTATTAAGTACTTAGATAGTTGAAAGGACCACGCATAAATCGCACCTAAAATTAATGGATATACAAAAATTGTTTCACCTAATAAATGAAAATCAGGAAACATTTTCTTTCTTAGCTAGTGCTTTCTCTTTTTTTCGTTGAATAAAAAATTCTATAATTAAGAGTATCGCCGCAAGTGACACAGCTGAATCAGCAAGGTTAAAAATAGCAAAGTACCAAGGCTCAAATTTCATCCCAAATAGTTCAAACCCTCTATGATAAACAGATATGAAATCTACGACATAATCAAGTCGAATTCTGTCTGCAACATTACCCGCACCACCACCAAGAATAAGGGCATAAGCAATTTTCATTACCATGTGCTCTTTGGATTTTACAATTAAATAGGTTAAGTAGACTCCTACAAAGACAGGAATAATTTTAAATAGTACGAGCCTTACATCATCATTAAACACATCTCCAAAACTGAAGGCTGCACCCTTATTGTGTACATAGGTAAACTTTAAGAATCCATTTATAATGCTCATACTTTCGCCAATATAAAATGAATCTACAACTGCAATCTTAGACCACTGATCAAGAATCACGACTATTGCCGATAATATAAAAAGTGGAATAGAGGCAACAATCTCTTTTCTAGTAAAAATCTTTAGGGATAATCTCATATTTCTCTATTTTTCTTAATAAGGTTTTCTTCGGGATATTTGCATTTAAAGCTGTTTGGTTAATTTTACCTTTATTTATCTTTAATGCTTGTACTATAAATTCTTTTTCAAACTGGTCTTTTGCTACTTGAAAGTCCATCTTTACGACCCCTTCTTCTTGTGTCGCAAAAGTAAATTGATAAGGACTGTTACTTACCATATCGCCATCAGAGTCGAAGACTGAATTTTTTATGTCTTGGAAATCCATTGGTGCTTCTTGCTCATTGGACTGATCTTCTGAGACTTGCCCATCAGCTCTCATTTGCTGCGGTAATGACGATAGTGTTAACTGATCACCAGACTCCATAATAAAACAGTGTTCAATCGTATTTCTTAATTCTCTAATATTCCCTGGCCATGAGTATTTAACCATTGCCTCTAAAGTATCTGGAGCTGCCCCTCTAACATTTAGAGCATGAACAGTATTAAAGTATTTTACATAATAGTTTACAAGGTGAGGGATGTCAGATGAGCGATCTCTCAGCGGTGGAAGGTAAACGGGTAAAACGTTCAATCTATAAAATAGATCTTCTCTGAAAGATCCATCTTTTATCATGTCTTCAAATGGTTTATGAGACGCCGCAATGATCCTAACATCTACACTAATTTCTCGATTGGAACCAACAGGTGTAAACTTCTTTTCTTGAAGAACTCTAAGTAATTTAACTTGCATAGTTGGCGAGATATCACCAATTTCATCTAAAAATAAAGTCCCACCATCTGCATATTGAAACTTTCCAATTTTTCTTGCATCCGCACCTGTGAATGCTCCCTTTTCATGACCAAAAAGTTCTGATTCAATTAAGTTTTCAGAAATAGCACCACAGTTTACAGCGACAAACTTATTATCTTTTCTTGATCCATTATAGTGAATCGCTTTTGCAACTAATTCTTTACCTGTACCTGATTCACCTCTAATCAAAACTGGTGTCTTTACTTGAGCAAGTTTACTAATGACATCAAAAACTTTTTGCATTGAATTTGATTCACCTACAAATTTATCTTCACCGTCATTTCCAAGAGATAAAGTTGGTGCACTAAAAGCAGTAGTCTCAACCATGGATCTTGCTTTTAAAGCTCTCTTAATTAAGGCAACTAAGTTATCTGAAGTTATTGGCTTTTCTAAATAATTAAATGCACCCTCTTTAACTGCACGAACCGCATCTGATACATTTGAATAAGCCGTAAGAATCAATACAATGATTGATTTGTCGTGTTTTTTTATCTCAGTTAAAGCTTGTAAACCATCCATCTCAGGCATATTCACATCCATAACAACGAGATCATATTTCTCTCTGTATATGGCACCAACAGCTTCTTTACCATTGTCTGCGACATCAACATTAAAATGGTGATACTCTAATGCTTGCTTTACTGATTGCTGTAAAACCTTATCATCATCAACAACTAAAACCTTATGCATAACTACTCCTATTCATTTTTAAGCTGAATAATAAATTTTGTACCTTCACCAATTTGAGACTCTGCTCTAATCTGTCCATGATGTAACTCGATAAAGTACTTTACCAAATAAAGTCCTAGCCCTGAACCTTTTATTTTATGACTCTCATCGTCTTTTACCCGATAAAACTTCTCAAATATATTTTCTAAGTCCTCTTCTGCTATACCCTTACCATTATCTCCAATCTCAACATATACCCACTGCTCATCATCCCACGCGCGAACAGTAATGACACTGCCCTTTCCCGCATACTTGATAGCATTTCCAATAAGGTTTCCGAGAACTCTATTTATTAAAATCATGTCTAGCTGTATAGGATATAATGGCTCTAGTTCTGCCTGAATCTGAATATTTTGTTCATTTGCCTCATATCTCAGCTTCTCAATTGTTCCCTCTATCAATTGGGTAATATCCTTGCTCTCTCTTTTAAGATCTAGCTCTCTTGATTCAATTTTTGTTAAATCCAATATGGATGTAATAAAATTATTCAACTCTTTAGTGGAATTAATAATATTAGATAGAAGCTCTTCTTGTTTTCCAGAGTTTGAATATTGCACTTTAAGGATATCTGCAATTCCTGCAATCTTAGCAACTGGTGTTTTTAAGTCGTGGCTCATTAAAGATATAAAGTTTTGCTTTAACTTATCAACCTTTTTTAATACTTTTGTTTCTTCTTGAATTGCATATCTCGTTTGATATTCGCCAATTGCCCTAAACGGGACCCATATATAGTAAACGACAAAAATGCTTAATATAAGATGAGAGAGCTTGAACCATACACCAATAAAAATAAAGGATACGTATGTTATTACAAAAATACTTATCAGTATCAGAATTGTAATCAGTAACCCCTTCGTTGGCTGAACCTTCGATATTATAAATGATAGAAATAGGGCTATTATGATCGCCAAAATATCTGTCATCCATGCGGGGATACTAATAATGGTTCTTGCATTAATTAATGAGTCTATAATTAAGGCATGAATATTTAACTTTGAGGCCTTGTCATTTTCTCTTCCGAATGGAGTATAAGCAAAGTCTCCAGAATTTGAAAGGTAACTCGAGCCAATCAAGACGACCTTATCTTTAAAGTATCCCCTTGGAAAGTTACCAACGACTACTCGATGATAAGGTATTGTATTGTATATTCCGTGCTTTGTTGGATTTGCAGTATACTTAAACATAACAAATGTCGCATCAGACTCTCTATTATAATATGAGCCTTTAAAATATCCAGCTTCAAGCGCTTCTTGTCCCTTTTTTTGTCTGAATTTATTCGCCATCCAGAGATGGAATGAATCCTCACCAGAGATATTTAATATTGCTCTTCTCGTTACAGAGTCTTTTGCAAAAATATTTCCATCTTTATTTAGCAAAGCGAGAGAGTAGCCAAGATCCTTAAGCTCCAAAGGTGGAATTTGTTCACCCCATGCATCTTTATCCGTACCTATTCTAAAAAAATTTTGATCGCTTCTATAATCAAGGACTCTATTTTTAACTAGCTTTATGAAACGATCTTCCTCGGTACTCTCTGGGTCTTGAAAGGGTACCAGGTATCCAATCGCCCCCGGCTTCTCTGCAATTAGTCGCTTTAAAAAGCGATTATGGGTTGCATATGAGTAAGGGTACACTTCCCCCAAGAATTGATCACTCTCCTCGTCCATTACAACAACAACAATTTCCTCACTCGAGTTTGTTGTGAAGTCAGAGCGTTGCCATAAGTCATAAAATAGCGCATCCAGTGAATGGAATGAGTACTGGATTAATATCATGATAAAAATTAATGTGAAAAATAATGGATACAGATTATTATATTCAATATTTTGAAATCTTTTTGTTAGAAACTTAATAAATTTCATTTTTAACAAACCCAGTGCTTCTTAATATAGAAAAGCCTTCTATATAGTTTTTTATTTGTTTTTTTGTACTTGGAAGCTCGCCAAAGTGATCAACAAGTAAATCATTAAAGTTATACCTAGTTGTACTCACGTCATCTACTATCGGGCTTAGTTTTGTGTCGATGGCTATCATATATTTCTTTTTAGCCAGCTTTTCAAATGGAACTAATAATGGCCTCATCATCACAAGTGAAAATACAGATAAGATCTTAAAAGTATTTGAGCTCTTTGATACTCGATCATCCTTAAACAAAAAGCGATATAAAGCATAAATAAAAATTGGCATAACTAGTAACGTAGTGATTACGTCTCGCTCCATATAAGTTTGAATTGGTCCAAAGTTAATATATTTTATCAGATTATATATTAAATCGTCTGGAGTCTCAGAGCTAAGATATTTGTTTAAAAACGAATATAGAAAGTTACCTGTTATTAACACTATTATTAACTGCACAAGCTTAACGATCTTTTCAACTGTAAAATGAATCGCCTTAATTTGCATCGATAATAAGCTTACAACTCTTGTTCTAAAACTCATTGATATCTTTTTTTTATGATCAAAAAGATATTTTACAAAGCACTCCAAAGACTCAACCTCTAATCTCTCAACTAACTTCCTACTAAGTACAACCGTCCATTCCTTTCTAGACTCGAGTATGAAGCAACCATCTCTATCACCAGAGTAAACATAAACTCTAGGAACTTTTTGAAATGATTTATAGGATTCATTCTTTAGACATTGAAAAAGTTTTTGCTCATCTGTATCGATGACTTCCCTTGAACTCAGTAGAATCAGTACAATTTTATCTAGGTATGTATAAAGCAGGACGCTGGTCAATATGTATAATGCCAACACCCCCTGAAAAATATGGCCCTCAAACAGTATAAAGATTGCTGCGACGGGCAATACGGAGAACAGGATATACAATATAATTGAATTAATATGCTTCATATTTTTAATAGTTTACCATCATTTTATGTATTTTCTTAGTGCTTAATTTCAATGCCTTAAGATATCTTAATATCATATTTACATACTATCACTCTTAATCTCGACAATTACCACTATTAGCGCTATAAGTTGCAAGCTTGATTAATGAATTAGGACTAATAATTGTGAATGAATATGAGCAAGAACTATTGACGGAGGCCAGAGAGCTTCTTGAGGTTGACGCGAATGCTAAGGATCAAGGTCTTGTTTGTGAATGCATGTGTATTAGCATGCAAGACATAAGAGACCATATTGGAAGTAAGCAACTAGATTTATCAATTTTATCGAAAGAACTGAAACTGGGGAGTGGATGTTCAAGCTGTGTAAATAATTTTAAACAGTGGAAAGATAAGATCTAAGAACACAAGGGGAAAGAATGTCATTTGAAAAACTACTTTTTGGAACAGCAGGTGTTCCTAACAGTACCGTTAAGAAGAATAATCCAGTTGAAGGTGTTCAAAAAATTCACGATCTTGGACTAGACTGTATGCAACTTGAATTTGCTCATGGTGTTCGTATGAAAGAAGAAGTTTCTTCAGCTCTACGTAAAGTCTCTTATGAATTAGGTGTTCCCTTAACTTCACACGGACCTTACTACATTAATTTAAATGCAAGAGAGCAAGATAAAATTGACTCTTCTGTTGAACGAATAATTCAAACAGCTAAAATATCTGACCTTTGTGGAGCTGAGTCTATGACTTTTCACGCAGCTTTCTACATGAAGGACTCTCCATATGATGTATTTGATCTTGTTGAAAAATCAATGAATGTTATTGAAGAAAGACTTTCAAGACTAGATATTGAAATTGAACTTAGACCGGAACTTACTGGGAAAACGTCTCAGTTTGGCTCTCTGGAAGAGCTCATCACTCTGACAAAAAGTGTTGGCTCAGTTCACCCATGTATGGACTTCTCACACCTATATGCAAGAACAGGTAAGTACAATACATATGAAGAGATCCTTGAAGTTTTAAACCAATTAGAAATTGAGCTTGGTAGTAAAGCGCTTAAGAATATGCACATTCATGTCTCAGGTATCAGCTCAAACTCAAAGGGTGACTTAAAGCACTTGAACTTAGAGAAATCAAAGTTTAACTGGAGAGATATGTTAAGAGCACTTAAAGAGAAAGACTGTAGAGGGTATGTTATTTCAAACTCACCTAACCTTGAAGATGATGCTAAGATGCTTAAAGACTATTACGTAGCTTTATAATTTAAAGAATTAAAGTGATATATCGAAAGGCTCCTTTTTAGGAGCCTTTTTTATTTTTTACCTGAGAACATGGCTTCGAGCGCCTTAATCCCTTCTGCGCTACCCTCTTTCTTTTTCTTGCCACTAACTCGATAACCAAGCTCTTGCAGAAGGTCGTCCGCTATTGCACAAGTATGAAATATAAGGCTGCCACGCTTTTTACGATCAATAATATAGTCTGTTGTGTGTTGAGACAGTAAGACAGTAAGAATTTCCTTTGAGGCTTCAAACTTCTTATCTAAATATTCTTTTTCTTTAATTTCACATATTCTTGGCATGTACCTAGTATATTAGAGTTCTAGAAATCTGCAATTAAATTATAAACCACTTGTTCCATAGTTTGGTAATACCCGAGCAGAAGGATCCTTTACATCACAGTTATCCCACTCTTTATTTGGCATCCAAAAATCATCAACAAGATATGACTTTCCTGGATAAAACTCTTCAAATAAGTCTCTAAAAAGAAGTGATTCCTTGGTAAAAGGAGTCGCATGTGGATATTTCTCAGCCGACTTTGTAACTTCTTCTTCTGTGTAAACTTCCTCTGCATAAGCTTTAATATAATCAACCAAGGAATGTCCTACTGCATCTGAGAACGCTGCTTTTTCTCTATATAAAATTGATTGTGGAAGGTAATCTCCTTCCTCAAAAGCTTTTCTAAGTAGGTACTTCCCATGGCCATATGTATTTACTTTCATCGCTGGATCTAAGCTCATTACATATTTTACAAACTCTGTATCACTAAAGGGAACTCTTGCTTCCAGTGAGTTTCCGGCAATACATCTATCGGCCCTAAGAACATCGTACATAAATAACTCTCGAACTCTTTTAGCTGCTTCTTTTTGAAACTCTTCATGAGAAGGGGCAAAGTCTGTATATTTATAACCAAATATTTCGTCACTTACCTCTCCAGTCATAAGAACCTTAGTATCTGTTTGTTCTTTGATTGCCTTACAAATTAGATACATTCCAATGCTGGCCCTAATCGTCGTAATATCATAAGTTTCTAGTTGTTTAACAACATCACGTATACAGCCAAGAACATCTGACTTTGTAATAATAATTTCTTGGTGGTCTGAGCCAATATAGTCGGCAACTTCTTTTGCGTATTTTAGATCGATGGCATCATCACTCATACCGATAGCAAAAGTTTTAATTGGGGTTTTGGAGTGCTTTTGAGCGATTGAACAAACTAAAGAGGAGTCAAGTCCTCCACTCAAAAGGAAGCCTACTGGTGCGTCTGAATTTAATCTCTTTACCACTCCTGCTGTTAATAATTCATTAATTTTACTGCAAGCTGTATCAATGTCCGTCTTGATATACTCTGTTACATTTCCCATATCAATATAGCTAAATACTTCACCATTCTGATAGTAAGACCCTGGTGGTAAGGCTTTGATGTCAGTACAGAATTCTTGTATTCCTTTGACTTCACTTCCAAAAGCAACTTTACCTTCTTTTGTTATTCCATAAAATAACGGCCTTATTCCTATTGGGTCTCTCGCAGCAAAGACATCTCCGGTGCCTTCATCATAAATAACAAAGGCAAACTCACCATCAAGCTTACGAAGTAATCCAGGCATTCCGTATTTTTCAAATAAAGGAATTAAAACTTCGCAATCACTGGACGACTTGTATTCAAATTTAAGCTCTGACTCCAGCTGCTTGTAATTGTATATCTCTCCATTACACATAAAATATCTATTCTCATGCCTAAAAGGTTGGTCACCTGCATGTGTAAGGTCCATAATCGCAAGTCTTGAAAATCCAAGCCATGCTTGTTTCGCATCAACTAGTTCAACATCATCTGGACCTCTATGGTAAATTGAACTTAGTCCCTCAGAAAAGGTTTCTCTTGATACTGTTTTGTCTGTTGTAAAAATAAATCCGCACATAATTGATGCCTCCGCTAACATATTATCGTCAAAAACCCTTATTTTATCAATAACTAATAGTATATATGTATTACTTTTACTGATATGATAGCAATGTGTGTGCTTTGGTATTAATTTAACAAATAAGAGGGTAAAAAATGCAGGATAACTACCAAATTGATAAAGTGGATAAGGAGATTTTAACCTATCTCCTTAACGATGCGAGGATACCATATCTAGAAATTGCTAGAAATCTTATTGTTTCTGGTGGAACGATTCATCAACGAATCGAAAAAATGAAGGATGCTGGAATTATTCAAGGTAGTAGTATCCAGTTAAATCTGTCGGCCCTTGGCTATGATGTGACAGTTTTCTTGGGTGTCCATTTGAAGAGCTCAAAAGAGTTACCTAAAGTAATTAAAAAGCTTAAGACCTATCCTGAGGTCCTTGAGGCTCACTACACAACCGGTACTTACGCGCTTCTTTTGAAGATATCAACTCATACGATTACCGATTTCCACAAATTTCTTATTAACAAATTACAATCGATTGAAGAAGTTCAGTCTACAGAATCATTTATTAGTATGGATCAACCAATTAATAGAGGCATTAGCTTTTAAAGTTTAAGAGTATATTCTCGGTGAAATTTTTCAATCAGTGTAGATTGATCATGGTCCTTCTTTAGTTGTGATAGAGCTATATATGTTGTGGGGTTCATTCCACAAGGATTAATTTTTTTTAATTCTTCAAACATATCCACATCATAGTTTAGGTTTAGAGCAAGTCCATGCTCAGTTACAAAGCGGTTTAACCCGATACCAATTGATGCTAATTTCTGTCTATCACACCATATACCCATTAATTTTTTAGCAGTCATGGCTTTTTCAAGAGAAAAAGATTTTTTTAATACTTCAGTTACTGACTTCAGTAACAAGCACATATGGTCATCTAAAGTGTATGTAGAACTTATTGCAACGACCGGATAGAAAATCCACTGTCCTGGGTAGTGAAACGTTATTCCTCCACCTCGATGAATAGTATGAACTTTGTATTTTAAATTTTTAATAAGCTGCTTGTTAAAATCAACCAACTCTTCCTGGCCTCTCTCATTACCCCGACCCAAGGTAAAGCAATGGGGATGATTACAAAAAATATAAACTTTATAGTCACGGTTTTTTTGAATTATTAATTGGGCTTGTTTTTGAAAAGTTAAAAAGTCTTCATAGTCCCATTCCCATTTTTCAAGAAATAGAGTCTTATCAATTAGCTTAACAGTTGATTCAGAAGGGATTTTTAAGTCACTAAAAATAGAGTTTTTTAATTCTTCCAATTTTTTTCAGTTCCAAGCTTTTCATCTAAGAAGTCTAGATAGTCTGCTGCTTTATATGAGCTTCTTACCATAGGGCCAGAAGCAACAAACTCGAACCCAATATCATAAGCTATTTTTTTTAAGTGAACAAACTCTTCTTCTTCATAGTAGCGTTGTACTTCCAAGTGTGCCATCGTTGGCCTCAAGTATTGTCCGAAGGTAATAATATTCACTCCAACATTATGTAGATCCATCATGGCTTCTACAAGTTCCTCTTTAGTTTCACCAAGTCCTACCATTAAAGATGTTTTAGTTGCTATGTCTGGATAATTTTCTTTGTAGAATTTGAGTGCTGAAAGAGTTTTCTCATAACCTGCTCGCCTGTCTCTTACCGGGTGGGTAAGTCGCCTTACTGTTTCTAGGTTTTGTGCAATCACAAACGGTTTCGACTTCGCCAATGTGTGCATATGATCTTCAACAACTGCGAAATCAGGGATTAATACTTCTACTTTTACATCAGGATGAGAGACTGCGATTTGATTAACTACAGACGCAAAGTGTCCGGCTCCATAATCAGCTAAATCGTCTCGATCAACGCTGGTAACAACCAAGTACTTAAGGCCCATCATAGCGACCATCTCTGATGCTTTCTTTGGCTCTTCGAGGTCTATCCATCCCTTAGGGTTACCTGTTTTAACATTACAGAATTTACAGGCTCGCGTGCAAGTATCACCCAAAATCATCATTGTAGCTGTCTTAGCATCCCAGCATTCACCTAAGTTGGGGCACTTTGCTTCCTCACAGACTGTGAAGAGATTCTTTTCACGGAGTGATTTTTTTACACTAGTGTAGTTTCCACCCTTGGGAATTTTTGCCTTAAGGTAACGTGGCTTACCTTTAAGGTTTTTTTGACCATATTTTGTGAACTCAGTTTTTAACATAAGTCGTAATTATCATGAATAGAGTGAACAATCTAGATGAATGAAGCCTATATCCTTCATGCTGCCCCGCGCATGATAAAGCGTTCACTTCTATTTTCAAGAGATACTCTTAAGTTTTCAATTTTTCTATCAAAGTGTATTGAAAGTATGTCTAAGAACAAGAACTTGTCCTCATTTTTTGTAATTGTGAACTCTGTAGCAATTCTATTTTTGAATGGTCCCCAATTTTCAGGAATTTCAATTAGACTTAGAGAGTGATTTTGAATGATATAACATCGTTTACTATAATCATATTTTGCTTTGATGTTAAAGAAGTTACTCTGTAAAAAATTAACGTCATCAACCTGCTGATTTTCAGCAAATTCTAAAGTTTCATGGACTAATTTTGAAATAAGGTCATTATCATTCATTATCCATTATATCGGTATAATAAATCGAAAACTTAACAACTTACAGCTCCTATTCTTCTGGATTTACTACAAATGGAATGGCACTTTCATAAAAGGTCTTGATATTAGAAACTTCTTCTATTTTCCATATCTCTCCATCCTTTAGGACGGACGCTATTTTCTTAACCTCAGACTTAAACTGTTTGCTCTTAGCACTTACAACGTCATACTTGACGATATAAGTCAGTGAGCACTTATCGTCACTACAGTTTTTATTAGAGATCTCAATTCGAGGGTTTCTGACCTTACTCATATCAATGAATTTAGTAAACTCTTCATCAGATAAAGATTGAACAGTTTCTAAAAGTTTGCCTGTTGTATAATCTTCAAAGTATTCCCGATCCACTTTTTTTGATGTAATATCTCCGATGTACATTGCCAGTACACCCTCAGGAGTTTTAGCCCCTTTATCACATCCAATAACTGTAAATAAACATACTACAAGTAAAATATACTTCATCTTAAGAACTCCGGCTTATATCCCATTTCATCAATTATTTCATAAAACTGTTTCCAACCCAAGCTGTTTTTCTCATGGGTACCCTTATTATCAATAAATCTTACACCATACGCATTCAACGCCTTTGCTTTAGAGACAATAATACCTGTTTGTACAAAGGTTACACCGTCGAAGACAATATTCGCTTGCAATGTCCCAGATAGGCTCTTAGACTCGTCTCCCACAACAAAGCAGCCCTCAGGGCTCCAGTTAGTCATAACACCTGAAAAAATATCTGTGTCAGCCTTAAGAAGCTTAACATCAATCACCTTAAGCATCGGCTTAAACAAATCACTATTGTGGTATAGAGGATTATAGTATGACTCTTTTTGATCAAAAATATAAAACTCATAAATATAATAAGATATTGCGAGGTATACAAACAAGATTACAACATTAAACTTTGAGAACTCTATATTCAAATTGTAAATACTAGCAATCAAAGTAACTATGCTGCAGAGTAATAGAAAATACCTACCTATCTTCAGACATCTTACAAGTGAAATAATAGTTATAGTAAAAAGGAGAGCAATACCAATATTTGATTGTACAAAACTGATAAGGGCACTCTTGTCTCTTATGGATCCCAGAGTCAAATATAGATTTTGGAAGTATAAAAATATATAGGAGAACAAAACAAATAAAATTGAATTCCAAACAACCGCGCTTCTATATAATATTTTTACATTCAAACTATTATTCTCTCCATAATCTGTCTCTTATACACATCTCCGAGCCCACGAGACGCTACGCTATCTC
>OJEJ01000343.1_pt1 | contig 17781 bp, 18 predicted proteins | sample 1593271 | NCBI WGS metagenome assembly OJEJ01 (sample SAMN05416877, study PRJEB24817) | seawater metagenome | isolation source: Sea water | place: Canada:Atlantic | collected 2013-11
AGGCATTTAACCATAGAACTTATAAATGGTTGTGGGGTGTTCTTAGAAATTGCAGATAGTCGCGCAGTGTGGACAGTAAACAAACAGACGGAAGAGGTAGGGGCTTTACCTTTCATGGGCATAATGCTATACTTACCTTTCATATTAATCACATTCGGACAAGTATATGAGCAAGATTAAAGAGGAACTAATAGGCTACGAGTACGAGCCTAGTGAGTGGATAGAGCCAGAAGCACAGAATATGGTTAACGAGCTTATAGAATATCAAGTATACTGTATGCCTCTCTCTGAGCTAATGGCTAGAGTAACCAAGCAGATGACGGATGAATACTACAGTAATTCATACGACACTATGACAGCAAAATATAATGAGGTTTTCAAATGAGTACTGCAACAGATTATGTGCCTAGAGTGCGCCCAAAATTTAACCAAGGAGATTATATAATGAATATAGATGATGATAACAAGTGTACTACGACAACAGCAGATTGGCCTTTAGAAGACCTTACCAACTGGGCTTGCATACCGCATGGTGACGGCCATGTTGATCTAAATTTCTTTTATCAGGAGGATGGTGAGTTTAACCCCACCGACAAAATTGTACTCATTGTTTATCAGGCATCAGATGATGGCTCACAGACAAACTGCAATGACCCTACAACATGGCGAGCCTTTGACTTAGTAGAAAGACCAAAGGAGATTTGAGCATGAGCAGATGCAAAGCATGTGACACTATTATGAACGAATACGAACTTAAGCGTATCGACCACAACACCGGACACCATTTAGACCTATGCAATGTTTGTGCTAGGTATTCCACGGAAGCAATGCAAGATGCGTGGAGTGATTCTAATGTTGAACTAAAATTAGATGAATTAATATTTGACAGATCGGACAATTAGTAGTATAATATTCTTAAGAAGCAAAGGAATAGTTTAATAATAATCTTTAAAGTTTAATCAAACGATACTTAAGTATCACAACAGGAGTAGTATTATGGCAGTAGTAGAAGGAACATTAGCATTTGAGAACCTAGACACCCACGAAATGTATCAGGGTCAATCCACAGGTAAATACTCAGTCGTAATTAGTGTCGATGAGGACACCGCTAGTAGTCTATCAGGCTTAGGCGTTAAGATGCGAGAGTATGAAGGAGTCAAACAACGGAAGTTCAGCACCAAGTATGACGTACCTGTCTATGATAAAGAAGGTATGCCATTTACTGGTCGGATTGGTCGTGGCTCTAAGGTACGGTTACTGTGGGCAGAATCAGGCGCACCGCATCCAGTACACGGCACTAGCACCTACCTTAACAAGATCAAGGTGCTAGAGGTAGCAGAGCAAGATGACGGTGAGGAGTTTTAATGTCAGTCGAGTCAACCTTTGTTAGACATGAACCATGCCCATCGTGTGGTTCATCCGACAATCTGGCTCGTTATTCAGACGGCCACGCCACCTGTTTTTCGGGTGGTTGTGGTCACTATGAACATGGCAACGGACAGGTCAGTCAATTATCAAGTAACAACAAGCCTACAAGGATATTAGAGATGACAGGTGTAATAGCGGCAATCCCTGATCGTAGAATCAACCAAGAGACAGCCAAGCGGTATGGTGTCACAGTTGAGTACGGTACTGATGGGACAATTACCAAACACCACTACCCATACCACGATAAAGATACAGGCGTGGCTACAGGGACTAAGGTACGTATAGTAGAGAACAAACAATTTTATGCGACAGGCTCTTTTGACAATGCAGGACTCTTTGGTCAACAAGCATTCAAGTCAGGCGGCAAGTACATAACAGTAGTAGAAGGAGAGGCAGACGCACTGGCAGTCAATGAGATGTTTGACGGTAAGTGGCCTGTAGTATCCATTAGGTCAGGTGCGGCTAGTGCGGCTAAAGACATCAAGGCTAATCTTGAGTGGCTTGAGACGTTCGACAATGCGATTATATGCTTTGACAATGATAAGGCAGGGCAAGAGGCCGCAAGGTCAGTACTGGACTTGTTCACCCCCAATAAGGCCAAGAACGTCACACTGCCCATGAAGGATGCAGGGGACATGCTCAAGGCTCGTAAGGTGCAGGATTTTGTCAAGGAGTGGTGGAACGCTAAGACCTATCAGCCTGACGGCATCGTGGCAGGTAATGAGACTTGGGACATGATCATCAAGCAGTCCAACGTGAAGTCAATCGACTATCCTTGGGCTTGTCTTAATGAGTTTACCCACGGCTTTAGACCTAAGGAGCTAGTCACCATTACGTCCGGCTCAGGCATGGGCAAGTCTCAGATAGTCAGAGAGCTAGAGCATTATCTGCTAGGTGCTACTGAGGACAACATTGGTATCCTAGCGTTAGAGGAGGACATACCTAAGACAGCGTTAGGCATCATGTCCATAGAGGCTAACAAGCAGCTTCACCTTGACAAGACGGTATCACAGGAAGAGAAGAAGGGTTACTGGGACAGGACGCTAGGCTCAGGACGTATCTATATGTTTGACCATTGGGGTTCTACGAGCGAGGACAACCTGTTAGGCCGCATACGTTACATGGCTAAAGGCTTGGACTGCAAGTGGATAATTCTAGATCACCTCAGCATCGTGGTCAGCGATCAGGACAACGGTGACGAGCGTAAAGCTATCGACAGCATCATGACCAATTTGCGTAAGCTAGTACAAGAGACAGGTGTAGGACTATTCCTAGTATCACACTTGCGTAGACCTAGCGGCTCAAAGGCACATGAAGATGGCGGTAAGATCAGCTTGGGAGAACTCAGAGGTTCAGCGGCAATCGCGCAACTTAGCGACATAGTTATTGGTTTAGAGCGAGATCAGCAACACGCAGACCCTGAGACACGTAACACAACCTGTGTGAGAGTGTTAAAAAATAGGTTCGTGGGCTTGACAGGGCCGGCCTGTTACCTGTATTATGATAAGGAGTCTGGTAGAATGATAGAAACCAGTTGTCCAGTGGGTGAGCATCAGGAGTTTTAACATGAAAGAGTTAACTTTAGATCTAGTAAACAAGTTGTTTAGATATGATAAGGAAACAGGTGATCTTATTCGCAAAGTTAGTGTTAGTTCTAGAGGGCAAGCAGGAGACATTGCTGGGGCAGTAAACTCATTAGGCTACTATGTAACCACTATTGAAGGGACTAAGTATCGTAACCACCGCGTAATCTTTTTAATGCACAATGGCTACCTCCCTGCTTGTTTAGATCATATTGATACCAACAGGCTAAACAACCGCATAGAAAACTTGAGACCTGCTACTACCGCACAGAACCAGTATAACGCAGGTATTCGAAAGGATAATACATCGGGCGTAAAAGGTGTTACTTGGCATGCTAAAAGCAGTAAGTGGCAGTCACAAGTGAGGTACAAGGGGGAGAATAACTACTTAGGCCTTTATAGGACTGTGACTGAAGCTACAACAGCAGTACATAAAGCACGAGAGCAGCTACACGGTGAGTTCGTGAATCATGGAGTGTGAGGAGTCTTAATGAAGATTGTATTTGACATAGAGGCTAACGGTCTAACCCCTGATAAGGTGTGGTGTATCGTTGCTCACATTGTAGGCACTGAAGAGTTCTTTGAGTTTCACGGCTTCAGTTTATTTGACTTCAATGAGTGGCTTCTAGGCTTTGATGAAGACTGTGAAGTGATAGGCCATAATATAATTGGCTATGACATACCAGTGTTGGAGAGGTTATTAGGTACTGATTTTAGCAAGTGTAAGATTACGGACACCCTAGTCCTATCAAGACTAGCGAATCCCTCAAGGGACGGTGGACATTCTTTAGAGAGTTGGGGGCAGACACTGAACCAACCAAAAGGTGATTATAATGATTGGGATAATTTCTCGCATGATATGTTGGAGTATTGTGTACAGGATGTTAAAGTTAATACGTTGGTGTACAAGAGATTACTTTCTGAGCTTAAGGGTTTTGAGCCTGAATGCATTGATCTTGAGCATCAAGTACAGGGTATTATTTCAAGTCAGATTAAAACAGGTTGGCTCTTAGACCAAGAGAAATGTTTTTTATTGTTAGCTGAATTAAAGGAGAAGAAGTATGACCTTGAAGACAAAGTGCATGAAGTTTTTAAACCATTGCCAACATTTATTAAACAAGTCACACCAAAGATTAAGAAAGATGGCACGATCTCTGTTGTCGGACTCAAGTTCCTAGGAGAGCAATGGGATACAGCTATAGCACCATTTAGCCGCATAGACTTCCCAGTGTTTAATCTAGGTTCACGACAGCAGATAGGCAGACACCTGCAGTACTACGGTTGGAAGCCTAAGCAGTTCACTGAGAAGGGACAGCCCATTGTTGATGAGGCAGTGCTTAGAGCAGTCAAAGACATACCGGAGGCCGCGTTGATAGGTGAGTACCTTATGCTACAGAAGCGCATAGCACAGGTTCAGAGTTGGCTAGAGGCAGTTAAGGATGACGGCAGGGTTCATGGGTACGTTAATTCCAACGGTGCTGTGACAGGCCGCATGACCCATAGTAGTCCGAACATGGGACAGATTCCGGCAGTGTATTCACCTTACGGCAGAGAGTGCAGAGATGTGTGGACTGTGCCAGAGGGATACAATTTGGTAGGTATGGATGCATCTCAGCTAGAACTTAGAATGTTAGCACACTATATGAATGACGAGGGTTATACAAATGAAGTACTCAACGGAGATATTCACACGGCAAACCAGTTGGCTGCGGGCCTTGAAACTAGAGATCAAGCAAAGACTTTTATATACGCTTTCCTATATGGAGCAGGGGACGCAAAAATCGGAAGTATCGTTGGGGGAACTGCAGTTGATGGTAAACGACTTAAGGAAAAGTTCCTTGCAAATACGCCATCTCTTGGAAGATTACGAGAACGAGTTGGAGTGGCATCTGGAAGAGGCTATGTTCTTGGATTGGATAAAAGAAGGGTCTATGTACGATCAGCACACGCGGCCTTAAATACATTGTTGCAGTCAGCAGGTGCGATTGTAATGAAGAAAGCGTTGTGTTTACTTGACGAATATGCTATACTATGGGGTATAGACTATAACTTTATAGGTAATATACATGATGAAATCCAAACGGAAGTTAGAGCAGACAAATCAGATGTCTTTGGGAGACTTGCCACAAGCTGTATGCAAGCCGCAGGACTCTACTACAAACTCAACTGCCCACTTGAGGGTGATTACAAAGTCGGAAACACTTGGGCAGATACCCACTAAAGAATACGCTGTTTATGGGGAGGTTTACCTTAGCGATGGTGTCTACATGGATGAAGAACTTTACACAGGTACTTTCTACAGGTGCAAAGTTTTTTCTAAAGAGGTTAACACTTACGAGTACCCAGAAGTAGTCGGTGCCGTGACTGTTGGTTGGTCAGAGCAATATTATGAGGAAAGAGAGGACAACATTAATAATAACTCTAACCTTACAGATGATATTAAAGACGAAGAACTTGAAAAACTAGAACTTGAAGCACAAAAAGATATAAGAGAAAAAAGTAATAAGTTTTATGGAAAAACAGTTACTAAAGGTAAGTACTATAAGGATAATAAGTCAGCGGTACAGGCAAGGGATGCCAAACGCATGTGGGTCAACGGTAAGGAAGTTAAGAAGACACACCCCCTGTACAAAGCAGGACGCTACAAAGGGTTTGAGGAAGCGGCTTTTAGTTCCTTAGCAAACTACGATACTAGTCCAGAGGGTCAGGTGTATATAATCACGAACCCTGCTTGGGAAGGTTGGGTAAAGGTAGGGATGGCAGTAGACGCTATGGATAGGATTAAGAATTACCAAACGTCTTCACCCTTCAGAGACTATACTTTACTGTACTCTTATGAGGTAAACGACAGGAGAGCAGGGGAAGCTGCGGCACACGCAAGACTAGCCAAAGAGTGTGACAACATCAACGAGTGGTTCAGGTTGCCCTCTGCTATAGCTAACGAGCTAATACTGGAAGTGATACATGAATACTAAACCAAAAGGTAAGCCCTTTGACAAATGCTTTATTGATGCTGATTCAATTATCTACCGGATAGCACTTAAAGACATTACTCTTGACCAAGCTAAGAAATACTATAATGAAGAAATTGAAAATATTGAGTGGGAGACTTGTAGTTCTGAGATAGCTGTGGCTATTAAAGGTGAAGGTAACTTCCGTTATAAAATAGAAGCAGACTATAAAGGTAAACGTAATCTTAAGGAAGGGAAAGAGGAAGACCCAGACCCTAAGCTAACGGAAAGACGCAAGGCTCTTAATGAGTACGCTTATAGCTTAGGACACTTCAAGTCTGACAATTGTGAAGCAGATGATGTAGTAAGTATATGGGCGCAAGAGGCTTTAGATGCCAAGGAACACTTTGTCATTGCTCACATAGATAAAGACATTGACATGGTAGAGGGTTGGCATTATAACTTTAACAAAGAAACTTTATACCATGTATGTAAAGACCAAGGCTACTATAAGATGTGCTTACAGATGCTTACAGGAGACTCTACCGACAACATTCAAGGTCTTGTAGGCATTGGCGTTAAGAGAGCAGAGAAGCTTCTAGCTGATGTCCGTAAGCCTGACATGCTTGCTAAGGTACAGGAGGCATGGCAAAAGGCTCACCCTGAGGATTGGCAGGACAGGCTAGAGGTATGTTGGAACTTGATCTATATGCGTAGGGATTGGGATGGCTTTCGTAGGCTAACGATAGAGGATACTTTAGATGACTCAGTTTAGGTCAGGACTTGAGAAGAACTTATCAGAGAAGTTAGACGGTCAGTATAAGTTTGAGCCTTACAGCTTACCTTACACGACACACAGGAAGTACATACCGGACTTTGTACATGAAGACAAGAAGGTATTGATAGAATGCAAAGGGTTCTTTAGGGCAGGAGATACACAGAAGTATACAGCGGTGCGAGATAGTCTCGACAACTGGGAACTAGTGTTTGTCCTAAGCAACCCAAGCAAGAAGGTAAGGAAGGGCGGTAAGATTACAATGGGCGAGTGGTGTGAGAAGAATAACTTTAAGCACTACACGGTTGACACAGCAAAGGAAATGACAAAGTATATTAAAGGGAAGAAGAAGCCATGTCCTTAACACTTGAAGAACTTAAAGAAAAGATTATAATAAATGTAGATGAGTTGTTAGTCCTAGAATTACTGGACATAAGCACTAAAGATTTGTTAGAAGCTTTTGAACATAGGCTTATCAGAAACTTTGATGAAATAGCGGAAGACTTTAGAGATGAGGAAATGATTGATGAGACTTAATGATGCAACAATTAGCGAAAGGGACAGAGAAGCACGTAGTAACATACCTTACGACATGACTACAGAAGAGGGTAGACAAAAAGCTTGGCATTATCTAGCACACGTAGATCCAGAGCCTTGGGTAGAACCTGCGGAGAAAGAAACAGAGGACTTTGATGATGAGATTAAATGATGCAACACCTTCTGAGTGGGACAGATTACGTAGAGCATATCCTGCTATAGAGAAAGCTCCTAAGATTGACGAGGCCATGAAAGCTTACCACGACATAGCGGACAACGAGCTTGAGGATGTAGTCAACAAACCCAAGCATTACAACACAGGCAACATTGAGTGTATTGAGGCAATAGAAGAGTCCATGTCCTCAGTAGCGTTTAAAGGGTATCTCAAAGGCAACTGCCTGAAATACTTATGGCGTTATGACTACAAGGGCAAGCAAGTAGAGGACTGCAATAAAGCACAGTGGTATTTAAACAAATTAACTAGCGTAGTAACTAAGGAGAACACTTGATGGATCAGTATCAACAGTTTATACACAAGAGCCGCTACGCACGTTGGATACCTGAGCATAGCCGTAGAGAAACATGGAGTGAGACAGTGTTTCGTTATGTACAGTTCTGGAGAGATCGTGAACAGATCACAGTCAAAGAAGGACAGAAGTTATATGATGCTATCCATAACCTAGAAGTCATGCCGTCTATGCGCTGTATGATGACAGCAGGGGTAGCCTTAGACAAAGACAACGTAGCAGGGTTCAACTGTAGCTACTTGCACATAGACTCTCCACGCTCCTTTGACGAGCTTATGTACGTGCTTATGTGCGGCACAGGTGTAGGCTTTAGTGTTGAACGTAACTTTATCAACAAGCTGCCAGAGATTGCTGAGTCATTCCATAAGACTGACAGCCTCATTGTAGTGTCGGACAGTAAGATTGGTTGGGCTTCTGCATTCCGTGAGTTGATTGCTATGCTGTACGCAGGTAAGATACCTCAGTGGGACGTAAGCAGAGTTAGAGGCTCAGGTGAAAGACTTAAGACCTTTGGTGGTCGTGCGTCAGGCCCAGACCCTTTGGTAGACTTGTTTAACTTCTGTATTGAAGTATTCCAGAAAGCTAAGGGTCGCAAGCTGACATCTATTGAGTGCCATGATATTGTTTGTAAGATTGCAGATATTGTAGTTGTAGGTGGCGTTAGACGTTCAGCATTGATTAGTCTATCTAACCTATCAGATCAGCGTATGGCTAAGGCTAAGTCCGGTGATTGGTGGAGGAATGAAGGACAACGTGCATTGGCTAACAATAGCGTAGCGTACACAGAGAAGCCTGACTTCCAATCGTTCCTGTCAGAGATGCAGACTATGTACGAGTCTAAAGCAGGTGAGCGTGGTATCTTTAGTCGTGTAGCGGCACAGAAGATTGCAGGACGTAATGGACGTAGGGATGCAGATCAGGACTTTGGTACAAACCCTTGCAGTGAGATAATTCTACGCAGTAATCAGTTTTGCAACCTCAGCGAGGTGGTAGTACGTGCTGACGATACTCTAAAGACTCTTAAGGCTAAGGTAGAGATAGCGGCTATGATAGGAACACTACAGGCTACCTTGACTGACTTTAGATACCTGAGGAATGTTTGGAAGAAGAACACAGAAGAAGAAGCATTGTTGGGCGTGAGCATGACAGGTATTATGGATCACCCTGTTATTGGCACAGCGTCAGATAAAACCGTAGAATGGCTAGAGGAACTAAAAGATGTGGCTGTTAAAGTTAATAAGAAATGGGCTGAGAAACTTGGTATTAATCAGTCTACAGCTATTACGGCTGTTAAGCCAAGCGGTACTGTATCTCAGCTTGTTGACAGTGCTTCTGGGATACACCCTCGTTTCTCTAAGCACTACATTAGAAGGGTACGTAGCGATAAGAAAGACCCACTTGCAGTCTTTATGGAAGCAAAAGGATTCCCAGTAGAGCAAGATGTTATGTCACCTAGCTCCTCTGTGTTTAGCTTCCCTGTGAAAGCACCTAAGTCTAGTACAACAGTTAAGCAAGTAGGTGCAATGCAACAGTTAGCCTTGTGGAAGACATACCAGAACCATTGGTGTGAGCATAAGCCAAGCATCACTGTTTATTATACAGATAGCGAGTTCCTGCAAGTTGCTCAGTGGATATGGGATAACTTTGACATCTGTAGTGGTATTAGTTTGTTGCCAGTTAGTGATCATGTTTATCAACAAGCCCCCTATGAGGACATCAATGCTGATGAATATAAAAGACTACTAGCAGAGATGCCAAAAGGTGTAGATTGGAATGACCTTGTTCACTTTGAACAAGAGGATAATACAACAGGCAGTCAAGAGTTAGCCTGTGTGGGTGGTGCATGTGAAATAGTGTAGCGTATTTGTTTCTTATAGTTTACAATGTATACTGTAGTATACAAAAGCCCCCTAGGGAGACCTAAGGGGCTTTTTTGTTACTCTTGTTCTTCTTGGCCTATTTCTTGATTAACATCATCCATTATTGTAGAAAGCTTAGTTAGGGCAAGGAAATAACCCTTACCTTCTTTTTTAGGTGCTTTAGATACCGTTGTTAAAGCTTCTATAAACCCTTTACTTGTCATGGCTCTAGCAAGTGCTTTAGGTATAAGAATAAAAGCTAATACGCTCTGAGGTATTGTATCTGTTGCGGCTCCTGTTCCTACCGCTGCTCCTCCTAAAAGCAAACCTGCTTGTCTGTTAGCAAAGTTACCTCTTTTAGATGATGTTTCAATTAGCTTCTCTACCAATGTTAAACCTCTGTCTAGTTTAGCGTAACCTTCTTTCCCTAAAGTAGCCGTAAGAACACTTCTAACTTCTCTGTTAGTATTCCTCGCTCCCATTGCGGAAGTTTTTCCAAGCTGATCCATATTCTGAGGAAGCATGGTTTCCAGAACACCGGCCTGTACTTTAGGCCATAAATCCACAGCATTTTTACCTTGTCTTGTTTTAGATAAGCTAAGAGCTTTTTTAAGCCTTATTATATCTTCAGGTGGTGCTTGGGCTATTATTTTTCCAATTGTTGAAGGACTTTCTGCTTTAACTATGCTTTCTACAAACTTGTTGTTAAACCTCTTAGCTCCCATTTTGCTAAAAGTTCTAGCTCTTTTATAGGCTTTATTTAAATCATTCGGCAGTGCTGAAGCTGCATCATCAAAGGATTTTTGGAGGCTTTCAATCATAAAAGGGATTCTTGTTTTAGAAGGCCCAGTAAATGTCTTATCTCTTTGTAGTCTTTTAAGTTCTGACATTAATTCATGCGTGTCTCTAAAAGATAAGTTTTTAGCACCACTGCCAATACCTTGTATTAAACTTAAGCCTTGACCTGTAGGGTCTACAGTTCCTCTATTTTTTATCACTGCTATTAGGTCTGCCATGTCCTTTCTAATAGCCGCTACAGAAACAGGAGGCTTAAAAGTTGTTACTTTCTCTACTCGCTTACCTGCGTTCATTGCAATTAATTCAGAGCCAGTGAAAACATCTTCAAACCCTTTAGGTATACTCTCTGTTTTTACCAGACGAGAATCTGATTCTTTAGCAACAAACTGTACAGCTTTATCAAGCTCACTGAACATAACACCGGAAGCTTCACCGTGTAGTCTTTTTCCTTCTTTTATTGAATGCCTTAGTAAACGACCAACACCACCCTCTTCTAAAGAAGCCCTGCTTGCTCCTGCAACATCAGAAATAATGTCATCATAATACTTCAGTACTACCTCTCCTTGGTCTGAGGCGAGTCTTTCAAACGGCCCTGCGCTAAGTTTGGAACCTCTTAGTAATTCGCCTATAAAACTAATAACACCGTTGTCTACTACCTGATCTAAGGCTAAGGTGCTTCCTTCTTTTGAAACCATCTCTTGAAGTTCTTTAGCACCTTCTTTAGGTCTAAATTTTACCGCACTCCAAAGTTTTGATGTTCCTTTAATTAAACTATTACCTGCTACATCCCACATAGCCTCTTCACCACCTGCCCTTAAAGCATTGGTTAATGAAGCATTGAATTCAGAATCATTAATGGTGTTACGTACTTGTCGCTCACCTTCATAACCGACTGTACCGCCCACGGCTGCTTTTAAAGCTGACTGCGTTAAACCACCTAAAACTTTACCTACTTTACCTGCCGTCTGTGCTGCTTGGGGGCTTTTTGTTGCTGCTGCTGTTATTCCTGTAAAAACACCTTCACCTATTCTTTGTCCTGTCTGTGTGTCTCCTAGCATAGGAAGCACAGCCCCAACAACTGTTTGACCAATCGGTGACATTTCTTCTTCAACAGGTCTAGCCTCTTTAGAAGGAATTCCAAGAGCGTTGTCAATAGCTCTCTGTTTTAACAAAGCGTTTGGCATAGCTAACATTTGCTCTATCTGCCCTAACTCTTCAATGTTAAAAGTAGCGGATAAAGTTTCTTCATCAAAAGATTCTAAAGCTTTTTTTAATTGCTCTTGTTGAGTCATTAACCCTCTCCTTGCTGCTGAGTGGTTTTTAAAATGGAAGAAATAAGTCTTTGGCTTTCTTGTTGCTCTACTGTTAGTTCGTTGGAGTTAGGGTTACTGTTGTTAGGTGTTAAAGGAGTGTTGTTTTCTTCTGTAAAATAACCTTTGACATCTAAACCACCAGTTCTTAGAAGGTCGAAATTAACTGCTAAAGATGCTTTCTCTCTATCAATAATAGACTTAAGCTTTAACTTAGCCACAGCAGGGGATGTTTCTCCACTAAGTATTCCTTTTCTAAGCATTATAAGCTCTGCTACAGCAGCCGCTGCTCCTGTTACATCATGCTTCTTTTCATTAAAATAGCGTTCTAAATCTCCAAAAAGAACACCTTGTTCTCCTGCAAATTGTTGAAGGTCAACTCCAGTGTATTCCAATAAAACATCATTTATCGCATCTCCACCAAGACCTGTTAACTGACCTAAACCACGACCAAGCATTGCTTTTCCTTTCCCTAAATATCCTAAATATTTATCAATCTGTGAATCTGTTATTCCACCTAGTTGTATAATCCTACTCCTAGAAGATAAAATATCATCTCGTACAGTTGCTAATTCTTTAGGAGAAAAGCCAGAAACTTCTGCTCCTAGGTCTTGCTCTGTGCGTCCAGTTATAGTTATTTGGGCATCATCAGGTAGAACCAAGGAAGCCCCTTGTTCATTAAAAGCATCTCCGTTTTCATTAAAGAAAACTAACTGAGTTTCTTTTTTCTGTGTTTCCGGATTAGTATAAGTTATATTTTTAGGTGTTTTCTTTTCAGAAACATTAATAAACTTATCAAAATTAGAAGAATCTATTGTTCCTCTCATAACACTGTCTCTAACTGCCTCTCCTTCTTCTTTATAGGTTAAAGATAAATAATCAGCAAAAGAAGTTCTATCTGCTATTTCGCTAGACAAACTAACGGTTTTATCTTCTACAGCTTGAAGCATAGCAGCAGTCTTAGCCGCACCTGTCCTATCACCAGTAGCCATTTGAATGCTAATTAACTTGCGTAAATCATCTGGGTTCTGTAAATCCAACTTACTCATAGCCATTTGCAACTGCTGTGCTACAGGCGCTTCTCCACCTGCGCTTCTACGCATACTTTCCATGCCACCTTGCATCATTTTAGTTGCATTAGCGCCTAAGGCTAGTTGCTGCTGTTGCATGTTTAATCGTGGATCAATAGGTTGCTTAGAAACCCCTGTCAACATACCTGCTAAATCTAGTGCCATTGTCTTGTCCTTTGTTTCTTAATTAAGTAGTGTTAAAATAATAATCTTAGGCTGAACCGGCTCCACCATAAGTTTTACCGGCAGAACTTGTTCCACCACCACTGCCGCCAGAAGAATCATCATCAAACAAACCTGTCAACCAATCAAAACCATCGCCAATCAGACCGCCAAGTAAACCACCTTGATTAGTTTGTTGTCCTTGTCCAAGCAACTGACTTAATAACTGCTCTTGAACTGTAGGCTGTGAACCAAACGCACTAGACATCATACCCTGTAGCTGCTGTTGTTGTAACAGGTTAGCCATGTTAGCCCCTTGCATATAAGACTCAATGCCTTGTCCAGTAGCTTGAGACTGAAGCTCTGTACCGCCAAGCTGTCCTCGTTGAGCAATTTGAGCAGTAGGTACACCTGCGCCAAACAAGTTAAGAGCCTGTTGCTGTGGGTTGTATCCTGCGTTCATTAACGCTTGCATGTTAGAGATGTCAGCACCCTGTAGCTGTGCAGGAGTTAAGGCTGCTTGTTGGCCTAAACCAAAGAGTCCAGAACCTAATGCAAGATTACCTTGCTGTAAACCTTGTTGCGCACCTGCTGCTCCAATGTCTGCCTGTTGTAAACTTAAAAGATTAGCCAACTGCTGTTGAGACATTTGCTGTCCGGCTTGCTGACCTGCTAAACCTACGTTAGATAGTGTAGCACCTCGACTAATGCCGGCACTCTCTAGGTCTGAAGCAATACCTGCTAACTGTCCGGCAGTAGACCCTGCGGTCACGCCCCTAGACAAACCTTCACTTTGTAGTTGTGACTGTATCTGTTCTGCACTAAGTCCTAGCTGTGACAACTGAGATGCTCTTGACTGTGCAGCATTTTGTAAGTCAGAAGAAGTCCCTGCTAGTCCTGAAGCAAGACCTGTCAAGCCTTGAGCATTAGCCATTGCTTGCTGTTGTTCGGACATAGCCTGTTGACGAGCCATAAGTGCCGCAGAGTTACCTGCTTCTGCTTGTGCCTTAGCCATAGCTAGTTGCTCAGGAGTGCCTCCATAAGCGTCTGTGCTTATCCCTGCGCGTCCTTGGCCTAAGAGTTGCTCCTGTAGCCTCATTGATGCTCTTTCTTCTTCAGGACGCTGTGTGGCTCTTATAGACTCATATATGTCAGACTGTCGTTGCTCAGGTGAGGTAAGCAACCCTTGACCTGCTTGTCCTGCAAGACCTGCGTACTGTGAGCGTAGTGCTTCTATATCAGAAGGTGCATCTAAGCTTGAAAGACCCTGTGATCCTAAACCTAAAGCTTGTTGACTAAGCTGTCCTAGTTGTGCATTAGGTTGTTGTCCTAAGTAACCGCCTACTTGATTAGCAAACTGACCACGTAATTGATTAATATCAGCAGGTTGTCCGGCAGTGCCAAACTGAGATAGTGCACCCCCAAGTCCTGCTTGAGTAAGTCCCTCTAGTCCTGTAGGTTGTCCGTACTGTCCCAGTTGTTGACCAAATAGACCACCAATAGCACCACGTTGGGCTGATAAAGAAGGATCATAACTAGTTGCTTGACCTAACTGTTGTGCAGCTTGTCCATAAGCCTGTTGACCTATTTGACCTACAGCAGGATTATACTGCCCACCTATGTTTCCTGAAAGCTGTCCTGCGCTACCTAATAATTGGTTTTGCATAGCTTGTTGTTGAGGACTTAAAGTAACATTTACACCGCCTGACGCGCCTGTTTGCACGTTAGCTAAGTTAGAAGTGACACCAAAGGGTCTAAACTGAGATTGATCGTAAGCACGTTGACCTTGTTGCTCTGATAAATTAAAACCAGTTTCCCCTGCTTGTACAGCACCTTCTATTCCCTTTTTCCCTGCGTAGTAGCCTCCTGCTCCTTGTAAAGCACCAGTTAAGTCACCACCCAACAAACCACCTAAAGCCATACTTCCGTATGCAGCGGTGTCACTCATTCCCCCATTAAAGCCTCCTGATGGTAAAGAGATTGTAGAGGAACCTGTGTTGCCTGTAGAAGGTAGTTGTGGTTGTGGTATAGAACCAAAACCACCCGAAGGTTGTATGAAATGTCCTCGTGTAGCATTAGGATCATAGACTCCAGTTTGAGTAGGCATGTCTGTAAAAAGGTTTCCAACCATTTGATTAAAACCGTTGTTACCGCTTAATGATTGGTTAATACCACCACTAGGTATAACAGAACCTGTTCCAATTGTAGCCCTAGGATTATAGAGTCCAGTTTGCTGATTATGCTCCTCCCCAGTGGTCTGAAAGTAGTTTCCGACACCACCACTAGGTATAACAGAACCTACGTCTTGAAAAATATCACCACGCAAATACTGGTCTTTAGTTGGTCTTCCAAAAATATCAACAGCCATTAGTATGCTCCTCCAGTAATTGTATCAGCCGTTAGAGTACCTGTCACATTGACAGTAGGGGCTGTAACCGTGCCTGTGAACGTAGGACTAGCTGTGTTAGATTTAGTTGCACTAGCCGTAGCTATGTTATTAAACTCTGTATCTATTTCTGTTCCCTTGACAATCTTAGCTGCGTTTCCTGAAGCGAGAGCGTCCTTAGTTGCAAAGTTAGTGGTCTTTGTATAGTTGGACATTAAATGAGCCTCCCTAGTAGAGCATGTATGTCAATTTTTTGAATAGAAAAAGAAGTGTCGTTTATTTGTGTTTCAATACCAATGGTAACTACTTCACCACTACCGCTAGTATTTACTCTTGGAGTATTAATAATAGCAGAGGCTGTATATTCTGCTGTAGTGTTGTATTCCGAAACACCATACTCCGCAGCGTTAGTTGAACCTAATAAAGTAAAAACTTGCTTAGTGAAGTTGCTAGAGTAATCATAACCCCAGTTTAAAGTAGAGTTAGTATTCTGACCACCTATAATAGTAATATTAAATTTCTTTAAAAACTTTAAGTTTGATACATTACCAAAATCCATAGGATTACTAAAGTAACGCATCTGGTAGTTAGCAGTACCATCTAAGTAACTAGTATACTTAACAATGCCTGAAGCAAGACCAAAGTATATACTACCATCTTCTAACGTAGTTAAGGCCAAAGGAGATAAGCCTGACCAAGTAGTAGCGCGTTGAGAGCCGTCTTGCATTGGTGATCTCATGTCAAAGCAATACGTTGTGTCACTATCAGGTAGCGTAAGCAAGTAAAAAGCATCATCAGCACTGTACAAAGATTTAATAGCATTGGTCTGTAAAGGCACTAAGCTTGTTAAATCAGTACGTACATTCTTGCTTATGTCTCGCATAGGCATAGACTTTTCTTGTATAGTCCTACCAAAGCTACGTACACCTGAGTCAGACAAGAATAAGATGTCAGTCCCTGTATGCTGTACTGAGTCACGCGCTATGCAACCTACGCCCTCTACAGTGTCCGTAAGGGTCATAGTAGCAGGAGTAGACGCACCTGAGTACACAAGTATAGACTTCTTGCCAAAGATCACTAAGAAGTTGTTATGAGCAGCTAGTGCTACTACTTCATCATTACCTGTAGGCCAAACAGTTGTTAGATTAAGATTACCTGTAGCTCCACCTGACCACTTTGAGCCGTCAAGAGTATCACTCCAGTAGACTGTGTGTTTGTTGCCTACAAGGTCTGTAACCCAAAGCTTACCAAAAGCAGCAAGTGCTTCATTGCCTTGCGGTACAGTACCTGAATAACCTGTGTGAGCAGTAATAACCTCAAGCACAAAAGAACCACTTTCGTCCGTAGCTATTAAAGGAACATGGCCTGACTGAACCATATATAAATGATTGTTAAAGGTAACACACTTCCAGTTGTTAGCTGATGGAGAATAACCGCTAGGTGTAATATCTACAAGAGTACCAGTACCTTTAAATATTTTATTGTTACCTGCGGATATAACTACTATGCTACCACTAGTGTCCACAAACTCAAAGACTGTTTCTATGCCACGGCTACTACCTAACACAGCAGCACCGTTAGAAGACACAGCATCCCATCCTTTACGTGCGCCTATACGACCTAGCTTATCAATAACACAGTTGTCCGCAACGGATGCAAAGGAAGGATCACCCCCAATAGGCGACTCCTGTGTGTTAAGACCACTAAATGCCGGAGCAGCTATTGTAATGTTCTGTAATTGTTGAGCCATTTAAGAATACCAGATAGTTTCTTCAGGATGTTGAGCAGCATCAAATGCAATAGCATCTGCTAGTGTTCTATCAGCAAGACCAAACAACTCTGCTGCACTTGTGCCTCCTGTCTCTCCTCGCTCTCTAGCACCTAATGCTGTCGCAAGTTGTATTACAGGAGAGGAAGGAGCGTTTAACTTTTCTGTATCTTCTGTAAAGTCTCCTGTACGTAAAACTACGTTAAAGCGTACTTGATAAGCTTTATCAGGCTTAGGGTACAAATCAACACCGTTGTCACCGTTAGCGTCTACACCGTTAAAGCTATAAAACTGAGGTGTGCCTGTAGGGGCATCATCAATTAAGAAAGCATTATTCATCCAATGAGAAGTCTTGTAGTGCATAAAAAAGTTAGACGTATCGTTAAGGACATCTAAAACTTTCATTCTGTTTTGAGAACCTGTTAGCGTGTAGTTAAAAGCTGCATCAGTTGTTGATACAGTTAATGTATTACGTAAGCCAGTCCAATCATAAGAATCTTCTACTGACCGTTTAGCATCATTAACAAACTCGCCAATTAAGCGAGAGTAACTGGTTTGAGAAACGCTAGAAACTTCTTCTTCCCTAAGCCTCCGCAGTACGCTATTTACAAGCTGTAAGTATGTCAT
>OJEJ01000346.1_pt1 | contig 17682 bp, 16 predicted proteins | sample 1593271 | NCBI WGS metagenome assembly OJEJ01 (sample SAMN05416877, study PRJEB24817) | seawater metagenome | isolation source: Sea water | place: Canada:Atlantic | collected 2013-11
CTTCTTGCCGTAGGTGCTCAGTCACTTGCTAAGGCAGTTGTCGCTGCCATTGTAGCAAACTCATATAAGAAACAAGCAAATATGGTTGACGGTGTTATACAAGACTTTGAACAGGCAGATTTTAATCAGCCTGAAAATCAACTCGACTTTGGATCGGAGTTTTGTAAACAAAATCCTGATAGTCCAAGCTGTGGTGGGAGTGCGGGAAGAACGCCGACAACGACAGGAATAGATTTTAACTTCGGTGGGAATGGACCTACAGGCGGAGGAGAGATTGAATTTGGAGAAGATGGAGATATCACAGATAGTGGTAGTAATGAAGCCTTATCACCTACAGGAACTACTGGTGGAACGGATGAATTAGGTTCTATACTTGGTAGTGGTGGTGGAGATAAGGGTGGTAGTAGTTTTACTGCTCCTGGTGCTGCTAAGATTGGTGCTGCGAATTCAACTGGTGGAAGTGGTTCTGGCGGTGGTGGAGCAGCAGCTGGCGGCGGCGGTGGCGGCGGTGGACCTGGTAAAAAAGGTGGGAAAGCTCAAGGTGCATTTGGCGCTAAGATTAAACCAACCTATGCTAAAGGTGGAAACTTTAAGGGCGGGGGAACGGTACGTGCTAAAAGTAAATCAAAGAATTTATTTGATAATTTAACAAAGAATAGAAGTAGAAATCTTGCCTCGCAGAGTGGAAAAAATCTGGGAGCAAAGAATAGTCGTTTATTTCAAACAATATCTAAGCGTTATAATGCTGTTCAGAAAGAGGGCGGACGCTTAATGGTTTTAAAAGATAAGTAGAAGCACTAGCAATCTTTTAATAAATATCCTATGATACTGCCTTAGGAGATTGCTATGAGTTCACAAGTATTCGAGTATAAGAAACAAATTCTTGAACACCACCTAGATACATTTGGTCACGTAAATAATGCGACCTATCTTGAGCTGTATGAAGAGGCCAGATGGGACTTTATTTCAGAGCATGGATATGGGCTGAAAGAAATCATCGAACGAAAGCAAGGTCCTATTATTCTAGAAGTAAATTGTAAGTTTAGACGAGAGCTTGTGAATAGAGAAACCATTACTATTGTTTCAAAGACTCAAGCGATTAAAGGTAAGATCATGACTATCTTTCAACAGATGATAAAAGATAATGGTGATATAGCTTCTGAGGCAACTTTTACAATTGGCTTTATGGATCTAGCGGCAAGAAAGCTTATCGTTCCGCCAAAATCGTGGATGGATGCAACTGGAGCAGAGTAGTTAAGAGACCAGAGTACTAAAAATAATTCCAATGCAGTGTTAGTTTCGTTATTCTCCACCAAAAAGACCTAAAGCACTCTGGCATGGGTGAACAATACAGCCTACGCAATTTAAAATCTAGCAAATTAAACTTACTTTAAGGTATTTCTAGAGGTGCAAAATGTCCCTGACTATGGAAGAACGATATTTTTGAAGTATTGATTAAATAGAGACTCAGCGTGTTCCAACAAAGTGTCCTTAAGTTCTATCTCACTGTCTTTTAAATTTTGAATAAATAAATCAATGGAGTAAAGGTGATAATATTCTTGTGCCAGAGGAGCATAACTTATATGCCATTTCTCTACCGCAACACCGTTCAGATCACGATCATAAGGACGGAAGAAGCCATGGGCCTTGTTATCAGCTATCTTGTCATCTAACCACTCATGGAGCTCTCTGAAGGGCCCTGAGCACTCTTCAGGTATAAGACACACATCTTCCTTATTCATTTTACTACTATCAAATATATCAATATCTGTTCCCCAGTGATGACGGCTAAGACCTGGAACAGCAGAGAACCGCATAATTTTATGAATCAGTTCAATAGGCGATAGTTTTCTGGGATCGACAGTCTTGCCAGTCTCATCCGTAATAGGACGATCACCAGTCGCCTTAGCGTTCCATATATGTTGCTGGCGATCAAAATCTCTAAATGAACTTATGATTTCTATTTCCGCCCCGATTTCACTCTTAGCATCTTGGATAAGACTTTGAAGGGGATCGATTATATCTTTATGTACCAAGTACTCTTGAAACTTTTCAAGGTAGAATGATTCTCTACCCGTTAAAAATTGATATTTATTTGTCATTTATATCCGTTTTACTTGGCGCATCTACTGGTTTTGTATCACCTTCATTGAATAAACGCTTCAGCCCACTTCTATGGTATCTATTCGTAATAATCTTGAAAATATTATGCTCTTTACCTTCACTAATATCGTTATAATTAAAATCTTTTTTCATGACCTTAGCAAAGTCATCTTCAATCTGAATACCAGCTGTGCCTGTATCAAGATTAAAGTCAAAGTTAGGCTTAGCTCTTGAACTTACTCGTTGGCTTTTCCCTTGCTGTTGTTTATCAGTAAGGTCATTGCGCTGAATTTCTTTCTTTAAATCTTTGAGCATATCATCTTTATTATTTGATTGACTGCCATTAAATAGACTTGATCCGCCAGCTCCTGCCCCTAGGCCACCACGGCTTGCAATAATTCTAGAGAACTTTGTATTTAGTTTTTTATTATTTTTTGCAACGGCATTATCAATCTGTTTAAGCGTAGGTGCAAGGTCTGGTCTTGCTCTTAGAGTTTCGAGATTACCATTAACATTCTTAACAAGTTTATCCATTGAACTTGTACTCAAGTCCCCAGTACCAGCGCTTCCGCTAGTAAACCTTGATGCGTCTTTCATTACATCTGTCAGTCCGTTAATTTGAGCAAGGTTACCTAGTTTTAACTGTCCAGATAGTGTTGTACAATTATTATTTCCTCGACTATCCACTTTGCTTTTACACTTACATTCAGGATCAAAAGAGCCACCTTTAGTCGTACAACCTTTTAGTGAATCAGCATTTTCTCCGTAGTCAGCTCCATACAGAGTTGGGGCTCCAAGAGGTGAGCCAGAGGCCCAAAACTGTTGGCAGGTAGGCGAGTTCTCTTTTCTAGGATCTCTTCCTCCATCTTCTGTCGAACAATAACAGGCAGGCTTTGCGATAGTTTTTCTATCAGCAGGTTTACAAATATCAAAACCAGCTCCACCGGCCCCTTCAAAATCAGCTCGTAGAGATTTTAAAAATTTTATTCTATCTTTAGAATTTTTAGCTAAATCTTTTGCATTATCTGCAGTCTTCTTAGAGTTTAATGCTAAAATCCCACCTAAAACCGCTCTTACAAGAGGCTTTCTAATCATCTTTACTACAAAGTCTCCAGCTTTTTTACAAGTTGGGCAATTTGGTAGAAGTGTGCCACCGACATCAGCTCCAGGCACTACAGCTGCTACAGCGACTACAGCATCTGTAGTCGCATGAGCAGTCGGCATAATAATACTAGCTAGCTTTCTCATAACAACTTCAGTTATTTCTTCTTCAGTTAAATCATCAATAAAATAGTATTCTCCAAAGAGCTCAGGATTGATTGCATATAGTGGAGCACGTTGTGGTTTTATATTGTAATATATTGACCCTGTATTTGGATCACTTTCATCCACAGATGGAGTCTCATCTTCCTGAGTTTGAGTTTCTTGTGAATCTGCTTCCTGAGTTTGATTTTCCTGTGAATCTGCTTCCTGTGAATCTGCTTCCTGTGAATCTGTCTCTTCAGTATCTTCCGAACCTTCTTCCGAATCTTCCTTCACATTACACTCTGCAAGCATCCCACCACTAGTTGCAGAAAATGTTCCTTCGTAAATGGCAGCTAATACTGATGCTGTATAGAGAGCAAAGGCAAGTGTGTGAGTTTTTGCACGCATATCATGAGCTTTTTCACGAGCTTCTTCTTGAGAAATTTGAAAGTCAAAAGCGACTGTTTGATTTGTTGTCGCCACTTCAACTTGCGCCTCTGTATCGACAGCTGCTTCTTCCATTCGTTCTCTGTATTTATCCGCCATACCTTTGACTGACTTTTTATATCCTCTCTGAGCAAGGAACTCACCAGTTATAGTACTAAGCCCGCCACCAAGGATGAGCCATACTGAAGTCGATGGACAATTATTTAGTGCTTCTTTTTTATAGTAGAGTGTAACTCCAGCTGCAATTGAGATCAGTGCAGGAGTTAGATAGTTTGCTTTAGGCTTTGTGTAACTTTTTAATTTTCCACTTTGCTCTTGGTCATCTAATTTATCTTTTACATTCTGATCAAAACACTCTTTATAGGCATCACCTGTGAGACCGTTACAATTGAGCGCCTCAGACTTGGCTTCCACCACATCTTTACTCAGAACACAGCGGTTGAGTTGATTATTATAGACACTACCAGTTTCACACTCTGTGGCCTCTTGGGCGTAGGATCTGGAGCTACCTAGTGGTGCTACAATCAGTTCAAAAATAATAAGGCCATAAATTAATGCTTTCATATATCCTCTTATCGTCATAATGCTCTATGTATTTAATTATACGTGAAAAATAGACTAAACTTGTCAAAATCGTTAAATACTGGGTAAAGTATTGAAAATACGAACTTATTTTCATTTAGGATGCCTTAATTTATGGCCAGATTTAAGCTTTTTACCATTATTTTAATTATTGCGTGCTCTCAGAGTGCTCTCGCCCACAACCTACAAACAGGGGATGTTTTACTTCAACCTCTAGATTGTTGGTCTTGCTCGTTAATTGAAGCCCAGGAAGAATCGATTTATTCTCATATTGGAGTCTATGTAAATATTGATGGTGAAGACTATGTTGTTGAAGCTTATGGAAGTGTAAGACTTGTGAGCTTAAATGAATTTATGCATAAGACCCAAATAAACAGTTCCGTTCGAGTTAAGAGATATGTAAAATCTGATGCTATTGAGAAAGAGACTTTTAAAAAAGTTCTTTTAAGTTATGTTGGTCTTCCTTATGATCGATACTTTTTATGGAATAATTCTATTGATGGAAAAGAGGCAATCTATTGCAGTGAGCTCGTCTATAAGGCTTATCTTTATTTTGCACAGTTTTCTGATTTAAATACCAAGGTTATGAAATTTGATGTGAACCCATTAATGTGGGATAGATACTTTAGAGAACAAACTCCTAGAGGAAAACTTGGAATATCTCCTGCTGACTTTGATACATCAAAAGACTTTATTACTATTAGTGAAATCTTTTAATTCATGAGCTTCTCTTTAAAAAAAATCAAATTAGATTTAAAAGTGAATTGGAAGATCTCTCGAAATGAATTTCTTTTTAAAGAAAATTATATTTTAGAGCGAAACGGATATGAATCAGAGATAGCTGCTAATATTCGCTATGGAGAGAATCCTGAGCGTATTGAAGCCGAGTTTTTAGATCTTTCAAATACAAATAATTATAATCCTCTATGGTGTAATAGCTTTAAAAATGCCTATAACAATGTTGTCTTAAAAGAAAAAGCTGAAGGTGATATCTATAACTTTTTAAAGATTGAACAAATGCCTCGTGTGCTGACTTCATATTCAATTCCTATGATGGACTTGGATGATGTGGGTGAGTATATTGAGCAGAATGCAGGCTTTGAGAGTTATAAACTTAAAATCGCGAATCTCAGTGATTTGGTTTTACTTGAAGAAGTTTGTCAGCATACCAATAAGAAAATTCGAATTGATGCCAATGAGGGCTTTAAGAGCTTGGATAATTATCTTGAATTTGAAAAACGAATGAGTCATTACAATATAGAATTTATTGAACAGCCTTTTAGCTCTTTAATGATTAAAGAGTACCAAGCACTAAAGCCTATCTCAAAATTTGAAATTATAGCTGATGAATCAGTCGAATCGGACTTTGATATTGAGCTTTTTCAATCTAAGTTTCACGGGATAAATGTAAAGTTAATGAAAGCTGGTGGAATTGAGAATGGAAAGTACTTGTTGGAGAAAGCCAAACAGGCCGGTTTCAAAACTATGATTGGTTGTATGATTGAATCATCTCTTGGAATAAGTGAAGCCTATGCTCTGGCTTCACTATGTGACTATTGTGATCTTGATGGAGCTTTGCTTACAACAAATGATCCATTTAAAGATTTATTAAACTGTGAAGGTTCTTACTTAAGCCTTCGGTAATTTTTCTGCATGCTTTGTTAGTTCTGTTTGGTAACAAGTTACCGCAGCAGCTTCTTCCTCTTCTGTATCACAAGTAGTTTCTATGGCATCAAACATTGTGGCTTGCTTTTCTGTACCATGAGCAAGAACTGATGCAACGGCCTCTTCAAAACACATAAGCTTATCAGCAACTACGTTACAAAGACTTAACGTCATCTGTGCCCCTCTAGGAAGCTCTTCTCTATCAAATAATTGAGTATCAATCTGACCATAACATGCAAGTTGATCATTTTGAGTCTCTAGGCCGTAACAAGTATCTAAAGCTATCTTTGTAAGTCGCTTAAACTTTTTTAATTGTTTTTTCTTTCCAGCAATAGCGCCAAAAGAAAGAGTCAGAGTCATGATTAGAATTAATGCTTTCATAGTATTCCTTTAAATTATAATTATTGTTAGTGATTAATTCTATCTCTTGTTTGTGTTCAAGATTGGAAAAATGTAAGATTTACGATAGGGGGTGAGGATTGTCTGGATTTTAGACAAAAGACATTAAATACCAACTCAATGTATCAATAAATTTTTCAGCCGCTTAGGCTTCTGTGATTTCAAGTGCTTATGCAGCTCGAAAACGACGCTAAATTGCAATAGTACTTTCAAGTTAGCAATGGAGGCAATGTGGAGTTTAAATTAGAATGCATTAACGAAATGATATATATAATTCGTGGGCAGAAGGTGATGCTTGATAGTGATTTGGCAAAGCTCTATGGAGTGGAAACTAAGGCCCTTAATCGACAGGTTCGTAGAAATCTAATTCGTTTTCCAGAAGATTTTATGTTCCAATTAACAAAAGAAGAGTACGAATCTTTGAAGTGCCAAATTGGTACTTCAAAAGAAGGAAGGGGTGGTAAACAAAAACACCCTCTTGTATTTACTGAGAATGGAGTTGCTATGCTTTCTAGTGTTCTCAAAAGTGATCAAGCAGCTCTAGTGAATATAGCAATTATGAGAATCTTTACTAAGTTACGTAGTTTTCGTTTGCTTGAGAAGAATCTAGTGAATAGAATAAATCGATTGGAGTCAAGTACTACTGAAGTATTTAAGATTGTATTTGAGCGATTAGATAAAATTGATCATAGCGATAGAGCTGGTGATTCACTCTCTAAAGGCAGAACTAAAATTGGGATAAGTAGAAAGGCGTAAGCTTGTCGTATTAAAACTCTTTTTTAGACAAAAAAAAAAGCCAGCAAAAAGCCGGCTTTTTTTATATATACTTAAGCAATAATTCTTAGTGGTTATGGCCACCTTCTCCGTGGGCATGCCCATGAGAAAGCTCATCTGCAGTTGCTTCTCTTTTTTCAGTAATTTCTACATCAAAAGTTAAGTCTTTTCCGGCCATAGGATGATTACCATCAATATGTACGTTCTCTTCTTCAATACTGATAACTGTAAATATTGGAGCGTTAGCTTCTTCGTTTACTTGAAACTGATCACCAACTTTAACTTCTTGGCCCTCAGGAAATTGAGTTTTTTGAACTGTAATTTTTAAGTCTTCGATGATTTCACCGTAACCTGCAGCAGCTTTAACTTCTACGCTTTTCTTGTCACCAACTGAAAGACCCGCAATTTGGCTTTCTAGACCTGGAATAATTTGTCCACTTCCTTCTAAAAATAAAAGAGGAGTTCCGCCGATTGAAGAATCAATCTCGTTTCCTTCGTTATCTTTTAGAGTGTAGTGAAACCCTATTACTTGTTGAGTCATAATTTTTCCTTTGTTTAACGAAGAATGCTATTTACTTGAAATTGTAAGACATAATTCTTTATCAACTATTTTTTCTTTTATCTCAGATGAATTGTACTTAGCAAACAATTTTTTTAGGATATTGTGCACTTTTCCACTTAAATCGAACTTATCTTCCACGGAAAGCTGTAAATCAAAGCATTGCGTAAAAGGAATCCAGAATTTATCCTCAACTGCTCCAAGGCAGACATATGCACCATCTTTGAGCTCATACGTATTATAACAGGGGAAGGCACCGTTATGCAGGAACTTTCCATTAGGAAGATACTGGTCAGAATGAAGTAAGTTAAAGATATCTTCAGTAGTGTCTTTTAAATAAATAGTTTGGGTGAGCTGCTCATTTGTTTTTTGAGACTTAAGTATTAGCGCCAACGCCGTAGTGGCCAGCTGTTGACCGTATATCATACCTGCAAAAGGCAGAAAGGGTGGAGTTGAAGAATTTTTTAAATGCTCTTTAAAGACCTTTGTTACCCCCATGGCATTAAGGTCGTGCAGAAAACGAAATTGACCTTTTCCTGCAGAAATAATCAAGGTTGGTTTAGGTGAAAGGTCTTTTATATAATTTAAGAGGTATTTTGATTCATTAATAAGAATAAGATCAGAACTCTCAATAAGACTTTTAATTTTTTCTTTATCTTCCTCAAAACCTAGAGAAACAATCTCTTTACCAGCATTTAATTGCTGGTACCAATCTTTGAAATAGGGAGCATCGTTTGTGTAGGCATCATTATTAAAGGGATCTCCACCAATATCAGTATTTTCAAGTTTTATAATACTTGCCCCTAGAGAAGAAAGTACTTGTGATGCAAGAGGTCCTGGCAGGCGGGCACTAAAATCAACGATGGTGATACCCTCAAGTAAACTATTCTTTGTCATCTTGAGGGGCCGCTTTAAAGATTGAGGTGAATTCATCATGACCGCTTCCCTGTACTTCACATTCTGTGGCAGTACATATTTGCCATTTATCATCTTCTCTTTCGTGATAAGTAAGAGCAAAACGATGAGAGAAGTTAATTAAAAACTGTTGGAAGCGTCCTTGTTTAATCCATGCCTTTGGTACTTCAACCTTTCTATAGGCCTCATCTGGGTAAACCAATGCTCTTAAAGTTTCACCAAAAGCAAGAGGATTTTGAAGACTTAAGTGAGTTAGACTATCAATTGAGCTTTCAAGTTTTTCTAATGACTCTTTGATATCTATATCTACAAGTGACCACTTTCTTAGTAAAGATATCATGGTCGCTAGGGGGGCTTTATAGGATTGATCAAAAATAGAAGTATGTAGGTTTTGGTATTGTTCTGTGTCGTCATAAGCAATGGCACGGGTAAAGAAGAAGCCATCCTTATAAAATTCATTAATTGTAAATTTCAAGGCTTCAATACCATTTAAACGAAAGTTCTCTTCCCCGTATAGCTCGTAGCTTTTTAGAGAAAACTCAGCAAAGAAGATATAGTCTTCAAATAATGGTACATGCCCAGTTCTGGTTGTTGTTGTATGGATACGATTTTTATTCTCTTCATCAGTGTACATAAATGTCGTGATGAGTGATTCATGAACCGTTGTGAATAATTCTTGTGCAGAATTTTTTATCGCTTCAATTTTTGAGTATTGAATCGTCTCAAGTAAAGCTGTGGCCATTTGAAAGTTCCAACTGGCAACACCTTTGCTGTCTGTCATTGGTGGCATTCGCATTTTTCTCGCCGTAAACAGTGCCTGGCGAACTTTTCTCATTTGAGTCCAACCATCAGGAGTGAAGTACTCTGCTTTATGTTGAGGATTCAGTGCAATGATATTTAAATTATTTTCAAAATTTCCTTTTTCTGAAATATCAAACCACTTAAGAATTTTATCCATATCTTTTTCAAGTTCGGCATCAAAGTGAATAATACTCTCGACAAATTCTTCTTTTGAGAAAGTGAAGTAGAGGCCTTCAACTTCTTCTGAATCTGAGTCTTGACCAGAGAAGAAAAAGTTTTCCTCGCTAAGCATTTCATGTTTTAAGTAGTCGAGAGTCTGTATGATTGAATCGAATACCAGGGGAGATGGAAAGAGCAAGCTCGCCTTACTTAGAAGTTTTAGTAAACCCGCTTGGTCATAAAGCATTTTTTCAAAATGTGGAACCTTCCACGCTTGATCTACAGCATATCTATGGACTCCACCTCTGGCGTGGTCATTAATCCCACCCATAAGCATCATCTCAATTGTTTTTACGACATGATCTCCAAATTCTTTAGGAATCATTCCTTCGAGCATATGCTCAATGGCCCACTCAAGAAAAGCATAGTGGGTAAATTTAGGCTCTGTTCCGTAGCCACCCCAGTCATTATCTTGATAGTTTTTTAGAGCATTCATAACGGCAGCGGCGCCAGGGTAATGTCCTTCGAATTCAATCTTTTGTTCATATTTAGGTGGTTGAGTTATCGCCTCTATGACTTGGTTTGCATTTGTTTGAACCGTATCGTTTTCATCTGTGTATGCTTTATGTAAATTTGTGACGAGATCCATAAAGCCCGGAATATTTTTATCTCCAACAATAGGAAAGTATGTCCCAACAAAATAGGGCTTCATATCTGAAGTGAGAAAAGCGTTCAAAGGCCAACCGCCACGGCCGTTAGTCACTTGGCAAGCAAGTTGATAATAGCTATCAACGTCAGGTAGTTCTTCCTTATCAACTTTGATACTTATAAAGTGTTCATTTAGAAACTCAGCAACCTTAGGATCCTCAAAAGTTTCTTTCGCCATCACATGACACCAGTGACAAGCACTATAGCCAATAGATAAAAAGATCGGTTTATTTTCAGACTGCGCTTTTTCAAGAGCTATAGGTCCATAGGGGTACCAATTGATGGGATTGGACTTATGTTGTGATAAATACAGGGATTTTTCGTCTCTTAGGTGGTTAAACAATTCTTTTTCTGACACAGTGGGTTCCTCATTATAAGTATTAGCTCATATATGATCTGTAATTTTTAGCCTATTTACAATATATATATTTACTTTTACTCGCTACCTAGGCTACAAACCGCTCCATGGAATCAATACGACGTATAATGTACAGTGCGTCAACTTCTGGAGCCTTTAACTTAAGGGCTTTCTGGATTTTGCACGCTTTGGAACTAAAAATTTTAATCGCCTCTTTTGTATTGGGTTTAGGACTAATGAACTTTGGAGATTCAACTTCTTTGGTGAAGGAGCTTGCCTTTGCTGAAACCAGCTTGGTAACACAAATCCCTGAGAGTTTAAAAGAGTCTGAAAAAATTGATGTTAAAGACTTAGTGGCAAAAAGTATGTCTTACTCTTATGCCGATACCCAGTTAGGTTTTTACTTAGATAACTTAACGTTTTTTAATAAAGTTTCTAAAACAGATGCTGAAGAAGCGATCTTGAGCAGTGTTCCTACTTCAATGAGTAAGAATGCTGAAAAGTATGTTCGCGCAGTTTTAAAAATAGCTGAAAAGCATCAAGTTGATCCTATATGGGTACTATCTGTTATGTGGACTGAGAGTCACTTCCAGTACTCAGCAAAAAGTTGGGCGGGAGCTCGTGGTCTTATGCAGATAATGCCTGAGACCAGAAAGTATGTTTATAAGAAGTACAGAAGAGCTGGAAATACACTTTTAGTAGAGCAGAATGAATTCAATATTCATGCTTATTTTCCGTACAATGTTCCTAAGGCCGCACAGAAAGTGCATCTTAAAAAACTTGTAAATATTGAACTGGGTGTTATTTATTTAAAAGGTTTACTTTCATCATTTAAAAGTCATAAGTATGCAACAGTTGCTTATAATATGGGACCTGGCTGGACAAGATTCAGACTAAGAAAGAATCTTCCTGTTGGATCAAAAAATGAATATCTGGATAAAGTTGAACGTGCCTATAAAAGAATCGTAACAAAAATCTAATGTCTACTAACAACGAAAAACTAACCAACCATTTACGTCGCGAACTTGATATCTTAAATTTGAAGTTTATGGATCTCGTTGATCAACGTTTTGAAGTTATTAAAGATATCTATAAAATAAAGGCCCATGACTCTGTATCTATGTGGACTCCAGAGCGAGAGTTTTTACTATTCAAAAAGTATATTGAGTTAACACCAAAAGCAGACCTTCGTTTCGATATGATGTACTCACTACTGATTGAGGCTCAGGCCAGCCGCATTAGTGACTATCCAGAGTGGAGTAAAGCTGTGCATATAGAAACAGTTCAAAACGATCTCACTGAATTTATTAATCCTATTTTACTATTTGTCAGGTCTGAGTCAAAATGGAAAACTCTTAATTTTAAAGAAGGTTACCTATTGAAAATGCAGAAGGCTTTTGATGTCTAACGAAGAAATGAAAACGAATGTTATTGCAATTGATGGCCCCAGTGGAAGTGGAAAATCAACCATAGCAAAACAGATTGCGGAAAATCTAGGTCTTACTTATCTAGATACGGGCTCAATGTTTCGTGCTCTTGCCTATGCTCTTGATAAAGCAGGTCTTGAGCAGCATGATGAAGTGGGCATTAGGACATTTTTAGATAATCTTAGTTTTGATTATCAAAGTTCAGATGACTGCTTGGTATCAATAAACAGTGAAGATCTCACTGAAAAAATTAGACAGCATCATGTCTCTAAACTTGCTTCAAAATTCTCACAAGTAACCTCGGTAAGAGATTACTTAAAAACCATACAAAGATCAGTCTCAGAGCAGGTCCCATCGATTTTAGACGGTCGAGATATCGGAACAGTGATTTTTCCTGATGCTATTTTGAAAGTCTTTCTGGTGGCAGACGCCAAAGTAAGGGCCGAAAGAAGACTTGAACAACTTCAGGAGAAAGACTCTTCTCTTGAGTATGAGTTCGATAAAATTCTCGCTGATATCAATACGCGAGATAGAGCGGACGAGCAAAGAAGCATTGCGCCACTAAAAAAAGCTGACGATGCAGTTGAAATCGACTCCACTAAGTTAAGTGTGGAAGAAATAGTTCAACAAGTTACAAATTTATACCATAGTCGCCTCAACTAATTTTTGTCATATCACTGCTATCATTATAAATTTAACGAAAGGAATTTTTATGATCAGTAGTACACGTTTTAAAGAGATATTAAACCAATTCGAAAAACTTAAGCCAATTCTCGTTATAGGAGATGTCGGTATCGATAAATATACCAAAGGCCGCGTTAGTAGGATTTCTCCCGAAGCACCTGTTCCTGTTGTAGAAGTTTATGAAGAATGGAACAAGCTTGGATTGGCGGCAAACGTTACTGACAACTTAAATAGCTTAAATATAAAATCTACAATCTGTGGTGTCATCGGTGATGATACAAATGGAAATGTATTTGAAAATCTCTTAGAGGAAAATAGCCTCTCTACATGGGGTATTGTTCGCTGTGAAAATAGAATGACAACTTTTAAAGAAAGGGTTGTGACACAAGTCCAACAGGTTTGTCGTGTAGACTATGAAACGAAATCAAGCTTACTTCCCGCTGATGTGGACCGTATTTGTTTACGAGTCACAGAGTTTGTTGATGAACATAGTGCCATTATTTTAGAAGACTATGGCAAAGGTATGTTCTGTAAAGATTTCTCAAGTCGTATTATCAAAATCGCTAAAGATAACAATCAGTTTGTCGCTGTTGATCCTTCTCGTACCACTGACCCGCACTTTTACGCTGGAGTTGATTTATTGAAACCTAACCAACTGGAAAGTGAGCTTATGGTCAAGGCTTTAGGTTATCAGGAAACAGATACTCAAAAGATCTCTGAAATTTTAATGGATAAATTAAATCTAAATAAACTCATAATTACCCTTGGTGCTAATGGTATGGCCATTACTGACAAAGAAACTGGGGGAAAAATGAAAACGATCCCAACCGTTGCAAGAGAAGTCTTTGATGTCTCTGGTGCAGGTGACACCGCTATTAGCACAATTGTCTCTGCACTTGCTTGCGGCGCAACTTTGGAAGAGGCAGCGTGGATAGGAAACTGTGCTTCAGGAGTCGTTGTTGCGAAGAAAGGAACGGCACTTGTCACCCAACCCGAGCTGCAAGAATTCTATAATGAATTAGAGTCAACCTTTTAGTAAATATTATTTATATGTCTTTCTGGCACAATCCAACATTCTTTGCTAGGCTACCTCGTACTTTTAAATGAATTTTATAGGATCGATAAATGTTGCAAAAAATGGATGAAATCTTTGATGATTTCCAAACTAAACTTCAAAATTTGACTAAACAAGCGGATGTTCTTTCACTTAAGTCTTCTGTTATTGGTAAGAAAGGCAGTCTGGCCGAGATTCTCAAGTCTCTAAAAGATGCTACACCAGAGCAAAGAAAAGAGATTGGCCCTAAATCTAATCAAATTAAGCAAGATATTGAAAAAAATATTATGGCCAAGCTCCAAGAAATTGAGCTTAAAGAAGTGAATGCCAAGCTGGCAGAAAGTAAGCTGGACTTCTCACTTGTTGACTCAGTCAAGGATCTTGGGCTTCAGGCAGGAGGATTACACCCCGTTTCTCAGATTCAAAGAGAAATTGAAGATATCTTCGTTTCAATGGGCTTTGATGTTCTTGATGGACCTCATATTGAAGATGATTTTCACAACTTCGAGGCGTTAAATATTCCAGATACTCATCCTGCACGTGATATGCAAGATACATTTTGGTTTAAAGATATGGAGCATTTACTTAGAACACACACTTCAACTATTCAGGTTAGAGGTATGCAGTCTAGAAAGCCTCCGTTTAAGTTTGTCGGACCTGGGAAGGTTTTTAGGTGTGAGAGGACTGACGCCACTCACGAGATGTGTTTTCATCAATTAGAAGGGATGATGGTTGGAAAAGATATAACTGTCGGTAACCTTATTTACTTCATGAAAACATTATTAAAAGAAATTTTTAAGAAAGATATGGAGGTTCGACTTCGCCCTGGATATTTCCCATTTGTTGAACCTGGCTTTGAACTTGATATCAGATGGAAAAAACCTGGCAAGGGAGAATCGAAGCATAGTGGGTGGTTAGAATTACTTCCATGTGGAATGGTACATCCAAATGTTTTACGGGCCGGAGGTATCGACCCTGAAGAGTATAATGGATTCGCGTTTGGTTTAGGGCTTGATCGTCTTGTTATGGTTAAGTATATGATTGAAGATATTCGTCATCTCCACTCTGGAGACCTTAGATTTAACAAACAATTTAAAGCGTATTAGGAAAAGGTATATACAGTGCATATTTCATTAGATTGGGTAAACGATTTTGTAAAACTTCCACAAGTAGATGCTGACGATTTAGCAAATGCATTTACTATGACTACTGCTGAGGTTGAAGGCGTTGAAACAACGTTTAAGCATTTAAAGCAAATTAAAGTCGCACAAATAAAATCTCTGGTTAAGCATCCTGAGGCGGACAAATTAAACCTTGTCACTTTTGATTTCGGTGATTCTGAAACAAAAGAAGTTGTATGTGGTGCTCCAAATGTAGCAGTGGGCCTTAAGGTTCCCTATGCCCCCCTTGGAGTGACTCTTCCAAACGGCTTAACACTTGAGCCTAAAAAGATCCGTGGTTACTTATCTGAAGGAATGCTTTGTTCTGAAACGGAACTTGGTACAGGTGAAGGAACTAGTGGTTTGATGGAGCTTCCTGAGAATGCAGAAATTGGAATGTCTATGATTGATTTCCTAGATCTAAAGGCAGATACAATCTTAGATGTTGATAATAAGTCACTCACACATAGACCTGATCTATGGGGACATTATGGTATTGCGAGAGAATTTTCTGCAGCATATGAAGTTCCCCTTGCAACCCCTTACTCAAGTGATTGGGAGAAAAAAATAGAGTCTCAGTTTACAGCTGACAAGTCTCCAATAACTCCGAAGGTAGAACAGGATTCTTCTTGTAAAGCTTACTTCGGTCTATCTGTTGATAATATAAAAGTAGGACCAACTCCCGCGTGGATTGTTAGTCGAATTGAATCATGTGGGTTGAGGTCAATTAATAATATTGTAGATATTTCAAACTACGTAATGTTAGAACTTGGTATGCCGCTGCATATTTTTGACCGTGAAACCATTAAAGATAATACAATTCATATTAACAGAGTTGGTAGTGATTCGACTTTTAAAACACTTGATGAAGTTGATAGAAAACTTGTTGCAACTGATACAGTTATTTGTGATTCAGAAAAACCACTTGTCCTTGCAGGAATTATGGGGGGATTAAACTCTGGAGTTACAGATAGCACTAGCAAAATTTTTATTGAGGTTGCTAATTGGACCGCTGAAGAAGTTCGCAAGACTTCAACTCGTCTTGGACTTCGTTCAGACTCTTCCCAAAGGTATGAGAAAAGTCTTGATTCAAAACAATGTTACAGAACACTCCTTAGAACTTTCGAATTAGTTAAAGAGCTTTGTCCTGATGCTAAGATCATAGGAAAGGCAGAGTACGATGGTGAGGATCTCTCAGCAATAAAAACAAAAGTTATAAAAACATCTACAAAAAGAATTTGTTCGACTCTTGGACACGAAGTTTCAGACGATAAGTTACTTTCTATCTTCAAACATCTCGAGTTTGATGTGAAGAATACTAACGGTGAGCTTGAAGTAACGCTTCCTAGTTTTAGAACAACGAAAGACATTGAGTATGAAGCCTGTCTTATTGAGGAAGTAGGGAGAGTTATTGGTTACGATAATATTGTGCCTGTTAGTCCGCAATCAGATATTGAAACAACAAGACTTGAACCTGCAAAAGTCTTGTATCGAAAAATTCAAGACTTTATGATGATGAATGGAAAGTCATTGGAAGTTATGACATATCCAATGATTGGGGCAAAGCTTTTAACAAAGGCTAAGTGGCCTACGATGAATGAAGAGTTAGTTCTTGTTAATGCGCTGTCAGTGGAAGCAGATCGAATGAGGCCAACGTTAGTCCCGCACGCACTGAACACTGTTGCGATAAATGCTAAGAACTTCTCAACGTTTAACTTCTTTGAACTTGGTAGAAGTTATCTACCTGACTCGAAGAATTTTTCTCAAGAACGACACCAATTAATTATTGGTATGTTTGATAAGAAAGAAACTCCATTTTTAAATTTATTAAATACTGTTGAGGGATTACTTCGTTACTTAAATATTCCTTTCGATACAATGAGGGATAGCGGTAAATTTGATAATCCACTTGTGAGTAAAGATTGGTTTGGTGCTCATCCTAATGAGTATGTAAATATTAGAATTATGGGTAAGTTTAATGGTGTTGTTTGTTCTGCTCATCCACTTGTCATGAAACAATTCAAGGCGAAGGGGAACTTCTCATTTGCTGTTATTGATGTGACAGATTTTCATACGAGAGAGATTAAGACTAAAGATAAGTATACTCCAATATCAAAATTTCCAAGTTCAAAATTTGATTGTACAGTTTTGGTTTCTAAAGAGACTCCAGCGGCAGAAACATTAACTGTATTTAAGAAGTTAAAGATTAAAGAGCTTACTGAGTTTATGATTGCAGATGTATTTTCCCTAAGCGAAGAGCATAATGCAGTTACCTTGACCATGACATTTGAGGATCCGAGCAAAACACTTGACTCAGACTTCATTAAGGATTGTGAGAAACGTGTGATAGAAGGGCTTTCAGCGGCCGGATATCCTTTAAAATCTTAGGCTAAAAAAAAAGATAAAAAAAAGGTATGTAATAAGAAAAAAAGTGTTGACGTAACAGGTAATTGAAACTAATATGCCATCTCACTTGAACGCATCAGACAATTACAAAATAAGCGCTTGCTTATCTTGTGATTTTTTCGCACGTAAAAGTAAATAGATCTTTGACAATTAAATAATAAGTAACAGTTTTACCTTCTTCGGAAGGTAGAAAAGATGAGAAGAAACCTGTTCAATAATGCAACTCTTTGGAGTTG
>OJEJ01000348.1_pt1 | contig 17591 bp, 17 predicted proteins | sample 1593271 | NCBI WGS metagenome assembly OJEJ01 (sample SAMN05416877, study PRJEB24817) | seawater metagenome | isolation source: Sea water | place: Canada:Atlantic | collected 2013-11
AGATCTTTTACGCCGTGCTTTTACTTGTCTACCTGCTCGGACTAAGTTGGTACGGAGGCTCAGGTGATCCAGTAAAGGATGCAGAACTCGAGTCCTACATAAAGGCGTTGGTAAGCAACGCAGACGTCCGCGGTAGAGATACCGACAAAGCTGTAAATTACATGCGCAGACTAGCTGAAAAAGATGATGGTAATGAATTTATCATGGTCAATCTAATCCGCTTTAGAGAGACTTCGCTGTACTCCAAGGATTCACCCTGGGTAGCCGAGACTGATCCCATGCTTGCCGATGCACGCTATGGAGATGGTGTTATTCCTCTACTTCTCAAGCGCGGTAGCCTACCTATCTTTGTATCATCAGTAAGTGGTAGGTTCATTAACGAAACAACCCATGATGAATGGGATATGGTGGCAATGGTGCGCTATCGCAGTGTTCGCGACATGCTGCAAATGATGGTAGAAATGTCATCTACAGATCTCGCAGACCACAAATGGGCGGCTATTGAACAGACTCATGTGTTTCCGGTCAAACCCAAAATCAGTCTAGTATCACTGCGACTAATGATCGGAATACTACTGCTTCTATTTGCCGTAGCCGTCAGCTACCTTGTAAACTTTCGCAAACTAAAAAACAATTAATTAGATTCATTAACCCATTGATAGCTTTAAAGGAATAAAAATGAAAACTAGAATTACTGAAATGCTGGGTATAGAGCACCCTATCATCCAAGGTGGAATGCACCACGTTGGTCTGGCCGAGTTGGCTGCGGCGGTATCGAATGCCGGTGGATTGGGTATGATCACTGGCTTAACTCTCGGTACGCCGGAAAAACTCGCTAACGAAATTGCTCGATGCCGTGAAATGACCGACAAACCCTTTGGCGTAAATCTAACCTTTTTACCCTCACTCACTCCCCCAGACTACCCCGGTTTGATTCAATCGATTATTGATGGCGGCGTTAAGGTTGTTGAAACTGCAGGTAATAATCCCGCTAGGTGGCTACCTATCCTCAAAGAGAACGGCATTAAAGTGATTCACAAGTGCACCTCTGTTCGGCATGCGTTAAAAGCTGAATCTATTGGCTGTGATGCCGTATCAGTTGACGGATTTGAGTGTGGTGGACACCCGGGCGAAGATGATGTGCCCAACTTTATTTTACTGCCGCGGGCTGCGGATGAGTTGACCATACCTTTTGTTTCTTCAGGTGGAATGGCCGATGGTAGAAGCTTAGTTGCATCACTAGCGATGGGCGCCGAAGGCATGAATATGGGAACGCGTTTTATTTGTACTGAAGAAGCACCGGTGCATGAAAATGTTAAGCAAGCCATCTTAGACGCCTCGGAACTAGATACCCGTTTAGTGATGCGACCGCTGCGCAATACCGAGCGAGTGCTTAAAAACCCGGCTGTAGAGCGCCTGTTGGAAAAAGAGGCGGCTCTGGGAGCAAACATAAAGTTTGAGGATATCGCAGAGGAAGTGGCAGGTGTTTATCCAAAGATAATGAAAACAGGTGATATGGATGCAGGCGCTTGGTCATGCGGCATGGTGGCTGGACTCATTCACGATAAACCTACTGTAAAGAAACTTATCGATGACATAATGGCAGAAGCTGATGCAATTATTAACCAGCGCCTAACAGGCCTATAAACGCTAAATGGAGTAACAATAATAATGGCTACAAAACTATTTGATCTACACGGTAAAATCGCACTCGTCACTGGCGCAAGCCGTGGCATTGGTGAGTCAATTGCAAAGCTATTTGGTGAGCAAGGCGCTCATGTGATTGTATCTAGCCGCAAAATTGATGATTGTCAGATCGTTGCTGACGCTATTATTGCCGCGGGAGGAAGTGCTGAAGCCCTTGCCTGTCACGTCGGCAACATGGACGACATTAGCAGCTGTTTTGCACATATCAAGCAAGCTCATGGCAAACTCGACATCCTTATTAATAATGCCGCAACCAACCCATACTTTGGTGACATTCTTGATACAGACCTTGGGGCCTACACCAAGACTGTCGATGTCAATATTCGCGGATACTTCTTTATGTGTGTTGAAGGCGGAAAATTAATGCGTGACAACGGCGGTGGCAGCATTGTGAATACAGCGTCAATCAATGCCTTGAAGCCCGGCCCCATGCAAGGGATTTACTCAATATCTAAGGCCGCTGTGGTCAATATGACTCAAGCTTTTGCCAAAGAGTGCGGCCGCCACGGAATACGCGTAAATGCCCTACTTCCAGGTCTGACTAAGACTAAATTTGCTGGCGCCCTGTTTGCCAACGAAAAAATATTAAATGATGCGATTAAAAATATTCCTCTGCACCGGCATGCCGAGCCCGATGAAATGGCCGGCACTGTGCTTTACTTAGTATCAGATGCATCAACCTACACAACCGGTGAATGCATTGTGGTTGATGGTGGTTTAACACTGTAATAACTTCATCAACAACACTGTTTGTACCAAAAAGGCTCCCAAGGGAGTCTTTTTTATGGCGTTAATGTAATGTTAATGTGGAAATATCGGGGTCAGAAGTTGAAAAATATCTGAGGGTCCTATATCTTTAAACGCATAATAATAATTATTCAGAGTGACCAAAATGTCTATTTCCGGTAGTTCTCATAACCTTATTGCGAGTGTCTCGCTGTTGGATGAACAACAGACTATTGATCGTATCTTTACTCACATCGATGAAGGTACTACAGATCTTGGCGATACCGTCTGGCGTGAACCGGTAGAGAATTATCATTCACAAGAGCGATTTGATGCTGAAATAGCCTTGCTGCGTCGACGGCCAGTACCTTTTTGTCCGTCAGCCGCCCTACCGGATAATGGTAGTTATATTGCTCGCAAAGCAGCCGGCACCCCACTGGTAGTGGCTCGTGGTCGAGATGGAGTGGTTCGGGCATTTATTAATGCATGTCGCCATCGCGGCATGCAGGTCGCCAGTGGCAGTGGTTGCTCTCGGGCATTTGTTTGCCCCTATCATGCTTGGACCTATGACCTTGAGGGGAAACTCAAAGCCATACGCGGTAAGGAGGCATTTCCCGATCTAAATATTGAGGAACATGGTCTTGTTCAAGTGTCTGCCCAAGAAAAAGGTGGTGTTGTCTATGTCATGCAAGAGGGACAAATTGACGCGCAAATGCTGGAGAATAATCTTGATTACTTTACGTCTGAACAGGAGATGTTCCAAGAATCAGAGACGACCAATAAAGCCAATTGGAAATTAATCACTGAAACACTCTTAGAGGGTTACCATATTAAGTCTTTGCATAAAACGACGTTTTATCCCTACGGTTTAGATAATGTAAACTTGGTAGAAACCTATGGTGCCAATGCCCGCGTCACATTTCCTTTTCGCCGAATTGAAAAACTAAGAGATGTACCCTCAAATGATCGCAGAGCGGATGGTATGCTAACCACTGTTAACCATGTCTTTCCTAACGCTAGTATCTCAGCCCTGTCAAAACACTCAAACCTAACGATCATGGAGCCTCTATCTCCAAATAGCACACAGATGGTGACCTATCTAATGACGGCCAGGCTAGCTATTGAAAATGATATTTCAATCGAAGACGCAGAAAGAGATGCTATCTTTGTCAATGAGTCAGGACAGGATGAAGATTTGGAAGCCGCCTGCTCCATTCAAGAAACGGTGACGGCTCAAGGCAACAGCCATTTGACCTTCGGCTATTTTGAAAAGGCTATTGTTAACTTTCATCAGCATTTATCACGAAATCTAAACTAATCACTGTTTTTATCAGTAGCCTTTACCCAGCCACCTCAACAATTATTACCTGAGGTTTATTCTTTACTAAAGACAAACTCTTTTGGTGGTGTCACAGCCAACAAGTGCTGCACAAAATAGTCCCAGCGTTTTCGCATCATATACGGCTTACGGGCAAAACTATGACCATGGTTGGGTAGCATAAGCATATCGAAGTCTTTATTGGCTTTAATGAGTGCCTCGACCACAACTAAGGTGTTAGAGGGCAATACATTAGTATCGGTAGTACCATGGGCAATTAATAATTTACCTTTTAAGTTATCGACTATTAATTGATTAGCTTGACTGTCGTAATTCGTACTACCGTCTTCATTTGTTATCAACATGCCGTGGTATTTTTCGCCCCATTCATCAGCATAGTTTCGATTATCATGATTTCCCGCTTGCGACACTGCCACCGAATAAAAATCGGGGTAGGTTAACAATGCACGAGTAGAAGCAAATCCACCTCCTGAATGTCCCCAAACACCAACCCGAGAGCTATCAATCCAGCGGTGCTGTTTGGCTAACTGCTTAATAGCTGATACTTGATCCGGAATGCCGCTATCGCCCATATTTTGATAATAAAATTCATGGAAACTCTTTGAGCGGCCTGGTGTTCCTAATGCATCTATTTCAATAACAATAAACCCGAGCTCAGCAATGGCTTGGTTATCCCCACGGGCGGTCCTGAAATGTCGACCACGAATACTGCCCACTTGGGGGCCAGGATATAGGTAATTGATTACCGGATATGACTTACTGGGATCAAAATCACTCGGCTTGTACATCAAGCCATGTATATCATGCTCACCATTACGATCTTTCACCATAAACGGCATTGGTGCTTGCCAACCAGTTGCAATGAGCTTACCAATATCCATTTTCTCAAGGGCAAAACTAGACGTATCAAGAGTACTGCGGATAAAGCTCGATTCCGCTTGATTGGGTGTTGAAACACGGTCTAAAAAATAGTCTGCATTTTTACTTAGCAGGATGCGATGGTGCTTTTTCTCAGGGGTTAATAGTTGTAGGTTTGAGCCATCTTTATTGACACGATATAGGTAGTGAAAATAGGGATCACCGCCCTCTTTACCGGCCCCTGTAAAAATGAGAGTGCCCGCTTCTTGATCAACATCTAGTAATTCTAAAATTGTCCAATTACCCTGGGTTATCGGATTTTTAATTTTACCGGTTGTCGCATCGATAAGATAAAAATGCCCCCAGTCAGTACGCTGTGAAAACCAAATTATTTCATTACTTTTATCAAGATATTTCCAACTAATACCATTAACACCTGACTCGAAAAAGCTCTCTTCGGTCTCACTAAAAATAGTACGGACTTTGCCAGTCTTGGCATCGGCTATTTTCAGCGTAGCGGTTTTATGGTCACGTGTTGATGATACAAAAGCAAAATGGCTACTATCAGCAGACCAATCAATATCTAATAAACTACCGTCGCGGGCTGCCACATGGTCAGTAATAGTTGATCTGTGATCATCGGCTAGCATATCAAGTGGTATTACTTTAGCTTTTTCAATATCGATAACAACACGATGGATTTTAAAGATGTTTTTGTCTCCGGGAAGTGGATATTTCCAAACATCTATTTTAGGGTGCCCAACTGCTGTTGATATTATACCCATCTCACCAACATTACGGCCATCATGTCTGAAGGTGGTGAGCTTTTTAGAATCTGGCGACCATTTTACCACTGGTTTTTCCCCACGAACCCAACCTGCATTATTGGTCGCATAACCGAAGTGTTTTATGCCGTCAGTTGTTAGCTGCCGTTCGCTATCATCATTGAGGTTACGTACCCATAAATTATGCTCGCGTATAAACACAGCCCGCTCGCCACTGGGAGCTACTAACTCTCTATGAGTAGCCATGTTTTTGACTAATGCACAGGAATAATTAACGACGTAACACTGATAAGGCAAATCTTCAATTTTCAGTGAAATAGATTCTCTATCGATTATTTTTATGTCGTAGGAAAAGAGCTCTTTTTGGTCGATTTCTTGCTCTGTTAAAAGTGTCAGTGCTGCAGCAAGTTTTTGATGATCGAACGCCACTTTTTTTTGAGCTGTTTTGGCATCGACAAGGAAAAATTGTTCTCCCGCCTGTACTCGGCTACTAAACAGTAATTGCCCATCATCACTCCAGCTAGGAGCCATAACGACGCCGGTTACAAGTTCATCCGTAAAAGTACTTAATTGCTGTTCAGCGTGTTGATATTTCTTAAGATCGAGTGTTTCAGCGTGGGTAGTCAGAGACAAATTAGCTAGACAAGCTAAAACAACAATTGATGATAAGCGTATTATTTTAGTCACAATGCATACCCTATTTTTATGTGTTTTAAAAAATCCATTTTTTGCATTCTAGCATTTCTAATAGTGCATTCATCGCGATATTCATACTCTTTAGGTGGAGGACTTCGGCGGACGTTAAATGCATTGGGCCATGAGGCCTCAACGCTTCATCGTTTCCAATGGGCTAGTAACTGACCTTAATAGACTCTAAAGCCAAATCTCGAGATTACCCTCGCAACCAAGTCTTCTCTCTAGGGTTATGTCTAGCACTTCATCAAGATCGCAGCGCTTAAGTAGGCTTTTGACGGTGACTTGCTCATCAGAGCTTAAAGTCCCGAAGTGATCTTGCACTCGCTGTAACAAATAAAAGCGGTAAGGTTGTGCGCCTGCAGCTAGCTGTTCACCACGCGCTGTAAATTCTGCCTTGCTCTCATTCTGCCCTAAGTAACGCGCTGCACGCTTGCCCTTGGGCGGATTGGCATCAGCCAACCAGCCATTAATAGCGTTTGCCGCTGCGCGGGTCTCTGGCACAAAGTCCTCGGCTAAAATACGCAACACGTCAATAAGTGTCTCTGGAATAAGGTCATCGCTGAGGTAGCCTTCACCAGCCTCAAAAAATTCTGCTGCGTCCTGCTGTGGGCTGTTCATGCGCTCTATCCATCGATAAACATGAATAGCCTCTCTTTGCATAATGGCCAAGGGCTTAGGGTCTCTGCCCAGGTGTGCGAACATTGGGGCCAGCAGGCCGAAATCGCCGATACATGGCTTCCACCCGAGTAAGTACGGCACGCTGGCAAGATGCTTATCTAAAGCCCGCAAAAAGTCCATATACAGGCTTTCTACAAATTCATGATTAGTATCCGACACACCAAACATGCGGCCAGCAAAGCGCATTTTATCCATCACATAATCAGTCTTTTCTTGACGATTAGGCCCCAATCGCTGAGCGTTAAGAAAATGGTATTTCAAAAAGTCTAGGTTTTCATTAGGAAAGTTCCAGCGATAGTGCATAGCAGGCCTTAGCAACCCCTCAGCACCGATTACATCAAACAAATCACTGACGAGCCGTTGTCGCGGAGACTTAGGCCTGCAAGGACGATCATTGCGTACCTCAAAATACTCAATAATGGCCGCACCATCACGAATAACCTCTCCAGTGGGCGTCAGGAGAGCAGGAATAGTCGCCAACTTGGCCTTTGGCACAATCTCAGTTTTAAAGCTTTCATGGCCGCAGGACAGCTCTCGAAAAGGAATGCCATTCTTGATTAAATATGATCGTGCGCGACCGGTATATAGCGAATGAGGAATTCCATACAGAGTGTATTTATCGAGCATAAGATTAATCTCTACTTTTTAGATCCCTTTGATCTGATTTTGTTATCATAGTTAGATGGCGCTGGCGCTAATAATATATAATGACAGCACAACTGCCAATATACTAGGCTCTTAAATAATTTTTATTAAGTGGATCGAAGCATTTCCATTTATTCCTAATAGAGGTTCACATGTCCGAAGTCAGTTCGCTAAACGAAGTTACCCTAGAAAAATATCTTGAAGCAAATATGTCAGGGTTTAAGGGGCCGCTCACAGCGACAAAATTCCCCGGCGGGCAGTCCAACCCCACGTTTCGAATAGATGCGGCTTCAGGAAGCTATGTTTTGCGGCGTCAGCCTCCCGGCAAACTACTTAAGTCAGCCCATGCCGTTGACCGAGAGTTTCGTGTTATTAGTGCGCTAGCCAATACCGGTGTGCCGGTGGCAGAGGCCCATCATCTATGTGAAGACCCAGATATCATAGGATCTATGTTTTATGTGATGGAATTTTGTGACGGTAACATTCACTGGGCTTCAAAACTTGATAGTGCCGCCAGTAATGAACAACGCGCCAAGATGTATGACGAAATGAATCGAGTACTCGCCGCCATTCACAGTGTGGATATTGAAAAAGCAGGCTTATCCGACTACGGGCGCCCCGGAAACTATTACGAGCGACAATTCAATCGCTGGTCTAGCCAATACAAAGCTTCGGAGATGACGGTCATTCCAGAAATGGACCGTCTAATAGACTGGCTTGGCGAAAATATTCCTGAGGACGATGGCAAAGTCTCATTGGTGCATGGCGACTACCGCTTAGACAACCTAATGTACAGTAAAGATGATGAGCAAATTGTTGCGGTATTAGACTGGGAACTCTCTACGCTAGGACACCCCTATGCTGACCTAGCTTATCAATGTATGGGCCTGCGCCTACCTGTTCGCGATATTAAAAACGTTATGTCAGGTCTCGGTGGTATCGACGCGCAAGCATTGGGTATTCCTACTGAAAAGGAATATGTTGCCAGCTACTGTCGGCGTATGGGTATAGATAAAATTGATAACTGGAGTTTTTACTTGGCGTTTAGCTGCTTTCGTCTTGCAGCCATTACTCAGGGGGTTGCCAAACGTGGCGCCGATGGTAATGCGTCTAGTCAAGCTGCATTGAGCTATGGAGCCATGGTGCAACCTCTAGCTGTAATGGGTCTAGACAGTATCGAAGAATAGGATTAACCGATGAAAATAAAGTACGTCTTAGCGATAGGTATAGCTCTAATAGCTACCGTGGCCTTATTGGGCCCCCGAGTCGACATGAATATCTCCTTAGATGACCTGACGCTCACAGACAATTTAGATCTGTACTTATCAAAATCAGAATCACGCTTCGACGACATTACAGAAGGCACCGAAAAAACGATCATGTGGGCCGGAACACCAGGAGAAAGAACCGCCATTTCAATTGTTTCTTTCCATGGCTTTTCTGCCACCCGGCAAGAGTTATCGCCCTTGGCGGATACCGTCGCTAAATCTCTAAATGCTAATCTGTTTTATACGCGTTTAGCAGGTCATGGGCGTGGTGGGCTGGGTATGATTGATGGTAGCGTCAACCGGTGGGCTAACGATGCCAATGAAGCTATAAAAATTGGACGTAGACTCGGTGACAAAGTTATTTTAATCGGCACGTCTACAGGATCTACATTAGCGACTTGGTTGGCTTTACAACCAACCAATGCAGATCTAGAGGCGATGATTCTTCTGTCTCCAAACTTCTACAATGCCGACAGTAATATGAGGATGCTTCTGTGGCCTTGGGGCCAACAAATTGCTGAGACATTAATAGGTAAAGTACGTCACTGGGAGTCCAAAAATCCTTTGCACGAAAAATACTGGGCAAATGACTATGCTACATCTTCAATGCTACCCATGATGGGCCTAGTTAAGATCGTCAATGACTCTGATATTGAAAAAATTAACACACCAACCTTGATGATCTATTCGTCTAAGGACAAAACAATCAGTGTGCCACCCATACTGGAGACATTTGCGCGGCTAGGCTCTGAAAAAAAGGAGCTTTTTGAATTTAACGCTACCGAAGACCCCGATTACCATGCCTTAGCGGGCGATCTTATGTCACCGTCCTCAACCGCAGTACTTGCTGAAAAAATTAATACATTTATCACGGACATACATCGCTAAGCTCTCTATCGTTACTTCAGTCACTCCAATATAGTTATCTTGCGTCCCTAAACTACAGCTTTCTCGCTCAGAGTCCATAGACGCTCCGCTTGCTCTGTATCCACTGCCCAAGGAGCAACACCAATATATCGAGCAGCCGACCCCTCTTGCTGCATTGCTGCAACATCACAGTTCTCGCAGTAAACACCGCCAATATTATCAAGTTGAGGGCTCGTTGCTGCCCATAAGGTGGTGGTGGCACCCTGCGACGGGGTTTTAAACATAGCAGCGGCCATCTCTGAAGGTTGGCCATCTTTGCCAAGCCAGCCAAGTGCTACCATTTCCTCAAGATCAAGATGTCGCTGTAATGGCGTCATGATACCCCCGGGATGGACCGAAAAGGCTCTAATCCCACTGTCCTTCATACGCTGGTCAAGCGCTACGGCAAATAGGCTATCTGCGGTCTTGGACTGCCCATAGGCCTGCCATTTATCATAATCATTGGCAAAGTGAACATCATCCCAGCGGATTGCCGATAACTTGTGAGCAGTAGATGACAGCACCACGACTCTTGCATTTCCGGACGCTTTTAGCGCCGGCAGAAATCCTAGAGTAAGCGCAAAGTGACCGAGATGATTGGCGGCAAACTGCAGTTCCCAATCATTACCAACGCGGGTTTCAGGGCATGCCATAACACCGGCATTATTGATCAAGATGTCGATAGAATTCACAATAGAGGTAATACTCGCTACACAGGCGCGAACAGATTGAATATCGGCTAGATCAAGGGCAATGACATCACCGTCATGGACAATACCCTTTAAAGCCTCTCGAGCCACCTCAACGCGTCTAGCCGGCACTAAAACGCGAGCACCACAAGCATTTAGAGCACGTACTGTTTCAAGCCCGATTCCTGAATAGCCTCCCGTCACCACAGCAATTTTGCCACTCAGATTAATACCTGCCATTACTTCTGCAGGCTCACTTTTTGCGCCAAATCCCGAGTTTACCGGCTTTTGCTGTTCTGAAATCATCCTTCGTACTCCACTTTTTATTATATTGTCCGAGCGTTAGATCTTTCTAATGAGATATTGGTTTATTCAGGTGCTTGGCGATAGTCTCTACCGCAGTTAGCATATCATTAACCGACGTAGGGTTCTGTACCGGTAGTGGCCCTTCTATCCAGAGCGTTGCCAAATCGGTAAGCGCTGAAGCGACTAAATCACGGTTATTATCAGAAAGCGCGGCTGCATAAGATTGAGCAACAACCTGAAAACCATAGGCGTCTTGATACTCACCGATATCAGTTATTTTGTCACCTGTAATGGCTATCGAATATTCTTCAATAATAGTATTAAGGAGAAAATTTATAATCTCAGATGAATCTCCGCCAACTTTTAGTGCCACGTCATAAAGATTGGTATCAGCTTGCCGTAACAAAGGCTCTATATCTTTAGCCGCTTGATTTGCCTTAAGGGCTTCAGATACCTTTAAAAAAGGGGTACTATCGAAGCCAAATTTTTCAAGGCCCATACGTTCATGCTCATGAGTTTCAGAGACCGGATGAAGCAGGTGTGGTGCTGCCATTTCAAGCTCACCCAACCGATAAAGCGCTAAGCCTGCTTTTACATGGCCGGTCATAAAGGCCAGACGAAGCTCTAGAGGTAAGCCATTCATCTCATCAGCTTCGCTCGCTGAATTAACGTTAGGCGTGGTTGTGCACAGAAAAAGAAAGATAACGAACGCGATGGAGTGATGAGAGAAGAATGACATAAGTGAAGTAAGTCCTTTTACAATTAAGTATTTAATGCTATCCGCACACTTATCGTATTGCAACTAGTTATCATTTAGAAACAATAAAAGAGTTTAATAAACCGACACAGGCTGAAATAAAATAGGGCTATTTGGTGTTCAGCGGTAACGCCTATACACTGTCCAGTCATTATCAAATCAGAGGTTATCTTGCCGTCAATTAGTCCCGCTGCTTTTCGCAGTTATAGTCAGCTTGCACTTATTGTCGTCGCTGCTGGCGCGATCTACCCCCTACTCTATCTTCGTCAAAATTTTGAGCTTTCAATCTTAGAATCCTTTAGCATTACCCAGACCCAGTTGCGTTATTGTAGCTCGATGCTGGGCGTTATTTTCATGGTCACTTACATCCCTAGTGGCTGGCTAGCGGATCGTTTCTCCTCACGAAAACTACTCTCGCTGTCACTACTGGCAACCGCGTTACTGGGACTATGGTTTTCAACTATGCCCTCTTATTCGTCATTGTTGATTATCTATGGCGCTTGGGGTGTGGCAACAGGGCTAACGTTCTGGTCTGCACATATTAAATTGGTCGCCATGCTCGCGGATAAAGACCAGCAAGGTCGGTTTTTTGGTATTCTTGATGGCGGCCGAGGATTAGTTGAAGCTCTTTTAGCTACCTTCGCAATAGCCCTATTTGCCTACATTCTGAGTCAAGATGCAGGATCAACTAAGCTGGCTCTGCAGCAAGTTATTTATCTATATGTCGGTGTTCTACTGTTTGTGTCGCCCCTAGTTTATTGGCTACTTGATGATCTAGAAGAGTCGGCGGTGGTTAGTGAGGAATCAACTAAGAGCGTTTTCATAGATGATTTGAAGGCCGTGCTCAGCCGTCGAGAAATATGGCTCTGCGCTATCTGTATCGTCTGTGGTTATCAGTTATTTTATGCGACATATTCGTTCTCAGCATACTTGCAGCAAAATTTTAGTCTCACCGCAGTGATGGTTGGGTACATCACCGTTGCCAAACTATGGATGCGACCCATTGGGGGCATTGCTGCCGGCTTTATTGGTGACTGGGCTAATCCCGAAAAAGTGCTTTCAATACTACTCGTGCTGGCCTCTCTGTCTCTAGCACTCATGGCATTTGTGCCTGCAAGTGCTGCGCCCCTATTAATGATCACTGTTGTGCTGCTTATAGGATTACTAACCTATGGTGTTCGAGGGCTCTACTGGGCGACGTTAGGAGGCTGTAATGTGCCCAATAAAATTAAAGGGTTAGCCATTGGCATCATTTCTATGATCGGCTATTTTCCTGAAGTCTATCTACCCCTCATTAGTGCACCTCTAATAGAAAATTACCCCAATGGACTGGGCTACAAGATCTATTACGTGATTCTTTCCATCTGCGGTATCTTGGGAGCTTATGCGGCCTATCTGCTGTCTAAACCACACGCAAATGACTAACACAATGAACAGAATAGTCTCGAGTAACCAGATACCAGAGAAATATAGGGCCTGCAGGCCTAAATTCGCCCAACTGATAGGGAGATGGTTTCTTCGCGCTTTTGGCTGGAAAGTTGAAGGTTCCGTACCTGCCGTTAGCGGCAATCAAAACATTATAATCATTGCAGGGCCACACACGTCTAACTGGGATGGGGTGTTCGGTTTTGCCGCAATACTAGGTCTAGATGCAAAAATCACTTTCTTTGGAAAACATAGTTTATTTGGGCAACCTGTTCTAGGGAGATTTTTGACCTATATGGGTGGAATACCTGTCGACAAAAGTAAGCCTGGCATTGGTCTGACTGAAGTTGCGATAGAAAACATGTCAAAACTTAATGGTTCTTTACTGGCAATATCTCCCGAGGGAACGCGCGCCAAAACTGACAAACTTAAATCCGGATTTCTAAGAATAGCTCAGGCCACAAAGGGCAAGGTATTTTTGGCAGCTTTTGACTTTGAAAGCAACAGAATCGTGCTAGATTCGTTTTTAGACCTATCAGGAGATAACGAGAATGATCTTGCCTACGTAAAAGAGTATTTTACGAAATTTAAAGGCAAGCGCCCAGAGAACTATTAAACTTATGCCATCGCTATTCGGTGGGAACAGCTCGCACCCTAGCCTTCTTAATTCAGGCTAAATTTGTTTTGCAGATGATCAATAATATCGTTGGATTCGTAGAGCCAGTCAACACTACCATCGGCGTTTTCAGTGCGCAGACAAGGGACTTTATGACGGCCACCTTCACTTACTAATTCCGCTTTTATCTCGGCATTATCTTTAGCATCACGTACTTCTATATTTAGCGAATGACGCTTGAGCTCGCGTCGAACTTTCACACAAAACGGGCACGTCTTGAATTGATACAGCGACATATTGGCGGTCACTTCGTCAATGGCCTTTTGCGCGATTACTTCGCGCACCACTGGCCTCGGGGATGTCAGCGCATCGAGCACCAAAATAATTCTTCCTAAAATCCAACGTACTAACTTCACTACTCTACTCCATCTGCCTGTTTTAACTTGTCGAGATATACCGCCGCCACGAGCAACCAGATCACCAATACCAGTTCTGTGATAATCAAAATCGTCGCTAGCTCTGCGCCATTAACCCCCCAGGCAACCACTCTCAGTACCGCAATTAACCCTAACAAAAGGGATCCTATGCGAAGATACAAACCTTCTGATTTCAAAACACCATAAAAAACAAGTATGGCGCCAAAAAGAAACAGTGCGCCAAGGTCAGCTAGCTGGGTACTGCGACCGAGACCATCCAGAAGCGGCATACCTAGATCAGCAGTTACTTTTGCCGGATCAACGACGAACAAAATGGCGTTCATTAACAAAGGTAACCCCGGTATAACCGCAATAATTTTGACTACAGTAGCATTCACATCAACACCTCATTTTAAATTGTAATTTTTCAGTTATCCCTGACAAACACATCAGAATCAACCACAAAGTTTATCACGACGAACACTTTTTCCTCGTCAAGACCTTCTTCCTTTACTCAGTATTATGATAAATATTCTGCACATCATCGAGATCATCCAGCATGTCTATAAACGTATCGAAAACGTCGATGTCATCGCCCGTTAAGACCATAGTGTTTTGAGCAATAAACTGAATTTCATCGACATCATAATCAATCTCACCAAAGGCTTCGCTCAACGCTTGCTTGGCTTTAAATGACTCGGTGTGTGGAGCGAAAACAGTCAATATTTCGTCTTCGTTCTCTATATCAATAACATCAACATCGGCGGTCAACAAGATGTCCAAAACCTCTTCTTCATCTTGCCCAGAAAATTTCAAAATCATTAAATGATCAAACATGTGGGTGACCGAACCCTGAGTGCCTATCTTAGTCTTAGTTTTGGTAAAGCATAAACGCACATCATTAAACGTGCGACTCGCGTTGTCGGTCAGACAGTCAATAATAACCATGCAGTTGCCTGGCCCATAGCCTTCATAGCGCGCCAACTCAAAGTTCTCCCCCGCGCCACCCTTGGCTTTTTCAATCGCTTTATCAATAACGTGAGTAGGTACTTGATCTTTTTTAGCCCGATCGATAACACTGCGAAGGCTTAGATTTCCTGTAGGATCGAGGCCGCCTGATTTAGCAACAACGTAAATTTCTCGAGCGTACTTACTGTATACCCGCGCTTTGGCATCTGATGTTTTTGCCATTGAGTCTTTACGATTTTGATAGGCTCTGCCCATGATCCAGTCCAATTTAGAATACAGTGGCGTATTCTATAACAGGCTATGGATTACAGCACTTAATTTGATAGAGAAATATCCAGCCTCTTCGACTCATACCTATATTGACTGGGCGTGATTTGATTCCAGCGAGCAAAAGCACGACGGAAGCTCACAGCCTCGGTGTAATTCAGTAGATTGGCAATCTCGGCAACGGTCAGCCCAGTGGTCGATAGGTACTGACAAGCCAGTGCATTCCTAACTTCATCACAAATAGCGCGAAAGTTTGTTGATTCGTTTCTCAACCGTCGCCGCAGCGTGCTCTCACTCACATACAGCCGTTCAGCAACCTGGTTAATCGTTGGGAATGGCCCGCCCGCTTGAATCAAAATACGGCGTATGGCAGCGGAGAAGTTCTCCACCCTGTTTAATCCCCGCAGCAATTCCTCGCATTGATTTTGGAAAATAACATGACCAGCCGGATTAGCCGTACTAATTAGTGAACGTATCAAACTGTTCGGTATTATCAATTCACTGAATGTCTGGCCAAACTTAATCGGCACTGAAATTAACGACTGGAGCCTCTCTCCACCCGCTGGCTCAGGATAGTTCAAGTGCATTTCACCCTCATTAACCACGTTATTGATGAGAGTTTCAGCAATAGATAATATCTGGGAAAATGTATATTCAGTAATCAGCTTTTGTTGTACAGGATTGCCAAAGTTCAGCTGTATACGCAGCGCTAAACCCGTACCTAGTTCACTCACTTTAAATGAAGGTCCCGGCCCTACTATGTCCCCGTAGCGAAGAAAAAGCTTAAGCGCTTCCCGCAAGTCAGCGCAACTCATTAACGCAAAGCCAAAGGTACCTAAGCTTGCTATATCTACTCGTTGACCAAGACGAATCATCAGAGCAGGATCATTGGACAGAGCCATCGCTGCCTCCAATATATTTAGCATATGCGTAGGAGCCAATGACCTGTGATCTTCGGTCGCCAGCACCTGCAACTCGGGTAACGAAAATAGCTGAGTTGAGCTAATACCATCCTCTTCTAAAATTGTACACAATTGTTGTAAGAGTAAATCGTGTGGCTTACGTTCAGGCATGGTGCGAGCTCGAATTATGTGGTTTGAGTCCTAGACCATAAAACAATTGAACGAAAATATCTCCACTAAAGGATGAATATATCCCCCAAATTTCAATAAACTTGGTTATTATTAAATCAGATCAAACTAATTGGACATATTTATGACCGCATTAAGATCAGCATCTCAAACGCCCGAGGGTATTTCCATTAACGCTAGAAACGTGAGTTTCGAGTTAGAAAAATCACTTGCTACTGACTGGGCAGACAATGACCCCTTTTTAACTGCTCTCTTTAACGCCATGAGTATCAGTTTCCCCTCAGGTGAGAAGAATTTTATTGATTCTGTCCGTCCCTATGAAAAACGCATCACCGATGAGAAGCTACTTAAAGAGGTCAAGGGGTTTTATAAACAAGAAGGTATACACAGCCGTGAGCATCGCAAGTACAACAAAGTTCTTTGTGAACAGCGTGGCTATGACCTAACAAAACTGGAAGGTGTCTATTTACAAAGGATTGAAGAAGGTAAATCAAATCCGCGTGTTACCCCACGAATGATGTTGGCATCCACAGTGGCTGTTGAGCACTTTACCGCCAGTTTTGGAGAGTCATTTTTAGAGGGCCGATTATTGAAAAATATTGACGGGCCTATAGGCGATCTTTGGCGGTGGCATTCTCTCGAAGAAATAGAGCATAAATCCGTTGCATATGATGTGTACAACCAAACCGGGGGCAGTTATAAAATGCGCAAAGCTATCATGCGTATTACAATGTTGACCCTGATTAAAGATTTCTTAAATGTAACATTTAAAATCTTGCGTCATGATAAACAGATGTGGAAATGGCGCACATTGAAGAGCCTATCGACATTTCTTTTTTTCAAAGATGGCTTTTTACGCCAGCACCTACGGGCCTATAATGACTTTTTTAGGGAGGACTTTCATCCTTGGGATACCGACAACCGAGCGCTGCTAGAGTATTGGCAAGAGAAGCTGGAGCCTGCCATGGCTGCAGCCTAAGGCTTTTATTGGTGCTGGCATTGCCAGCCTAGAAAGACAAACCATTGAACTTGCTAGTCTGTTCTAACTAAGCCTCTATTTTGGACTTTTATTCGACCGATTGTCCTTAGAGTTTCTGAATATCAGGATGAAAGAGCTTGTACAGAGGGATACCCAGCAAGAACAAGCCAAGCCCCAAAAAGAACACATGCCAGCCAGAACCTGCGGCTGCTATCAGCGTATATATCACTGACAAGAGAGCAACTCCAGCCCATCCCTTTGCACTGCGCCAGGATCGCTTGAATTCTGCCACAGCCGATAATCCATAGGGTGCCAAAATTGAAAGGGTCGACATGGAGATTAAAAAAGAGAATGCGCCTACTAATCCTTCAGTAAAGTTAAGCACCAGTAAAGCCGTTGAAAAAACACTAGATACAATAAGTACTCCAGCTGGAGCACCGCCCCTATTTTTCTTTGCAATGACCGCTG